>Ga0209800_10000093_pt1 | contig 195905 bp, 187 predicted proteins | sample Higcelweek8metaG_FD_187174 | JGI IMG/M metagenome (GOLD analysis project Ga0209800, IMG submission 187174) | Freshwater pond sediment microbial communities from the University of Edinburgh, under environmental carbon perturbations - High... | ecosystem: Environmental > Aquatic > Freshwater >... | reverse complement strand
AAAGGTAAGCAGGAAGGAAATCAATAGAGTTCAGTGGCTCATGAACACAAGACCTCGAAAGGTTCTTGGATATTACAATCCACAGGAGAAAATGGCAGAACTGTTGCACTAAAAATTGGAGACCGCCCATGCAAATAAAACGAGAAGAAGCAGAACCGCCGGAATTGACGTTTGAAGAAAGCTTTTCCAGAATAATACCGTACGCGAATACTGACGCGTGCCGCTGCTGTGTGGTCTTTTGAAAATCATTCAGAAATCATACCATGCAGAGTCAATTAATTCCAGTATTTTACCGTTCCACCTCCATATATCCGATACAGATCAATCGCATACTGTGACTATAGCATTTTTCGAAACTAGAGCATTTCACGAATTAAATAATGCATTTAGTTGGAGTTGTGCAGAAATATCTTTACATTTTATTGGGAAATGAAAGATATTTCGTGGCACAACTCCAACTATTCATATCGTGAAATGCTATAATACGGAAAAAATGTACTGTCGAATATACAGCAAAAGAACAATTATTCCGGCAATGGGCAGAAAGTTCCGCCGCACTTCCTGTTGAAATTGACAAGATCACCGTCTTTTCCAATGTACTCATTCCAGAAAGGGAAAGTCCGGCACTGTTCGGGTTTAACATCATGAAGAAGACACTGGTGGTTTTCCAGAAACACACATGCGCCTCCGACAGGAACTTCCAGCGCAAATCCACGTGCGGTCGACTGCAGGAATTTTCCGATGAACTCATAACGATACAGCCCGACATGTGCGGCACATATATCAATCTCATTATCACGAAAAAAAACGAATCCGTGCTCGCAACAACAGTTTCCGCAACGGGAACATTTGAAGGTAAAATTAGCTTTCATGCGCCAATGATCCGCTGAAGTCCGCGAACGTCAACGACAACTGCCACAACTGCCGAACCGTTTTCTTTATTTGATTGAGCATGCCCCGCCTTGGGTATATCAGAATTGATGTCGGAAAATCGTAAAACCAGAAAAATCTACCGCAGAGACCCAATCCCACCTGAATTCAGATTAACGGAACAAACCCTTAACAAATCTGATCTTACCCAGGTAATCAAGTTGTGATCCGATAAGAACCGCGGAATAGCCTGTAATCAAAACACCTAGTACAATGCTGAGAGGAATATCAAATGAACCGCCGAAATACGCGGAAAGCCAGGAAAAAGAATCACTGTACGGAAGCAGCATGATGCTCGCAAACAGAACGAGTCCCACCGCAATCCACTTACCCTGCGATACTCTGTGATCATACTCGACTTCAAGAAGGGAAATCGTACGCATTATCTGATCCGAAAGGCCTTCCGGCGCCCGGAAAGGCGCAACTGTTCCCGCTTCACGGATTTTTTCTGCGAGTTGACTGATTTCATTCCTGCAGGAACGGCAGAATAGAATATGAAAGCGCACTCGATAAGAGAGATTTTCACTATCTGAACGAAGAACCTCATCCATAACTTTTTCACATTTCATAATAATCCTCCGCAATCGTTCCCCTCAGTTCGTCCCTGAGCATCCGCTTCGCCCGGTATACATGAGATTTTATTGTTCCCGCTGTAATCCCGGTAATTTCGGAAATTTCACTCTGGCTGAACCCGCCATAAAAATAAAGATCTATGCACACCCGGTATTCGTCAGGAAGGCCATCAACCGCGGTACGGAGAAGTTCGCTCACTTCAGTGCGGCTTATCTCTTCCTCTGTTAATCGGCCATGTGACACAATTTCGACCGCAAGCGACGAATCATCCTTTTTTGAGACCAACCTGGAACAAGCGAAATTATACGCCAGACGCGTGAGCCAGAAACGAAAAGGAGCCCGGAACTTGAATCCCGAAAGATTCCTGAATGCACGGACAAACACCTCCTGCGCGAGATCGCGAGCGTCCTCCTCATTGTGAAAAAAACGCATCCCGATGCCAAACACAAGATCCTGATACCGTTCGACTATCACCCGAAAAGAATCCGTCTGCCCCGACAGAACCTCTTGTAACGCGTACTCATCCGACGGCGAACCTGATTGTAAGTTATTCGCCATTCCGAGTATGCCGAATACCCCTGATAATCCAGAATGTTATCAAAGAAATACCTGTCGAAAGGGGAATAAGGCCGCTGAGAACCCCATATGAAAAACCCTGCCTTATAAGGAAAAATAGCATGAGGCTTGTTCCAATTCCGGTAAGTACCAGCCCCGTAAAAAGGCTGAACGTATCGATATCAATCTCGGTCCGTCGATACAAACCTTTATCAATCAGGGCTTTCTTCGCTTTATATCCCCACATGAGATAGAAAAAAATAAGTGCACTTCCTACAACAATCCCCGTTATAGGAATGATTGTCACAATCACCTGCGCCGCTGTTGAAGGTACATTATTCATATATATACTCCCGTGACCATCCCGGATACAGACCATCCGCATAGGAAGAACCTGCCGGCTTTATTCAAAAGTCATTATATCCCCATCACCCGGATCATACAGATTGTCGATGATTTTATAATCCGGAAAAAGGCGCACACAACCGGAGCGGTCATACCTGCCGGCTCGATACCACATTAGACCGGGTTACCCGGAAGAAGGTTGCACTATTATTCGTCAGAAACGCTGAATCTCTCAATCTCGTTGCGGATTTCGAAATTTCGGAGAATATCAAGAGATTCCCGGATAAGCTGTAGAGAATAGAAAAAGCTTTTCTTGCTTTCATCATCAAGTGTGAATTGCTCGTACAGACTGGTCATCTGATGACGGGCTATCTCCAGATTGGTTATTGCGTCGGAAAGTTTTTCATCATCCATATGGGAGCCGTGCATATAGTATATCCCACTTTTTTTATATATGGTACGTACCCGCCCGAAAAAAATCAATTACTTTATAATCCTGCGGCCGATCAAAACCACAGTAATCACTGATTCACCGTGACTACCGCTTCATACACCTGGGAACGGCGTACTTTGCGCACATTAAATGAAACTCCATCGTCATGAACAATATCCTCCGCCTTGGGAACCCGCGCCATTCGTGATATCATCCAGTCATTGAGAGATATTGACATCGCCGCGAGGGGTCGGGACAACTCCGTTGAAATACGGCTCATCGGAGTACCTCCCCCGGCCACATACCGGTTCTCCGCAATCTGATATATATAATCCGGAAGAACATCATACTCGTCATTGATCTCTCCGACTATCGACTCGATCACATCCTCCAGCGTCACCACACCTTTGACCCTTTCAAGCGAATCCTTTACTACCGCAATATGCTGATAGCTCTTGATCAGTCGGTTCAGAAGAGAAGAAACAGTATCATCAGTATCAACAGTTATCACAGGACGGCAGATCCCCTTCAGCGACGGGTTCTTCGGATTGAGCTGCAACGCACTCACAATATCCTTGAAATTCACATACCCGATCACCGCGTTGGAATCCTTACCAAGCATCAGAGGAAAACGTGTATGATGGTGAATATGCGCTTCAATAAGCGCTTCGGCAAGCGACATGTCGGATGAGAGGAATTTAATTTCATCTTTCGACACCATTATTTCTCTCACCTTGATCGACGAAAGAGCAAGCCCCTTTCCCACGATCATCTCCTGCCGGTCAGTAATCATTTTCTCAGAGGACGCAAAATGCGCGAGCACTTCAATATCAGAAATTGTATCTCCGCTGTCGTCTTTTTTCCCGCCTGAAAACGGCCTGTTAAGAAAATCAACCACGAGTACCGCGGGAGCGAATACTTTCATCAATACGCTCATAAGTGATGAAAGCCATTCCGCGAAATGCAGCTTATAGCGCACGGCAAGTGTTTTAGGGAGAATCTCAGTCCATTGTATCATAATCAGCGAGTATACGATTGAATAAACCCAAATCCATTTATGACCGAAGAGACGGTCAAACTGCGCGCCGGAAAGAGATGCCCCGATTGTGTGCGCAAAAGTATTGACGATCAGAATCACCGCAATCGGCTGATGGATATTCTCCTTGAGGCGCCGCCAAATATTTGACGCACGCACATGGCGGTTATTCATCCGCGCCATATCCGTCGCAGAAAGACTTAAAAGAACCGATTCAAGAATCGAGCAAAGACAGGTGACTGCAAGTGAGATTGAAACGGTAAGAATAAATGGAAGCATCATCTTCTCCGGACAGGAATACATGTATCAGTTCAGGAAACAAGGCCATGAACAGTATACCCGTACGGGAATGAGGCATGCAAGCACTTTCGGGAGATGAATTCACGGTGGAAAAAGATCGAACCATATCCGCAAAACGGAACCGTTTCCGCTCTACGGACTTCTAAAACACTATTTGCGGCGGATACGTATCTTAACCACGTTTCTATCCCTCGTTCCCTGAGAAACAACAGCGTCGCCATCTCCGGCAGTAGCCAGATTGAGCGAACCGTCACCGATAAAACCCGGCAGTTCGGTAAATCCAAGCTCACTTCGTATGCGCTGATAATCCGCGAATAGAACTTCCGCATCAACATAAGCGTCGCTCGATGTGGTGATCTGAGCGCCATTCCTCTTGAGAACGGAACGTATATCGCTCACGCTCATCTTCGAACCCACAAAGTCCTCAGAATCAACGGGAGACGCATTGTCAGTCACGGCATACGTAGCGCGGGATTGCTTCTTTTCGATATGCGCGTCTATGAAGCCTACACCCACTACAATGAGTATTGCGGCGGCGGCGGCAACAGGCATTACATACCGATGAAACAATCTGAATACCCGGCGTTTCCGGACACGATCCATCGTCTTTGAGACGAATGCATCTGTTTTAAAAACAAGGCATGAACGGATTTCACAACCCGCGCCGAGAATTGATTTTATGGCAGCCAGCTCCCGGGCACACAACGCACACGCTGAAAGATGTGTATCAATATCAGCGCGTTCCTGAGCCGGAAGCTCGTTGTCCGCATATTCTGAAAGCTTCTGAAACGGAATATGGCCGTTCATAAAAGCCCCCTTTCAGTCATCTTTTTTTTCAGCATCTCCCTTCCCCGGTGAATACGTACCTTCACATTCGAAAGGGTGATCCCTGTTACCTTCGATATCTCCTCGTACGGAAGACCTTCCACATCACGAAGCTGGAGAATATCCCGGTAGTCCGCGGGAAGCTTTGACATCTCTTCCCGAACCGCCTCGACCATCTCATTGAGAAGAACCCGATCTTCAGTGCATTCCCGTTCATCAGGAAGAGGGAGATCGTATTCTTCATCACCGCTTCCCCTGGAAATAGAGACGGTCTTCGACCGTGACTTCTTCCGCCGGTAGTTTTTACAGTAGTTCGAGGTGACGCTGTACAGCCATGTAGAGAACTTTGATTCCCCGCGAAAGCTCGACAGCGACTCAAGAACCTGAATAAAAACATCCTGCGACGCGTCAAACGCCTCGTCGTACGAATCAACCTGATTGTATACAAACCGGAAAATCCGATCCTGATAGCGGCGGACGATCTCGGAAAACGCTTCCGTATCTCCATCCACTACCTTGCGTACAATCTCGATATCTGTTAAGTCTGACATTAATAAGTTTATCTTGTTACAATTTCTTTACAATTTTTACAAATCGGCGTTTGCCGACTTTGAGGACACCCTGCGCGTCCATTGACAGCTCATATGCGTCTGATTCAATCTTCTCGCCTTCAAAGCTCACTCCGCCCCCCTGAATGAGCCGCCGCGCGTCGCTGGTGCTCTTGGCACAGTCACAAAGTACCATCAGTTTGGCAATCCATATCTTTCCGTCTTTTCCTTCTGATTCGGGAATCGAGAATTCGGGAATGTCATCCGGCACATCCTTCTTCACGAAAATCGCCTCGAATTCCGCCGCCGCTTTTTCGGCGGTGTCGCGGTCGTAGAACTGCGCGCAGATCTCTTTGGCGAGATTGACTTTCACCGTTTTCGGGTGTATCGATTTATCGGCTACTCCCGCTTTTAATGAAGCGATCTCCGCACGGGGAACATCCGTCACCAGTTCATAATATGTATACATGAGATCATCAGATATCGACATGACCTTGCCGAAGATATCCCGCGGCAACTCGGTTATTCCGATATAGTTTCCGAGGGACTTTGACATCTTGTTTACGCCGTCAAGTCCCACGAGAAGAGGCAGCGTGATAATAGTCTGCTGTTCTCCGCCGTATTCCTTCTGAAGATCCCTACCCACGAGAAGGTTGAATTTCTGATCGGTTCCGCCGAGTTCCACATCCGCTTTGAGCTCCACGGAATCATATCCCTGCATAAGAGGATAGAGAAATTCGACAATTGAAATCGGACGCCCTGATTTATAACGTTTTGAGAAATCATCGCGCTCAAGCATTCTCGCCACATTGAACTTTGATGTGAGTTCAATCACATCTGTAAAATTCATCGACGCGCACCATTCCGAATTGAAGCGGACAACCGTCTTTTCGGGATCAAGTATCTTGAAAACCTGCTTTTTATAGGTCTCGGCATTCACGAGCACTTCTTCGCGTGAAAGCTTTTTACGCGTATCAGATTTTCCGGTCGGGTCGCCGATCATCGCGGTAAAATCCCCGACAAGGAATATCACCGTATGCCCCATCTGCTGAAAATGACGCAGTTTGCGGAGCAATACCGTATGACCGAGATGAATATCCGGCGCGGTCGGATCAAATCCCGCCTTGATGACAAGAGGCTTTTGCTCACGTTCAGACTTCTCGAGTTTCTTTTTGAACTCGTCTTCCGGGATTATCTCCTCGGTGCCTCTTTTTATAAGCTCAAAATCATTCTTTATCATCATAACCCTTCCGGATACCCTGGATTTCAGTAATTCGAAAGTGAAAAAGCGGTGAGGGTGTTCTGTCAATATTTATTTCCCGACCTTTCCGCCGCGCAGCCGGGCAAAAAGTCTTTACAGACTGGAATAGAACGCAATTGTAATACAATCAGTCAGAGGTGAGCACCATATGATACAAAACGAACTGGTACTTTTCGCACAACTCCTGTATGACCGCAAATACTCGGTCGGAACAGAGGGAAATCTATCCATCCGCACCGACCGCGACACCGTCATAATCACGCCATCGAATGTGATAAAAAAATTCATCACGCGCGATGATCTTGTCGAAATCGATATGGACGGCAGGACAATCCGCGGATCGCGAAAACCTTCGAGTGAACGATATACGCATCTTGAAATCTACCGAAAGAATCCTGACACGAAAGCGGTTATCCATGCGCACCCGCCCTTCACCATTCTGGTGACACTCGCGTGCGAAAATCCGTTCGCGCGTCCGATCCTTTCGGAAGCGGCGCTCTTTCTGAATGACACGGCTGTCCTTCCGTACGCGCGACCATCTACGGACGAAGGAGCTTCACGCATCAGAGACTTTGCGGCGCATCGCACGATCGTCATAGCTAATCACGGATCGTTCACGCACGGAAAAAATCTCACCGATGCCTTCGCGCTTCTCGAGACTCTCGAAAAATGCGCCATGATCGATTATCACGCAAAATCCGCGAACATGCGAATCACCCCGCTTTCCGACGAAGAGCTCGAAGAGATACGGAAGATCGAATATGGGAATTGAAAAGCCGTAACCTTTCACGATTGGATTGAAACATTTTACGAGATCCATACCACCCGCAAACTTTTCCGGGCTATAACATTTTGCGATATGATTAGTCTGATACACTGTATTTCGGCGGAATCTCCACCAACATGTGGACATGATCAGGACACGCTTCTGCTACTGCGATTGTAATGCCCTTCCTGTCGCACAATGTCCTCAGTATTTGCCCGATATCTTGTTTGATCTTTCTATCTATTATTTGTCTTCGATAATTTACCGTAAATACTATATGATGCTTGCAATCCCAGCCTGTATGCGCCAAAAAATTCTTATCCATTTATAAAAACACCCTCTACGATTTTAAGTTTGGTAGATAGCCAATACCTTTATAGCTTTGGGGACTTTCTTTTCCACTCATAGCTGGAGTTTTTGCGACCGCCTGCATAGCAAGCGGTTTCTTTTTCATAACACAACGGGCTTACGCCCGTAGCATTATTCCGAAATACAAGCTCGCTTGTCCGCAACCTGCTCGATATAATTCACAGCCTGCAGATACTTCCATCCACAGGCACACCTGTAGTATTACTAAAGCAGTTTGCGGAACAATTTGATAGTTGGAGCTGTGCAGAAATATTGTGTGCCCACAAGGGCGATTTAAAAAACGATGTTTTTAAAACCGACCTTGTGGGCACACAATAATGAAATAGAACCATTTTATGGACAATTATAAGTTAATTCGTGGCACAGATTTCACAGGGCATTTTACGGTGTGACTGGTACTGTAAAAATTAGTCCAATTTAAAAATACCTAGATCCTTTTGCAGACTGCCCCAAGGTATGGAAAAAAGCAGTTTAGTAAACCGCCCGTATTGTTATCCCGGAAAGAGAGGACGGAATTAATCACCGAATCACTCGTTTACAGACACTATCCACCATTTTAGCCTGATTATTTCAGCAGTATCTGATCTAATACTGAATCGCAAAACGGGTTTAACCGACATAACCGAGACGATTTCAAGAGGGTAAACATCAAATTTCAATTCATTAAAGTATTTATCCAGATTGAACTTTTCACCATTATATTCAAGAACGATGTTCATCGATGTGATTTTCAGATATTTGGCACTCACAAGAAGTCTGGTTGTCTGTCCCCACCAATCCGGTAAATCTATCACATAATGGTTTGTTCCTCCCATCAGCTCGACCCGGTCTTCCCCACCAATAGCAAGTTTTTTTTCATCAGGCGGCTTTATGAAATAAGATCCGCTGAAGATCCAAATCCTTCTCCGAATGAAATCGGCATACCCATACTCATCCCGTACGGAAAGTTCAATGCCATGATATCCTGTTTTATCAAAGGAAACACTCATCGACGGATTCACCTCATCCGCAACTTCCCCGTCGATCATCCATTTATAACGGAGTTCCGCGTCAGGCTTGCTCATCGGAAAACTATCCGTACCATCAAGTAGTATCGCATTCCCCCTCCACGCATATTGCGGCATCGACAGTATTGCTTTCGGAGACACTTCCGCCTGTAAAGTCCCGGCGCTATTGTTCTCCGCGAATATGAATCCAGTATTGTACATTCCGGAAAGTTTCCGGAACTGCGTGATTCGGAAACCTTTTTGCACAATGAGATGACAGATATCCCTTTCCTTGTATGTCCCGTGTGTTTCCATTACGATTTTGTCAATCCTGCTTGACATCTCGTCCGGCAACCCCCGGAGAATATCCAGCTCGGCGCCTTCCGTATCAATTTTCAGAACATCAACATGTCCGATCTTATATTCATAAAGCAGTTCACCTAGTGTTATTCCGACAACTTCCGAAGTGTTGAACCGACGGTTTTGATACGCTTTCAAGATGGAAGTATATTCAATCGTCGTTGTCACCATACCTGAAGCGAACGGTTCGTTATAATCCATGGAATACAACGCAACACTTCCCGCTTTCTGAACAATAGCGCCATTAAACACGCTTATCATGTTTTCAAGGCTGTTCATTTGTATGTTTTCAACGAGTATGCGGAAATTCAGCGGATCAGGTTCGACGCTGATAACTCGTGCGCCCTTGCTGGCGGCATACAGCGAATAGAAACCCTGATTCGCGCCGACATCAATCACTGTCATTCCACTTTTTATGGTAAAACCCCTGTCATAAAATCCGGTTTCCCATATCTCCTCGATAATCGACCGTGAATTTTCTATCGCTCTGACGTTATAACCGTTCGGCAACCGCACATCGATAATATCTGCCTTATCATCGGTTTGGGCCTTTTTCATAATACTGTAACTGATATTATTGCGGTCGAGAAAATCCGCCGTTTGTTCCATTCGTGCCGAGATCACCGACCGATCACACTTCGGAAATATTCCGCTGGATTTGATATATTTGTTCTCATAATACGGATACGCGTACACGAATTCCATTGATACATCTTTCAGGAAATCCAGCGTTGCGGAAAAATCGGAATCGGTCTCACCCGGAAATCCCACCAGCACTTCCGTGGATAGAATGATCTCCGAATCCGTTCTTTTGATATCCTTGAACATCTCCCGGCATTTTGCGATATCATGCCAGCGATTCATTTTTTTAAGGATACTGCCGCACCCGGACTGAATCGGCGATTGAATCGCGAGTATTTTTTTTCTTTTGACGAGATCCATAATTTCGATACGGAACTTGTTAATCCATACGGGATTGATATCCTCAAGAATGAAGCTCACATCATCATGTATATTTGCAAATTCATTTAAAAGATCCGGAAGTGTATATTGGATATCCAGACCGTAATAACCGGTATCCATTGATGTAATCTTGAACATTCTGTGTCCGTCTTGATACCCCTTCTCGAATTCACGAACACACAACGCAACCGGTTTACTCACATACTTGCCTATCGCATTGATATGTGAGCAATACGTGCAATTGCAGTTGCATCCTTCCGCGATACGTATTGTATAATACTTCCTGCACAAATAGTCCCTGATCCGATCCAGGTACACTTTTTCGGAAATTACTTTCCGTTTTCCGATCATGAAATCGATTTCCCGATAATCGTGAAGATCATTCGCATCAGGAACATCTGAAAACTTTATCGCGAATTCAGGAAAATAGCTTTCGATCTTTCCGATATTTTTCGTTGTAAACGTTTTTCCGTTGAAATTCGCCTCAAGAATGTCACGGGCAATATCCTCAAGGCATCCTCCGACAAGGATTTCGGCACCAAACTTCTGTGTCTCACGAATTATTGCTATAGACTCCCTGATATTTCTGTCAATGAAACCGCATGTTATGATAACAAGATGAGTCGCTTCGCCGGGATTGTCCGTGATCAAACATCCGTTCATCCGGAAATACTTCTCAATTTTCATGCAATCGAGCGATCTTCGCGGACATACAAGACCAGCATATACTTTAACAATGACATTTTTCATTTGTTGCTCTCAATTAACTCATTTCCTGTCCGCAGTATATCCCCCTGATTATCTCTTCAATATCAGGATTCATAACGGTAATATCGTGAACAGGGTATTCCCGAAATATTCTGTTAATCATATCCTGCAGAGAACTCACCGCAAGATCCGCCTCGATTTTGATTGAAAATGGCGTTGAAGATATGATTTTAAACCCATCAACTTTCTCACGCGGAGCTCTTCCCGATAAAATAACTTCAATGTATTTTTTATCAGCGTAGTATTTACGGAGACTCACCAGCGTATCATTGAAAACGACAACGCCTCGGTTTATCACCGTGATATTGTGACACAGATTCTCGACCTCGACGAGATCATGCGTCGTAAGAATAAATGTAACATTTCTCTCACGATTAACCCGCTTCACAAAGCTCCGGATTCCTTCCTTCGCAAATATATCCAATCCGATTGTTGGTTCGTCCAAAAAGACTAACTGCGGTTCGTGCAGTAGGGAGCATACTATTTCGCATTTGATTCTTTCACCCAGTGAAAGGTTTCGTACCGGAACATTGATAATTCCGTCTATTCCGAGAGTTTCTTTGAAATAGCTGATATTTTCACGAAATTTTCTATCCGGAATTTTGTAAATGACCTTATTGAGTTGAAACGCATCAATGGCCGGAAGATCCCAGAATAATTGAGTCTTCTGCCCGAGCAATACTCCGATATTCCTGACATATTCTCTCCTCTGTTTCCACGGAATAAATCCCATAGATTCGATTGTTCCATCGGAGGGATAAAGAATCCCCGAGATCATTTTTATAATTGTGGATTTGCCGGCTCCGTTCGGACCAATTAGACCGCGAATTTCCCCTTTAGCAATTTCAAGACTCACATTCTCGACAGCCGAAACAATTACGTTTTCGCGACTCACAAGTTGTTTCACAGATGACCACAGTCCTTCTCCACTTTTAACAGGCACAACATATCTCTTCGAAACATTTCTCATCGATATAATACTACTGCTCATATTTACCCGCCTGCGCTTGCATAGGCTCTGACAACTCTTTTCCAAATCAGTAGGCTGAAGAGAAAGAGCCCCACCGCAAAAAACGCGGCAAACAGAATACCGTTTTGTTCCCGCCCCAGAATAATCTGCGAAGGGAAATAAGCCCATATCGCAATGGGGAAAAATATCATAACGAGCACGCGCATCATACTCCCGTATATTTCAGGCGGATAACCCGCAAAACCGAGCAATTTATCAATAACTTCACCGATCCGCTGCATACTGATCAATTTCATCACGAGACAGCAATACAACACGAGAATAGCGATGTATAGAATCAATCCGATAACGAGGCAGTTGAACAACATAAACACAATAAACGGCGTCAGTTTTACTCCGTTATTGGCAACAGAATAAATAACAATAAGCAATCCGGCGAAGATCCCGCCTACCCCTTGATAATAGAATCCACTTGTCAAAATCGTTCCTATCGCGGATACTGGTTTCAAAAGAATCATATCGAAAGATCCATTGCGTATGACCGACTCGAACACTCCCCTGATTTCGCCAAAAAGAGAGTCTTTCAATCCGTTCCATAAAATCAAGATTCCCTGAAAAAGGGTTATCTGCGCCAAATTCCAATTCTCGTAGCCCTTGGTGCTGGAGAACATAAGATAAATGCTGGCCGGATACAGACAGGACAGAAGCATTGAAGCGAATACCCCGAGAACAAAGTCAGCCCGATACTGCATCCCCCGCATGATTTTGATCTTAGCCGATTTGATGAATATTTTTCCAATATCGCATGACATCACGGGATCATCCTCCCGTAGCGCAATATGTGCGAACTGCCCGATACCATATCAGACGACTCGCAATATACAACAGAGCTATCCATAAAATCTGCATACCCCAAATACTGAAAAAAGCTGCCGCTCCTCCATCCGATTTCTCGTTTACAAGCATCTTGATCGGCCAATAAAATATGTACGGGAAGGGAAGAAACGAAATCAGTTTCCTCACAATACTCGGATAGAACTCGAACGGCATTAACGCACCCGAAGTAACGACAATCAGGATGATGCGCAGGGTTTGAAGCGAGTAATTGCTTTTGATATAAAACGCAGACAGTCCGATAATATAGTTTATTATAAAATACAAAACAAACGCGCCCACAGTCAGAACAACGAACTTGACCACCGCAACGAATGTAAGAAATTCAGGAAAAACGATAGCGCAGAAAATAATTGTGCACGGAACCAATTCCAGCACGATCGCTATCATACGCGAGCTGAGTGCACTTGCAAATTCGATATGAAAAACAGATACAGGCCGAAGAAGATCCACCGACAAATCGCCCGATAACACCTTCCTTGAGATATTGCTATCTACCGGATTCCATATGCAGAACCATATTAGACTGATTCCGGCGAAATACCAGACTATTTGCGGCAGACTATAACCCGCAACAATATCGCTCCGATTGAACGAATAAATTGCCTGAAGATTGATTGTTGTGATCACCAAAACTATCATCTCTGACAATATTGATATTAAGAAAGATTTTTTATATTGAAAAAGAATTTTAAAATTCAGCTTCATCAATATCCCGAAAGCCATAATAACCATTCCTCATGTGCAATCGGAACGACGACAAGCGATATACCATCCACTTGTCATCCAACATATTCCGGTTATCGTCACAAACTTTCATCTCACGGACTCCCTATTATTTCACAATAATGCGGGAGCGTCATTCATTAAACAATCTGTCACTTAATGTTATACGCCATGTAGATACAGCAGAATACATTTCGAACAGACAGGCATCAGTCCGCAATTGATGATACTGCGCACTTTATCAAAATCAGCACTGTGCCATATCTCCCTCACGCTATTCGTTCTGAGATCTCCAATAGTAAATTCGGGAAACAGTTTACACACAGTTACTTTCCCATCCGGAAGAACATTCATCCGGTTTCTTATCCCGATGCATTTCGATCGATTCTGTGCGGTTTTTTCATCACCGGCCAGAAATCCTTCAATCTCATTCATTTCAAGAGCGGGCTGAAATCTTAACCTGATATTCCATTTCCGGGAAATGATCCGATTGAAATCACTAATAAGTTCACGAGAATATGATCCCTCGATATTATGCTTATACGAGTGCCAACTAGCCTGGGTTCGCTCATCGAGGCGTCGCAGCCAGTTGAAATTGTTCCTGAAGTACTTATCCATTCTTGATGAAGTCTGTTCCGGTATATACCATGGGAAACAGAAATATAGCGAATTTACGCCTTTCGATTCAAACATTTCCGCAAGATCAAACAATCTGCCTATCATCGATTCGTTTATAACGCAATTAACCGAAACCTCACCTTTATAAACGCCTTTCTTTTTCAATTCCAGAAGCAACGTTATATTATTCATAACGCGCTGATATGTCCCTTTTCCGCGAATGGAATCATTCTCCCTTTCAAATCCTTCAACACTGATCAGCATTGCCAGATGTGACGACATACGGAGTAAAGCATCGATATTTTTTTCAACATCAATCCCGTTAGTGCACAACACAGTCCAACGGTGATTATTTTCCAATAGCCGTGAAAACCGGTCAAGCTCACCGTAACTCAGTGGTTCCCCGCCCCACAGGTAAAGATTAGATTTCGCCTCGTCAGTTTCCCGTACGATCTTCTCAACTATATCAAAAGCGATTTCATCTTGTTGCGCACTCTTATCCATGCTATTATGAAAACCGCTATCATTCCATTGAAAACAATGCGAACACCGGAGATTGCATTTATTCGTCAGTTGTATCCCAACCTCATCGGGAATCTCCAATGCGAATAAAGGATCATCCGCACATCCCCTTTTCCCGACAGACATGTTTCGGATTATCCTTTTTATCCTTTCAAAGGAAACTTCATCAAATTTCACTTTCGTCGCAGGCTGCATTCCCTCACCATCCATATCAGTTATCACCCAATCACGGATACAACAGATTCGCACAACCTGATCATCCGCTTATCATCAGTAAGCCACGATTTGGAATCCAGGTATTTCCCGATTACCACCTAACAACATAAAATCAAAAAACTCTATTCATTGTCACTTCATGAATAAACCCATATGTATGACACCGAATAACAATAATTAGATATTTACCGGCATCAACGTATAATCTCCGTTCCGGTACCGGGCATCTATCCCACAGTAACCTCCATACAGCGCTCTCCGCCGGAAACAGAAGTATACCCGCAGATCTTGCCGTCAGTATACATCGGTACAGTTCCATCAATCTTCATCAGATTGTCGTGCAAATCACGAATTACATCAATGGAGAAACCGGCTCGTTTCCATTCATCATAATATACCCCAAAACCTAGACTCTTCCACAACTCTGCATTCTTCCGTTCATACTCGCCAAACGGTTCCAACATGACAATTGGAGTAGCCGAAGATAATGAATCCAGGAGAGTCGCTCCCCCCGGTTTGCTTATAATCGCCAAATCCTTTCGCAACAGATCATACATCTCATGATATTCGCGTCGTTGTTGATACATCGCTGATCCGTTTTTTCCGATCTCACCAAAAGGCGGGAATGTGTGGCGAGAACCGGCATCTTTTTCCCATGGAATCCACGCGGGATCAATCATATAGTATTTGCAGCCATGGCTTTCTCTTTGGGTTTCACTTATGTCATACGCAATAGTGTCAAGCATCAGACCGTTCATCTCAAGCTCTGAAATTTTTGACTGATATGTCCCCATTCCCCATCCTCCTCCGTGGATGATGAATCGTTGTTCTCGAGAATCAAACGCTATCGGGGGAGCGGATTTCACCGGAATGGTGCATGGAATCGTCTTATCATTCCATCTGAAAAGCCATATATTATTATACCTTTCGCAGTCCTCTTCGAAGTGCTCCCATGATGTGGAGATATCCGCATCCATGTGTATGATATCGATTTCCAGATCATTATACCCGAATCGTCTTGAATACTCTCTAATCAATGACATCCAGAATCCTGAAAAAACGATAAACCGTTTGCGGCACTCCGATGCCCATTTATCGAATAACCTGTCAACTTCCCCAAGATCCATAAGCGGCCATAAATCCCTTGAAAGCTTTTGTCCGGCAATCGCGACACGGAAATTCTGATGAAACGCTTTTTTGGTTTCAAAAATACTCCGCCGCTTGTCGCATGTCAGATAACGCTCAATAACAGCGACATCACAGACGAATCCCCTGTTCCCCAGCTGATAATCAACCAATAAAGCCGGTATATACACTCCAAGAGCAACACCCGAGCAGAGGATCGTAACATCTGCATTTCTCATTATAAACCTCTATGGCAATTCACGATTGGAACAGTTGCAACTGTGCCGCGACATTTCTTCAAGATCATAAAGATACGCATATGTAGTAATATCTTCATGCCGTTCCGACTACCCTTATTCATCCGTGAAATATTCTAATTGAATACCGTAAACGACAGCGTTTTCAACGTTTCCCTCACAGCAGTCTGATAATACTCACAATCCCCGGAATTATCCGAAACCACAGAATAATATAATCTTCCCCTGTGCATTCCCTCCGGATCAGGACTTGGATCCGAATCGCGATTGATAAACAACGTATTCGACGACAATGGCAGAATTCCCCGACGGTAGTTATGCTCGAACAACAACTTATCATCACTTAATTTCTTCAGGATATCCGCCATACGCGTCTTCCCGCTAAACCCGACATTGACAAAAGACAATAAGCCGGAAACATCGTAGTTTTTGAGCTTCGAATCAACATGATAATTTATCAACCCCATTGATTTTCGCGCATTTATTTCAACAACGGGCACAATTTCATTGTCCGCCAGTATCATGGAATCAACACACACATCTCCGTAATATCCATCCAGATACATCTCTTCAGCGACCTTTCTCATCTGTTCCATATAACCAGATTCGATAAGGTGTATTTTAAAATCTTCACTCGCCGACATTGAACCCAGATATGCAAACCCGGCATTAATTGTTTTCTGTATTGACATGATTTCAACGGATCCTTCCCGGGAGATATGAATCTGACACGAAAAATCCGTCTCTTTATCCAGAAAAGGTTCGACGATAAAGCACGTATCGAACCCTCTCTCTTCCTGATTTACCACATAACGAATAATCCTCGTCAACACGGCGGGCGAATTGACGAGGATATTCCCTTTTCCCGATACGCCAAAAACATCTTTTATCAAGACTCCCCTATTCAGATGTTTTCTCGCTGACTTATCTATATCGCTTCCGCTATAACATACATCGCCGTATTTTTTTAACCCGATACGGTCGTGCATTCGGCAGGAATATTCTTTTGAGTTAACACGCTTTACGATATCCAGAGAAGGAAATCCATTTCGCGCATTGATCGATTTCGCAAATTCGACAGAACCCGGAATCACGGCATACATATCCACAATGTCATTCCCTCCGGACAGACTCATCCTGTATTCAACAGAACAATTCAGCAAGATATCGTAAAACGATTGATTCACATCGCTCTTTTCAAATGTGATAAGATCATTTTCATTTCCATTTATCGTAAATCCGATTCCTCTTAAATAATCGCTCAAATCAGGATTCAGAGCGTACCGTGTTATCAATCGATCCCCGGACTCGCACAATGGAGTTAAAAGCTCATCCATAGACTGGACGATCTTGCTGGTATAATCATTGCTTATCAAGGGAAGTTCAGAACTCCCTTCCGTTTTCCAGAATTTCTCCGCATCAAAAGCTCCGACGACAACTCTACCGTTCATTTTGTTACCGACACTTGCTTAGTAATACCACGTATTAATATCAACTTCCAAGTTGGCGCTTCCCATCACCGTATACCGACTCGGCGACTCTCCGCCTCCATGTTTTTTTTCTCCTGAATAGTCACGATATACTCGCAAAGTATCTTTATACTTTTCAGATAGTCGATATTGAATTCTTCAAAATCGATTTCAATACCAAACTCATCCTCAATCAACAGAATGAAATTTATCATTTGTATCGAATCAAGTCCGATGTCATCCAATAAATCCGTTGAATCCGGCAGTTCAGTTGTCAAACCGGAGTTTCCGGTCGTTTCGACCAAAACTTTAACAATTCGTTCCTTTCTTGCAGAATATGAGTCCACAACATTACCCCCCACAGAAGCTTTTCATTCTTTGCGACGTTAATACTCTCTGATTTGATTTTCGGGAGAGTTACCGGAATATGATTGAAATTGTCCTAATCCTATACTTATAAGACAATTGAGATTCATGGCGATATAAACCATCTTCCTCTCCAGTCACCGACAAACAATACATACGGTCGTATCCGGTTATCGAATCGGATATTGAATAATACATTATAAGCAAGTAGTCGTTCGCATGTATCCAAACGAACATTTTTTGCATACAGAATCATTATCATCCAATCATAAACGGATCACAAAATATCAACACACATTATAATATTTCTTGACTATCCGTAACTTTGCAGATAACGAATACAGACATTCAGTGAGTACACATAACAACACGCTGGGTGCAATCAGCTTTACCCGTTTCCACATAAAACGGAGGATTCAGTAATTTTCCGTTTGTGCAGAGAAAATCCCGGTTTATATTGCTGAACAAAGAATATTTACGGATACATTGCACATAGATAGTTATTGCAATATAGCATTTCACGATATGATATACGTATGGCACTAAAGCAGTTTGCCAGACAATAAAATCGAAAAAATATATTAAGAAAATAAAACTGATCAGGAGAGATTTACATGGGATACATGCCACACCTGAATGATACGGAAAAGGTTCTATGCCAGTTATCTAAAGGCGCCTTTCTCACCGTAAAAGCGGGAGATATAATCAATACAATGACTATCGGCTGGGGTACAATTGGTTTGATTTGGGGGCGGCAAATATTTACCGTATTGGTCAGACCCACGCGATTCACTTTCAGTCTTATCGAAAAAACAATGGACTTTACCGTCAGCGTTCCGGAAGCGGGAATGGATAAGGAATTATCATTTTGCGGTTCACGATCAGGTAAAGATACTGATAAATTTAAAGAATGTAACCTTAAAACGAAACCGTCAAAACATGTACTCACCCCAACGCTTGATCTAAAGGGAACACATTATGAATGTGCGATTGTTTACAGGACACTGATAGACCCCGCTCTCCTTTCTCCGTCATTTTCATATTTATATCCGGACAATGATTTCCATGGAATTTTTTACGGGGAAATCCGACATAGTTATTCATCATAAAAAGTGATACAACTTTCGAAACGCGATGCAGTATCCTCCACAGAAAATCATCTCATACCTGAGATACACTCCCGAAATCTGTTTTCACCATATTCGCGAAACCGGCATACAGAACAATCCGCTTATCCGCATCGCTTGAAATAGCCGAATGTATGACTTTTCACTCCCCCTGGGAACCATTATTCATTTATATTACAACCTGTTCCCCGCAATAAAAAGGTTCAACTATACACATACGAACGACACATTACCATCATCCGTATATATTGATGTGAAATTACATCTGTCGATATTTAGAATCCGTATTTATTACACTATCAATCCCGGCAGTTGTTTCACTGTAATCACAGGTCATGCAATATAGGGGAACTCGCGATGAGCATCATCAAAAAACCAGTAAAAGTAATGCATAATTCAGACACACATGGCGGTATCTTCGTTTTAAGCTGGGTTCTAGGAAATTCATGCAATTATGCTTGCGAATACTGCCCTCCTCATTTGCATGATTGCACCAACAGTTGGATAAAATACGAAAAAGTGATTTCAACTCTCGACAAGATAATCCAATACGTGAGAAATCGGAATATGATATTGTATGTCGATTTCAGCGGGGGAGAAGTCACTCTCAATGAAGACCTGATAAAAATCGCGAAATATCTGAAATCGAACAATTGCCGAGTCGGGATATTGTCGAACGGAAGTCGAGACGTAAGTTACTGGAGAATGTTTGCTCCTTACATTGATCAAATCTGTCTCAGTTTCCACCCGTTATTCGCAAATCCCGATCACTTCCACTCGGTAGTCGGGTTTCTGCACAACAAAGTGATAACACATGTGAATCTTCTGATGCATCCGGATTGTTTCGATGTCTGCAAAGAATTAGGTCAGAGAATAACCGACAACTTTAAAGATTTCAGCCTGAGTTACCAGCCCGTTCTAAAAATGCTTGAACCCGGTTCCGAATTATATGATTATTCCGAACAACAAAAAACAGAAATATTGAGTCTTGAACAAAACATAAAAATAACACGGACAAGGCGACTGCAAAAACCTAGAGGAATGATGAAAATAATTTATTCCGATGGATCGATAGATTTAATGAGCGCACCACAGCTTTTAACGGATTGCCGGAACGACTGGAAAGGCTGGCATTGCAACGCAGGACTTGAACAGATAATCATTGATGTTGACGGCAACATATACAGAGCATGGTGCATGCAAGACCCGATGGGCACCATTCGGGAAATCGATCGACTTTTATTCCCCGACACCCCGATCATATGCAAAACGAACAATTGTAATTGTCTTCTGGATATTACCATAACAAAAGAACATAGTCCGAACGATACTACCGAAAGCATTCCGTTAACCGGCAAATACGAATTAAGTATTGCCACGTGCGTTGCGTTTGACGACACTTCAATAAACGGAAAGAGTAATGCCGTCATTTCTTTCTATTCAGACACTAAATGTTACTTCACACTTGACGCAAGGGAAAGCAATGCGGAATATACCTATGCGGCAATGTCTGTACACTGGATCAGAAGTGATGTTCAAAACGACATCAGGGGTATTCAGCTAAATATGGACATCGAATTGGGAAAGATTCTGGTAATCAAAATCCCCTTACCCGAAAATGAAGATTACGATTACTTTGAATACGAATTAATCGGCAAAGGTTCGGGAGACTATATAATATCCTTTGTGTCGCTGAGTCAACAAGGATGGGGGAAACCGATCAAATGGGAATTCAGTAACGCCACCGAATTACTGTTTTACAACGATATGTTCGATAACAGACTCGATCTGAAAATCAACCGCATATACTTTTACCGCTAAGAGATACTGCAGAAGCATCGTTGCCATATCAGGTGCTGGCTCGTGACTTCAGTGAAATCTCAAAAGGAGCGAGCCATGATACACCGATTTCATCAAGTACCGATATAATTTCTCGCACACGACTTTCCCGTACCGGATAATCATTAGCGTTATCCGATGTTATCCAGTTTCGCGAATCAATTTTTTCCGTATGCGCGATTCCGTATTGATCAGGATTCAAAAACAAATGAGAACCATCAAACACCTGACACGGACTTACATGAACCCTGCTGATCCGCTTTCCAAGTCTTTTCAGAAAATCAATTGTTTGCAGATGATTATCTTCAGTTTCTCCGGGAAAACCGCTGATAATATTGACCGCGACCCTGATACCCGATTCTCTTAACCGGCGAATTACAACTTCCGCTGTATCAATATCAATAACTTTATTCATTTTCTTCAAAACGTCCGGAGCAGCGCTCTCAATACCAGTATTAACATAATTGCAACCGGCAAGTGCCATAATCCGGGTGACAGATGAATCCATTCTGGAATCTATTCTGATGGATCCACCCCATAATATCTTGATTCCGGACTCGACTATACGATTGCAAAAATCAGTAAAGTACCGCATATCCCCATTTATCGCCGAACCAATGAAATTAAATGTTTTTGTCCGGTGTAATTCCATACCACGCTCAAATATCCCCATCAAATGGTCAATTGATCTGACACGATATCCCGGATACAGATTTTTTTCGGTACAGAAAGCACAATTCCCCACACACCCTCGTGTAATCTCGACAGGCAGCAACTCACGGGTATATAGACGAATATCATAATCGCTGTAATCCGGATCCAAGCCATTGTAGAAATCGGACGGCGTCGATTTTGCATAAGATACTTTCCCTCCCCGACAGACAAGAACTCCATCCGGCTGACGGCGATTCTCGCTTCCCCACCAACTGAGTAATTCAGGAAGAGCATTTTCAGCTTCCCCAATAATTGCGGCATCCCGTTCCGTGAGCCAATATTCTACCGCAGATCCGCCGCCTTCCACCGGCCAAAATATATCACCTGCCGCAGGTCCGCCAAAAAGCATGCGCGCATCCGGCAGCTTTTCCCTCAGAACACGCATCGCATGATACGTTGCTGCCCTATTACTTGTGAAAATCGAAAATGCAATAACATCATATGATTTATCCGCTAACGGCGATAGAATCTGATCAATACATTCGATGATTTCCTGCGGCAGCTCAGAAGACACTCCCTGCTCATACCCTTCCCAGACAGAAGAACGAGACTGATCATCCCAGAAATAAGGATGTGAAAGGTTCCACTTATCACCATATTTGTTTTTATATTTATGCCACAATAAAATATTGAGATCATAAACATCCGTCGCACATCCGTTACTCCTGAAAATAGACGCTACAGTCGCCAGTCCAAGCGGCAGATTCTGTATTGACCAACTCGGCATAATCAACAACGCAACTCTCATATATCCCCCGAATATGTCACAGGCGGCAATGCTATTCATACAATTACTACATCCGGATATAATCACGGCTTAATGAATATCAATTGAACCACTTATCAGCTATTTTCCCAGTTTAGTTCCAGTCACAATTATTTTCGTTCGCAGGTATCCATCCGAACGATTTTTCCGTAAATATTGAATATTGTCGATACCAACTTAGTGTTATTTGATCCGGTCACATCGTATCCGATGTTTACATTTTGGTGTTCTGATAATACGAAACATGATAATCAACATAAGTACCAGCAAGTGAGAATAAAGTGCCAACAAAAGGTGAAATAATTGAGTTACTCAATAAAAGCAAATGCTTCTGTCTTGCTCCGTGGATTCATCTGCATATAACTGGTCTCGGAGTTATGAGCCCATGCAGCATGTCGGAGAAAGGACCGGAAGAGTTCGGTTACGGCAGTTTGAACGAGAACACTTTCGATGAACTCTGGCAGGGAGAACGAATAAGACAGCTCAGGCTTAGAATGTTGAGAGGAGAAACGGATCAATCCTGTGTCAACTGTAGGGAAAACAGATTGGGTCACTGGTCATTCAGAAATGAAATCAATCTTTATGATACGCATCTTGAATGGGTGGCCAATACCGATGAAAACGGATATGCACCTGACGCAAAACCGATTTTCTGGGATATACGATTTTCAAACATATGCAACTTGAAATGTCGATCGTGCGGCGATACTTCAAGCACCAGCTGGTATAGTGACGCCTTATCGCTCGGCAATCTCGATTCGCGCAACATAGGAAAAAAAATCAATGGCATAGAAGACAAAAAGAAATTGATAGAATCACTCGAAAAATATTTACCGAATCTTGAGGGAATCCGGTTCGCCGGAGGCGAACCGTTGCTAATGGATGAAAATTATTTCATCTTATCTAGACTTATCGAATTGAATAAATTCGACGTCAGAATCGAGTTCGAAACGAATTTAACGATTTTGGATTATAAGAACAACGACATAGTATCGTTATGGAAGAGATTCAACAATATTCTCATCTCAATCAGTATGGACGGAGCAGGAAATAAATGCGAATATCTGCGAAAAGGTTCGGACTGGAATATTCTTGTAAACAATCTCCTCAGAGTTAAAAACGAATGCACCAATGCTGACATACGAATCAATTACACCGTTACCGCCTACAATATTGACCATCTCCCCGATTTCCATCGCAGTATGGTCGAGAATTGTTACATTTCGCCTGAAGAAATACAGATCATCTGTGCATACGATCCGAAATACTTTTCTTCGAAAGTTCTACCACATTCATACAAAAAACAAATCACACAAAAAATAAAAACTCATATCCAATGGCTTCGAAAACAGTACCCGTATAATGACAGTTTGCTTTTCCGCAACTACGCAAATACATTTTCACAATGGATAGCGTGCATTGAACACATGAATCATGATGACTGGACACATCTCATTCCGACTTTTTTATATTACTCGAATCGTCTCGATGAACTTCGTCAGGAACACTGTCTATCCGTTTTTCCCGAATTGCTGCCGATTTACAATGAATACGCTCCCTGAGGATATTGATTCATGCATACAAACACTACCAGTATACTGGATTATGACAAGCACAGCCATCACGGTATTACGGAAATACTGCACAATGCGCCGTGCGAATTATTTCTGCATCAATCCGATTGCCGTGACTTTACGGTTCTTTGTTCCACAGGTATGATCGAACTTCCGAAATTACGGGAATATCTGTCATCATATCCGGGTCAGATCATCGATATCAATACGCCCCGATTCCGAGGCATCCTTTATATAAGAGATTCATGCGAAAGTGTCCTCATTATTACACCCAAACCATCCATCCTCACAACCGATCAAAAAATATTGAACGACTCCATTGAAGCGCACTTGACGACAGAACTCCGAATCTTCGGGAAAAAACACAACATAATCCCGCTCACGCGATTCAAAGAATCAACAGCCTATTTATTAGGTATCAATATGACGATAGCGAAATCACTTAATATTTTTCCGATTCAGCTGTTAAACATAAAATTTTTGAACTCACAAAATGAATACTTACGGCACTATCGTAATTTCAACGAAAATAAAAACGTGTTTGAATATTCCGCCAATCAGAATTTCACGGAAATAGACAGCTGGGTTTACTCGATAGAAATCAATACCATTATTGATCTGTGCCCGTCTGCCGCCTTGTCGCTTAACGAGATAATCGACGGGATATCTTCGCATGGGCATTTTTCGCTTCTGGCTGCCAGTTTATCTGCCACCGACAATTCTACACTCAACATATCAAAGGGCAGCATACAATGCATCAACAAAAACCAAATTTTCGGAAAGTTCATAAAAAAAGCAATTTCAAGCGGTGCATATAATAGTATCAGATACAGCGAACTGAACATTGAAGATATTTGCGCATCTGAACAGACACATGATATATCGGTGATAAACAATGTATTTGAAAATATATCCGATGACATTACTTCAGTTAAATTGCTACGCGCGATATGGGACAACACAGCAAACATGCTGGTAATTCATTTCTGGGACAACAACGGGCTCTCAGATCAGACTAACGACTCATACGGAATATCCGGGAACATCATACAGGCTTTCCAAGAATTGCCAGGGGCAACCAGTATTGCTAACGAATTATTTTATGACACAAAACCGTTATCAGAGATCGGGTTCATGATAGCGGTAAAAAAAGATGACCCACGATAAAAAGTCAGAGGAACCAAATGAACGTACAATTACCAGAAATCAGACTCAAAACAATAAACCTGCTCGTTACAAACCGCTGCAATTTGTGGTGTTCAATGTGTGATTACAAGGTGTTCCGTCATACGGTTCAAGATCTTCGCCTGGATCAGATCATAACGCTGATAGATGACGCGCGTGATTTAGGGCTGGAATATTTGAACATCAGCGGTGGCGAACCAATGGTTCGTAATGATATTTATGACATCATCTCCCATGCGTCAAAACTGGTGACCACGGTCTCAATCATGACCAACGGCACATTAATAGGCGAAGAAGAGGCGGATAAACTGGTCAATGCAGGGTTAAAAACCGTTGTAATATCTCTCGAAGGATTTGAGGAATTCAATGACGCAATGCGGGGAAAAGGCAATTTTAAAAAATCGATACAGGCGATACGGCATCTCCAGACTCATCGAAACAAGCTTTGGTGCATTAAAGTGGGAATCACCTTATCAAGGCAAAACTATAAACAAATATATGACTTCAGCAAACATCTCATTGAGGAAATTGGCATAGACAGTATTTCCCTGAGTCCTTTCAACGAACATCTTCTTCACTGGAAAAAAACCGAATATATTAAAGGTTTCCAAATTCAAGAAAACGATATGCACGATCTCAGATATGAAATAGACAGGATAATCGCGTATTACAAAACAACAGGAATTTCAACACAAGACATCAGCTTCTTTCAAAAAATACCCGATTATTTCGCGGGAAAGAGCATGGTTCCGGCTTCAAGCTGTTATCAGCCTTTCACTGGCTGCGCCATCGAAGCAAATGGAAATGTTTATCCCTGCTGGGGAGACATACGTATTGCCGGCAACATCACATCATCATCCCTGAAAACCATAATAGGATCAGATATATATATAAAAGGATGTCATGCGGCATTTCATAATCAGTGCAAAGGGTGTCTCCTGGCCTGTTATGATGAGCTGCATTCAGACCGTTAGTTAATATTACCCAAGCGTCCATATGTCATAGAACCCGTATTCTGGATGGAAAACATGTATAATCAATTACCCGTTTATGATGAAGACTTAAAATGTGGTATTTTCTCGGATATTTTTCTAATTCTTGATAAGCTCGATTACAAAGTATATTATGACATTGATTGGGCAGATCTGACAAACAGGACGTTCGCAATATTAGGGACGACCGTATTTGAGAATATGTACGATCTCCGAAACCGTTTTCATCAATCAGGATTCACCATATCAGAAATCGAAACACCCTTATTCGAAGGATTCTGTTTCGACACTCCCTCGCGAATATCCGGATTGTTTCTCGCTCCAATCCCCATGGGAATTTCTCATAATCAGGAAGACCTCAATACCGACAGAGATTCGACGGGACTCGGCGAATTAAAGCTATACGGTATAAACAACAGCATTAAGAACTTATACGGCATTGATTATTCATCACTTCACACCCTTTCAAAATGCCTGGACTTCGCTTCCGCCCAGACTCTCAGAATGACATATACAAAATATAAAAAAACGGTATATCTCAATACGCACAAGGAATATCTGCGTCATTATCATTTGCTCAAAATCACCACCGATTCAATTTTCGAAACACAGGAATACCGGCATATTCAATTCTTCAGCGCAATTTATTATATGGAAATAAAAATTATATCTGAACTTTCAGGCAATAACAGTTTATCGATTCACGATGTGGGAACAAATACTGCTCATTTACCCCTGCTCATGAACGAACTTTCAAAGGATGATATGTTCGGCTCCGACTATACGGATATTTACGCATCGGACTTCGATCTCACGAGCGCCACCGACGCCATTGAAATAGCAGGAATGAATCAATTAAAGCGGAAAATATGTTTTTTAACCATTGATTTAACCGGAAATATCGACGATATTCCGAAAACCGATATAGTAATATTGAATGATGTTCTTGAACATTTACCGAACGGTGAACTTTCACTATCCGCACTGAAAAAGTTATGGGGAAAAGCGAATATTGCCCTCATCGCGCATGTACCATTTGAGCAGGAAATCAACCGCTCATGGGATCACCACATATTGTTTAATGAAGACAAACTGAGAGACTGGGCAGGCCAACTTCCAGAATCAATTTTAATTTCCGATAACTACTACAACCATAACATGCCGCTCACGTCCTACGGTTTTCTGATTGTGAAGCGACAGAATAATATCGCTAGCATTGAAGCGTAACAGCATGATCAACTCGTGACGTTATACATGTTCATAAATTATCGTGTTCAAGGACAGCAATATGAATTATAGCTTCGTTATTCCGACTCACAACAACAAAGTTTTACTGAAAAACACTCTTGAAGCCCTGAATCATCAAGACGGATTCGGCGAAAACGAATATGAAGTTATCGTTGTTGATGACGGGTCGACCGATAATACTTTTGAGCACATAAAGGGAATAAACCATAATTATCAGTTGAAATATTTATTTTTAGACAGATGTGAAAAGTCATGCCGCGCACGAACACGAAATCATGGCTGGAAAAATACAAGCGGCGAGATAATAATTTTCATCGATTCGGATATAATTGTTAGAAAAAATTTCCTGCACGAAATTTCGCGATGTTTTTCATTAAACTCGGACATTGTCGTGATCGGGAACAGATTAATGCTGAATAAACCCGTAGAATTCCGTGCCATACAAAATGGCGATGTCTTCGAAAAATTCAATTTTAGAAATGACTGTTTTGACATACTGGAATACCGCTACTTTCTCTACGAGATAACATCATATAACGCAAACGCGATACTGTGTCCCTGGACGCAAATATACAGTTGCAATCTGTCCGTCCCCAGAAAGTGGCTAGAAAAAATTGGCGGATTCGATGAGAATTTTCTGAATTGGGGAATGGAAGACATTGAGCTGGGATACTCTTTATACCAGCAGAACATTCAAATCATCATCAACCACAAACTCGAAGTTTTACATCAGTATCATGGCCCTCGAAACGATCTTATAATTAAAAAAGAATACATTCCGGGATACAAGAAAAATATCGATTATTTCATCTCGAAGCACCCGACGGCACTAAATATGTCGCCAAAAAATATTCATAAATTTTTCTCCGGAGAAATATCTGGTGATAAAATGTTCATGGCAAGAAACATCCGCTACATCGGGATTGATTTTACGGACATAGGACAATTAGACAATATTAAAAGGACGATAACAACCAATCTTCTGAGACCGAATCGGAATACAGTTCTTATCGTCAACGATTACCTTGAAAATACGGATTTTGATATATGGATACAGCTCCAAAAAAGTGATTCTAACGCGACATGTTATTACCCCGCATCAAAGCGTCTGAATCAGCACGACATAAAGAAATATCTTAAAGAAGAAAAAGAAAGACAAAAGTTACGCGAACAATGACGTATAGGTCAAATTCTGTTATTGAACAGAATTTACAACAATCTTTTTTTCCATACTAACATATCCAGCTGGTTCAGACATACTTCAGCCCGGCATACAATCGGTTCATATGGAAAATTGATAGTTTTATCAGTAAAATGGCCTAGTGCCCCCCCCTGTCTGCAATAACCGCGGTACACATAACCATCAAGATCCACATAGACGTTGTCCACACCTGCATTACACAGCCAGCCATTCCATCTGTTCATATTTCTCACCTGAATATCGACCGACCCCATCACTGTAACACTTTTATCTGCTGAAGTCACGGCCATGGCTCCTCTAATTTTAGTGTTCCGGATTCTGTCATTGAATCCTTCCGAGACATTTTTCAATCGGATCTGTTCATTCAGTATCGTCAGCTGCGCGTTCGTGTACTCATACATTTCATCGCTAAGACAGAGTTTAACAAACAATGGTTGAAGCGCAACCGTTACATCCCTGGTCTCATCTATAAAACGCATCGCATTCCCGTACACTTCATCAAAACGATCCGGCTTCATCATGAAGTTCGCGTGAACTAACATCGAATCCGATAGCAGCTGTGCAACTTTTATAAAGTGATCGATTTCGCCGAATTCCGAATGATACGATATTACGATATGATCAAGATATGGTGATACTTCACTCCAAAATTTTAGTGAACGGGAACCATTCGAAATCAGATAGACCAGAGAACCTTTTTCCTTGAGATACCGAATCATGTCTTTAAAAAAAACCGATAATGTCGTCTCGCCACCCGTAAACTCGAAGCATATTTTTTTATTTAACTTTTCAGAATATTCGATCGCTTTGTCGCAAAACGAAATAACCTTGTCATAATCTTTGTTCTCAATCAATTTATCATGAAAATATTCGGGACAGTAACTACACGCGTAGTTGCAGTTACTGCCAAAAATCCACCCCACAAGAAGAGTATCTTTTGCCGATTTGTAATCATAGTCATATTGTAGCGGTTCCATCGTCAGACTCCATTACTATTATTTTACAATGTATATCAATACATGTTCCCGATGTCAACGTTTTACGAGAGATTACCGGATAATTTCGCAAGAACTTGTTGAAGAAAGCCGCATTGTACAGAATATTCCGACGTTTAACATATTCCATAATCAGATCACATCTTTCACTAATTCTTAGCGAAACGATAATTATTATCCGGCTCCTGAAATCAGACAGCGGAATGAAAGTTAACCGAGCCTTATCATTACAGCATTTCATTTTACTACAGCACGATTCCACAAGAAGGGGTCAAAACCATATTGTAAAATCCTCAGTGACTCGCGAGCACTGTTCAAAGAACCGGTTTCCAACTTATCACGAAAAAAACAATTAACCGACAAGTCTGAATTTTTTTGATTATAGTGCAATATCCTGAAAATATTTGTTCGGATGTATCCAGACGAATGACTCCTCTCCATAAATCGAATATGTAGCTAAATGAAGACAGGAGGAGTACACATTGATACGGAACAGGACTAAACTGCTTTCTCAAATTGGGAGAATAACAGCGGACAGGGATAAGGCAGAAAGAATACTAAACGCTTTTTGTCCGATTCTGTGGCTGGGCTGTTCCCTCCGTCTGCAGAACAAATCATCCGGAAGCTGCTGTCTTTTCATGGAAAGAAGCAATTTATCAACGGATAGATGCTCAAATGATGCCCGTTATTTCAATAATACGGAAGAGATAAAAGAATATCGCAGAATGGTATTGAACGGAGAAAGACCGGGTACCTGCAGACGTTGCTGGGACAAGGAGGACAGCGATATTGACAATTCAAGCTATCGGCATTATTTTTTGGATCATGAGGATTTCGAGCCCCTGATTGACAAAATATTATCGCAACCGGCCGACACCGATTTTGATCCGGTTCATTTGGAAGTTGCGTTTTCCTCAAAATGTATTCTTGCATGCAGTTACTGCAATCCTTATACCAGTTCCCGAATCGAAGCTGAAATCATTAACCACGGACCGTATCCTCTCTCGAATAACAGATCTGATAATTATGAAAGCTATTCGGCATGGGATTTAACCATGCTGCAACATCAGAACCTGTATCCGGTCGAAAACCCAGAAAACAGCCCGTATATATTTTTGTTCAAAGGGTGGTTCCGGCAAATATATCCTAATCTCCGGCATCTGTCATTTTCAGGAGGAGAACCGTCGATCGACAAAGAAGTTGAAAACATTCTGGATTACATTTATGTTAATCCGAATGAATATCTTCATTTAAAAATCGTATCCAATATAATGTCAGCTGAAATATTATTTAAAAATTTTTTCAAAAAAGTACTGAATATCCACACGCACAATAAAATTCGAAAACTTACTCTTGCCATCAGTATTGACCAATGGGGGAAAAGAGCGGAATATATACGACAGGGATTGAGCTTTGACCGGTTTATTACTAATTTCGAGTATATCTGCAATTCTTTTAACAATACTGAAATCGTACTCGCATGCGCATTTAACATACTTAGCGTTCCTCAATTTGACATATTTCTTGAAAATGTTTTATTGTTCAAAAAAAGATTCTACCGCAATCTCAGTAGCAACAAATTAAAGATTACTCTTCAAATATCAAAGCTCGAATTCCCGTTTCATCAGGAACCTGCCCTGCTTCCCGTTGATTTTTCATCCGTGCACCTCGATTCCGCGTTACGCGTGATGCTTGAAAATCGGGATCAGAGTGGGAAAGGATTCGACGATACGGAAATAGCTGACTTTAAAAGCATTATATCCGTAATTACCAACAAAAAGATTGAGTCTAAATACATAGACAACATCAAATCTGATTTTTACAGATATTTTTCCGAATACGACAGAAGAAACAAGACCGACATTCTGGCCACATTCCCGGAATTATTGCCATTCTGGAATGAATGCAGGACATTGTCTTCGCGCAACAATGACAAATGATCTGACTGCACCGCCGTACGCAAACCAACCATCTACAAATCATTACCATTAGGAAATATGCATGGCTAACAATACAATATGCAATTAATAAGGCTTAACACCTATCCCGCATGACGTATTCGGGAGGGTGGTGTCAGAGAAGAATGACACCGAACTCGTACTTGCTGCTTTAGAAAACGTGCATATCAATCGATCAAATCGAGTTATAACCGAATTTTGTGGATGAGTTGAAAATGGCATACCCTCAGATATAAATGGTTCAACCAAAAACTATTTAACATCTAAGAGGTATGCCACCATGAGGAACACGAGTAAAAAAACACCGGACAAAAATCTATTCGAAAATTTCGGATTAGATGAAATTCTCAGAGAGGGAGCCAGGAAAATGCTTCAGACGGTCATTGAGAATAATGGTGTATAAACTAGCATTAGAAGCATCGAAAGGCTGGAAGAAGCTGAAAGGGTACAATATGATTTTACTGGTTCTTGAAAATAGAAAATTCATTGACGGAGAAATTGAGGACGTTGCATAGAATTCACTGTCTGAGGGATGTTATTCTCATCCACAAAATTTGACAGTAACTCGACCAAATCTTAATATCGGCATCCATAATACGGATGCCGATGTCAGTTATTGTTCTGATGATTATATTGATCGGATTAAAGAACTGGGGGGATGAAGATTTCAACGTGTGTTGGAAATGCCTACGAAAACGCAGATACGAGTCACTCAATAAAACCCTCAAAAGACAGGAGATGAGTATTTCGGGATATGACAGCAAGAATGAGTCGGCTGCATATATTTCTAGGTCTATAGATCCATATAATTTATATCGACAACGTTCATCCTTTGGATGGAGATTGTAACTGTAGAGACCAAATTTAGTATTAATATCATTTATACGCTTAATTCCATGGGACAGCAGCGATAACAAGGTCAGAATTCAATAAATTGCTCAAGAAAAGCACAAACGAGAATTTCGAGGACACGTTCCCCGAACCGCACAACAAGATCATAGATTTACAGAAAAAATTATGAGAGTAGAAGCCCTATCGATTGCCGTTAACATGCCTATACCCGATTCACGATCAACCTATCTTTTTCATAAAATGATTCACCAATTTCTTTCCTTATCACACTGATATCATAATCATCAAGAAGACGTATTCCATTAATTCTGTTCAAATGATGCACGGGAACGAGTATATCCGGCCTAAGCATTTTTATCTGTTTAATATTATATTCCATATCAGGTGCCATCGCTAAACATAATATATCAAGTTTCGAGAATCGCGTCAGGACTACATCGTTCAAACAGGGACTTCCGATATGCCCTACAGTTATCCCGCCATCTTTTATCGTAAAAACAAAATTTATCATGTCTTTTGCGGTATAAGAGAAGTGTTTTTTCAATTCCTTATAATTCCTGATCTTCAAGAATGCTGATAGTTTGAAAGCAAGCCCGAGATTATAGTGCTCGCCCTTGTACACATCAACGTGATAATCAGGACACTCCATCTTCTCACAATAATCAGCAGTCGAACATAACACCGCTTTCTGCAGCCGTAAAACATCCTTATCCCTTTCATAGATATCATCCGGCAGAAACACTTTGACTTTGAATTTATTGCCAAGGTTGTCTATAATGCTCGGCAAAAACTCATAATGATCATAATGTCCATGACTGATATAAATATGAATTTCGTTTAACGACCCGATACGATGACGGGCTATTTTTTCCATAGCAGTACAATCAATATCAATATACGGATCAATTATTATAGTCGTATTCTCCAGCAGGACAGCTATTCCCGCAACACCGAGATATTGAATATTCTTCTCAACAAATATCATTGCCGCATCCTTCATAGATATACCAATCCTAACGATATGATCGTCAACTACAGTCACCCGCTCATCACGCACATCGAACATCTTTTAATATTTCATTGACAAATAAACATCATTATGGCGATTAACTCATTCTGAAGCAGTTTGCAGACCAACCAGACGGTTGGAGCTGTACCGAAATATCTTATGAGTTGATAAGGGCGGTTTGAAAAACTACGTTTATAAAGCCGCCCTTGCGGGCACACACTAATGAAATAACTACTTTTTGAATAAGGAAAAAAGCCGTTATTTCATTGTTCATAAAACAGAACCATTTTATGAACAATTGCAAGATATTTCGTGGCACAGATTCAACAGGCATTTTACAGTGTGGCTGATGCTAAATACATTGGTCTATTCTGAAACGCCTATATTCTTACGCAAACTGCCCTAGACATTGTTATGCGATTATGAGAGCATCATGCCAATCATATTTGATATTTTTCAAACAATAACCTCTATAGGGTTATTCATTATCATATTTTTCATTGCCATAATGGTGAAAAACAATGGAAAAAATAAAAAGGGAACCATCGTTTTTTCCCTATTATTGATATCCATCGCACTCAGTATTTGCAATTCAGGTCTGTTTCTATATACAAATATTTACTATTATATCCCTCACTTTATCAAAATACCGACTCTTTTATTGCCATTATTTGGTCCGCTATTTTATATTTACCTCCGATTACTGACGCAGGACAATTTTCAATTCAATCGGTATTCATTGCTTCATTTCCTCCCTTTCGCCATATTTATCTCGATATACTCCACTTTTCTGATCCAGAATGGCGACTACAAGATTAACTATATCAATAACTGGCTCAACAATACAATCAGCAGAACCGACAGAATAAAGGATCTTACTATTTTCCCTTTTATCATTATCCATATTTTTTCATATCTCATATATTCGCTTCGATACCTAACAAAATTCGAAAATAATCTTAAAAATATTTACACAAACGAAATAACGAATTATTCATGGATTAAAAAATTCATCTACCTTTTCATCTTTACTTTCATCGCAATAACTATTTTATACCTGATTCTGGTTTTATCGGGAATCAATTTCAAGCAGGCCTACCGCGCCCTACCCATTTTTGTCGTTGCGTCCCTTTGCTATCTCGCTTATCACGCAGCAATACAGTCGAATATGCATATCGGATTAAATTTGGAAGAAATCAAAAAATCGACTGAAACCAGTGCTCCTCTTCAGCAGTCTGAAATCAACGATATAGCAAAAAAACTCATAACGGCAATGGAAACCGAAAAAGTTTTTCTTGAAATGGAACTAACGCTTCCCGGTCTTGCAGACAAACTCGGGATTACTCGAAATCAGCTTTCTTTTGTTCTCAACAATCACTTCAAAGAAAATTTTTATGATTTCATCAATCGATACAGAATAGAAGAAGTCAAAAATATTCTTGCTCAACCATCTGGAAAAAACTTCAATCTCCTCAATATTGGTTTGAATGTCGGATTCAGTTCAAAAACAGCTTTTAATGTTAACTTTAAAAAAAGAACAAAAATGAGCCCTTCTCAGTACAAAAAATATCAAAAAACGACTAACGTTTGAAATCATTTCACTGTCTTGTCACCGAAACATTATATATTAATAATTTATTGAAAAATGGGCTTCGACTGTCAGGTGATAGCCAGAAACAGATCCACCCCCCAAATGAAATAAAATCACGTTTTGAATCAGGCGGTCTCCCGTTTTACTCCTAAATCCGCAAGCTTTGTTCTTTATTTTTTAAATATACCTATTCTTTGGTTCAATCATTCCGTTATTATCTTTATACCGAATTGCGGTTAAAATTCCCCAGTAGTAATTTCGAATCGTTTTTCCGACTTTAATCACAGAATTAAGACGGCAAAAACTTGCCCACTTCTACAAGCGTTGCCAATTCTTTTCCACAATGTTCATGTCAACATAGTCCTATAACATTGATGCAGCTTCTTTTATTCTCTTGAGAACAAACATTGTCAACGGCCTTGCAAAAATATTGTGAGACATGATATCCATCAAAAGAAATCATTTCCTCTGCATTATCAAACGTTGATTGAACTACTTTTATAAAAAGGATCACACATATCCATCGTAATGCTAGAAAGCATTGTAAAATCACATGTATTTTGTGTTTTAAACCATTTCGTAAGTGTTTTCTATTTTCGAGTATATCGGTAACGGTATCCGTGTCTTTATCAAGAATAACCATGGCATATGGATGTTTCTTCTGGATGGATGTTTCGTCAATTCCTATCATCGTTGTTTGAGTCGTCTGTCTTCTTTTAAAACCTCTGTTTGTTTCTCTCCATTGTGCCATTTGCTTCATCCCTACTTATTCCAAAGTTGGCCGCTACTGTTTTAATAGAGTTTTCTTTTAGCCAGAGTATTACCGCTGATTCAAACTCAATTGTAAATCGAGAATTCTTTTCCGCCCAACTCACAGAAATTTGCATTATCACGCGTTCTGAGCATTTTACCCGTGGAATTTCCGCTTTAATCATTGTTTTATGATTACATGAATTCAAATGTCTTCATCGTCGGGTTCAATGATCACGTAACGACCCCTCTTTCCCGCATTCAGGACATTCAGTTTTCCTGTTGTTTCGTATTCCACCATCGCGATTACTTCACGTGTTGTGCTGTCCTTTTTGATGGACATGATTTTCCACGAGCTTTTAATATCCAATAGGTGACCATAAAACTATTCTATAGCATTTTGCGATATGATATAAGCATTTTAGAATAGATTATTGTGTATAATACAAGGCACACCATAAAATACTCTGTTGAAGCCGCTCCACGAAATATCTTCATTTTTCTATAAAATACCGATAAAATGAAAAGATATTTCTGCGCAGCGCCAACTAAAATGCTCTATTCATTTCGCAAAATGCTATATGGTTTCTTTCATGTCGTCAGTATACCATACTTGTCATTTCCCCACAATATTTCCTGAAGCACCAACAAATTAAAAATAGTGTTATGCGGCAAAACAGACAGAACAATACTCTCGGGTATATTCGGAATACAGAAAGAAAGCAATTGTCGACACGGCTTTTTGTCCAAAGGGAACAATGGAAGGAGATCCTCACGATTCAAATCAGAGTTTTCACTTGGCAAGGAGAGCGACAGCCTGACAGGCGATTCCTTCTCCGCGCCCTGTGAATCCCAACTTTTCAGTTGTTTTTCCCTTGATACCGATCCGGGATATATCGAGTCCTCCACATACAGCGGAGATGTTCGCCTTCATCGCATCGACATACGGACCGATCTTAGGCCGTTCACAGATCAGAACAGAATCGATATTAACGACAGTCCATCCGTTCTCCGTGATTTTACGAAACACCTTTTCAAGAAGCAGGATACTCGACACACCTTTATACACGGAATCAGTATCAGGAAATAATTTTCCGATATCGCCGCAGTTTGCCGCGCCGAGAAGGGCGTCAATTATCGTGTGAAGCAGAACATCCGCGTCGGAGTGGCCGGCAAGTCCCTTGTCAAAAGGCACCGTCACCCCGCCGAGGATAAGTGGACGGTCACTGCAGAACGCATGCGCGTCAAAGCCGGTGCCGACACGCAGATCAGGTATAGTATTTATCATTAATTGTCAGAGGTTGAATACATCAGCAAGCGAACTCAGTTTGAGGACACTGAGGACTTTATCGCTCACTTTTTCGATCTTCAGGTTTCTTCCCTTTTTCTTCTGCATTTTCAGAAGGCTTATCAGAACACCGACACCGGACGAATCGATATACTCGACATTGGAAAGGTCTATTTCTATGTCCTTATCAACAGACTGCCCGAGTTGAAGGAGCTTTTCTTTAAATTCTTTGATAGTTATCATCTCAATGTCGCCGGTGATGACGACGGAGACAATCGGAGCATCTTCCTGAATGGCTATATCCATATAAATTCTCCTGACCCAGACTGTGGACTATGATATATCCCTGTCAAGGTAATAAGTCAAATATAAAATTATCCTTCCTGAATGGTCCCTGCCCGGTCGATACGATCCAATACCAGTCTCATCCGTCCATTATACTTGTCTTCTTCAACCCGGTACAGTATATCGCATTCTCCGCCGGAAAGCTTGTCCATTTCCGAAAACATCTCCCATCCAATCGCGGTCACCCCACCCGAAAATACAATTTTTCCGTGTTTCCCGTCATTACCGAATGCGTTGCATATTCCGACGGGAAGAGAAGGACTGAAAAAACGTGGATCCGCATTCCCATGACCGAAAGGCCCCAAACGCCCGTAATCCTTTTTGAAGAACGGAACAAGATCTCCGGGGGAACATATCGTCAAGTCGGCAACAGACTCCTTCTTTCTCAGAGGAGTTCCGGACATTCCCGCGTCGATTTCACCGATAATTTGATCGGCAATATCCGATCGTATCGAAAAACCGAATGCGTGTGCGTGACCTCCGAACCTTTCAAACTTTCCCGCGTGAGGTTCTACAAATGACAAAAAGTCGATCCCGTCAGGCGCCCTGCCCGAGCCTTTAATCACTGTCTTCCCTGGACTATCCGACACCACAATTGTGGGTTTCCCGGTATGTTCGGCGATCTTCCCCGCGATTAGTCCCGTAAACCCATCACCCACCTTGTCAGAACGAACGTAGGTAATATTCACTCCGCCTGCCACGGATCGGTCGGAACCATTTCCGATCTCAGCCGTGAAATATTCAAGGTGTTCCTTCATCGTGCGTCGGCGCTCGTCATTGAGTTTTTTGATCTGCTTGAGAATCGCCGCCGACTCTTCACCATTTCCGCAGAGAAGAAAATCTGCGGTCAGATCAGTCTTTCCCAGCCTCCCGGGTGTATTCAGAAGGGGCGCAATTTTCCATCCGACGGTTGTCGTATCACACGTACCGAATTCACCATACAAAAGCTGCACAGAGGGAAGATCACACTCTTCCATGCACCCGAGACCCTTTTCAACTATGGTACGATTCTCCCCGTTAAGAGGAACTATGTCCGCTATCGTTCCAATCGCCGCGAGCGGGAGCCATCGTGACAAGAGTTTCCTTATCTTTCCCGGACGTATGAATGACACGTCAAAGAAAAACTCCTCAACCAGATCAGCCAGTGAAGCGGGGTAATATGCGGGAAGCGACAGAGCGCGCAGCATCGTTTCCCTCGCTCCCGGCTGAACAACAAGCCCCGCAGCGGCTACCAGATTCTCCAGCGGTTCAAGAGTCACCCCTGCATCAGCGAGCCATTGGGGTACGTCCTTTATGTTATAGTGAAAAAGAGTATGCACATCCGAAGGGAAATCCGAGGCTTTCGCGGCATTCCCCGATATCAATGCAATGCGAACTCCATTCTCGATTACCCGGATTTCAAGCTCTCCGGACTCATCATCAACAACGGCAACAGCGTAGCGTCGGTCAAACATCGGCAGATATGAAATAGCAACCGCATGGCAGAGCTTCATCGCCACAGATACCCCTGCAAGCTCACGGAACGGATATCCGGCCTCAGCCTTGGGATCGACTATTATCGCGTCAGGGAGGGTCTCTCCGGGCTCATGGTGGTCACATACGATACAGTCCATTCCGAGTGAACGCGCCCGGGCGATCTCGGCGACATCGCGTATACCGCAATCAAGCGTAATGACAAGATTCACCCCTGATAACGAGAATGCGTCGATCACTTCAGAAGTAAGCCCGTATGTTTCATCACCGACAGGATAGCGGTGGATAATTTCGAGAGATGCGCTTGAGAGAAATCGGGACGTAATTGCGAGTGAAGTCAGTCCATCAAGATCGGAATCAGAAAAGATCCCCACCTTTTCATGAGCATTGATTGCGGCACGGATCCGCTTTACCGCTTTCTTCATTGACGGCATGAGGAACGGGGAATGGAAGGCCGACAATCGCGGATAGAGGAACATTCCGGCATCCTCCGGATTCCGGATTCCGCGCGAGGAAAGCAACCGCGCGCCGATATCGGTCAATCCGAACAAGCGCGCTATAGAATACGAATCACCGGCATCGTTATCACGGATTATCAGCGACTCCATCGCGCACTACCTTCCTTTCGGAAGAGCGCGCTTGGCAAGATACTCGGCCTTATCATTGGAGAGACGGCTCACCGTTTCAAGTCGAAACGCGACTTTCTCGGATACGATTTTTTTATTAACAAGAGCAATCGCCGATCTGAAGCCGTCATCCTGAACCGCGATATCTCCGTTGAATTGCTTCACAAAAGTCTCATCATGCGAACGCAAACGAAGTTGACTTGCACGAAAATACTTCGCGATCTCCACCGCACGTTCAACGGATTTAAGAAGACCCGCTTTTTCATTTATTCTGTTAAGCAAATATGACATTTTCCCCACCTGTCTGTCAGTCGAATCATGCATAATGATTGCGACTCCGCAGAGGCCATTCTCCACTGCGACAGCGACATTAAGCACGAGAGTATCTTCAACCGGTACCGCGGATAATTCCGCTCCGGCGAGAAATAAAGGAGCCTCATTACCGGACTCACTCCCCTCTGTTTCATTACGTACAGAATCATCAGGTGCGGGATTTTTTTTACGGATTATGAATTTTTTTCTGGATCGTTCTTTTTCATGGCGGGAAAGCAATGTTCTGCCCTCCTCGATAATACCCCTGACATCGGATACGGATATTTCCGCAAGTTCCGCGATCTTTTCAATGTCTTTTCCTTCTGAGAAAAGCTGGAGGACTTTATCGATGCTGAGGAGCATATATACCTTCGCTAATTGGAGTTTTCAATATTCGGCAGTTTCAACGACCCGAGTAACCCGGGATATCAACCGATAAACCCGGAACATAAGGCCGCAAAAGCAGACATATTCCATCAATGCGAGGAGCCTTTTCCTGTAAAGAACTTTATCCCGCACATGAATTATCCCTGCCTCAACAGCATATCATGCATTTACGTTGCGTACAATCTTTCCTTCAGCGATGACGCACACGGGGAATGACCCCAGATAGAGCGGATTTCCGCTCCAGACGACAAGACTCGCGAGCTTACCCGGTTCTACCGTTCCGAGATCACCACCTATTCCGAGGATGTCCGCATTCCTTCTTGTGATGAGTCCGATCGCTTCGTAATCGGGCATACCCGCAATCAGAAAATACTTCAGCGTTTCACGTAATGTCTGCGCCATGATGACAGGATGATCCGTCATCAATCCGTATTGCGCCCGCGATTTCATCAGTTGCCGCATATTCAAATGCCGTTCGTTTTTTAGTTCTGTTTTGTACGGGTGCGAACCGAGCGGACCGTATACGACAGGAATCCCCGCATCGGCCAGAGCGTCGAATATTTCACTGTGGTGCACATCAGAAGCATGATCAGCCGTGACACGCATGTTGTACTTTTTCGCAAGACCGATCAGATAAAGAACATCATCCTCTTTATGAACATGAACCTTCGCGGCTTTCTTCCCTGATAACAGTTCAAGAAGGAGCCGATCATCTTCATCAAACTCAAGATCATATTCTCGATCAATCAACACTCGGGATCTTTCAATCTTGTCAGAAGAAAGATCTTTCTTCTCCTCACATTCCGCCAATTTTCGTTCACGGGAAATATCAGCCTTGGCTTTCTTTGTGAGTACCGCATCGAACCTGCGTTCAAGCAAAGAATAGACTCCCATCCGTGTACTCGGACGTGTCCCTTTCCATTCCCCCGTTGAACGGGGATTGTACCCGAGTGCCATCTTGAATCCATAATCCTTGACGAGCGCTTCACCGCGATTCGCCGCAAAATTCCGGATGACAGACGCCCTTCCTCCGAGAAGATTTCCGCTCCCCGGAACAACACAACTGTACAGCACGCCGAAATCAACCGCATCCTTAAAAGCATTATCATCAAAATAGATACTGTTGAGAGGATTAAATGACGGGGTTATCTGATCTGATGTATCGTTCCCTTCACCCTCCGAGTCAGGCTCTCCCGCGCGATACATTCCGATATGCGAATGCGCATCGATAATCGCGGGAGTCACAAATCCCTCAAAATCGGCACCGGCACTTGATGCGGTTATATCCGAAATTTTATTACCATCAATGATAATCATGGAATTATCCGTTTTACCGATACCATTGAAAAGTGTATGCGCTTTGATTATTATACGGGACATCAAATCCTCCGAAACTTTCAGTTGGTTCATTATCTATATACACATCACAGCTGACCGTAACGTCAACCGAATTCATTCTGTATACATGTGAAAATAGCATAAATAGATATATGATGACTTTACATCACAACAGAGGATAAACAGGCATTACTCCAGAACACACCGCGTTACTTTCAATTCCGCTTTGTTCAAATTAATGGGGATTTGTTTCGCGCGATCGGCAAGAACATTGCTTCAAATTCTACAGCGAATATTTTCGTTTACACCCATCACTGGATCAACATTGCGTCGCCATACGAAAAGAAACGGTATTTTTCACGGATCGCTTCCTGATACGCCGCCATGATCTGATCATATCCGGCAAACGCCGCAACAAGCATCAACAGTGTCGATTTGGGTGTGTGGAAATTTGTAATCAACGCATTAACAGCTTTGATCTCATACGGGGGGTAAATAAAAATCGCCGTTTCACCTTTTCCGGGAACCGTCATCCCGTCACGGAACGTACTTTCCAAAACACGAAGGCTGGTCGTTCCAACAGAAACAATTCTCCGGCCTTCCTTTCTCGCGCGGTTTATTTTATCGGCGGCATCTTCTTCAATATGATAACTCTCGGTGTGCATATCATGATCTTCCACGCTGTCATGTCTCACCGGCTGGAACGTACCCCACGACACATCGAGCGTCACACACACGCGTTCAATTCCCTTCGAATCAAGACGCGCCAAAAGATCATCCGTAAAATGAAGTCCCGCGGTAGGCGCCGCCACTCCACCCGGAGTCTTCGCATACACAGTTTGATAACGCTCAATGTCTTCTCTGGACGGTTCACGTCTGATATACGGAGGGAGAGGAACATTACCGATCAAACTGAGGATATCTTCCGTAAACTCAGGATTTGATTCGATTTCAAAATACTCGTCCTTACGATCAATGATACGGATCGTCACCTCTTCGTTCGATATCGACCGCAGTGTTTCACCAATCCTGAGACGTGCGCTTTTATTTGATATGGATAACCACCGCTTATCGCTCAACCGTCGGACCAGCATAAACTCGGAAAGGCCGCCGCTTTCCCTGCGGAAAAATATTCTGGCGGGAATCACACGCGAGTCATTAAATACAAGAAGATCATCCGCGCGGAGAAGATCCGGCAGTGATTTGAATGTCTCATGAAGATATGAACCATCACCTCGATTGATCACAAAAAGACGCGATTCATCACGCGCATCAAGCGGATACTGTGCAATCAACTCTTCCGGAAGCTCAAAATCAAAGTCTGAAAGACGCCATGAACTACTACTCATTTTATAATCTTTTCAATTCGTACATTTTTATAATAGAAGGAAAGGATATTTCTGTACCCGATTCCTTTAACCGCCATTCCTCTTGCGCCGTACTGACACATCCCGACACCATGACCCCAGCCTCTGCCGCTGAAATGGAGGGATCTTCCTTTTTTAGACGCTTCAAAGTACATGCTCTTGATCCGCTTTTCCGGAAAAATCATCCGGAATTCATTCCCCGTTATATTGAGCATACCGCCATCATGTCGAATACTCGCATCTACCACACGTCCCTGCAGCCGGGTAAACTGTATACCTTTTATTTTTTTTACCGCAGGGTAACGTGAAGATACGATCATCCGCATATCGGTCATGCTCATATTTTCATCCCATCGATAATACGGTGATTCTGAGCAATACCGGCATACACGCCCCTCAAGATACGGGATTTTTTCCCCTTTCCATACGGAATCATTATCCGTGGTTTTCCCTCCGCATGTAGAGTGAAAAAACGCGACGATCGGCTGATTCTGATAGATCATTATCTCTCCCTCAGTATCGCGGACTCCCTTGGTTGTCGGCTCAGCTTCAACCTTCATTCCCTTATACACCTGAGAGGCAGTCGTCGCGTCGAGGTCATACAATTTATTTATTTTCTTGAGAATATGATAGTAGGCGTACGTACGCGCTGCAACCGCTTGCGCTTTTATTGCCTCCTGCGGCCATGATGGTGAAATCTCACTCGGGACCACAGAAAGAAGATAGTCCTCAATTTTCACGACATTTATTACAAGCAGTGAACCCATGCTATTATGGATCTCAACCATTCCCCTGAACGCTGAACCGCCAATTTCTATAATCCCGTTAGCTGTATCAACACGAAGAGGATCTTTGACTATCTCTTTTGAAAACACAATCTTCTTCAACCCGCTTTCATGCGCGATTGTACCTTTTGAGAGATCCATTACCCGTATAGCTCCCGACGATGACAAATGAACAGGTGAAGAAGTTTTAAGCACAAGGATCTTCACATATGAACTTTCGCGCGCTGAAACGTTCTTCCCCTGATCAATCAGGAATTGCCGCGACGGCGCACATGATGATAAAAAAGCCGCAGCGATACACACCGCCACGGCCATATATTTTTGTATTCCGTTTTTCATGATTAACCTTTGGGATGGAATTTCTTGTGGATTTTCTGCATCTCCTTACGTGCAAGATGCGTATATATCTGCGTTGTAGAAATATCCATGTGACCCAGCAACTCCTGGACAGACCGCAAGTCAGCTCCGTTTTCAATCAGGTGAGTCGCAAACGAATGACGCAACGTATGAGGAGTAATATTCTTCTGAATATCCGTTCTTCCGCAATACCCTTTTATAAGTCTCCATACCGATTTACGATTCAGGAGCGATCCTTTTTTACTGATAAAAAGGAATTCGCTCGACCGCGAACCGAGAATTACAAGACGAGACCGGTCGCAATACAAATGAAGCAATCGTGCCGCCTCATCGCCCATCGGAACAAGACGTTCCTTATCTCCCTTCCCTGTGACCCGAATCAGTTTCCCTTCAAAGTCAACATCATGAAAACGGAGATCAATCGCTTCAGTAATACGGAGACCGCATGAATACAGCATTTCAAAAATAGCCTTATCACGCAGTTCATATACATCATCCTCAGATATTGATCCGAACAGTCGCTCCACTTCAGAAGCCGTCAGAAAATCAGGAAGTGTCTTTTGGATCTGGGGCGTTTCGATTTTTACACTAGGATTCTCAACAACACCTGTTGTTACCGTCATATAACTGTAAAACTGGCGAATTGCCGCAAGCGAACGCGCCAGTGTTCTTGCAGAATTATTCTTCTTTGTTTTTTCAAACGCAAGGAAATGTTGTATATCATCCTGCGTCGCGGATAGCATTGTCTTGTTCTGATCTTCAAGAAATGCGCTGAATTTTTTCAGATCATACGCATATGAGTAGACAGAATTTTCCGAAAGACCCTTTTCAACCTGTAGGAAACGCTTGAAGCGTTTGATCTCCTGTGTCTCTTTCAATGTCCTACCCCGTTATACATCCAAGAAGATTTGCGGATTCACGCCACAACAGCATTATTTTCCGCTCATTACGATTAATGTATCGGCGGTAAATTGATTATGTCTTTAATTTGTAGCGAAAAAAAATCAATAAACGGTGAAAACTGGCATGTGAACGCGCAAAAACACCTGAATCCGGTTATACGAATAACTTTGTCAAACAACAGGCAAAGTTATTCGTATCTTAGAGCGTCAATGGGTTTGAGAGAAGAAGCTTTCCTTGCCGGATAGAATCCGAAAAAAATTCCGACTCCGGAAGAAAAAATAAAGGAGATAAATATGGAAAAAACCGACAATAAGAAAGGCCAGTTTAAAACTGTAACAACGATATAGTAACCGGTAAGACCGAACAGGATTCCAACACATCCTCCCAGTGTACTCAATGTCATCGATTCAATGAGAAACTGTGCCAGGATATCACGCTTCTTCGCGCCTATCGCCATTCTAATACCGATTTCACGCGTACGTTCGCTCACAGATACAAGCATGATATTCATAATACCAACTCCGCCGACTACCAGCGATATCGATGCGACACCGGCTAGCAGATATGAGAGAATCTGGGAAATAGTATCAGCCATTTTAAGTTTATCTTTGCTTGTGGTGATTATAAAATCGTCAGGTGCTCCAACGGGAATGTTATGGATCGTTCTGAGATAATTTTTCAGCGTAGATATAACATAATCGAGCATATCATCCGAATAGGTAGACGCGTACAATTCATCAATGAATTTATCTCCGCTGAACCTGTTCATGGCAGTAGTATACGGAACCAGAATCGTATCATCAAAATCAAGGCCGGATAACGACGAACCTGACTCTTCCAGCACACCGATAATCTTATATGGACGTTCCTGAACAATAAGGACTTTACCAACCGCGCTGTAATAACCGAATATTTTTTTTGCGACAGTACTGCCAAGGATAACAACCCCTTCTCCGGCGGTTACCTCATTATCAAAGAAGTAGCGCCCTCCTCCCCGCTGTATTTTCCAATCACGCATAAACAGATAATCATTGGTGATTCCGAAAAGAACCGACTCTGATTCAGTCGATCCGAAACGGATAGGAGTATGCTTTATCCTCACAATCGGAGTAATATGTCTCAATTGAGGAAAAAGTTTCTTTATGGAAATATAATCTTTTTCGAGAAAAGGACGACCTGTATAATCCAAACTAAAACCGTTGGTACCGAAATTAGCGATTTTATCACGGACTGTGAGTTTGGCACTTGATCCGAGTCCGATCATCATAATCACGGATGATACACCTATGACGATTCCGATACTCGTAAGTGTAGACCGCATTTTATTACGGAGGAGCGCCTTTGCTGCAGATTTAAAAGAACTTCGGAAATTCATTTAATCATGTCCTGATCTTTTTTTTGATATCCGATACTCTTTTTCTTTTTCATCTTCGCGTCTTTAACGATATTACCATCCCGGAACACGACACATCGATCTGTATATTCCGCAACTTCCGGTTCGTGCGTCACAAGAATGATTGTCAGTCCTTTCTCCTTGTTAAGCCGGGTAAACAAACCCATAATATCATTAGTGTTTTTCGTATCAAGATTACCCGTCGGCTCATCAGCAAGAATAATGGCGGGATTATTGACAAGAGACCTCGCAATAGCCACACGCTGCTGCTCACCGCCGGAAAGTCTGTTCGGGGTATGATGTTCCCTTCCGGCTAATCCTACAATACCGAGAAGTTCCTTTGCCTTATCGCGCATCTCGTGTGACCGCAGACCACCATGATAATAAAGCGGCAATTCGACATTCTCCAAAGCGGACGTACGAGAGAGAAGATTAAATCCCTGAAATACAAATCCTATTTTACTATTACGAATTTCAGCCTTCTCATTTTCAGAAAGACGGGTTCCGTCAACTCCGTCAAGGATGTATGTTCCCGCGGTGGGAGAATCCAGAAAACCGAGAACGTTCATGAATGTCGACTTCCCTGAACCTGAAGGCCCCATGATCGCGACAAACTCCCCCCGCTTGATTGTCAGCGATACCCCATTGATTGCGTGAACCGCTATATCCGAATCAGTGTTGTATGTTTTATACAGGTCTTTAATGACAATTACGTCGTCACCGGATCCCTTTTTCCGCTTCGGCTTATTTGCCATCAGAAAAACCTTTCATATCGAATTTATTATGCATTCCAACCAGAATTTCATCGCCTTCTTTCAGGTCAGAACCCGTAACTTCGGTATAATCATCACCGATAATTCCGGTCTTAACCTCAATCCTTCTCATTGGAATGGATTTCAATGACAGGCTTTCCTTTTTCCATACATATTTTTTGCCTATCGAACTGTCCACCGGAATGGGTGAAATCATAAATGCGGCATTCGGAACACGGATTATTCCGCTCTTTTTAGCAATATTCACAAGCGCGGTAACCGTCATGCCGGGACGCAACAGTACATTCGAGTTATCACATTCAACAAGTGATTCATATGTAACAATCTTGCTCGACGGCCCAAGAGCGACAAGAACCGGATTCATCCGCACCTGCATAATTGTTCCGCTGAAAACTTTATCAGGGTACGCGCTGACCGAGAAATTAACCATCAGCCCGGATTTGACATATCCTATATCTGATTCATCAACATTAATAACAAGTTTCAGTTTTTTCATATCCGGTGCTATGATAAAAAGAGGCTTTCCCGCCGAGACATTCTGTCGCACCTCGATATCTCTCTGAAGAATCGTTCCCGATACCGGGGCATACACATTTTTAGCATTGACCGCACCGACCGCACTGTCATACGACAATTTGTTTTGATTGTAATGCGTCAGAGCTTTTTCATAGTTACGTCTTGACTCATCGACTTCCTTCTGAGATACGAGCTTTTCCTCAAAAAGCATTTTCTTACTCTCATAAAAATCCTTCATGCTCTCAAGCTCAAGAGACACTCGTTTGAAAGTCTCCTTCGCATTTGCGAAATTAATGTCAACCTCAGTCGAATCTATATGCGCAAGAAGATCCCCCGCTTTAACACTCTGATTGAAATCTGCGGGAATTTGGGTCGCTATTCCGTTTATATTTGAAACAACAATTTCGGATCTGAAAAGGTCGAGTTTTCCGGAGGCGGAAATGCTTTTCGAGACATCGCCGACGGATACCGCATCATATTCGTACTCCATCGATCCTTCTTTAGTCCCGCTCTTGTTCATCAGGTATATAATTCCCAGAATGACAAACAATACCGCAGCAAGAAAGATAATCCGCTTTCGCGTCATTTTCCACATAAATCTTTTTCCTCAAGACCGATAAGATTCGAGAGCATCGCAATGGTAGAAAAGTACTCCTGCTTTGCAGTGATCAACCCGAGCTCCGCCGTCAACAGCGACATCTCGGCATTCTGAACAACAATCTGACTGCCTATTCCGCTATCGTAACTTCTCTGCGCGAGATTAAGATTAACACGCGAATTCTCAATATTCAACCGTGAAATCTCAATCTGGTCGCGTAATTCATTGAGCTTATTTACATAATTCTGAGCGTTTTTGCGAGATTGAAGAATGACTTTTCTTTCATTGTACAGAGCTTTGTTATAGTCAGCTATCGCACCGTCAGTCTGAGCGGTTATTGCACCGCCATTAAAAATAGGCAACCGAGCATCAAAAATGAAACCGAATGAAGATTTCCATTCTTTCCTGTCCGTGAGACTCTTGTACTCCACATGCTGCGGATCAATACCGTATTTGGTTCTTCCATACAGCACAGTTATATTGACGACAGGTAAATGTTGTGCCCGCGCAAACCAAATCCCCGACATTGTCATCTCCGTCTCAACTCGGGCAATGAGTACATCAGTACAGTACTGATCAACAAAATTATTGATCTCATCAATACTGTACTTGAGCTGGTAGCTTTCAGGAAAATCTTCCGTTAAAACCGACGAAGAATCCGACAGAATACCCATTGCCGCACGCAATTCAGACTCCGCAACTTTCTCCTGATTCTTTGCTTTTTGATACTCAAGATTCGACTGTGACAGACTCACCTCAGCCATACTCTGTTCAAGAATAGGTCTGTCACCTGTTTGCACCAACCCCTTAATCGATACGAGCCGCTTTGCAAAGTTTGATTTCATCCGATCACGTAACTCGGTGTTTTTATGCGCAGCTATACAACCGTAGTAGGCGCTCTTAACCGACAGAAGAACACCATCTTTGACCTTTTTGTCGGCTATCTTTGAAATATTGATCTTCCCTCGCGACATATCCTCTTTTGCTCCCTGCCCGGGATGCAGTAGGGGATATGTGGCGTAAATACCTGCGAAAATCTGATATAAAGCGAGCTGATCTTTCGTACGAACAGTACTTGAATCCTCTGATGAATTAGTACCCGCATACACTTGAAGCCGATCCTGCGCCTTGACGAACTGATAGTCCGCCATGTTTTTATTCTGCTCTTCAAAAGCCAGACGAATATCCGGATTATTCTGCAATGCGATATCAAGGCATTCTTTCAAAGAAACCGGTTTGGTCTGTGCAAACACCGTTCCGGAAACAATGACCGCCAATAAACCAACAGATGCAATTTTATATGACATAATTTTCATTTGTAATATTGAGCCTATTATCGTTTGGGTCAACTTTTGGGCGATGCCGTGCATATGTCAAATATATAATGAACATGCCGATTTTTACGTTTTTGAACGCATTTGAGAGAAAGCTCTTTCCGTGAATTCCTTATTTCAATATCAGTGCAAACCAAACCATTTCATAACACATTCCCCAATGATAAGAAAATGTATTCGTACGGCATCCACTCTATATTCAGATAAAATATGTCCCATCAGTTATCCATATCAAAATTTCATGTCAGAATAATTGATGACAAGTATCGTGATACATTAAGGTATTTCATGATCAGATATAAGCATTTTGAATAGACTCAGGTGGATAACATTCGTCACACCATGGGATACTCTATTGAACCTGCGCAATGGAACATCTTTCAACTTTTTATTAACCGGACTGTTTCTACGAAATTGAAAGATACTTTTGCACATCCCCAACATAAAACAAACTTGATTAATCGCGTATTGATCTCGTCGGCTCACTGGAAGAACTAAATATACATTCAAGTGATACAAACTTAGAATATGTTACTGATTTTTTTGATAAATAACCCAGTCGGCACCTTATAACATTTCACAATATGGTATAAGCATTTTGGATTGATTACTACTCACACCGTAAAATGATCCAAACATCTAAATACCCTTCATTCGAAGGCTTCCATATGAGATCCTCACGCTCTTTTCCAGCCAAACAAGCGATTTTCTCGAAGAAAGTAATCACTTTAAAAAATCCTTTTAGCTTTTCATGAAAATAATTGACACAATATCACCATTATAGGATATGGGTTCAACGCTTAATGCTGGTGTAGCTCAATTGGTAGAGCGGCTGATTTGTAATCAGTAGGTTGGGGGTTCAAGTCCTCTCACCAGCTCAGGTAATCTATTCGGTGAGGTTCCCGAGCGGCCAAAGGGAACAGACTGTAAATCTGTCGGCACTGCCTTCGAAGGTTCGAATCCTTCCCTCACCAAAAACAAAAAAAAGACTGTCACTCGACAGTCTTTTTTTTATGATTTAACCGATAAGGGAAATCTATTTCCCTTATCGGTTCTTCAATCATTTGACTTCGGCTTTGATCTCCTCGATCATCGCGTCAATCGCATCATCACTAAGACCGTGCGCATGCGCACCGTCTTCGACTGATTCCGAAACAGCAATATGACAACCGATACAATGCAATCCCTTTGCAGCAAGAATACGTCCCGCTGCGGGGTATGCCTGCAAAAGCTCGCCAAACGTCATATCTTTTCTGATATCAACACTCATTCACCACACCATCCTTATTCTTCGTTTTCCGCTTCCGCAACTGCGATATTGAACTGAGCGATGGCAAGCTTTGCCAATGGTATCGCATACGGAGAGCATGAAACATAATTTAATCCCGCATTTATGCAGAAAGCAATATTTTCCGGATCAGCGCCATGTTCCCCACACAACCCTAGCTTGATATCAGGCCGGGTCAGACGGCTTCTGACTGTCGCTATTTCAATAAGCTCTTTCGCTTCATCTCCAAGCACCTTGAAGGGATTCGCCTTAATAATATCGAATAATGAATAGCTCGGGAAGAACGAGTTCACATCATCACGCGACAGACCATACGTCGTCTGAGTAAGGTCATTTGTTCCAAAACTGAAAAACTCGGCATATTGAGCAAGATTTCCCGCACGCAGCGCCGCAGCAGGGAGTTCTATCATGGAACCGACGGAATACTCGATATCATTCACTCCATATTCCTCAAGAACCTCATCACGGATGTCTCTTATACCGCGTACTGTCGTACCTTCGATCTTTTTACCGTTCTTTATGAATTTGAGCTCTCTCTCACTCATCACGATCGGAATCATGATCTCCGGTTTGACCTTTATCCCCTCTTTCTTAAGCATACATGCGGCTTCAAATATCGCCCTGCACTGCATTTCGTATATCTCGGGGAATGTGATAGCGACACGGCATCCTCTGTGTCCAAGCATTGGATTCATTTCATGCATTTCGTCACAGCGCGCTCTGATATCGGAAGTCTTTATCGACTTGTTCCTCTGCTGCATGAATTTTATGAATTCCGCCATACCTTCCTCACTCCGGGGAAGGAACTCATGAAGTGGCGCATCAAGAAGCCGTATAGTCACAGGAAAACCCTGCATTATCTTGAACAGATCATAAAAATCGGAACGCTGCATCGGACGAAGTTCTTCAAGGACTTTTCGTCTGTCCTTTTCAGTCGTTGTCAGGATCATTTCACGGAATTTCATGATCCGTTTTTCGTTGAAAAACATGTGTTCAGTACGGCACAGCCCAATACCTTTTGCCAGGAACTTCTTGGCTACTTCCGCATCACGTCCCAAATCCGCATTGGCACGAACATCGAAACCGGTGATGAATGACTGGCTCACATCGATAAACTCGGTAAGTCCGTTCTTTTCAAAGTCCGGTTCGATAAGATCGATTTTATCGAAATATATTGTCGGTTCATCACTAAAGGGAACGCTTATTGAAATATAGTCCCCTTCTTTCACGGTCACACCATTTGTGGTAAAACTGTTTCCTTTAAATTTAATCTGAGGATTAAGCATCGCTACCTTGCCGATACTGCGCGCAACAACAGGCGCATGTGAGGAGTACCCGCCCTCTGCGGTGATCACACCCTGAGAAACCTCAATCGCCTTCACATCTTCAGCATATGTTGATACCATGGCAAGGATGAGACGGGTATCTGTTCCGTTCATAATCGCGCGCTTATACTCTTCAAGCAGCTTCGGTGTCGAGAAAAACACTCTGCCGACAGCAGCCCCAGTCGATCCGGAAATACCGCCCTTGGACGATTTTGCCTTTTTTGTACTGCGCGTATCCACTACTTTATGGAGTAACTCATTGATCTGTGAAGGCTTGACCATCTTGATAAGTTCTTTCTTATCGAGAATTTTCTTATCATGGAGATCAAGAAGCATCCGCAACTGCGACTGCGTGGATTTATCCGGAACTTCCCGCTGTTCAACAAGCCAGAACGCCCCTTCTTCAATCGTAAACTTGATCGCGCGGATATCGATAAAATTTGTTTCAACCTTGCGCGCGATATCCGTTAATTTGGTATAGTATTTCTTGTCGATTCCGGAAATTTCTTTCGCGGTATTCTCCGTCACATCAAATTCATTACGGAGGAAATATCCTTGGATGTCAGCTTCTCCTGTTACGATATTTCTCGTAAAATACGAGCCGGAATACGAATTCTGACCGAGATTACCATACACCATCGCCTGAACCATTATTGAAAGAGAACCGTCGACATCGATGTCTGAATCACAATATTCAGAGGAAGCCGTCTTGATTATATCTATCAGCTGATCATATACATCCTGACTGAATTTGTCATCGAGAATCTTCGCAAACTCCTCTGACTGAGTCTTGAGAGCTGCCTTTTTCGTTTTCGCATCTTTGACCTTCAGCTGCGGAAATTTCGACGCTTCCATGTTGTACAACTTTGTTCCCACATTACGCATGAGAAAGCAATACTCGTTATACGCAAATTCCTCATCAGTCAACTTTGCAAAACCATCGAGAATAGCGTTATTCAGACCGATATTATGAATTGATGGGAAATGCGGAACATTCAGATCGGAACTGACAACAACCTTGAGAAGCAGAGGCTTTTTCGGATCTCCGAATACTTTTTTTGTTTCACGTTCAATCTGCGCGATATAACCCGCAAGAAGTTCCTTAACATTTATTTCAGGAAGCTTTTTTGTCAGAATTGAATCAATAATAAATCCCGGCGCAATCGGAAGCCCCATCTCTGCAAGCTCCACCGCACGACGGCCGCGAACGCCGATCTGCCTCATCTTAGCCGGATCAATTTTCTTCAGATCTTTATTTAAAAATATAATATTTTCCATTTAATGATTCCTCCTATGATATTCCGCTCAGAACAGATTCAGTACAGAGCCTACCGAACCGTGCAGGAACTGTTCATAACGATGGCTTGCCCCCTCATAAAGATATTTCAGAAGCTTTGACAGATCCTTTATATCCTCTCCGACAAGCTGGATAAAAATCAAGCCGCCATGTTTCACCTTACCCCATTTAAAGAGGGTATTTATGTCATTGATGACTTCATCCTCGTATATAATGACCACTTCAACGGTAGGATGTCCCGAGTTATAGCTTTCAATAATTCTTTTCCACGCTTCAACATTTCCGTTGTGGAATAGTTCATTGGAGACCTGAACAGAATACTTGGGAGTAACCTGACGCTTCCCGGTCGGAGCTGGTGCAACCGCACCGCCTCCCTGCTGCTGTACCGGTGCCGGTGCGGCTTTTTTAGGCTGAACTCGACGAGATACAGAGGTATCAATGAATGCCTTGTTTATAAATACATCTTTTCCCGCAAGCATTTCCTCAATCGCGTTTATCGCGTCTTTTTCGATCTTCGTATCGCCTTCGTCCTTTTTCAGATACTTTACATATATGACCGCAAGTTGATCACGCACAAGATCACCGACAATACCCCAATGTTCTTCATTTGCGGGATTGACTAGAAAAACCTGACCATTCGGATTATAATACACAAGAACCATATCAAGGGCAGTCCACTTGCCGGTTTCTGTAGCAATTTTTTTGAAATCTGAAGTATTGGTAGGAATGTCAAATGAGTCGTATGAGTAGCCGAATTTATCTCGAAGCAGAGAGCCGATGATAGGAAGAACCTGATCTCGTGAAACTTCCTGATCTTCTATCTCACCACACAAAACATCAGCAAGATTTTTCTTTTCATCAATCACATCGACAAGTTCACTAACCTTGAAAAAATGTCTGAGCGCTTTATTAAAGGCCGGTTTTGTACCAAGCGCACTGAACGTTGCGTCCATAGAATATCCCCCGCTATATTATTTTGAAGCAGTCAGTAATAAATATCTGGAGATTATGTAATAACGCAAGCACTTTCGCTAAAAAAGGCGGATTAATGTATCTTTTTATCAAACACGCCTCTATAAAACGTTTATATATACTTCAACACATTTCGAATTTAAACGCACACAGATATGCCTTAAACACATGCAAGGGAAATAAGTAATGATCGATAAATAAAGTATTTCGGGACGGTTTTATTAGCGGGACTTTTACATGTTAATTGCGCATTTGCGAAAGGATTTAAGTATCTTACAAATGGACTAATGTTTATTGCACCAGTCACCCTCTAAAATACCTGCTGAATCTGTACCACAAAATATCTTGCCGTTAGCCAGAAAATAGTTCCATTTTATGGGTACTTCGATTAACTGCTTTTTCCCTAATTCAAGAAGCAAAAAAGGAGTCATTTCATTAATGTGCGCCGTCAGGGACGGTATTGCATACACAGCTTTTCAAACCGCCCTAATTAAATCGTAAGATATTTCTGCACGGCTCCAACTTTCCGATAACTTCGTACTCCGCCTTAAACACCCGGAATTTCCAGAACACTCCGATATCTAACAGTGATAACCGATATCATTTCAGCGGGATCACCATCTGACGCACAGAAAATGCTCAAAATCAATAACAGAACATTTTCCCGCATTCATGTATCAAGAATATAAAAGAAGAGCCGCACAAAGGCGGCTCTTCAGAATTTACTTTAACCTGGTACTAAAGTTCTTTAAGACCAGATTTCTTCTTTGCGCCCTTGTTGGGAGAAAGATTCACTGTTCCCTTTACGCTTTCAGACAACTGCGATTTTTCCATTGTGTCTGAATACGCCATAGAGAAAAGGTCTTCTTTCTTCCCTTCTTCAGTCTTGAACGACTGATCGATATCTGCGCGAATAGTAGAACGTCTGCGTTTGAACGATGCAAACGCTGCATCCGCGAACCCGCGAGATACTCCGTAGAGGAACTCGTTGAGTACGTTCGCCATACCTTTGAGCATGTACTGCTTGCGTTTAATCGTTGTAACGTTGATATCAACAACCAGACCGGGCTGAATATGATGAGGATTCACCTGATAGGTGTACTCATTAAAACGCTTGGTAAGGAAAGTGATACGTTCATCAAGGATCACACGTTCAATCGGGTTCTGATATCCGTGCATCTTCTGAAGAAGTTCTTTCATTCTTCTGAGACGGTTTTTCAGATAACGGATACGATCTTCGTATGTACGGTTTGATTTTTCCACGAATGTTGTTTCGCAGAACAATTCACCGACTTCTTCCCATGATACATAGGAAGCATCCTGACGCTCGCTTTCACGTTTTCTGAGCCATTCGCGGCTCATAAGACGTTTTGCGAGGTCTTCAACGTCCTTGAGTGAACGGAAACGTTTTGTTGACTGATAGTGAGCTTCAACAACATCGCCGAGCATATGGATTTCACGGAGGAAACCGTCCATCTGGCGATCGTATTCTTTAACGACTTCACGGATCTGGCTCTGATCGTAGTACGCGATACGAATTTCATAACGCTCATCAGGCAGAATCGTCTGATCAAGTTCTTCATACTCGCGAATGAGGCAGATACGCGCATTTTTCATGTTATCGCATACCTGATATCCGAGCTTAGAAGTATCAAGAATCGATGTAAGAGAGTTGATCGCAGTATTGTAACCGCGATTACGAATATTCTCTTCATCAATGATATGCTTGATATTTTCACGGATATTCAACGGATCGTACTCGTCCGTATCGATTGTCGCGCGAAGACCTTCGATTTTATCGAGGAACTTCTTGGCAAGAATCGTATAGCGGCGAGATTTCTCGTCTTCTTTGTTATCATCAGTGAAGTTTTCAACACGTTTGATTTTTTCAAACATGACTTCAGCGCCCGAAAGCTCACCCTTGCCCTGGTCAACAAGCTCTTCCTTGAGCTGATCAATCTGACGGCCAATGAGATCCTGAACGTGTTTCTGAATTGCATCCTTGAGAAGAGATTCGACGGTTACCTGATAATGGTACATCGGCGAAATAAGTTCTGAATCAAGAATGTTGATAGAAAGCTTCACATCATACACATACTTGGGACGGAGCTCGTTATCCTTGAACATACACTTGAGAATCGCATACGCATTCTCACCACGGATAAACGCACCAACGTCCGTTTTCTGACGGAGTATTGAGTTCGTCTCGGTTTCGAGATCATTCATACCACGCTGGATATGACCCTGTAAGTGGCCATACATGTTAATCATCGATTTCTCGATTTCGCCGGTGTTGAACTTGTCAGAACCGCCGATTTTATCGAGAAGCTCGGTCATTTCACGCGGAGTATAACGAGCAAGCCCTTTGGACTCCTCGCGATCCACGAAATCACGAACCTTCTTGATGAACTCATCTTCCATCGTTACAGTGTAACGATTAAACATGTTAACATACGTTTGGTTGATGTAGTTATACAGTTTCTCTTTGATACCACCCATTACCTCGAGCTTAACGAGGACTTCTTCGGGAAGTTTTGTGAGAACCTGATTGGCTACTTTATCAGCCGTTTCGTTAACGATAAGTGTAGACTCAGCGATCTTATCACGCCCCTCCTGGGCGAGAGAATTCCGCGAACCTACTGCATTTGGTTCTGTTGGATGCACCTTGTTTGGACTTTTTGGAAATTGTGTCAATGACATGTGATTCCTTCTCCTCCTTTTACCTTACGTCTATTATGTTAACTTAGTGCAGCGACCTCCTGTCATCCGCGAATAAGTCCAAGAAAAACCATATCTGGAACACTCAGATTTTATCGAAACAATTTGTCATGTCAAGGCTTTATTTCAGGACAGGATCAAAAACCGTCTTATGTCCATTATCAGTCATAATTGATTGCCAATTACAGGATTTATTTTGAAAGCTCGGGCATGGACAGTCTTCATTAATTGTTTATCGGTATTGAAACAGTGATGTTTTCTGATGAAAACATTCAAAATGGGGATCATCATCAACATCAATCACATGTGCGCAAAACACATTCGGGCTAAAGAATGCGCCGCCTTCCGGCGACGCATTCATATTTACATAGTTAGAATCAGATAGCTCAGCGGTTTTCCCTATACACGAAACGATACCCTCCGGCGATAAAGCTGTCGCCATCTGTGAGAAACGATGTGTTTTTACCGTTCTCAAACGCGACAGGAGCACTCATCGCTTCTTTTACCGCAGGGCGAATAGTCTTCTCGAAGCGCGTAGCCTCAATAAAGACCGGACGTTTATCCGTATAATCACGAAGATTGAGACGAAACTCAGTACCCTTACCTATTGTTATAGATCTTTCATTGAGACGACCGAGATCATATGTATCGTACTCTTTATAAGGAGACTGAGTATAACGGTACTCAAGTATACCGGACAGCTTCAGCTTGGCCTGTCGTTTCGCAATCAGTATAAGAACGAGAAGAATGCCCGCAATAGCTCCTGCAATAAGGAGAATCATTGCGATCATTTCTTTTCTGTCACGCTTTGCGGTCAGATCCTCAGCGGCGGCATCTGCTTCGTTAATTCCCTTAGCAGGATCCTTTTTTGAATCAACGACTTTCGAATCTCCTGTGATCGGAGCAAGACTTGACGCAAGCTTCTGAAGTCTCGCATTCGAAGCCATATCCCCGAGATTGATAAAGTAGATAAATGCGGAACCGCCCTGATTCGCTTTCGCGATATCCTTGATACTGAGGCGATCTTTCTTTTTTGAAGGCGGCGGATCATCGAGAGAGTCGGTCATAACCATTATAACAACCTGACGGTCCTTTGACTTTGCCTGCATTTCATTCGCTCTCGCAAGCACTTCCTTCACCATCGAAAGGGTATATGTCCATGCCCCTTTCGCTTCTATCATTGAATAATACTTTTTGATTATATCGCGATCATTTGCGCTTGTTACGGTAACCGTGGGATAAAATTTGACATCAGTATCAAACGTTACAAGAGTGAGAGAATCGCCATTTTCGACCTTGTCGATATAGTCGCTCACACTCGCCTTCACGTTATCAATTATCTTCTGACCGCCGCTTCCCGACATGCTGTACGAGGTATCGACAACGATAAGATAGTCTTTCTTTGTTTTTGCCTGAGCTGAAAAAGACCATCCTGCAATCGCAATCGTTACGGCTATTGTAAGGATTGAACGAATCGACATAGAACTCCTCCTGGTTATCTGATTCACGGGGACCAGAAAATTATTTTTTCATTGATCGCGGCCGTTTTGAAGCCGTGAAAATATTTTCAAGGCTCTCTTATACCTTCTTTTTTACGAGTGTCAACTATTAATACTCTTTATAATGAGTCTGTTCCTTCACATAACCGCGAAGATCGAATTCCGCGCCTTTTTCGACTTCAAGATATTCGCTCATAAGGATAAAGAACCATTTAAGCGTGTCATTTCCGGTCTCAAGCGCAACGAAACTGCGTCTCTCCCGCCAGTTTTTGACAAGAACCCCTTTTCCAAGAACAGCGATTATGTCTATTTCGTATTCAGCACCGACATCCTGTTCATTATAAATCTCGATCACGCTCTTTTTCAGCTCTTCCATCGTGTAACTTGAATCAAATGCGATCGCGAACGACGCGATAAATTCATTATTGTCACTGTTCTCAGCGAAACGTCCGCATTTTTTCACATGTGCTACATCAACGAGACGTTCAAGGAGATTCTTCCGATCCATCATGGGCACGACATGTATTGTTGAATACACCAGCTCATACGGAATTTTTCCGGAAAAAATCCCATCCATGTTTTTTACAAACTTACGGTATATTGTCATCTCCGAAGGAGACGGGGAATAACCGGTCTGATCAATAATCGCTCCGCCGGAAACAGAAAGAGAGGGAGGAACCATCCCGTCAATCGCTGTAGCCAATTCGGGATATGCGAACTCACCCTTTTCTTTGCCCTTTTTCGCGGCGGCACCTTTGGCTGCCGGCTTGTATTTTTTAAGGAGCTCCTTTTCAAGCTCCTCCAGATAGGCACTGAACATTCCGTCCCTCCAGGATCCTTCATTCTCAATATGTTTTCGTTTATTCGTCAGGAGCCCGATTATTCGACCTAGCATGCACTTTCTCCTTTTACCGACGGACATCGGGTATCGAAAGATACGGGCACGACAATATCTGCGGTATCGGACGACGCATTCGCACAAACGTTTTCGGTTAATCCCGACATTGAATAAAAAAATGGGTTGCACCATATGTCAACCTATTTTAACTCTCCGGGTCATGGTGCGACTTTCTGATCAGCTTATTTCTGAAGATTCCCCCTGTCCTTATGTTGAGGGTATGCTTTGCAGGTTCGAAATTTTTTTCGCCATGAATCTTTCCGGCGATGAACTTGAGGAGCATCTTTCACAAGGATGGAGGAAATTCGGCCCGTATTACTTCAAACCGCGATGCGAGTGTCTCAAGTGTGTTCCGGTGCGGACTTCGGTCAAAGATTACATCCCCTCAAAGGATCAGCGGCGTAATATGCGCCGAAACTCGGATATCAGAGTGACTTTTTCCCCTCTTTCATTCAGGGAAGAGATCTTCGAGGTTTACCTGGATCATTCAGTTTCGCGTTTCGGGAAAACTGAATCGAGGGAAACTTTTCTTGAACATTTCTATGAGCCGTCATGTCCGTCGCTTCAGTCAGAATTCCATCTTGACGGAAAACTTGTCGCGGTGGGTTTCCTCGACAAATCAAGTATCGCCCTCTCCAGCGTCTACTTCTGTTACCGCAAGGAAGTTGAGAAACGGGGTTTGGGTATCTACAGCATTATCCGGGAGATTTTATTCGCAAGAGAGCTCGGCCTTGCATTTTATTACCCGGGGTATTATATTGAAGGTAACAGTCATATGAATTACAAGAACCGGTTTCATCCATGTGAATACTTTGACTGGGGGAGCGGCGAATGGGGATTCAAGGGAGAAGAGAATGGCTGATCAGGATAATGGAACATCCCGGGAACTCGACGGCGGACTCGCTACCCACGAACGTGTCGATACGCCGAAAATGTTCCGGGTTCTCATGCATAACGACCATTACACGACCATGGAATTCGTGGTTGACACTCTCATCTCGGTTTTCCGAAAGAACGAAAGCGAGGCTTATCAGATTATGATGTCGGTTCATACTAAGGGAGTTGGGATGTGCGGAACATATACATTTGATATCGCGAAGACAAAAATCGCTGAAGTTCACAAACGCGCACGGGAAAAAGGCTATCCCCTTCGCTGCAGTTACGAAGAGGCATGATATGGAAATTGACAATGAACTGAATTTAATACTGTCCGCGGCATACCGCGAAGCCAAATTCCGGAACCATGAATATCTCACTCCGGAACACCTTCTCTATTCCGCGCTTTTTTTTGAAAACGGCGCGGAAATCATCAGGTCGTGCGGAGGAGATATCGACCGCCTCAAGGAAGAGCTCGCCGAACACCTGAAAAGCTCACAGTCACCTGTTGACGCGTCAGTTGAACCTTCGCAGTCAACGGGGCTGCAGAGCATATTCGAACGGGCGATTGTGCACGTGGCGTCATCCCAGAAAGGCGTGCTTGAACTCGGTGATATTATCGTATCCCTCTTTGACGAGCAGGAATCGTTCGCCGTCTATTTCCTTATGAAACAGGGAATATCAAAACTCGACATTCTCCAGTATGTTTCGCACGAAATGAACGCGCGGAATTCGGGAACAGAAAGCGATGAGGATATTGAAGTACAGGAATCTCCTTCGGACACCCGCAAGCAGAAAGCGGGCGCACTTGAAAGCTACACGGTTGAACTAACCGCTCTTGCGTCCGAGGGAAAGCTTGATCCGCTTATCGGAAGAGCTGATATCCTTGAACGGACAATGCAGGTGCTCTCTCGCCGGATAAAGAATAATCCGATTCATGTGGGAGAAAGCGGTGTGGGAAAAACCGCAATCACAGAAGGACTCGCTGCGTGTATCGCGGAAAACCGCGTGCCGTCAAAGCTTATCGGCGCGAAAGTCTATCGCCTCGATATGGGATCACTCCTCGCGGGCACGAAATTCCGCGGCGACTTTGAAGACCGCATTAAAAAGGTCATCATTGAACTTGAGAAGCTTGATAACGCAATTCTCTTTATTGATGAGATACATACAATTGTGGGAGCCGGTTCAGCCTCGGGAAGTTCTCTCGATGCGTCGAATCTGCTCAAACCGGTACTCGCGTCAGGGAAAATCCGATGTATCGGATCCACCACCTACGACGAATACAGAAAGATTTTCGACAAGGATCGGGCTCTTTCGCGGAGATTCCAGAAGATTGATATCCCGGAGCCGGGTGAAGACGATACTGAGAAAATACTCGAAGGGCTCTCGGAACGATATGAGAAATTCCATAATGTGAAATACTCCAAAGGCGTTCTCCGCTCGGCGGTCGAACTCTCATCGAAATATATTACCGATCGGCACCATCCCGACAAGGCGATCGACGTAATGGACGAGTCAGGCGCGTATGTCCGCATGAACGCCAAAACCGAAGACACACTCACCGTGAGAACGAAAGATCTGGAGCATGTGGTCGCCAAGATGGCGCGCGTTCCTGAAAAGAGCGTGTCTTCAAAGGAATCGGAAAAGCTCAAAGAGCTCGAAGCGGAACTGGGGAAACAGCTGTTCGGACAGGACGAGGCGCTTCACGAAGTGTCTTCCGCGATTCAGCGCAACCGCGCGGGATTCGGAAATCCGACACGCCCCGTGGCATCATTCCTCTTTGTGGGACCGACCGGAGTAGGTAAAACCGAGCTCGCGCGCACTCTCGCGAATGAACTCGGTATTCCGTTGCACCGGTTTGACATGAGTGAATATCAGGAAAAACACACGGTCGCGCGGCTTATAGGCGCGCCTCCGGGATACGTTGGTTATGAGGAAGGCGGACTTCTCACTGAAGCGGTGAGGAAATCGCCTCACGCAGTCCTTCTCCTTGACGAGATCGAGAAGGCTCATTCTGATATTTACAATACCCTGCTGCAGGTGCTTGACTACGCGACACTCACCGACAACACGGGGAGAAAGGCCGATTTCAGAAATGTCATCATCATCCTCACATCAAACGCGGGAGCCAGGGAGATGTCAAAGCAGCATCTCGGATTCGGCGGAGAACGGAAAAGCGATGCGGTGGGTGACGCGATCAAGGGAATATTCTCTCCCGAATTCAGAAACCGACTCGACGCGATAATTACATTCAAGTCACTCGATGAATCAAGAGTTCTGATGATAGTCGACAAGGAAATCGAAACTTTCCGCGCGCAGATCAAATCAAAGAAAATCATGATCACCATCACCGACGCGGCGCGTTTTTTTCTCGCGAAGAAAGGTTACTCGCCAGATTTCGGCGCGCGCGAACTTTCCCGCGTTATTCAGAATGAAATAAAGAAACCTCTCGCGGAAGAGGCTCTGTTCGGGAAACTCGTGAAAGGCGGCACCGTTGCAATCGACTCTAACGGGGAGATTCTCATATTCAGCTACGCATGATGAATTCAACCGTGTCATACCTGGCGGATGCGTCACGACGCTCACCTGATTTACGTCGGGTCGGCTTTGCGCGCGCGCTCGGGAAAAAGAGGACGGCATGAGATACTATCCGTGGATTGAGGACGACACCCCTTTTCCGCCGGTTGATTCAGCCGATCAACACGGAATCCTCGCGCTCGGCGGAGAGCTCACCGTCGAGCGGCTCATCAATGCCTACTCGCACGCGATTTTTCCGTGGTATGATGAGGATCAGCCGGTCATCTGGTGGTCTCCGGATCCGCGTTTTGTGCTCTTTCCGGAAAAACTCCGCGTATCGAAGAGCATGCGACAGGTAATCAAACGCGGTATCTTCGAGATCCGCTTCGATACCGCGTTCCGCGATGTTATATCATCCTGCGCAGAAACTCCCCGTCGTCATGAAAGAGGAACATGGATCACTCCTGACATGTTAGAGGCATATTGTATGCTTCATGAAAACGGTTATGCGCACTCGGTTGAAGCGTGGAGAGACGGCAAACTTGCCGGAGGATTATACGGAGTGTCACTCGGAAGCATGTTTTTCGGCGAGTCAATGTTCACCCGCGAAGCCAACGCCTCGAAAGCGGCATTCATCACCCTTGTGACGAAATTAATCAACCACGGATTCTCGCTTGTGGATTCTCAGGTTCACACAAATCATCTTGAATCGCTCGGTGCGGAGGAAATTCCAAGAACGGAATACCTTGAATACCTCAGTCTGGGACTTTCGCGATCGACGCTTAAAGGAAACTGGGGTGAGATTCTCTGAATTGGATATATTCATCCACAATCATAGTTTGTTATACGCCGCAAAACCGCTCATTTACTATACCGATCCGCGAGTCAACCTGAGGCTAAATATTATCGGTTAACCCATCTCCGGTTATCAGCGTATTTTCAGTCCCGCACACAACGCAAACGCATCCCCTGCGACGGAAACAATCCGCATAAGAATCGCAATGACCGCCGCGTCCGGATACACTCCGCTGAAAACGAGCACGATCAACGCTTCCCTTACCCCGAGACCTCCAGGTGATCCGGGCACGACAAACCCGGCCATCCAGCACAATGCGTATAACGCCACAACAGTATAGACAGGAACGGCTGCGTAACCCGCCGAGGAAAACATTACCAGCGCCGCATAGAACAGCAGACCGTTAAGAATCACCACCGCCATATCGAGGACAAGGACGGAGAGAATCCTCAGAATATTTTTCTTATTCAGATAACGGCCGATCAGATGACGCTTAATCCAGAGAATGGCCAGAAATATTATCACGCATATTGCCGCAGCCAGCGCCGCGGGTAACGCATGGGTCAACACCCCTGACACCACCGTATAGACAGGAAACGCTGTCGCCGTGTAAAGTGACGGAACGGCGACAACCGCGGCGGCCGTGAGAATAAAAAGCATATCCGCAATATTCGATGCGAGCGCCACTTTATGAGACACACCGTTCTCCCGGCACAACAGATGCCTTCCCGCGAAATGCATGATATTGGACGGCACGTACTTAACGATTTCGGTACGCAGGTAGATTCCTATAAACGTATGGAGACGGAAATTTTTTCCCGACAGCACAGTCAGAATTGTTTTCCAGTTCACCGCACGGATCACATTCCCGACAAAATATGCCAAGCTTAGAATGAATACAACCAGAATGAGTTTAGCGTTAATCTCGCACATCTGTCCGCGCACACGATAGAGACTCTGCCCGACATACCATAGCGATAACGCGAGAATAATGATCCCGGCTGCGCGGATTATAAACTTTCTGCTGATCATCTTCCGGATTTATCGTATCGGATTTTTTTTATTGAGTACTGAACCTCTTCCAGAAGTCTGCGGTTCACCGATATGAGATCGACCATAAATCCCGCGAAAATCGCCTGGAATCCCGCGCCAATGAATATTGCCGACAGTATAAGCGACTGAACATGCCCTCCCGCACCGGACTGTGAGAAGTAATAATACAGAAACCGTACGCCGGGAATGCACCCGATTAGAATCAACGCAATACCGAGCTCCGCGAAAAAAACGAAGGGACGGTACACCATATACATACGTATGATCGTAAACACGGATCGTTTGATATACGCGGGTATGCTCTTCACAAGACGCGACGGACGGAGATCCCCATTCACACGGATCGGCACAGACATCATTGGAATATTCTTCCATCCCGCCTGAATGATTGTTTCAAGAGTATAGGTATATGAATTAAATACATTCAATCTCATAGCCGCGTCACGGCTATACGCACGGAAGCCGCTCGGGGCATCCACGACCGAGGTATTGCTGAAGATACGGACTACAAGGCTGCCGATTTTCTGAAGAATTTTTTTCGCCGGGGAAAAATGCCCGATTGAGGAAATCGGACGCGCGCCGATGACAATTTCAGCCTTCCCCGAAAGGATCGGCTCCGTAAGCAGCGGAATATCTTTCGCGTTATACTGATTATCAGCATCGGTGTTCACTATCACATCAGCGCCGAGGCGGATACATTCATCGATCCCTGTCTTGAACGCGTATGCAAGCCCTCTGTTTCGGCCATACGATACAACATGATGCACTCCGCATTTTTTCGCGACAGCGGCGGTATCGTCAACACTTCCGTCATTGATTACCAGATATTCCACTTTGGAAAATCCCTTCACCTTTTTCGGAAGGTCACGTATGGTAATCGACAGAGTCTTCGCTTCATTATAACAGGGTATCTGAATTATAAGTTTCATTCAATCTCTCCGGCATTATCGATTTCTGAAAAAGGAACCTTTCTATATCCAAAAGGCTTATTGATCAAGTCTATTACGTATGGCAACGGGTAAAGATCCTTCTTTTCCGGTATGGGTTTTTTAGAATAAAGATGGTACTCGCTCTTTCCCATATAGAACAGCTCGGGTTCAGCGATTCTGATCTCACCTCCCGAAGAATGACGGCGTTCATCAAACATAACCTCTTCAAATATTTTCCCTTCAGTAAAAAAGATACGCTCTTTCCGGATATTCAGTTTGAGATATGCTTCAGGAGTTACCTTCGCGCGAGAGAGTGCTTCATTCAGATCCGCACCCTTATCAAGCTGATCACGGACTGATTTCAGCATGCTGTCAACCTGTTTGTTCGGCACATGTTTTCCCTTCACAACTATTGGAACACCTGAGGCATATTCATCATTAAGACAGGTATAACTTCTGTGTAATGATACAATGGGGTACACTTTGAGATAATTATAATGACCATAATTCTTTTTCGTATACACCACCGAATTTATAATTATTCCCGCGACAATCACCGCAATGGCAGCATATATATGCACACGCCTCCCCGACACCTTTTCCCAGAAATCTTTTTTCAGAGAAAGCAATAAGTAATACACCGCTCCCGCCAGAACGGGAATAAGGAGAGGAGACAGATCCGAAAGATATCTTGAACGGAAATTGACTACAGGTATAATCGGAGTCAACCCCTTGATTGTAATGGTGATAAACAAAATGAATGATAGACCAATCAACACATAATACCGCAACGCGGATCGATACTTATTCCGTACCAGATAAACGGAAGATACGAGAAATAACGGGATAAACAGCGACCAATAAGAAGCGCTTGAAGGAGAAAAACGGCCGAGAAGATCGATAAAAGATTGTACCGGAACGAGATTGCCCCCTTCGCCGAGATGCTTCTGAGCCGCGATTTGCAGCCGCCCGAAACTGTACGGGGTGAATACCGAATAGAGAAGCGTTTCACACAAAAAGAAGAATGAGAAGATCCCGAACAGACTAAGAACCGGTTTAATTGACTTCTTCGATATTATCAACGAAAGCGCGATTCCGGGAAAGAAAAAAACAGTCACCTCATTACTCAGATACATCAGGAAAAGAAAAACTCCTGAAAGAACAAGAGACCCGTTCACGGTTCTGTCCTCTGAACGGATAAACTTCATTATATAAAAAATCGCAATAACAAGAAACATCATGGAGAATGTCGATGTACGCGGATGCGAACCGGCAATCAGACTATCCGGAAACACAAGAAAAAGCGCGCAGACTACCAGAGCAAATTTACGTCCGAGAACCATTTCGGATAACCGAAATAAAAAGAAAACCGTAATAACCTGGAATACAGCAGGAGCGATATAATACACCAAGGGAGAAGTCCCGAATATCAACTGGGTAATATATACAGGAATGATTGTCCCGAATCGGGCCGAATTATGAATCAGAAAATAATCCATGCCGTACAGGATTTTCTTCGCGTTGATCCACGTATCCAGAACATCCTCGCCGCCCAGAATAATCCATTGAGGTGTCGCAATTCGCAGTATCACCGCAAGCCCCACGGCGAAAACCGGCAGCTTGTTGTTTTTTATCCAGACGATCATTTTTTGAATAATACGAGTTTTCGGTCTTTCCATAATGCTATCACCCATTCTTAACCCCCTCTGAACCGTTCCAGACAGCGCACACGGTAAACGTGTACGACCATGCCCGTACAAATCAAGGCATCAGTAACTGCCGGAATCGCGCGGGAATAAAATATCATTATCCGCAATAAATCTCTTCAACACCGTATCACATATCATTGTTATACATGATGCTTCTTAAAAGTTTGAAGAAAACACTATCAAAGGAATCGCCATTGATGCCGCAGGAGCTCCGTAATACAATGCTCTGTTTCTTTTAGCATAATGCGGCAAATGAGTAAAACGTGCAATCGCCATGCCGACAGGAATCCCGATTATCCCCCCAAAGAATCCCCCAACCAGCGAATTAAGACCTCCGAGGAATCCGCTCCCTCTGGGAGTGATCGCATATCCTATCATTAATCCGATGGAAGCGCACGCAAAAGTCGAACCGGCATACGCGTTGAACGTTCCCATCGTGTTTGATCCCCGGTTGTTCTTGAATCTGCGTTCATAGAGATAAATAGACCCTCCCAGATAGGCAAGCGGAATGCCGAGAGTCAGCGCTCCGTTTACCGCAGCTTTGAAATTGTCGTGTGAGATGGAATCCTCCTCCGCGATGGTGGTACGGCTCCCGTCACTTTTTGCTCCGTGAGCTTTCAGGTACTTTTCGAAATCTTTACTTCCCGAACCCAGAGCATAATAAAGAGGAGTCGCATCGCCATTCTCTCCGGTCTCGCGCGCATTCACATCCGTTCCCCCCTCAACAAGGGATTCCATCATCTCAAATTGCCCGTATTTCACCGCCAGATGGAGCGGCGTCTGTCCGTACACCGATTCCCGGACATTCACTTCCGCGCCTTTGTCGATAAGCATTTTCACTATCCGCTTCCGAACCGCGACATTCTCGGACGTATCCGCAGCAATCACATGAAGCGGCGCGCATTTTCCATCACTGCCGCGCAATCCGTTGTAAGGGACGAGCGCATTCACGTCCGCTCCCCTATCAAGAAGCATTCCGGTAATTTCCAAATGAGCAATCTCAACCGCAATATGAAGTGGTGTGCCTGAAAGAGGAGCAGCGACATTGAACGCCGCACCATTATCAAGAAGAATCCCCACAAGACGGGCATTCCTCGTGCGTATGGCGGTAAACAGGGGCGTTTCTGATTCGCTCGCAAACATTCCCTTATATTTCGCATCCGCCGATTTGTTCCGTTCATTCACATCCGCTCCGTTTTTCAACAGTGAAAGAACGAGATCGATATCTCCTTTCTTGCATGCGGAATAAAGCGGCGTAGGAATACTGTCACGCGCATCCTCGTACTCCGAAGCACGGATCTCGGAACCGAACACCGTAAACAAAATCAAAAAAACCAAAGCTGCTGTTTTATTCATTATTTTCCTTTTTTACCGATGCGAATTTAAAAATAAAAACAATCACACCGACAATAGGAAACAATCCCGCCGGAAGCAAGATAAAAAACATACAAAGACAAATCATCATGTACGCTGATTTTCCGACCGGATAAAGCGAAGTTCAAAACTGATCAAAAAATCAGAAGTCCTATTCATAAAAAAGAACTCACTCTCGACATTTGACTAATTTTGCGATCAATCCTTCAAAAGTGACGACTGAACACGACAATCGGAATCATCATCGAAGCCGCTGGCGCGGCATAATACAGCCCTCGGTTTCTCTTCGCATTGCGGGGCAGATGTTGATAGTGCATAAACACAAGCCCTGCGGGCACTCCGATCAGAACGCCGAACATTCCGCCTGCCAGCATCTGAAGTCCGTTGTCCCTTGTTCCGCCCGACAGGAGCACGCTTCCCAACATATAACCCGCCGCCGCGAAACCGAATGTCGAAAGCGCAAACGCATTCAATGTCCCCATTCCGTTCGCGCTGCGGTTGTGTTTGAACCTGAACTCGTAACAATAAATCGAAGTGCCGAGATACGCGAGCGGAATCCCCAGCGTGAGCGATGAGTTTATTACCGCGCTTCTCTGACTTTGGGCGAAAGATTTCTCCTCTTCCGTGATCACGCCGTTATCTTCATCTTTCGCGCCGTGTGAGATGAGATATTTCGCCATTTTATATTCATGCGATTCAATCGCACAATGCAAGGGAGTAATATCGCTGTACTTTCCCGTCCCATGCGCGTTCACATCCGCGCCGTTTTCGACGAGAACTTTCATCAACTCAGGTTCTCGATGCTTCACCGCGCAATGGAGGGGAGTCATTCCGAATAACGGGTCATAAGCGTTCACGTCCGCCCCTCTCGCTATGAGCATCTTCATTATATCGATCCGGGCCTGCTGTTTTTCCCAGTGATACACACCTGTCACCAGAGTATGAAGAGGAGATATTGAAGTATCTTTCTTTTCTGTTCCACTCACAAACCATGATGAATCAATTTTCATCATCGCGTTCACATCCGCGCCCTTATCGAGGAGCATACGTACGATTTCGGGATTTCCTTTACTTACCGCACAATGAAGCGGCGTACCTTCAAGACGACTACCGACTTCAAGCTTCGCACCGTTATCGAGAAGTACGCGCACCATTTCGGTTTTGTCATTATAAATCGCACAATGAAGTGGCGTACCGTAGAAAGGAGCAGTGACGTTCACCATTGCGCCGTTATCGAGCAGCTCACGTACCATTTCGATTGTTCCGAATCTGACTGCAATAAAGAGAGGGGTTTCCAACCTTTCTATGACCTCAATATGCTTGTATTTCTGACTGTACGCCTTATTTTTCGCGTTCACATTAGCTCCCTTCTTTATGAGAGTAACCACCAGATCCAAATCCTCATGATAGACCGCCTTGTAAAGCGGAGTTGTCACATCATCTCTCGCTTCATCATCCTTGTCTAAAGCTATAGCCGAGACACCGCAAAGAAATATCATCACCATGCAAGAAAGGATTTTATTTTTCGTAATTAAAGCTGACATCTCCCTCTACTCCTGTTTACGCACTATAAACTTTGAAAGACGCATAAAGTCCGTATTTTCAAATGCTACATTATCAACACCGCTATTCTCATTCGAAACAGTTTTACAAAATATTTAGAGCCATCAGTAATTATGCGCAATTGATTATATTAAATTCGATTTTTCATGGATTCAGCTGATTCATGAGTAATGATGCAACTGACAGCCTTTTTCTCTTCATCGAAGCCGATTTCAGAATGAAGCAGTGTACGCTACCACAGAAAGCGTCATACACGCAGCGGGAGTTCCATAAAACAATGCACGATTATGTTTCGCCCTATGCGGCAAGCGCGCATAATGTGCGATTACAGCTCCGGCAGCTGCTCCTGCAATCATTCCGGCATAAAACCCAAACAAACCCGCGCCATTGGGCCCTGTTTCGGCTCCTATCACTCCTCCAAGTAAACCTCCCGCAACCATGGATCCGGCAACCGACAGGGAGTATGCATTGCACGTTGCCATCGCGTTATAGCGGCGATCATGTTTATTCCTGAATTCATACATATACACAGAAGCGCCGAGATATGAGATGGGAACTGCAAGTGCAAGAGTATTCTGAAACATTGCTGATCTTTTCTCGCTTTGTTTTCTTAACAAGCCATCATCCATTTTTGATAGTCTACGGGTGTCATCGCAACTCAAGGCTTTCGCTCCGTGAGCGCGTAAATAATCCACCATATTATAATTTGAATTTATTAGCGCCCAGGACAAAGGAGTTAAATCACTGCATTTTCCCTTTCCGCGCGCGTTCACGTCAGCACCGTTTTCGACAAGCATTTTCACAAGCTCGAGTTCCCCATTTAACGCCGCGGAATGAAGAGGCGAAAACCCATTGACCGAATCACGCGCATTCATATCAGCTCCACTATCTATGAGCATTTTCATGATGATTATTTCCTCTATCGGTTGAGTTTTCCAATATCCAAACAGGGCATGGAGAGGAGAAATCTCGCTCTTTACCTTATATGATCCCCCTGCAATTATTCTCGCGACATCTTTAACTTCCGCCATCGCGTTGACATCAGAACCGCGATCAATCAGCATGCGTACGATATCAGGATTTTTCATAAAAATCGCATAATGAAGTGGCGTACCCCAATAAGGAGCCTTGATATTCACTAACGCGCCGCTATCGAGCAGTACGCGTACCTTTTCGGGATCTTTCCTGTCTATCGCCGCATAAATAGGGGTTTCGGATAATGCAGGTATCTCGACATTCTTGTATTTCTGGCTGTGCGCGTTGTTTTTTCTATTCACATCTGCTCCCTTCTTTATAAGCGAAACCACCAGGTTCAAATCTTCATTACTGACCGCTTTGTAAAGTGGCGTTGTCACATCAAGCCAGACTTCATGTTCACGCTCTTCTTCCAGATTTCGCGCCTCTACTCCGTAAAGAGGCACCACCACCATGAATAGAATAATCACTTTTCTCACAATTGAAGATGACATATTCCGCTACTCCTTCAATTTTATATTTTTGTTTTTGCAAAGTAACGATGGATTGTCGTAATGCAAGTCAAAAAGAGAGTTACGCAGTACAGAATAGATATTATTAACCGACGGTTAATTTACCGACCGAATCAGCACGCGTTTCAAAGGTGACTTGACAGAGTAATCGCGTCATACAATTCTTTCCCCGCCCATACGGGCAAACATCCGCATCAAGGGGACTTCCAATGAAAGATTTTATTTATTCATGGTTCGGCCTTAAGGAACGTGGCACGACGATCCCGACCGAACTCCTCGCAGGTTTCACCACTTTTCTCACCATGGCGTACATTATCATCGTAAATCCGGCGATTCTGTCAATTACCGGAATGGATAAAGGCGCGGTATTCGTAGCGACAATTCTCGCGACGGTTATCGGAACGCTCATCATGGGTCTTTACGCGAATGTGCCTTTCGCTCAGGCTCCCGGAATGGGACTCAACGCGTTCTTCACCTTCACCGTCGTCATCGCCATGGGTCTTCCCTGGTCGCAGGCGCTCGCAATCGTATTCATCTGCGGTATCATCAATATTCTCATAACAGTCACAAAAATACGGAAGATGCTCATTCTGGCGATTCCGGAATATTTACAGTATGCGATCAGCGCCGGTATCGGTCTATTCATAGCGTATATCGGAGTCAAAAACGGACATCTTCTCAATTTCATCACAGAAGGTTACGATGTAGTTTTCCAGAAAGTTACTGACGGAAACGTGGTTGAAGTAGTTTCTAAAAATGTCGTACCCACACTGGTCGACTTCAAAGATCCCTCATCAATTGTCACGCTGTTCGGCCTTGTCGTTACCGTGATTCTCATGCTCATGAGAGTACGCGGAGCGATACTCATCGGAATCGTTCTCGCGACACTTTTCGGAGCGCTTCCTTTTATCGGAGTCACACATTTCCCGTCAATCACGGCTGACAGCTTCTCGATTCCATCTCTCTCTCCGACATTCTTCAAGCTCGACATCACCGGTCTATTCACGAGCGGCAGCATCATCACGGTTATCGCCGTCATTCTCGCGTTCTCGCTCTCTGACACTTTTGACACAATCGGTACATTCCTCGGAACAGGACGCAAGGCGGGAATCTTTGACGCGAAAGATGAAAAGGCTCTTCACACAGGAAAGGGATTCTCTTCACGTCTCGATAAAGCTCTCTTCGCGGATGCGACCGCGACCTCAATCGGTTCGCTCCTCGGAACAAGCAATGTAACCACATACGTGGAAAGCGCGTCCGGTATCGGCGCGGGCGGAAGAACCGGCCTTACCTCGGTGTTCGTGGCAATGTTCTTCCTGCTCTGCCTCTTCTTCTCGCCGTTCGCATTGATGGTTCCCTCGGCGGCTACAGCTCCCGCTCTCATCGTAGTGGGAATTCTCATGATGTCGTCGATATCAAAAATTCACTGGGATGATTTCACCATTGCGGCGCCCGCGTTCTTTACCGCGGTAATCATGCCGTTCACCTACTCAATTTCGAATGGTGTCGCGGCCGGTTTCATGTTCCATGTGATAATGATGATCTGCACCGGAAAGGCGAAGAAAGTGCATCCGCTGATGTACATCGTCACTCTCCTTTTTGTGGCTAATTTCGTGTATTCAGCGTTACGTTAAAAAATGATCAGGAGGCCGACGGAACAACTTTCCGCGGCCTCCGTTCTTCACCGGACTTATGATATTTTCTCTCATACACACAAACTCATGTTACGGTAAAACCGAAGTACTCTCAGGAATTGACCTGACCGTCAAGGCCGGAGAATTCGTCGTCCTCGCAGGCCCCAACGGTGCGGGTAAATCCACTCTGCTCCGTGTAATGAGTGGTGACCATCCCGCGTCCGGGAGCACGGTTCATTTTCACGGCAAGCCGATAGAGTCATATCATGCGAAGGATCTGGCGCGGCTGCGCGCGGTATCGACCCTGATGAACGGAGAGCTTCCGGATTTCACGGTCAGAGAGATGTGCATTCAGCGGAGATTTTCTCACAGGACATTCCTTGAACTGCCCGGAGATGACGATACACACGCCGTCGACGAAGCGCTTTCGCTGTGCGGAATAACCGCTCTCTCGGAACGATCAATACGGACACTTTCATCGGGAGAACTTCAGCTCGCATCGATAGCCGGTGCTGTCTCGCAGAACCGAGCGACACTTCTGCTCGATGAGCCCGCATCACATCTTGATCTCGCGCATACGCTCCGAGTGGGACGCCTTCTGTCATCGCTTCACCAATCAGGAATGACAATCATCGCGGTTCTTCACGAGATCAACCTCGCGCTTTCGATTGCCGACAGAATCATCGCACTCTCGCACGGAAAAATCTTTTTCGACGGCTCACCAGAACTATTCATCAAAAACCGCGCCGCGGATTCTCTTTTCGGCGTCACCTCCGTCTGCTCTCACACACCAGACGGCAAACCGTATCTCTTTTTCTCGTGATACAAACGTGCTTATAACGGTATAATTTATAACGAGTCATGTACGAAAAACGTAAAATGCCGCATAATTACTAATTGCATCAATCTTGATTATGATAAATACCGAAAACAATCAACTGAACATAATATTAACGATAAAAAATCAATATAAAATGGAGGGGGCTTTTATGAACTTCATTAAGTATCTTATTTTACTTACTGTTACATTTACTCTTACTGGATGTATTCATAGAGATATTCGATTCGTTGATATAGACGGCAAGGATTGTTTCATTCTTGAGAAGGATTCGCTGTATAGTGAAAATATTGGCTATCCGCAAAATGATGCGGAATTATACTCAATCCATGATGACACTAAGGAGTACTACGACAAAATAAAGGGAATGATGTTTTTAACGATTGGATTAAAATCCGATAGAAAGGATAAATTATTTTCATTAATGATCAACATTAAAGACATTGATAACAATATTTCATATAAAGAAAAAGTCGTTTACTGTTGGAATAAATCAAAAATGAAATATGAGTCGTTACACCAATTTACAAAAAACAATGATACTTTAACAAATGATATTTTGTGGATCGATGTTCTTTACGATGAAACCGGATTAATAAATACTGAAAATATTCTAATGGAAGGTGAAATAGTTTTTTATAATGGAAAGGAATATATTAAACTACCATTTTATCGCACTTTACATAGAAAATCAAAATTTACCATCAGATAGTATCGGAATGAAGTCGTCGTCGAGCGGTAGCGATTATAGAATTTTCAGTATATCATCTTTGGGTATTTTAAGGTGTGCTGCAACATCAGAAAGAATGGCGTTGAGTGTACCTATTTTCAAGGGTTTGTGCGCAGGGATTGAGAGGTGATGCTCCCCGCCTAACAGGGTAGAAAGACGCATATGGCTTCCTGTCTGCCTCGTTATCTCGTATCCGAAACGGGAAAGTGCTTTTGCCAGATCAATACCGCTGATGTCGCGAGGAACTCTCACAGAGCAAAAGCTTCTTCCCGGACAAAATGGAGTGTAACCATTTTGGGCATGGATCCCTCATCAAAGTGACATAAGAGTGCATCTTTGATATTTTCCCGCAGTTCTTCGACTGTGTCCCCAGCGGTAAAAATGGAATGCCCCAATGAGCGGGCTTCAAATCCACCCTCGTCCGAGTCTTCAATATAAAAGATAATCTCGTTGTTTTTCATTGGATCCTCATCCGGTAATACTCCGATGGCGGAGGAAAAAAGTCAAGATGATTGATAAAACTATTTTACCATCGAAATGAAACAATTCATTAGCCAGACGGGAACCATTTCATATGCAGTGATTAACCTCGCATCCCCTTTCCCCTCACTTCTCTCATCCACTCGAAAGTCGCGGTAATAAAGACTACCGTTATCAGCAACTGAGCCTTTGACGGAATCGCAGCACTCAATATAATTTAATCCAGTTCCTTGAAAACAACCGACAACATAGACAAGATAGATCCCCATCCCCGCTTGTAAAGATAGAGGGAGTATTAAAATGCGATGACAGGCTTGTGACCAATAAAAAAGTACCAGAACGCGGGAATGACTCGCTTCATACTGCAGACTGTACTGCGCATAACGACACGATTAATCACCACAAAGGAAAGTTCCCCATAAACAAATAGCCCAAAAATCTTGCGCGTAGCGCACCTCTTCAGGTCGTCTTGCGATAATTCCGCGAAGCGGATATCGCAAACACGACCGCAGCCCCTCTGGCGTTTGAAGATGCTGCTCGCTTTAGCGAGCCCATAAATTATTACATATCATCTCCTGGCCGGAACGGACAGTAGAGCGCGCGGAGATTGTTAAGAGGTCGGCGCGCTCCGACCTCTTAACAGCTCTATTCCGTTGAGCCAACGGATACCCCGCGTTATTACGCGGAAAGAAACATGTATGGAGTTATGCAAATAATAAAGAAAAAGCATCTATTCTAAATAGAAAATCATTGACAATATTGAAATATATAAAAGAAATATCATAAAATAGAAATTCCTCAGGAGATGTTAAATGAAAAAAGTAGCGGGATTATTTTTGTCGATTATCGCATGTGTTGCGATCGTGTCATGTGGCGGAGGCAGTTCGTCAGGTGGTGCTGGAGATGATGGAGCAAATGCAAGTACTCAGGAAAAAGTTTCAAAATGGGCAGCATATTCAGTAGCAAAATTCACTAAGTATTATGTAACCTTAACTTACACTGGTACTCAACATGATTATAGTTATGATTTACCGGAATTGTCTATGGATGTAGCGGTGGCGAGAGGAACTCCTGGCAATAGCAATGAAGCTCAATATGTGATAGATTATCAATGGATAACACCGTATAGCGATGGGTTTGTTGCTGATGGTGTTAATTTTACTATGTTAGGTCAACCTAGTCTTGAGTGTAAATATGATGGAGCGACGGGAAAGTATCAAGCTGTAATTCAATGGTTTGCAAGTGGTCAAGATCTCACATTGTCTGATACCACACATTCAGTTGTTTATGTGATTACCAAATACGATATGACGTACATCGAAGACGGAACCACTCACACTTTAACAGGAAAGGCAACGGTTAATGGTGTTGAGACCGATGTTAGCGAAACATGGTAAAATAATTATTTCATCAAAATGAATCCACAAGAGAGACTGTTTATACTAAACAGTCTCTCTTTGTTTTGGCATCTCATATGCGGATAGAAATTGTACCAATGCATCGTCAATGAACGATCCCTGTTTGGCAATGTGCATGATAAAAGAATACCCGCATAAATTATTCCGCGTTATTCAAAACGAATCCCTGTTCCCGCTTGTGACCAATCAAGAAAGCGCTCGATCATGGGAATGACACACGATAGGAATAAATCCTCAGTACACAATCTTGAACAAGGTTAAGTCCGCATAATATACGACCCGATAAACGCGCCGCGTTTTAAGTTTGCGATACTATGGTGATGTATGTTCAGAGCAAAATGAAAACGTTGCGAGTGAAGGGAACGGATGGTTCAGATATTATATGAGATAAAGTCCGGGAAAGAATCCAGGTTCAACGATACAGCGGAATCAAAAGAGCCGCCGCGGCTCCGGAGCGGCGAACGGGGATTGTTAAGGGGTATTTTCGCCAATACCCCTTAACAGCTCAATTCCGTGGAGCACACGGATATACGCCGCGTTATTACGCGGAAAGAAATTTGAAATAAAGTGCGCCTGCATCGCCATGCAAAAGCCACCCCAGCGTGCCAACGCGAAAAGTTAAACGCCACGCAGGCGTGAGGGATGGAGCGGAAAGGCAACGCCTTGCAGCGAGAGCCCGACCTCGCGAAAAAAAACACATATCCCTTGAGAAAAGGTAAAGAGCGCGAGGGCACGCCCTGCAATTACCAATGACTAGGGAAAATATGATAATTGATTTTTTGAGAACAGGTTTGATCGATAGGTCAAAATCCGTCTTTATTCAAATTTAAGAATCTTGAAAAAATGTATTGACCGTTATAGGATGCATGAGCTTATTCGTTTTATCGGAGGAAGTCGGGTGTAAATCCCGCGCTGTCCCGCAACCGTAAGGCTCACGCCAAGCCGGATCTTCCGCATAACCGGGTATCCTCGAGGAAATGGGATTGGTTATCTGCCGCTATACGGCATTTAATCAAAACACGCTCCTTGCGTGTTTTTCTTGTTTCAGAGGAGAGCCGGAAATCAGTCCGCGAGGTACGGCTCTGAAAAAGCTCCGTCTTTATTTTTTTCTCATCGTGTCAATATCGCTGACAGCACCCGCTTCATCGGTCATTCTTCACGCCCGGCAGGATGTCACCATACACGCGTCGCGCAACGCAAGCGGCACTCAGATCGACATCATCCCCCTCAGCGACGCTGACCGTCAGACTAAGACATTGTCGGACATTCTTTCCGAGCGGGTCGGTGTTCAGATTAAAAAAACGGGAAGCGACGGCGGATACAGCTCGGTGTATGTGCGCGGCACCAACGCCAACCAACTCGTCGTCTGCATTGACGGCATCGCAATCACCGACATCGTATACGGTGAAACCAATTTCGAGAACATCCCCGTCGGAAGCATTGACAGAATTGAAATCTACCGGAGCTTCGCTCCCGTTTCATTTTCACAATCCGGCATCGGCGGGATCATCAACCTTGTCACCAAAAAAGGACGCGGAACAACCGAAACGGGTATCGCCGCGGGAGCGGGATCATTCCTCACCGGAAAACTTTCATTGTTTCATTCCCTCGACAAGGAAAATGATCAGCTTCTGCTGACCGGAAACGCCTCCGCGGGAAAAGGGGACTTTACTTTCAAAAACGACAACGGCACATCATTCAATACTGATGATGATTTCACCGACACGCGCAAAAACAACAGCTTCAAACATTGCGCATTTACCGCGCGTTATGCGCATAAAGACGGTGATCTCTCTATGAACGCCCTTTCGGACACATTCATCAAATCCCGGCAGATCGCCAGTTATAACAACAAGGCTTCACACGCAAAACTCGATACCGCCCGCACACTCAATAATGTTAAACTCGGATTTGACAATGTCGCCGATCTTCCTCTTTCCGCGGAATTGTCCGCGTTTGCGTCACTCAGACGCTCTACGTATGATGACCTCAAGAATGAGATCGGGCTTTTTGCGGAGAAAACTACCGACACCGTAGTCTCTTTCGGCGCTCAGGGGAACGCTGAATACCGCGCAGCTGCCCTTGACCAGATTATTTCGATCTCTCTCGAGTCGCAGAGTGAGTCATACTATCTCACGCGGAATTCGAACGAAGACAAAAGCGATTATCCCGCTCAGAGAAGAATGTCCGCCCGTATCGGACTTGAAGATTCCGTCAATCTTTTTGAACGACGCATAACTATTACTCCGCAGATCAGAACCGCGGCGTATAAAGACCGCGCGTCAGAAAGCACGCGCGGCTCCGCAGCGCGGTATTCCGCTGATCCCGGCGTATGCGCGGCACTATGGCCCGTAAAGAATCTGGCGTATATTCGTGGAACGTGGCAGAAGAAACACCGCGCACCTTCATTCTCGGAGCTCTTCGGGAACAGAGGAACGGTAAAGGGAAATCCCGATCTCAAGGATGAAGCGTCTACCGGTTATGACGCCTCAGCGGGAATTGAATACAATGATTTCTCTTCGAACTTCGTACAGGCGTTCGGATTCGAATACACTTATTTCAATACTCACATTCGAAACATCATCGTCTTTTTTCAGAATTCACAGTACACCATGGTTGCCGACAACATCAGCGCCGCGGATATAACCGGGCATGAGTTCACCGCGCACGTCGCATTCCTTGACCATATCGACGTTTCATTCAACCAGACGATTCAGTTCGCCAAGGATGACAGCGACATACCGTATTACAGAGGCAACTATCTCCCCTTCCGTCCGGTGTTTGAAACGAACGCGGCTCTCAAGCTTTTCAATTCTTTCGGATCGGTCACCTATGAACTTTCACGCACAGGATCGAACTTCCGTGACCGCGCGAATTCCGAATTACAATATATCAACCGCAGGGTCTCTCACTCTGCCTCAGTACAGGTTTCTCCTGTCAGAAATCTAATCGTGATGCTCACGGTTAGAAACATCACGGACAACCGCACGATGGATGTAGCGGGATATCCACTTCCGGGAAGAACGTTCACCGGAAGTGTTCAATATACTTTTTAATCTTCAACACAAGAGGTTCACACACAATGATCAGAATATTCAGAAAACCATGCTTAATAGCATTTCTCATCACCGCGGCAATCGGTATGACCGCCTGCGATATCGGCCCGAAAGATGACGATGGACAATCGGCGACAGCGGGGAATGCCCTAATCGCAAATACTGATTACTCAACCGGATCGATATCCTCTATCGATCTTGATAATTTCACCGGATCAAATGACAATCTCAAGGGAGGCATCGACAGCGACCTCCGCATCCGGGTCACCGGCGGAAGAGTATATGTAATCAACCGCACGAACGGCAATATCATGCGGGTAAATCCTGAAAACAAATGGGAAGTACTCGTACAGAAGAGCCTGGGCGGAACCTCCAATCCGGGAGACATTATCGTCAACGGAATCACCGCGTATATTTCATTCTATGGAAACAGTTCTATCTGGATAGCTGATCCCGATACTCTCGAGAAAAAAAGTGAAATCAGTCTGTCCGCGTATAATCCGTCAGATGTGACAAATCCATCCATCGATCAGATGTGGCTGGACACAGACAGCGGATATCTTTATGTTTCGATGCAGCGTCTCGATTCATCATGGGTAGTTGCCACCTACAGCGACGTCATTGTCATCAACACAGCGACAAACACTATACTCAAAGAGATCAAGCTCCAGTGGAAGAACGGAGCGTCTGACGTATACGCCAAGAATCCGTACTCAAAATTCGTGTATGCGTCAAAGAACGCATGGGTCAACGGAGACGGGCATGATCATCTATTACTGCTCTGTACCGGAACATGGAGCGGCTATGACGGAGGAATCATCGCGATCGACACAACCGATCTCGATATCGAATCCGGATTTGTTGTCTCTGAAAGTTATCTTTCTGCCGACATCTCCGATTTCGACTACAACGGTAAATTCTATGTATCAACCTCGGGTTCTTCCGCAAGCGGAGTATCAACAGTCGCAGCGGGAGACGGAGAAGTTCATCCGCTTCTCACGGTATCCGCGACTTACTCTGTTCCGTTTGTCAAACTGAGCTCAACGGGTCTTCTCTTCGCCGGTGACCGGAAAGAATCCGGGGTATGGATCTTCGACACAAACAACAGCGATGTAAAAAAGAATTCATCAGTGATAAGCACGGGGCTGCCTCCGTGTGATATCACATTTATGAAATAGCACGCTTGATCGGCGCGGATTCGCATACCATCATTGCATGTGCGAATCCGCAACACTCATCATATCAGAATGATGATATATCATCGAGTCTGTTTTATATTCGTAAGCGACTATATAATTCGCAACTAAAAGCCCAAATGGGCTTATTCATATAATTCCTTCCACTCCTCCGAAGGAGAAATAGAATTCTGATAACATACGGCCTTGCCGGCTATTTCATATCTGAAAACACCAGAAGACTCTTGTAAAATGCCGCGGGATATTCGCATATCCACTGAATTCTGCGACATAACGAGAATATCTATCCCCTGTTATTTCACTCTTATATAAGGGCGGTTTGAAAAACCATGTTTTTATAACCGCCCTTGCGGGCAAACAGAGCATTTTGGGAATTGATCAAAGCATTTGTACGTGATATGTCGCAAAATGCTTTAATGAAATAACTGCTTTTTTACTTTTTGGTTAAGGGGAAAAGCAGTTATTCAAAGTGCCCATAAAATTGAGTACAACATGAAATGCATTTTTCATATTTTTCATTCTTTGCAGTGATTTCCCTTGCTATTTTCCCGATAATGATATTAAATATAGGCAAGGGACAGAGCTGCCCCTAATTCATTGTCAAAGGACGGACTAAATGAAAGGGAAATTCAGATTAATAACCATACTTATTCCCGGGATTCTCCTTGCGTTCATCACCGGCGCACAGGGCACCACCGTCAAGGAAAGCAGCTTCCTGCTTAAAGAAGCGCTGATTCCGGGAATCGTCAAAATGCTTCCCGTTCCGGTGGATTTCAGAAATTACTTTGTGCTTCAGGCAATCGACGACAGCACGTCAATTCTTATCGGAGATTTTTCAGGCTCCGAGAAAGTGATAAGCCTCGCGGTTGACAGTAATCAGGACGGAAAATCTGACACCGTATCGGAATACTATCCTGATTCCAGAAAGTCAACCAAACCGGCCGCACCATCAACCCAGTTCTACACTTCATTTGACCAGACACGGAATGACATTATAAGCGGAACAATCTTCGCGAATAATTATTCATACAGGATGTTTTCCATCAATACGCTCAAAGCTCGTCTCAAAGCGGGCAAAGATATTTACGGATGGAGCTACGGATATAACGTCAAAGTATATGATCCCGACAATCCGTCAACCATCCAGGGCGAGTTCTTCTTCAGCAAGAAAAACGGACTTTATACATTGATATTCGCCACATACTATTTCAAGCTGTACAAAACACGGGTCACTCCCCCTCTCTATTATTCGGTATTCTGTAAAGATACGAAAGACCCGAGAATAAAGGAAGTCGTTGATCAGCTCTACGAACTTGTACCCGCGAAATAGTTTATCCGTAAAATATACATCGGTTTGTTCAAAAAAAGGGCGGTTTTAATAACCGCCCTTTTTAATGCCCTTGAGCCAAAGCCAAACATCTTACGCTCATCTTTCAACATAACCAGAATACGATCACATTTGATAATATGATTACTATAAAAATGTAATGCGATCAAATCTACACCGATGATTGACTTCACTCCACAACACAATAGAAGCTTTTTGGAATGGATTATAACGTATCACACAAAAGCGGTTTGCGGAATAATGAGATAGTTGGATCTGTATAGAAATATCATTCAATACTACCCATCTTACCATCCGGAGAAACATGTGGTTTTCGTTCCGGCGCTCTCGCGATAAATAATTGATCTCATACAACAAAACCGCGGTAGATTCCGCGGTTTTGTTGTATTTATTAACCGGATCTGTTCCGGACTATCTTTTCTTTTTTTTGATCGATTTCTTCACGGTTTTTTTCACCGTCTTTGAAGTAACCGCTTTCGGCGGTATCGCCTTCGCGACAGTCATTTTCTTGCCTTTCTTCAGGGTATCAACTACCTCACCGAAAAGAGAATACAAATTCTTGAGATCATCATGTTTCCTGAGAGGTCTCAGAAATGCGGGAAGCTTCCCTGCTACCATCTCGCGCATATATCCTGACATGACATACACAGGTCCGGCGATACGATGTGTCTTCAGAATCAGCAGGAAGAAAAGAATCACACCCTGCGCTACAATGAGAACAACCACAGCCCATAAAAGTTTTGAGTTGAAATCAACCATCCGTCTGAGCTCGGCGATATTCCCAAGATGAGTGGTCGCGATTTTACCGATCTCGATTTCAACCTTTTCGGAGGCAATTTCCGGAACAGTGATGTCGTCGCTCGGAGCGGCTTTTTTCTTCACGGCAGGTTTCTTCTTTTCGTGCTTATCCGGCTTTTCAGCGGCTTTCTCATCTTTGAGTTCAGTCTTCGCTTTTTCTTTTTGCGCCACAGCCAGCGCAGACTCGGCGGATTTTACTTTCTCATCGAGCGTACCGGCATACGCAACCAGCGCCTGAACAATACGATCCTGATCATCAATGACCCGTGATATTTTCTCGTTGGTACGGTTAGCGCTGTATGGAATCAATGCGATCACAATCGCGATAAGAAGAAAAGACGCGCCGATAACGGTAAACGTCAGACCAAGCTGAAACTTCTTATCAACGATATAGCGTTTGCGTTTAAAAGTCATATCCTTTCCCCATAAATGGATTATCACCCGCATGTGGTATAACCCCGATAATGCATCAAGTCAAGATATTTATCTGCATTGTCAGGAACATAAATTGCGGCGGCGTCCTCTTTTCGCATACAAAAAAGGGTTTTCCGCAATTTCGGAAAACCCTTTATATCGATTTTAAATGAATACCAATTATTCGACGCTGATCTGCTTTATCACAACATCTTTCTTGGGACGATCATTCGGACCGCGAGCGACATTCTGGATCTTTTCGGCGACATCCATGCCGGATATCACCTTGCCGAACACAGTATGCTTGCCGTTAAGCCACGAACAACCCTCTTTCTTGGTCACGATGAAGAACTGCGATCCGTTTGTGTCGGGACCGGAATTCGCCATACAGATGGTACCATATTCAATAGCGGCCTTGAGTTTGCCTTGTCTGAACAACGGCTTGCTCTGACCTGTCTTCTTCTGGTAATACTCAACATCGTGCTTCATAATCGGCTTTCCGGTCTGCTGAGCCTGACACTCATTGACAATAGCAACAAGTTCCGGATCAGGAGTCTTCGTGCTTCGGAAGTACGGTACGATGATATTCTGAAATACCATCAGCGCGTCTTCTTCAGTTGCGATCTTTCCCGTGATTTTTTCAGCGCCGGAAGCATCGTAACACTCATCAGCAAACTGATAACCCGGACCGCCCGTTCCGTCACCCTTGGGACAGCCCCCCTGAATCATGAAATCAGGGATCACACGATGGAAGATCAGGCCGTCATAAAACGGACGTTTCACCTTTGATCCGCTTCTCGGATCGGAAAATTCCTTGTCGCCCTTTGCAAGACCGATGAAATTTTCAACTGTCACGGGAGCAAGGTCAGAGAAAAGCTCGACCATAATCGCTCCCTCCGACGTTTCGATCTTCACGACAGGACGGCTCTTGCCGTTGTCAGCTTTCTTCGCGCCTTCTGAATCTTTTCCGCATCCTATCGCACATAACACGACAAACGCAATAACTGCTTTTTTGCTCACACCGCACATCAGTATTTCCACCTGAATATAAAATCTATCCCTTTACGGAATAATGACTCACCAGATATCGGTATATCGAGATGAGAGCCGTATCCGTCGCATAATGAATGTCCGTGTCATTCAGGACATCACTGCGATACGCTTTCATCCATTTATACAGCCGACCGGCACCATCGTTCTCATTCGCCGCCATATGACTGAGCCGAACCATTATCTTCATCTCATCAAGGGTGAAGAAATTCCGGGCACGATTCACCACGACAACAAACGAGTTACCGCTCATTTCCACGACATCACAACTCACCCTTGACATGCCCGGCGCGCTCGCGTCGAATATGGGAGTTTCAACGGCCGCGGGAGTCTTCGCAACTGTCTTTTTTACTGCCGGAGCTTTTTTAACCGCAGGCTTTTTTACTGCTTTTTTAACCGCTTTGTTGACAATCTTTTTGACTGCCTTCTTAACGGTTTTCTTTGCAGGCTTTTTTACCGCTTTCTTGGCCGCAGGACTTTTTTTCACTGCTTTTTTTTTCCCTTTTACCGCCATAGCTTCCTCCACGATTTTTTAACATCAAAAGATATATTCAAATGTTCAGAAACACGGACTCAGAAAGATCGGATATACTTTTAGACGGTACTATCAGATACTCGACGAGTTGCAATCCTTTTTTATGGAATAACAAATCAGGTTATGAGACATCCTGATGCCTACGGCGAATCAGGGGAAAGAGAACGTGTGCGGAATGACCGCACTATACCGCCCGTCCGGGTTTATTGTATGATACTAACGGGAAGTGCGGCAACGGCCGATTTGTCTGAATTGTCAGCGATCAACCGCGCGTTTTGCGAATTCCTCTCGATTATATCATAAAAACATCCGCCATTGATACAACCGCGAAAATCACATCATTTCGCGACGATTCGATACAGACAAGACTCACAAACCGCGCCAGAGCGCGCATTGAATCTAAAAAAAATTCCACAGGGAATATTTGAATTAAAATGAACACACCTGTTTATAATTCCGCACATTGATATACTGGATCGACGATATCATTTATTCAGGATTGCATCCGGATGAGAAGCCCGGATCCCCGCCGCTATCCGAGGCGCCTTCGCAGCTGATCACACATAAGTCTATTCATGTGACGATTAACACAGAAAAAAAGCGGGACAAAATCAACATTTGATGCAGGTTGGTTAATCATGATACCGAAAACGGAAAAATCAGAAGAGATCGAATTCAATGATGAACTTGACCTTCATCATTTTTCACCGGAAGACACCGCTCTTCTCGTGAAATATTTTCTTCAGAACGCTCACACGCGAGGACTTTCCCGGGTGAGGATCATTCACGGGAAAGGACGCTCCGCGAAAAAGCGCGAAGTGCGCGCAATTCTGGAGAACAATCCGATTGTAGAGTCATTCACTGATGACGGTTATAACTGGGGATCAACTGTCGTTTTTCTCGCGCAGAAAAACTACTCAGAATAACAATGACCGGCGGATTCATTTTCTCCCGGGAACAAGAATCGCGACGACCTCAATCCCCGTAGTGCCGGGAAACATATCGAACGGAACTATTTTCGCCACACGGTATCCGCCCCTGTTCCATCTTCGTATCTCGGACGGAATGGAATCCACGCCGCAGAAAATATGCGCCGCCGCCAGAATCCGTCTGCCGCATAACATTTCAATGACGCCGGGAGCGGTTCCCTGCCTCGGCGGGTCCAAAATGACGATCTCGTTCGCGTGAGTCTTCGGAAGAATTGAGGACAGACCCCCTTCATCGATTCTCCGGGAAAGGAATTTCGCGCGGGGAAACTTCTCTATACGCGCCGCGTTGTGTATCGCGTCATCAACGGACTCGCGGGACAGATCCGCGCCGATGACTTCCTTGAAGCGCTTCCCGAGCGCGCATGAGAAAAGTCCGTATCCGCAATACAAGTCAAGAAGCCTTTCAGCACCCATCGGAAACTCCGACTTGAATTCTTTTCCGAGAAACTCGACAATCTTCTCCGCCACTCCGGTATTCACCTGAGAAAACGACGTCGGTGAAAATGAATAGGTATGCTCTCCGATTGTCTGCGAGATATATTTCCGTCCGAATAGGCATTTGATACGGAAGGGCATATGGTCCTCACGATCATTCTCAAAATAGTATTTCGAACGCTTCGGATCAAAGAAAATGAACGCTGACGAAAGATGCGGATATTCTTCGCGGATTTTTTCAGAGATGCCGTTCGCGGCGCGGACAATATTCCCCGAAAGTTCATCGAGATTCCAGATGATAGCGGCACCGTCACGGTCGCTCCTGACAATTACAAAATTGACGCGCTTTGTGAAAAACAGATTCGCGTGCTCACTGAGCAGACGTCCCGCACTGCGGTAAATAGCGACATGGGATTCCGGTTCCAGCGCGGAATCAATTACGGGATTTTTTCCCGCATCGGACGCCAGAGAAACACCGCCTTTTAAAAAGAGGACTTTACGCTTTGTGGTTGTCCGGTACCCCCGGGGCTCCGGTGACGGAACAAGTTTTCCCGGCGTGCATTCAAGATTATTGATACGGAGAAACCGCTCAAAAGAGAGTTCTTTTATACCCAGTTCGACTTTATAATCATAAGGAGCAAGCGGTTCAGCGCTCAACCCACGCCCTTCCTCACGGGCCGGGATGCGGGCTTCGCGGCAGACTATTTCCCTGAATGTGGCGATATGCGGAGGTTTGTCTTCGGTAAATGACTTACCGTGTTTTTTTACATCTATATCTATTTTACGGGGACGGCGCGGTGTATCCCTATCATTTCTGACTCTGCCGCGATTTTCATTTTTCTTTCTCATAGATCCCCCGTCGTCCTGTAGCAGAAACGAATAGCAGTATGTTTCCCGCAAGTCCTTTTCTTCCTGCTTTCACACGCAAAGCATACCCCCATTACATGATATACTCCATCTGTTCATTTTATGCAACGAGGGAATCCGATTGCGGACGGTTTGAACTGTTTCTTTGTCTGTTATTCTAAAAGGAGAAAGCGGTTATACCGTCAGAGTATGTTAACAAGGCATGTTGAAATTAATTTTCATCCGACTATCCTTAATTCGCCGTATATCAGATGAATCACCGTCAAAACACATTTTGTTCTTGCGCAATCAAAGTCCGGTGAATAAAGATGACCCGATGGTATCTGATATGGGAATTGCGGATAATTACAGATTGATAGCTGAACGGGTTTCAAAAACCGCCGTTGAGTGCGGACGGAATCCTGAAAGTGTTAAAATCGTCGCTGTTTCAAAGACGCATCCTGCTGACGCTATAACTGAAGCCCAGACGGGCGGAGCACATATTTTCGGTGAGAATAAAATCCAGGAAGCGAAGCAGAAATTCCCCCTTCTGTCCGGTGCGTTTGAATACCATCTCGTAGGGCACCTTCAATCAAACAAGGCCAAAGACGCGGTACGTATTTTCGATCTCATCCATTCAATCGATTCATTTTCGACTGCGGAAAAGGTAGACCGTGAAGCCTCGACAATCGGTAAAGTGCAGAGGATACTCGTTCAAGTCAACACTTCCGGGGAAGAATCAAAGTCAGGCATACACCCCGATGAGACCAAAAAGCTCTGTACTGAAATCGCCTCGCTCAAACATCTGTCATTGGAAGGCCTCATGACGATCGGACCATTGTCCGACAATGAGGAAATGATCCACGCGTCATTTTCACTCCTTGCCGATCTCAGAAAATCAATCGAACACGAATGCGGTATTTCTCTTCCGGAATTATCAATGGGAATGTCGGGAGATTATCAAATCGCGATCAGCAAAGGCGCAACACTGGTCCGTATAGGAAGCGCAATTTTCGGAAACAGGACATATCTACAATGAAACACGGAATAAAAATCGGAGTCGCGGGACTCGGCAATATGGGCGGCTCAATAATATCGGGACTCGCAAAAACTTACGGCAAAGAGCTCCTTTTCGGCTACGACATCGACAGTACAAAAAGTCAAGCGCTGTCGCACCATCTGACTCCCGCGGTCAATCCCGCTGAACTCGTCCGCGCGTGCGACATTGTCATAATCGCGGTTAAACCGGATATAGTTCCCCACCTCCTTAATGAGGTCAAAGCAGACGCGGACGGCACCGTATTCATCTCAATCGCCGCGGGTTTCACCATCAGCGCCATTGAAACCATCATCGGAGCCGACAAGAAAATCATCCGCACCATGCCGAACACTCCCGCGATGGTGGGGGAAGGAATGTCGGTTCTTTCACCTAACGCCAATGTCGACGGCGCCGAACTCGCTCATGCTGAAGAGATATTTTCCCTCCTCGGGAAAACTCTTGTACTTCCGGAAAAGCATCTCAACGCGGTAACCGCACTCTCGGGAAGCGGACCCGCTTACGGATTCACGCTCATACAGGCGATGACCGATGCCGGCGTCAAACTCGGTATTCCCCGCGACAAAGCACTGCTCCTTTCCGCGCAGACACTCAAAGGCGCGGCGGAGATGGTCATCACAAGCAATGAAGACCCGATATCACTGCGCGGCAAGGTAACCTCTCCGGGAGGAACTACAATCGCCGCGGTGCATGTGCTTGAACGCGCCGGATTCTCCGGCATCATGATGGACGCGATTGACGAAGCGATGAGAGTCGCGATACGTCTGGGAGATAAAAAATAATGCTCACAAACTATCAGGTGGGAAAAATAACCTACTACTCGAAAATCGCGGCTGTTGTGCTCGTCGCGGTATTCGTGATCGGAACACTTGTGCGTCCGTTCACAAAAGACCGGGTTATTGTATCCAAATCGAGTTATATACTTAAAGAAGGTTTTCCGCTTTTTACCTCTCAGAAAGAATACATCTCCCTGCTCAAACATTATCCGTATGACGCGGGAGTTAAAATCAACTACCACACCATGCGCAGCGGAGAATCATACTGGGATCTCGCGCAAAACCGCGGAATCTCTCTTGAAACACTCATTGCCGCGAATCCGTTTCTCACATCGCTCATCGCGGACGCGGGTACGGAAATCGTGATTCCTTCGGAAAACGGAACGCTTGTCGCATGCGATAATTTCTTCGACGCATACAGGATGAAGCGTCTTATGGGAAAGGATAAATCCGCGAAAGGGGACAGATTCCAGGGATTGTTCGATCTTCTCTGCCTTGACGATATCCGTTTTGTATTCTTTCCGCATACGCGCCCGGCAGTGGTCAATCAGCATCTCGCGGGTCTGCTCGAAATCAAGAAGTCATACAATCTTCCGGTTGCGGGGCACTTTGCGTCCCTTTACGGTATGCGCCTTGACCCGTTCCTTCATACTCCGGATTTTCACGCCGCTATCGATATCCGGGCTCCGTTCGGAACACCGATCCGCCCCACCAAGGAAGGTATGGTCATCGCGCAGGGATGGCGCGAAGGGTATGGTCTCTGCATCGAGATTATGCACGCGGACGGATACTATTCAATCTACGGTCACTGCTCCAAGATTTTCGTTGAAACGGGGATGATTGTCTCAAAGGATGATATCATCGGACAGATCGGTTCAACCGGAAGGTCAACAGGCAATCACCTTCATTTTGAAATGAAACGTCACGGGGACAACGTGAATCCGTTGTTTTTCATCTGGTAATCAAATTTACTTTTTGCGAAAACCGGCTTTCTTTTTTTATTGACGCAAAACCCCCTCTCTCCATATATGTAACCATCGTCGCGGGTGTAGTTCAATGGTAGAACTTCAGCCTTCCAAGCTGACTGCGTGGGTTCGATTCCCATCACCCGCTCATAAAACCCTTTATTTATAAGGGGTTTTGAGGCTACACTTCATAGTGCGCTTCTTAAAATCATCAAGTATGTGCAAAGTCTGTGCAAAACAGAAAAGCTCATACACGGAGGTTTCAAGATGCCGCACAAAAAACCCTTTTCACTATCCAAGCGCGGAAAATTTTATTACTGCCAATTTAGACTCCCTGACGGTTCCCGGTCGAACGCAAAAAGCACAGGGGAAACGTCAAAAGGACGCGCGGAAACGTGGGCAATCACCTATCTTCAAGCCGGTTCCGGGGTTATCGTTACAAAAGAAAACGTTACTTTCGGGATGTTCTCAAAAGACTTCTTTTCGTGGGGCGGAGAGTGGGCAACTGACAAGCGCGTCCGAGGACTTCGGATCGGTCAACGTCATTGCATGGAACGAACGGACATTCTAAAAAATCACATTGTCCCGTTTTTTGAGAAACTACGTCTAACCGCTATTGACCGCGCAACAATTAAAGAATTCAGAAACAAAATGTTCCGGGACGGCTATTCCGGGAATACTATCAATAAATGTCTTTCGGCGTTAAAGACCATACTGGAAGCGGCGGAAGAAAAGTCTTTAATCCGAGGGATTCCCCGCATTGATCGCGCGGCCGAAAACCCGAAGGAAAAAGGCATATTGACACTTGACGAATCTAAACGGCTTTTCTCGTTTCAATGGTCAAGCCGCCCGGCATTCAAACACCCCGCAAAACCCGACTTTATCGGATACGCCGGAAACCTTACCGCATATATAACCGGACTGCGATTATCTGAAATTCAAGGGCTATTACATAAAGACATTGATATACAGAATAAGACAATAACCGTCCGCAGATCATGGAACAGCCGTCTTTATTGCCTCAATACCGAAACGAAAAGCGGGAAAGAACGGACTGTATTTTTCCCTGAAATGCTCCGGAGTGTCCTTGTCCGTCTGATTGAAACCAATCCTCACGGGAACAGCCCGGACAACTTTGTTTTTTATGGTGAGACACCTACCCGCGCCCGTGACCCGCGTTACTTTGTCGAGTCGCTTAACTATGCTCTTGAACAGATCGGCATTGACACGGAAGAGCGGAAAAAACGGGGAATCAGCTTTCACTCTTCCCGCCATTGGCTTAATAGCTTACTCGTAAACAGCAAAATACCCATTCAAAAAATTCAAAGTCTTGTTGGTCACTCTGATTTAAAAATGACAGAACGGTATTATCACGGCGACGATTTTTCCGACGTTCTCCAAGTCACGGAGGGTATATTTTCCGCCGGTGCTGTCAATGGCAGAACACCCGAAAAAGACTTGACAATACAACCTATAGGCGGTATATTGACATTATGACAGGAAAGGAATTACTCGCTATAATGAAAAGGGACGGCTGGAAGCTCGACAGAATAACCGGGTCACATCATATATTGATAAAGGGGAAACAGACGCTCTCCGTCCCTGTTCACGGGAACAGCGACCTTTCAACGGGGTTACTGTCAAAATTGATAAAGCAGGCAGGCTTAAAATGATGATTATACAATATCCGGCTAAAATAACTTATTCAAAATCGGACAAGTCATATCTTGTCGAGTTTCAAGACCTTCCGGGATGTCTCACCGAAGGCGGCACAGTCGAAGAAGCGCAAGCGAACGCGCGGGAAGCTCTGTCCGGTTATCTTGAATCAATAGATATGCGGAAAATAGATATTCCCCGACCTTCTCGCAATAAGGGAAAGGATGTCTATTACATCACGCCGGAACCGAGTGTAGCCTTTGCAATATGGATGAAACTTGCTCGAATTGAAAGAGGCCTTTCACAAAAGCAAGCGGCGGAACGTCTCGGAATAAATTTCCAGGCTTACCAAAAATTTGAGAATCCGAAAAAAGCAAATCCGACTTTAAAAACTATTGATCGGATCGAACGAGCGTTCGGAGTGCGACTCATAGCGGTATCATAACCGATACACGGGGCGCGGATAGACGTCGGTTAGCTCCCGACGCCGAAAAGGGTTTCCCTACCCCTTCCGCGCCCTTCTTCCAAAGGGAACTATTTCAGCATTTAGGGAGGCTGGACAAATGGAAAATTTTCTCAATTCCTTCAAAGACAATACTCCGGACATTACAGACGAACAGGCGGAAAGGTTAATTCAGAGAACACGCGAAAACTTAAAATGTTATAACAGCGACGCTCAAAAAATCGAATATCTGAAAAAATTCAGCTCGCATGAAAGCGACGATCATCTATTATCTCGCTGGCTTACCTATTATATCAAACGTGAAATGGCTATTTACTATAAAGACAGAACAGAGCCGCTCGGATCGCTTCCAAATTTGACCGTTTCACAGATTCAAATTGAAATAATACAAAACGGGACACTTGACACGTTCTTGAAATATCGGGGTTTTCTTCCATTCAATCCAAACCTATTGACAGGGAATATGCTTTTACTTTTTAGGTTGGCTGAAATTTACGAACCGCTAACCAAGACCGCAACAGATAAAGAATCTTCAAGTGATCCACTCGACAAGGAAAGAAAGCGGCTGATTCTGGAACTTGACGGGAAAATGACCGACGACATAAAAGACCTTATTCGCTCCGGTGATATTACAAACAAAAAGGTTCCTATCTTTTCAAAAGGGGAACGTATTGACTTTAAAGATTCCAAGCTTGCCGTAGCTGTCTTCGACAGATGGAGAGAGAATCATTATGTTTCAGATATCAGCCAAAAAAATCAGATCATTGAAGACAATATTACAATCAATGGAACAATTCCAAAAATAGACAGCACAATAAAAAATGCAAGAGTAACCTTGAAAAACGATTATAGAGAAAGTGAATACAAATTAAAACTTTCTCGTATTTTCAAAAGCTAACCAAACCCGGAAAAAATTAGAGCCCTCCAGAGCCCTCTCAACAGGCCATGTATACTTAACACATAGAGGTTAAGAACATGGCAAAAATGACAATCAAACAATTTGTGAACGCTCACCCCGAACTTGGGAGTGAATCCTTTTGGCGTCACGGCGTGTCAACTCGAACCGTCCCTTTCATAAGAATGGGATCACGAAAGATTCTTTTATCAGAAGAATCAATAGAGTCATGGCTTGAGAGTCAAGCGGTAGAACCGCACACAATAGGAGGGAAAAAATGAACAATTCAGAACAGATCAAAAAAGCAGTCGAATTCCTAGCAGAAACCACAGCGGCAAACTTCTTCGGTGAAAAAACAGTCACAATCGTTTATCACGCTGGCAGGGTAAAAAGAATTGAGAAAGCCGTCTGCGAAAAAACACAAACAGAGTAAAAAAATAAGGCGGTGAAGAGACACACCCTAAAGGCCGTATATTTCGGCAGGAAAAAGAAAGCAATTGAAAAATTTAAAAGCGCCGATCATTAAAATTTTCCAGATACACGGAATAACGCGAACACAGGTCAAGTGCCCTATATGCGGTCGAATACATACTCACGGTGAAATCGACCCGACACGCCCGACACGGAGAAGCCATTGCACTTGGCCGTTCAAGTCTAGTGAATACATTATTACATCGGAAGCAGTTGACGTCATTCCGACGGCAACGCCTCAACAACTATGTTTATCAGATATGCTACATGGCAATTTTCCACGCGGCCTTAAAGCTACTGAATTCGGATTGATGATCGATTCTTCAATTGAACCGACAACGGACACAAACAGCCGATTCTATAAACTAGATAGGGCAAGAAATGCTTTTAACGAATCTATGGAGCCGGAAAAATTGGACACTATACACAAAGAACTTGCGCGGTCAATAGCGGAGGAGGAACATGATTGAGCAGAACCAAGGCCGCCCGAAAGTATCCGCGCGCTTGCTCGAAATGTGTCGCCCTTATCCGCTCGTAAAATTCAGCGGTAAAGCTTACCTTTGCGATAAACAACAAGCGTATGAAGTCGGAAGCACACAGCACAAAGATTTTTTATCCCGGATATATTATCAAAACACACAATCCGGATTAACGGAATCACAGCGAAAAGAAGTTATCGAAATTCAACGCGCTCAAGCTCTTTGTATCGGTACGGAAAGAAATGTATATCTGCGAACGGCGGCTATTTCAGAAACGCTGACATTCATCGACCTATGTGATGGAAAAGGAACGATCATCGAAGTATCTGCGAAATGTTGGAAGATCGCTGATAATCCGGATGTTCTTTTTTTTCGACCCGCTAACTTGAAAGCGTTACCCCTGCCGACGAAAACAGGAGACGCTCACAAGCTCCGGAAGTTTCTCAACTTATCAAATGAATCTGATTTCCTTCTTATCCTTGCCGCTCTTGTTTTTATTTTGCGCGGGCGACCAATGGAACGCGGTTCATACATGATTCTTGTTATCAAAGGGATCGAAGGTTCAGCAAAATCAACGTGTGCAAAAATTCTTAAAAGCATTGTTGACCCCGGAACGCCGGAGACACGAACTCCTACAAATGACATCCGTGATTTATATATTGCGGCGAACCGCTGTCATGTTTTGAACCTCGACAATCTTTCACATATTATCCGCGATCTATCAGACGCGATATGCTCGCTTATTACCGGCGGCGGATTTGCTCGAAAGTTGAATTATTCTGATGACGAAGAAAGTATCTTTGAAAGATGCGTCCCTATAATTCTCAATGGAATTACATTCAAAAGCGCGCCCGATTTACTATCGCGCTCAATCACTTTTAGCCTTGACCCTATTTCTGACGAATCGCGTAAAACAGAATCTGAGATATGGCAGGAATTAGAATCGGTACGCGCTGAAATATTCAGCGGACTATTGACCATGCTTTCAAACGCTCTTTCTGTTTATGAAAAAGGATTCGATTGTCCGCCCCTTCCACGTCTTGCCGATTTCGGACGCTTTTCAATCGCTCTTGAAATCGGAAACGATATGCCGAAAGGACAAATTATTTCAGCGCTTCGCGATTCCTACGATGACGCCCTTGACGGGATCGCCGAAGAAAACCCATTGATTGAAATTCTATCTCGTAAACTCACAGAAAACAAACGAATTGAGGGAACAGCGTCCGACATACTTTCAATGCTCAACGATGCCGCCGATGACCGAGTTAAACGGCTTGAAGTGTGGCCGAAAACAGCCGCTGGACTAGGTGCGCTATTATCTCGTCAATATAATGTACTCAGAAAAAAGAGTATAACGGTCAAACAGGGAACAGGAAGGAACCGGCGAAAATGGATTATCACGGAGAACAAAGATGCAGAACTTGAAATCCCCTGGTAAATTCGATGATATTTCCCGCGTGACGGTGACAGACGGTGACAGCATTTTCGCCACCTCTACACAAAGAAAAAGAAAGGGAATAAGAGATAGTTTCCTTTGTTTTTGTAGCTATACCCCTGTCACGTCTGACACATCCTTCACGACTGTCATCGTTCTTTTTTCCTTATTGCGATGACCCATGAACATAATAATTTTTATGAGTGAGGTTGGTCGATTATGGATGTATGCATATATGCTTATAAATGCGTGGGTACTGTGACAACGATAGAACCGATCAAGCACAGTCAATCACGGCCCATCGCTCCGACAGCTCGCAGAAATTTTTTTCAGTTTAGTTGTATATAAAACTAATATTTGAGGATTGTCTAAGATGAAAACACAGAACAAAAAACCAGCGATAAGGGCAGAAATCAAAACCAAAAAACCAGTGATAACTTCCCACACGTCGGAGAACGCGCGCAATAAATCACCGGATAACGTTACCCCGTCAACCTTCCTTTCTGCGAAGGATCTCGCCGAAATGACCGGCGTTTCAATTCAATATATCGGGAGGATGCGGAAAGACGGAACTTTAATTGCAACCGACGGGCGTTATGATATGTCGAATCCGGTCAACTTGGAATTTGTGGAAAAGCATTCAACAGACACCGATGATGATGATTTACAGGAATCCGAACAGAAAAAAAATATCCGCTTACGCAATATAAAACTTCAGCTCGAAATCGACATTAAAAGTAAAAAATACTTGGAAACGGCATTTATAGAAAAGGTGCTTATGCGGTATATAGAGCGTTTACATTCAGACGTAGAACGCCGCGCCTCTGTTATCCTTGACGATTTTTTCCATCAGATAATTGCAGACAATGAGAAAGACGGTCATTTGCAAAACGTTACTCGGTGCAAATTCCAAGATGAATTTTTGTGCTTGGTAGACGATTGCAAGAAAAATATGATCCGCGAAATTAAAGCATACCGCCCGGAAGATTATCCGGGATAAAATATACAAGGGTTAGCCGCGTTATGCGGTTAGCTGACAGAACAAAAGGAAAACGGAGGTTGATATGGTTCAAATTGGTTTATTGATTATAGCGTGTTTGTTCATCATCGAATTAACTCGCTTGTCTGCAATTCTGAAAAGTAATTCAGACGATTTAAAAACATTACGGAGGAAATGACAAAATGACTGAACAGGAATTGACGATTCAATTTAAAAAATCGTCGGAGGATGCCGCTCGATTACTCAAAAAGCGTGGATTGTTCAAACAGAACTATGTCGAGTATATCGAAAAATCATTCGATAACGCTTCAAAGAATCACGGACGCGCGACAAGTAAAATTCTTAACAAGGCCGCAAAACAGCCGCTCACTTCGGAGGAGATAGGAACCCTGATTGATTCGTTCGTGTTCACGCTCGGAGCTTTACAAGCCCGTGTATCTGATCCGATCCGTACAATCCTTTATAACGAATCAGCGGCGGAATTTATGAAGGAACAATTCGCCGGACTTGGAATATCCGAAAAAAATCTTAAAAGCAAATCTAAAATAGGAGTAAAATAATTATGAAGCTGGAAGACATTAAAAGCGCGATCACGGAATGTGAGACCGCTCTCACGGTTGCCCTCGCAGACGCGGAACGCTTGCCGATCATGGCAGGAGAACAAGACGCACTCGGAAATATTTCCGAAGGTGACAAGCTCTACGAGCAAGCGGAGAAAGCCGCGCACCTTGCGAAAAGACTCACCGTCAAGTTGAACGCGCTTCGGAAAGGTTACGCCGAACAACTGGAAATTCAAAAAGAAATTGCTCGTGAACAGACAATCGCAGAATTGAGGAAAGTCACTGACAAGGCAGAAAAAGAACTATTGCGCCGGATCGACAAACTCGCCGCCGCGTTCGACGATATTATTGATTACAACGTTGATGATGTTCGCGCCGATCGCCTTTCCGGTAAATTCTTTTTACATCGTTTCCTATCATTTCACGAGTCGCAGTCGGGAACCCCTCAGCATGGTGCGCCATACCTTATGAAAGACAAAGCCGCTGAAATGATAACGGCTATAAAAAACGGCGTTATACAGTTGTATGCGAAATAAAAGGGGACGTCCGAAAGGACGCCCTGACTTCCCGCTCAATGCGGATAATCAAAAATAATATTGAGGTAAAAATATTATGAGTACAGAAACCAAAAAAATCATTCTTGGTTACAATGCAGGAAACCAACCGATAACTATCGAAGACGTTAAAAACTCTAAAGGCCTCGCGTTCGATAGTATAACCGCATGGACTGAACCCGGTCGCGCCGCTTGGACTGTTTACGCTAATATGTCTGAAAAATATATCAATGCGACAGCTCACGAAATAGCTTCACGGCTTTAACAGATGACAGCGGCCGCCACCTGACAACAGGCGCGACCCTTTCTATTTTTGCGAAATTAAAATAATGGAGATTAAAAAAATGAACGATAAAAATCAAAAAAAGATAATCGGTTTTAAAATTTCAGACGGCTCAATCGTTACGGCGGATGATTTAATCAAAAACCCAGAACTGAAAAATATGGTTATACATGCGGCCGATATAAAGGGATGTTTCTATGATAGCCGTATTTCACCCAGCATATTCTTTTAAATCGGAGGATAAACAAGAATGGAAAACGAAACTCTTCTCGGCTTCAACAAACAGAACAAACCCGTTCTTTACTCAGATTTTAAAAAAAACATGTATATTATCCGCTCAATTAGAAAAATAACCCCGGACGGACTCCGCGCCGTATCCGCCGCCCGGATGATCGATCCACTTGTTGACGCAACACCGGCAACCCTTCAAGCCGTATCTGAAAATCTGAAATCATGCGAGGCCTTAAATTGAGTACCCATAGAGAAGTCATAAACTCACTTTTACCCGATGGTAAATTTTGGGAAGTTAAGCCGGAATCAGACCTTGACAAGCTATACGACGGATCGGCGACAAATTGGGATCGCGTATTATCTGACATTGAAAAATCAGCTCGAATCCGTGACCCATACAACACACCCGCCCTCGATGACCTTGAACGTGAATATGGGTTAGTCCCTATTACAGGATCGACAGAGACGGAGCGGAGGACACGGCTTGCGGCTTTTATTTTTCGCAGAAATTCGACCGGCGCACATGACGTATTACAACAGAAATTGAGAGACGCCGGTTTTGATGATGTATACGTACATATAAATTCACCGGCTGTCGATCCTAGTCAGTTTCTTGAACGTGCGGAAACTATGATGTGTGGGGATCTTTTACCCTCTGGACATGAGGCGCAATGTGGTGAACCGGAAGCGGTATGCGCGTCTGATCTGGGTTTTGAATTAGTTGTCAATGGAGATTGGAAGAATAGCCGCCCTATCTATACCATCCAATGTAACGATGGTATGTCTTGCGGCGATGGTTCGTGTGCCGGACAATTCAGCGGATATAGATCGTCAAGCGATTTAAACAACTTTACCATTCCAAATAATCCGGGTTACTGGCCATTGATCTTCTTTATTGGCGGAGTAGCAACAAGAGATATTGACGGAAAAATAACAGCGATTAAATTTTACCCCGTACCTAATGAACGCAGGCTTGACTTTCGTAGAATAATTTTAAAATTTAAGGCGTTAAGCTCGTGGGGCGTGTCTATTGTAGATTATCATTGACCCTGTTTTGTTATTGACGATGACGCTTTAAATTATGATATTGAGATTGCGCTCCGCTTCTTTTCCTTTATGCCACCTGACTACAGGCGCATTTTTCAAAATCGTTATTATTTCCTCCCTCTTTACTGCTACCCGACAAGGGCGCGGGTTTAAAAATTAACCTAATTCATAATCCCCTAACGATTTTAACATTGTGCAATTTGTAATTGACACTATCATTATTATCCCTGTAAACATTTATAAAACATAGTAGCGAGGATTTAAAATGGAACAAGACAAATGTGAATTGTGCGGTATCGAATTAGACAACACGCGAAGAAAGATAGAAGGAAAACACATCTGTCCATCATGTGCAAAGAAACTGTTTGAAGATAAATTGTCTCACGTTAACAAACAAAGAAACGTTTCAACAGACGGAAAGTGTCCGAAATGCGGTTCCGACAAAATACAGACATTTTCTGATTCTACAAAAGAGGGGTATGGAGTAGGAAAAGGGCTTTGCGGCGGCTTGTTACTAGGGCCTTTCGGCTTACTTTGCGGGTTTTGTGGAAATAAGAATGAAACGAAAACAGGTAGAATGTGTTTGAACTGTGGAAATAAGTTTTAATCGTCTTAGCAATTTTTTTTCATTACTTGGTTGTCACCGACGGCCGGATAGGAGTTTTTTCTTTCGTGGAATTCAATTTCCGGTTTGTGCAAGATGCACAGGCGTCTTTTTTGGTCAACTTGTCTCTATTCTTCTTTTCAATATTATTTCAAATACTGTCATTTTCATTTCGTTAGCTGGGGTTCTATTTCTCTTAATTGATTGGGGAATTCAATATAAATTCAAAATTGAATCGACTAACATGAGAAGACTTGTCACTGGAATTCTCGGCGGTTTTGGTTTAATGAATTCATACATATTCATATTATCAAAATTATTCTATTTTATAAAATACCAACTATAAATTCAACTATGTGCAAAGTATGTGCAAACTTAAAATAAGACCTTGCATGAGTGTGCATTTTGAGGCTATATTTCCGACATTGCCTTATTAAATGTTGACGAAAAAGCATAAATTTGCTATGTTTTGCATGTAGAAGCGTATTATTGACGGGATCAATTCAGCCTTCCAAGCTGACTGCGTGGGTTCGATTCCCATCACCCGCTCATAAAAAACCCCTGTTTTACAGGGGTTTTTTGCGTTTTGGGCAGTTTGCGAAAGGATTAGTTGAATCTGTGCCACGAAATATCTTACAATTGTCCATAAAATGGTTCTGGTTTATTAAAGTGTAAGATATTTCTGCACAGCTCCAACTATCTAATTGTTTCGCAAACTGCTCTCGAGACTGCGAGTAGCTCCTTGTACAACCGAATGTAGCAAAATTCCCCTATTTCACATCCTCTCCGAATACCGAAATAAATCGTTTCACCTCATCAGATATCTCATCCCGGATTTCTCGTGTGAACATGATTTTCTCATCATCGGTTCCATTGAACGAAGAAGGGTCTTTGAATCCCCAATGAAGTCGTTTCACAATACCGGGGAATATCGGGCATCTCTCAGCGGCGTCTGCATCGCACACCGTAATAATGTAATCATAGTGTCTTTCCTGCTTGAACAGATCGAACACCGATTTTGTCTTATTGTCCGATATATCGAATCCTGATTCCGCCATTACACGAACTACGTACGGATTCAGACTTCCCGGTTCGAGTCCCGCGCTTTCAGCGATAAATCTCTCTCCGCCGTATGCGTTAAGAAATGTCTCGGCCATCTGGCTTCTCGCCGAGTTGTGAATACAGACAAATAATACTCTTGTCTTCCCAGTCATTTTCATACCATCCTTCACTCAAGATCACAGCTGCTTCTCATTATATCTTCTATTTCCGATTTGTCCTTCTTAGTAAGCCCCTTCAAACGAATGTCGCATATATTATCCCGTATACTTGAGACTACACCACGACAGGATATCTTCACCTCGTAAAGCACCCCGTCAAGAGTCAAATCAAGCGCAACACGGCTGTTCAATTTCAACGGCGAATCAGGTTCGATCCTGATTTTCTCAGCCGACATTGTTTCGATTTTGAATCGCGTGCCGCCGTGTATTATCCCGTTTCCCCGGACATCACACGAATGATATTTCACATGTGTCATATCTCACCTCCCGAAACGGATATACAGAATCTTCCCCGCGATAGAAATGTATGAAGGGCATGTTAAAACGTGATAAAAGTTACATAAAGAAAATGTTTATATTGGAATGAATAATAATGAGGGGGCACACCTGTGTTATCATAAAGGTATGAAATAAATAACACATCAATCGACAAACATTCAGTGTAGATTGTTATACAACAGATACACCCCCGCGAGAATCATTATCACGCCTATTATCTTTTTAATAATTATTGTGCCTTTGGCCTGTTCATCCCAGTTCAGGAACCGCTGCACTAGTTCGCTGAATGTTCCGAAGAAGATAAACACAAGACAATGGCCGAGTGCGTACATTCCGACAAGCAGAAGCGAAAACAGAAAAGATCCGGATGAAGCATTGAAAACGATACCGAGTATCGGCGCCATAAACGCGAAGGTACAGGGACCCAGCGCGAGACCGAACACGATGCCGAGCAAAAATCCCGACATCAATCCCTTGTTTTTGAAACGGTTCTGGTTTATGGATATGAAATTCGGCATAGGAATGACGCCGATAAAATGCAGTCCAATAATAAAGAATATTACCGCAACCGCGATAAATCCCGCCGATCCGATATTACCGAGAATTCTCCCGGCAAGCCCGGTCACAAACCCGATCGCCGCTATCGAAAAAAGGATTCCTAAGCTGAACACCGTCGAGATCAGAAACGCTTTTTTAAACGTGATTCGCCCCTGTCGGTTGATAAACGCCACGATAAGCGGAATACTTCCCAGATGACAGGGACTCAACAGAACACTGAGTATCCCCCATGAAAACGCCCCCGCGAGCGCAAGATACCAGCTTTTTGTCAGCACTTCGCTTAACGTCGAGAATACTGTCTCAATCATTATTTAACGCCCTTTTGCTTAAGCACCTGCTCCAGACTCTCAAAACGGAAGTATCCTTCATGACGCGCGTACTCTTTACCGTTCGCGTCTAAAAATACCTGCGTGGGAATCGCGCGTATTCCGTATTTCTCTCCATACGGAGCGCCCTTGTCGGTCCATACATCATAGAAAATCACTTTTACCTGTGATCCGTATTTCGCTTCGACCTTTTTCATTACCGGCTGCATCTGTTTGCAGGGAATGCAGTTGACCGAACCGAGCTCAATGAACGTGACCAGCGGTTTCGCCGCTCCCTCTTTTTTATCCTGCGCTATTCCCGTTGAAAGAACGAGAACAAGTACGCCAATTGCCAATATTCCTTTTTTCATCTGTCAATACTCCATTACTCAGATTTATTATACGTGCGCGCCGATTGAACCGGCGACCTTCGTTATGATTTCCGAAGTTATCTCTGTTTGTCCCTTTTCAACACCGAATTCGGTAACGATATACTGTTCATAAGGAAGCCCGTTCTTCTCTAAAATCTTTCTCCCGCAAGAAACAGAGCACCCATCGATTATAATATTCTTCTGCGCGCATTTCGCCGATTCGATAAATCCGGACATGTCCGCCCCGATCGCCGCAAGACAGGTCATTTTACCTTTTCCATCTGCCATAAGTTTTCTCGCAACGCTATCCGCGAGATACCCGGTATTCGCCGCGCCCGAACACGCGTATATGAGTTTTACCCCATCACTTCCACAACAACATCCAGCCATACCTTCCCTCTATTATTTGCTCAGTATGAGTTTTTTAATATCGTCCGCCGAAACGGATCTTCCCGCCACTTTCACCACTTCATCGATCACCAGTGCCGGCGTCATCATGACCCCGTACTCCATTATCTGGTTCATATCCGTGACTTTCTCCACGGTCGCGTCGACACCCGCGAGAGAAACCGCTTTTTTCGCGTTTTCTTCTAGTTGTTTGCACTTGGGGCATCCCATCCCCAGAATTTTTATCACCATAACGCCTCCTTCTTACTTGTTTCTGCGTCTGAAAAGTTTGAATGCACATATAAGAAACACTATCCCGAGCATTGCCGGAAAAATCCACGATCCGTCAGCAGCAAGCCCCTTGCAGTTTACACACTGCAATTCCCGTATTAACCCGGTATTCCCACCAGTCACTTTTTACACCTAACCTTTAATCGACAACTATATCTGCGCGACAATATATCTTACTTGATCAGCTTACCGACAGCCTTGCGTATAAAGGGCATAATAATCAGAACCACGGGAAACGCGACGACACACGCGAGACCCCATCCGCGAATCCAGCGTATAACGAAATCGTCTGAAAATCCGAAATTAACCGCGGTGGAAACGAACACCACGACACACGTCATAATGAGAACCATAAGAAACATAGAGAGAATGTTTCCTGCTTTTTGTGTTATCATTGTGTTACTCCTTTTCTCCGGGATTATTGACCGAGAAGTGTATTTCATCCCGCGAACGCTCCGTATACCATTCCCGTTATCGTCGACATGATGATGACGAGTGAAACATATACCACGGTCTTTTTGGTTCCAATCATGCTGCGGATGGCACGCATACTGGGAAGCGAAATAGCAGGATCTGAGTACAGAAACGCAATGGCGGGACCAAGACCCGCTCCGCGCTTATAGATACTTCCAAACAGGGGAAAAACCGTGCAGGAGCATACCGCGAGAATCGCTCCGGAAACAGAGGCAACTCCGTAGGCGAGAACCTTATTTGCTTTCGCGCCGAGATATTTAAGAACGGCGCCCTGACTGATAAAGTTTCCGATCGCTCCCGCGATAAAGAATGCCGGCACAAGGCAGAGAAGTACATGCAGACGCGCGTATTCCTGCATCATGAAAAGCGATTCCATCACCGCGTTCTGAACGGTTCCCGATCCAATAGTAACGAAATAGAATACCAAAAATACCGATAGTATTACCGCAAATTTAATTTTACTATTCACTTCTTCCTTGTTTTTGAAGAACACTTAATACCAATGACGCACTTCCCGTTCTCGCGCATTGCCAGTCGTTTCGCTAAAAACTGCCGGTCTTTCTCCAAATCCTCATCAGGGAAAGCTTTTAATAATGCGATCAGTTTCGATGAAAATGAGTCCCCCGGTTTTGCAATATTATACAGAATAAACTTACCATCTCGGGTTTCCTCAAGTATTCCGGAATCGCGAAGCTCTTTCATATGACGGGATATCGTATAAAAAGGTATTTTAAGGGAATCGACAATTTCACACACGCACAGCTCGGTTTTCGAGAGCAAGAGAACCTTCAGGATGCGAATCCGCACCGGATCAGCGATACTTTTTATTTTTTTTACTTCGTCTTTCATTTTATCATACCTTCATTTGCACGATTGAGCGAATGTATATTTTGTCAATGCTTTTATATATTATCTCATTTGCGCATTTGTGCAACCATATAAGCCATATATCGCAATACGTTGATATTTTACCTGATCATGCAGACTATCAGGAAATAAGTGATAAAGACATATTACCGGTATGTCAACGCACGGCGTGTGAAGAAGCAGTGAATCGTACAAAACACTAGTTTTACAAATGAGCTATTCAATATGAGAGCAGACATCTGGATTCGCACGATCCCGATATTGTTTCTGAGATTTATTCCAGTTAGAATGTGTGAATTATAAGTGAAATAATCCGATACCCATACTCACTGCGGCGCATCCCCTCTACTAATCCTTTTTATTTATTTCCTGATTGATTGTATCGGCATCAGCTTTTTTGAATCTGATGTTCGGGATTGCCGCATACTCCGGAAAATTGAAAATCATCAGAACTGAAATAATAAAGCAGCAGGTCGCCAGAATCGCAAGCCGCTGATAAAACCTGTCCTCATAGGAATTGATCGCTTTATTTTCGCGCTCAATCGCCTTTGCGTTAAGTTTTATTATCGAATGCACGTCATCAACAACGGAGTGTACAATCGGAGAGGAATACCGTATCGCACCGGGTGTTTTTTTCAAAATATCAAAATTCGCCCGTACTGAAGCAACAAGATTCCGCTCACCTTTTTCGGTGATGTTCGCCTCCTCGGATTCAATATTAAAATCAATTATTTTTATCTTCTCATCCACCTCATCCCTGCTCAACGACTTATCCTGACGGCGCATAACTTCATCAAATGTCTGAATGATTCGTTCGCAATACTGGATTGACCGCGTATTATTGACAAACTGCGACTTCCCCATATACGCGAGCTGATATGCGTGATACATACTGAAAAGACTGATAACAGACAACTGGATGAACATTATCACAATCCCTATCAGTACTTTCACTTTCATATTGATTCCCCGCATCATGTTTATTCCTCTACCACAAGCAGCCGGTATCCGACACCGGGTTCGGTGATTATTATTTTCGGATTGATAGGCTCCCGCTCAATTTTTCTTCGGAGTTTCAGAATATACACACGGAGATAACTGTCATCGGGAAAAACATGCGTGCCCCAGATATCTGAAATAATCTGGGTGTATGTCACCACTTTTCCCGCATGACGCGCGAGCAGACATAGAAGTGAATATTCAGTCGGCGTCAGTTTTATTTCACTGTCTGATACTTTTACCACACGGTGAACAAAATCAATAGTGAGCTGACCGCTTCTGAACACACCCATTTCAGAATCAGGAACAATTGTACGAAGCGCCGCTCGCATGCGTGCGAGCAGCTCCCCGATCCCGAATGGTTTTGTCAGATAATCATTCGCTCCCGCATCAAGAAGATCAATTTTATCTTTCTCCGCGTTCCGGACAGAGAGTATGATTACAGGTACTGTTGACCATTCACGAATACTCTTCAGCACATCAAACCCGTCCATATCAGGAAGAGAGAGATCAAGTATTATGCAATCCGGTTTGACCAACCGGATCATCGAAATTCCGTCACTTCCGTTTTCAGCTTCTTTCACATTGTATCCGTGAGCCTCAAGAGAAAGACGGAGAAAACGTCTGATCTGAATCTCATCATCAATCACAAGGATGTTCGGACCTTCTGACATGTGTTATTCCCCTTTATCCGTGAGATCAGCGGGAAGCTCGATAACAAACACTGACCCGCCGCCGGATCTGTTCATCGCCCGTATTGTTCCGCCATGTGCTTCGACAATCCCCTTGCAAATCGACAGCCCAAGTCCGGTTCCTCCGGCCATCACTTTTGAACCTCTTCTGAATTTTTCAAACAAGTACGGAATATCTTCATTCAGGAGACCCGGACCATTGTCCTTCACCGCGATAGTCACGAATGCATTCTGATATATCGCTTCAATTTCGATACTGCTGTTATTCGGAGTGTAGAGCAGTGCGTTATACAGAAGATTCGTAACCGCCTGTTCCATTAACGCGAAATCCATTGATACGAGAGGAACGTCGTCCGCGACCCTCACCGCGAGTTGATGCGACACAATATCATCATTTAATCTTCTGACAGAAACTCCGATAAGATCGTGAACATCATGGAATTGTCTGTTGAGTTTCAGATATCCCGATTCGAGGCGGCTCATATCAAGGAGATTATCCACAAGATGATTGAGGCGGTCGCTTGCTTTTTTGATTTCCACGGTGAGCGCTTTTCGTATATCGGTCTTATCACTAATTTGATCATCAAGAAGACTGGTTGACGCTCCGGTGATTGCGGTAAGAGGAGTCCGCAGTTCATGAGAAATCGTATTCAGCAATGTACGGTGAAGACGATCCGATTCAGCGATCAGAAATGATTGCCGCCGTGACAGGGATAAAAGCTCGTGCTCCAGACGTATCGCTATCTGCGAAACAATGTTATGAATAAAATTTTCGGTTTCGAGCGAAAGCGGCGCGCGATTCTCGGGAACAAGGGCGATAACACCCACAACATGTGACGGCGACCGCATCGGGACAAAAAACGCTCCCGCTTTCGGAAGCGTTTTTGTATACAGCCCGGCAGGTTTGAAGTTTTTAAAAACCCAGTCGACGATTCCCGCATCCTTTTCACTTAAAACCAGCGATTCAGTCATGCCTTCAGGACGCTCAAGTGTTTTCCCGTCACGTGATATGTATATCGCGGATTTCATTCCCAGGTGTGTGCGGATATAATCAATCGCCACTTGAGTAACTTCAGCTACTCCATGAGTGTTTTCGAACATATTCGAGAGTTCATATAAATTCGATATGATTGTTTCTCGTTTCCTTAATGCGTGTTCCTTGATATGCAGTTTCGATGTCATTCCGCCCAGTACCAGTGCGATAACGACATACACGATGAACATCATGGCGTCTTCAAGTTTTCCGATGCGGAATGTATAGAGCGGTGGGATGAAAAGATAATTCCATAACATCCCGCTCAGAATGGCCGTGATAAGAACCGGACCTCTTCCGATAATCATCGCGGCGAACACCACGCACAGGAGATACAAAAACGCGATTGTCCAATAACCGACTAACGATACGATCATCAAACTGATGCCGGTTATCAGCGCAACGGAAGCGACAGCTTTCACGTAATTGCGAAGCGGTGAAGTAGAGATGATGAACGGAATCCGCAGGAATTTCTTTTTTCCCGCAGGGTCAGGCTGCGTCACGACATGCACTTCAATATCACCGCAGTGCTTAAGTATCCGCTCTACAAGGGTTCCGCCGTGAATATAATCCGAGAAGTAACGGTGCAGCGGTTTCCCGACTATAATCTGTGTCACATTTTTCTGCCGGGCAACGCGGAGCAGTCCCGACACGATGTTGTCGTCATACGTGGAAATGACCTCGGCTCCCAACTCACGCGCGACAGAAAGATTGTGATGAAGTTTTTCCTTTGCGCCGTCAGACAGCTTCCGGTCGTCTCCGATATAAAGCGCGATCCAGTTCAACTTGGAACTGAAAGCCATCCGGCGAGTCCATCGTATCAGATATTCCGAATACGGGCTTGGACTCACCGCGACAATGATTTTCTCTCCGGACTTCCATGCACCTTGGATATCTTTTTTGCGGGTATAATCATCAAGATCCCTGTCAACCCGGTGAGCCATATATTTCAGGGAAAGTTCCCGAAGCGCGGTGATATTCGCCGCTTTGAAAAAATTATTCTCAGCGGCTCCCGCTCTTTCCGGAATATACACTTTCCCCTCCCGGAGCCGTTTTATCAGCTGTTCGGTGGGAATGTCGATAAGTTCAATTTCGTCCGCCCGGTCAAGCACGGAGTCAGGAAGAGTTTCTCGGACGCGGATACCAGTGATTTTCTCCACGATATCAGCCTGACTTTCAAGATGCTGTATATTCAGCGTGGTTAGCACATTGATTCCCGCATCGAGAATCTCGATCACATCCTGATACCGTTTCAGATGCCTGGAACCATCCGCATTGGTGTGCGCAAGTTCATCAATGACCACGTACTCCGGTTTGAGCTCAAGTGTTCCGTCGATGTCAAATTCATCAAGACTGAAACCGTTATACGTATTTGTTTTCCGGGGAAGTACGGCAAGATCGCGGATAAGCGCTTCAGTTTCCTTTCTGCCGTGTAATTCAACATACCCTATTACAATATTGCATCCCTCCCGCGAAAGACGATACGCCTCTTCAAGCATTGCGTATGTCTTTCCAACTCCGGCAGCCATACCGAAAAAAACCTTGAGCCTTCCGCGAAACGCATGTTCTTCCTCTTCGAGAATGTTTCCAAGAAGACGGTCAGGATCAGGACGTGTATCAGTTTCAGACATTCTATTTCATCCGATCATCAAGTGCGATATTGAGACGCAGGACATTTATATACCTGTCGCCCGTAAAATTAAAATACCTTTTTTCAGCGTACGCATACACCATGTTTTCAATAACGCGTGTATCCGTGTTTCTCGCCCGTGCGACAGCGTCACATTGAATCAACGCCGCGTCAATACTGATATGAGGATCAAGACCGCTCGCGGACGTCATTATCAGATCAGCCGGGATTTTCGCGTCATCACGCAATCCGTAGAGCTTTCGTGCAGATGCCGCGTCATTTGCAATCCGTTCAGAAAACGTCTTGTTCGACGGCCCCAGATTCGATCCTCCTGACGCGCCAGGGTTGTAATCCGACGCGGACGGCCTTCCGTGAAAATACTTCGGGGAAGTGAATTTCTGACCAATCAGGTACGATCCGATGATTTTACCATTCAGGTGCACCTGGCTTCCATGCGCTTTTTCAGGAAAGAACGAATATCCGCATAACGTTATCAACAGAGGGTAGATTACACCGGTGATGACCGTAAACAATACGATAAGCCGAATCGGGATACTGAGTGATTTCATAATATAACCTCCCTATATGACATGCAGAATATTGAGAATAATATCAATCACCTTGATCGCCGCAAATGGAAGGATTATCCCTCCCGCGCCGTACACGGCGATATTCTTCCTGAGAAGTGACGATACCGACGCGACGCGGTAGTTCACTCCCTTCAGCGCTATCGGGATGAGGAGCGGAATGATAATCGCGTTGAATATCACTGCTGAAAGAATCGCGGATGACGGACTTGTCAGGCGCATAACATTGAGAACTCCGAGCTCCGGATACGCGGCGGCGAAGATAGCGGGAATAATCGCGAAATATTTCGCCACATCATTCGCGATGCTGAACGTGGTGAGCGCTCCCCTCGTCATGAGAATTTCTTTTCCCGTCTCGACGATATCGAGAAGTTTGGTGGGCGATGAATCAAGATCCACCATATTCGCCGCTTCTCGCGCCGCCTGTGTCCCCGCGTTCATCGCGACAGCGACATCAGCCTGCGCGAGCGCGGGAGCGTCATTGGTTCCATCCCCGATCATCGCGACAAGAAATCCCTGCTCCTGATATGACCTGATCACCGCGAGCTTCGTTTCAGGTTTCGCCTGAGCGATGAAATCATCAACACCAGCCTCAGCGGCTATGGACGCCGCCGTGAGCGGATTGTCTCCGGTGATCATCACTGACTGGATACCCATGTTTCGAAGCTGCTGTAACCGCGCGGCGATTCCTTCTTTGATGATATCCCGGAGACGTATCACCCCGATAATGATATTGCCGTCAGATACGACGAGAGGCGTATCTCCGTCACTGCTGATCCCATCCACTATTAATTTCGTCAGGTCAGAATATTCTCCGCCGAGATTCTGAACATGCAATGCTATCGAGTCAGCGGAACCTTTGCGTATCTCCCGATTGTTAATGGTGATACCGCTCATTCCTGATTCAGGGGTGAACTTAATAAAGAATGAATTTTCCGGCTGAGTGATATCGCCCCCGTGAATGCCGAGTTCCTTTTTGGCGAGAACAACAATGCTTCGTCCTTCGGGAGTTTCATCGGCAATGGACGCAAGGAGTGTCAGGTTCAGAAATTCTTTTTCATCCGCGTGATCTGACGGTATGAACTGCGTCGCCATTCTGTTCCCCAGCGTAATGGTGCCGGTCTTATCAAGAAGGACAGTGTTGACATCTCCCGACGCCTCAATGGCTCTTCCGCTCATCGCAATGACATTTTTCTTGAGCAGTCTGTCCATCCCCGCGATGCCGATCGCGGGCAACAGTCCACCGATTGTTGTCGGCGTCAGACACACCAGAAGCGCCGCGAGAACCGGAATTGTGATCGGCACACCCATATATTTTCCGAACGCGGGAAGCGTAATCACAATACATAGAAAAAGCGCGGTAAGTCCCGCAAGAAGAATCTCAAGAGCTTTTTCGTTAGGTGTCTTCTGCCGTTTGGCGCTTTCCACCATCTTGATCATACTGTCGAGAAAGCTCTCTCCCTGATTCGCGCTGATACGGATGGTAATGTGCCCGGATAGGATTTTCGTACCGCCGGTGACGCCGCATCGGTCGCCTCCTGACTCGCGTATCACCGGTGCCGATTCTCCCGTTATCGCCGACTCATCGACGAGCGCTGAACCGCTGACAACCTCCCCGTCTCCGGGAATGATCTCATGTGGTGATACAATAACCATATCACCTTTGACAAGCGTTGAGGCGGAAACGTCTTCGACCGTATCTTTGCCCGTTATTTTTATGGCCGAAAGATTACTGCGGGTGCTTCTCAATGAACCGGCTCGAGCCTTACCCTGAAGCTCGGCGATCGATTCGGCGAAATTTGAAAAGATCACCGTAAGCCACAGCCATACACTCACCTGAAGCGACAGACGGAAATCAGCTCCCCGTATAATATCATTAACCGCACAGACAGTTGTTACAATCGCGCCGATCTCGACGATCAGCATTACGATGTTCCGTTTCATATTCCACGGATTGAGATTTATTACCGCGGAATATAAACCGCTTATTATATTTTTTATATTAAGTACTTTCATTATCACACCCTCATGTTATTTGAACATCCCGAGATGTTCCAGAACGGGACCGAGCGTATAGACCGGAAAAAACGAAAGCGCGCCCATAATCAGCACCACCATCACCACTATCCCGACAAAAAGGATTCCCGTGGAGGGAAAGGTCGCACTGCTGTCAGGTATTATCTTTTTCTGTGATAACGACCCCGCGACGGCGAGAGCGGGAATCACGGTAGCGAATCTGCCTATCAAAAGTGCGGCGGAAAGAAGCAGATTATAAAAAGAAGTATTCGCGTTGAGACCGGCAAACGCTGAGCCGTTGTTTCCGATACATGAGCTTGCCGCATAGAGAATCTCTGAAAGTCCGTGCGAAGATGGATTTGCAAGCGATGAGAGTCCGCTTTTTGTCGATACCGCAATCGCCGCGATAATCACAAGTGATATCATCGGAAGCACCAGCGATATCATCGCCATCCCCATTTCATACGGGCCGAATTTCTTTCCCATAAATTCAGGGGTTCTTCCGATCATAAGCCCCGCAAGGAACATCGACAGTATGATATAAAAAAGCACTCCTATAAGCCCCACGCCTACCCCGCCGAAAATCACCTCACCTATTCCCATGTTGAACATATGCACCATTCCGGATAGGGGCATGAAGCTGTCATGCATCGCGTTCACCGATCCGTTCGAGGTGACGGTGGTCGACTGACTCCATATTGCCGACCATATGACGCCGAAACGAATCTCCTTCCCTTCCATATTCATCGGCTCCGAAATGTTAGTCGACGCAATCACAGGGTTCGGAGTCAGTTCGGAATACAGAATAACCGATCCGCCCAGAATGAACAGTACCATCATCACCGCGAAAACCGCCCTTCCCTGACGATTGTTTTTAATCATATATCCGAACATGAATACGAAGGAGAACGGAAGGAGCAATATGGAAAAGTTCTCAATCAGATTTGTAATCATCGTAGGATTTTCAAACGGATGCGCGGAGTTTGCGTTGAAAAAACCGCCGCCGTTCGTACCAAGCTGTTTGACAGCGATCTGCGAAGCGGCGGGACCAAGCGGAAAAATCTGCGTTCCTCCTTCAATAGTTTCCACGCTCGCGTACGGATGAAACGACTGAACAACACCCTGCGAAACAAGAATGACCGCGACGATTATCGAAAGCGGAAGGAGAACATAAAGAATTCCGCGCACAAGATCGACCCAGATATTTCCGATTCCGGAAGATTCTTTCCGGATAAACCCGCGGATAAACGCGACTCCCGCCGCCATTCCGATTGCGGCCGAAAGAAAATTCTGCACCGCAAGTCCGGTCATCTGCGTGAAATAACTCATGGTGCTTTCGCCGCTATATGACTGCCAGTTGGTATTTGTCGCGAAAGATATCGCGGTATTGATCGCGGTATCCATGCGGACACCCGGAAAATTCTGAGGATTAAGCGGTAAGAAATACTGCATCATCTGAATGACAATGAGTACAATTATTCCGAGAAACGTAAAGACAGTGAATCCCTTCGCATACCTGTTCCACTGCATATCTTCAGACGCATCTATCCCGCATAACCTGTACACCAGTTTCTCAATAGGCCGAACAATCGGACTGATGAATACGGAATCTCCCGCATAAACCTTCGCCATGTATTTTCCGATACCCACTGAAACCGGGATCAGTATAATGATAAATGCGGCAAGGAACAGTCCGTCAGAACAAATCATAAACCCTCCATTTCACATACTGATTATGAAGCGGTTATTTTCATTTGTCCATAGTGAAGAGCGTTAATATTTCTGATAAATCCGTTAGAAAAGTGTTAATTCTGATGATTCAAGCATATCGAGACGAGCACAGTTTTACAGCACAGGGTAATACTGTTATCAAACATTATTCACCCGTTACTATTAACGCAGCAACACAATACTTCAAAGAAAGATCAAATCTCAACCCGGTATATCACACCGATAAGTTTCGTGCCCGGGATCTTGTAATACTTCACAAATGACGGAGTCAGTTTTTTCATAACCGAGAAAAACTTCCATGCGATATTCCGGGTTGTAATATCTTCAATTCCGTAAAATATCGTTTTCGGATTTATGTCTGACATCTTAAGAATCTTCTCGATATCGATATCCTCAAGATACCCCGCGAGCACGACGAAAGATTCCAGACCTTCCCCGAAATTATCATTTCTCACAAACTCAATCCCGTGCGGGTAGTCAGTTCGTTTTACCGAAAAAAGTATGTTGCGTTCATATATAATTCCGTGACGGACAATCCCGTGAATTATATACGGTGAAATATAATTGGGACTTCCTACAAAATATAGAGCCACTCCCGGAATATTGTTCTTCTTCTGATACACTTGCGTATAACCCGGGCGGAATGTTTCAATATCAAGTCCGCGCAGATTGCGGTACACCTTGTTCTGACCTTTCGTCCACAGCATAATGGCGGCAAAAGGGAATGCCGCAATCACGAGCGACCAGTATCCGCCGTCCTCTATCTTTGACAATGTCGCTGAAAAGAACGCGATATCAATCATAGTGACTATAATTGAGAGAAATGCTCTGACAAACTTTTTCCGGATATAAAACATAATCGCCATCAGGATACCGGTAATACACATCGTACCCGCAACCGCCACTCCGTACGCGGACGCGAGTTTATCGGATTGTTTGAAATACGCCAGCATGAACAATACCGCAACCATCAATCCGAAATTGACCGCACCGATGTATATCTGCGACTTCATTGCGTGCGATGTAAATTTTACTTTCATACGGGGGAAAGCTCCGGTGTTTATTCCCTGATACACAATAGAGAACACGCCGCTGATCAACGCCTGGGATGCGATCACCGTCGCGAAAATCGTGAGGAACAGAAACGGAACATACAATATGGACGATTGCACATTCACCATTTCAAACAGCAAATACTTTGAACCGGGATGTGAAAGTATATGCGATCCCTGACCGAGATAATTGAGAACAATCGCGATAAACACAAAGTACCACGCTTTGACTATCGGCTTCTTCCCGAGATGTCCCATATCGGCGTATAACGCTTCTGATCCGGTAGCGCATAGAATGACCTGAGAAAGAATGATGAATCCGGCGAATCCGTGATTGCGGAAAAACGCAATCGCGTAATACGGATCCAACGCTTTCAATACTTCCGGATTATGCGATATGGAAATAATTCCTGAAACGGATAACGCGGTAAACCATATAACCATTATCGGCCCGAATCCGCCCGCGACCTTGTCCGTACCGAACGATTGAACCAGAAACAAAACGACGGCAATCCCCATCGCTGCGGCGATCAGAACCCATTGTGCGGTGTGCTCCAATCCGGGGATAAGAACAACCCCCTCCACCGCGGAGAGAATACTTATCGATGGCGTGATCACTCCGTCACCGATAAGCAGAGAAACACCAGCAAAGGCGAGAACACCGAACACCGCCTTCCGTTTCCCCGCCGGAACCGAATCATCCAAAAGTCTTTTGATAATGAGCGTCCCGCCCTCTCCGTGATGATCAAGGGACATGGCAAGGAAGATATACTCGACAAAAACCAGAATGATAATTGTCCAGATGATAAGCGACAAGACACCGAGAATATTTTCCGGGGTAGGACTCAGCAATGCGAAGATGACGGTGAGCGTATAAATCGGGCTTGTTCCGATATCACCGAACACAAGTCCGAATGCTCTCATAATTCCGGGAAAAGATCGTTCAGCTTTCAAGTTATCCTCCGGTAAACTCGAGGAAACTAGGGATGGCCGCTTCTACTGTCAACAGTAAAGACCTGAATTTTTCTTCGGGAATCCGTTAATATTTCGTTAACATCGTTTCACCCTTATTACCATGGAAGATATTCTCGAAATACCCATACATTATTCCGCGCATATTAACCTGTACATCATCGCGTGTAAGCAAATTTCGCCCGCGCTTTAATGTTCTCTGATTATTGCCAGACGATCATTGGATTTGTAAACCTCACCGTTATCATTTTAATCAAAATCCGTATGTAAAGTTATACTCCCCATCAGGATACACCTCCGTCAAAATATTAACAATACTTTTCAGTATAATATATCTTCGGCTAATAGCACACGTATAATCACGCATGCCGTCATCCGCGGTGTTAAAACCAGCAAGATCATTTGGCTGACGGATCATACGAATCACTTCGTACAGGCGTACTATGCCGCCCCGCGGATGAAACAATCACAATACTGCTTTCCGTGTGCACTCCCGCCGGAAGAAATCATGCGCACACGACCCAATACCACCTAACCATATGCGACAGAAACTACGACGATACGATAGTCTTCCAGTGTCTCGGCTCCTCTGCATATAACAATCCGTATAAACAAGACACAAAAAGTGAAACGTACTTATCTGCGGGGTAGTTCTTGACATATACGGAAATATGTAAATTATGAGGAAATTGATGCGTAACAAACTATGAAGATTCCAATGACAGAAATAATCCTGGAAAGTATATCCGACGGCGTGTTCACGGTGGACGCCGACTGGGTTGTAACCTCATTCAACCGCGCGGCAGAAAAGATCACGGGAATAAAGAAGAAAAAAGCGATCGGTTCGTACTGCTTTGAGGTATTCAAGTCCAACATGTGCGAAAGCGAATGCCCACTCAGAAAAACAATCAAGACGGGAAAACCAATCATCAATAAAACCGGGTATATTATCAATCCGCAAGGAGAGAGAATCCCGATAAGTGTCTCAACAGCGATTCTCCTCGACAAGAACGGAAACTCCATCGGCGGCGCGGAAACGTTTCGTGATCTGAGCGAAATCGAAAAACTGAAAACGGAACTAAAAAGCCGCGCGACATTGGGAGATATGACGTCAAACAATCCCGTCATGCGGGGAGTGTTCGATACTGTCATCGCAGCCTCATCAAGCGGCAGTACCATACTTATTCAGGGAGAAACCGGCACGGGAAAAGAACTGCTCGCCCGCACCATACATTCGTTGAGCCCGCGCGCGGACGGCCCATTCATCGCGGTCAATTGCGGAGCTCTTCCTGATACTCTCCTTGAGTCAGAGCTGTTCGGTTATAAAAAAGGAGCCTTTACAGGAGCGGAAAAAGATAAGCCCGGACGTTTCGCGCTCGCGCGCGGCGGTACGATTTTTCTTGATGAAATCGCGGATATTCCGCTCCCCCTTCAGGTGAAACTCCTCCGGGTTCTTCAGGAGAAGGAATATGAACCGCTCGGATCGGTAAAGTCAGAGAAGACGGATGTCAGAGTCATCAGCGCGACGAACCGGAATCTCAAGGATATGATTACTCAGAAAGAATTCAGACAGGATCTTTTCTATCGGATCAACATTATAACTCTTGAACTTCCTCCGCTTCGATTCCGTAAAGAGGACATTCCGCCCCTTGCGGAACGCTTCCTCGGTAAATACGCGCGCATTATGAACAAGCATATTGAAGGAATACATCCCGACGTATATTCGCTTTTCTATGCATACGAATGGCCGGGAAACATCCGTGAACTTGAAAATATCATGGAACGCGCGGTGGTTCTCACTTCGAAAAAAATCATTGAACTGGAATGCCTCCCTCCCGATTTGTCAGGGATATACGGGTCTGCTAATGATCAGCCGGGGATCCATGACGTAAAGGAAAAAGCTGAAAAAATATCAATCATACGCGCACTCGAAAAGAACGGCTATGACCGTGAATCAGCGGCTCACGAATTGGGAATAAACAGAGCGACTTTTTACCGTAAAGTTAAGCGATACAAAATCGACCTTTCCGGAAAGTAACGAATCAGGTACAGGTTCAGCATTCCATCGGAATCAGAAATTCGTCCAAACAATGTCTCCAATGATAGTTTTGTCGCAAATGTGCGACATCTACCACTCATTTATTCGCAAATGTGCGACAGTTTCAACAATTAATCCCCCACCTGCTTCTGTATCTCATTAAATACCAAAGAAAACACTCCTTCATATACCCATCTTTTCTGGCACGGTTCTTGCATAGTATAAAGCATGAGAGTCGCAGTCGCAACATGGAACAACCGGGTCGCACCGGTATATGATACTGCAAGAACGCTGGAATTATTTATGCGGGATGAGAATCAAATCACGCATATCGGGACAATAACCTTTCAGAGTGATGCATGCCGGCAAACCATTGAGATGCTGAAGGAGCGGGCAGTCTCACAGATAGTGTGCGGCGCGATATCACGCGAATGCGAGGATATGCTTGTGAACAGCGGTATTGAGGTAAACGCGTTTATCGCCGGATCTCTCGATGACGTCATTCACGCAATCCGGAATAACACGCTTTCAGGAGTCCGTTTCGCAATGCCCGGATGCGGGTGTCCTCGCCGCAGATGCGGACGAAGACAGAGACGCGGCCGTAAATCGAATATGATCGACAATTAAGGAGGTTGATTATGCCAGGAAGAGATGGAACAGGCCCTGCGGGAATGGGGTCACAGACAGGAAGAAAAGCAGGGGGATGCGCTTACAACGGTCATCCCGATTCTTTCAATCGTATAACCGGAGCAATAACAGGCCGAGGATGCGGCAGAAGGAGACACGGATATCAGAATCAATTTTTTCATGGGCTGGATTCTGTTAACTTTCAGAATATTGAACCGAGTGATACATCCATGTCAGAGAAAGAAATGCTCATCGCCAAGGGTGAACATCTGAAACGTCAGATCGAATTGATCAATACGCGTATAGACGCACTGGAAAGGGCCGATGGATAAAAAAGCGACTGCGTTTTATCAGGATCGCCGCGGCAACTGCGCGCAAGCAGTTATCGCGGCATGGAATGCTTGTGCCGATGATTCAATCGCTATTGATGAGTACAAGGAACATGGTCACGGGAAAGCGCCGCAGGGAATCTGCGGTGCGCTCTATGCGGCTTATTCAATTGCGGGTTCCGAACACAAGGAATCAATCCGAAGACATTTCACAGAACAGAGCGGCGGCTACGAGCGATGCGAAGACATCCGACGCGGTAAAACATTGCGTTGTACAGAGTGCGTTTCACTCGCCGCGCGTCTGCTTGAACAAACAACACTAAAGGAACAACCGATATGATAATCGCATTCACCACATCTGGCGATACCATCGACAGTCCTCTTGACAGCCGGTTCGGCCGCGCGCCGAAATTCATCATACTTGATACCGCGGATGATAATATCAGGGTGATTGACAATACGCAGAACCTCAACGCCGTACAAGGAGCGGGACTTCAGTCAGCGCAAAACGTAATCAATGCGGGCGCGACAATAGTTATTACAGGGCATACCGGCCCCAAAGCGTTCAATCTTCTGACGTCCATGAATGTTGAAGTATACTGCTCCGACAGCCCCACAGTGAAAGACGCGTACGATGCATTTAAAAACGGAACGCTGAAAAGAGCTGACTCCGCTGACGTCGAGAGTCACTGGTAATGGTCATCTCAGTAGCATCAGGAAAGGGCGGGACGGGAAAGACCACTGTTTCCGTATCGCTTGCGCTGTCCGCCGAGAGACCCCTAACTCTTCTTGACTGCGATGTCGAGGGAGCCAATGACGCATTATTCCTGCGAAGCGGAAACAGCCAGAGCTCGGAAGTTACAGTGCCTATTCCTCATGTGGTAAACGATGCATGCACCGGGTGCGGAGAATGCCTTTCCATCTGCGCGTTTAACGCGATCGTGGTGATTAAAGGAAAAGCGCTTGTATGTCCCGATCTCTGCCACAGCTGCGGGGGATGCGTCCGTGTCTGTCAAGAGCGGGCGATCGTTGAATCTCCAGTCGTTACCGGAAGCATTGAACATTCAGAATGCGGAAACATAACTCTATACAGCGGCGAGCTCACGGTCGGCAATGCCATGTCACCTCCGGTGATACGTCAGGTCAAAACACATATCGGAGAAAAACCCCTCACAATAATTGATTCCCCTCCCGGGACATCTTGTCCCATGATCGCGGCAGTTAAGGGAAGTGATTTCGTGTTATTGGTCACCGAACCTACTCCGTTCGGACATCACGATCTGAAACTGGCAGTACGCACCGTACGGATGTTGTCTATCCCGTTCGGAGTCATCATCAACCGTTGTGATGCGGGAGACGATCGGATTGAGAAATACTGTATTGATGAAGGAATCGAAATCATGATGATGATACCATCACGGAGGGATATCGCGGAAAATTGCTCACGGGGAAAAACGCTTCTTGATGTTGATGCCGGATTTCGACATAAATTCAGCGTTCTTCTCGATGACATATCATTTCATATCGGGAGATCGTTATGAAAGAGATAGTCATAATAAGCGGTAAAGGCGGCACCGGAAAAACCAGCGTGTGCGCGTCATTCGCGACCCTTACGGCACAATCGTTCAACACGGTATTCAGTGACTGCGATGTTGACGCGTCTGATCTTCATCTGATTTTTTCTCCGGAAACAACGCGGACGGAAACATTTATCAGCGGTCATTCTGCGGCGATTGATCAGAAAACATGTACCGCGTGCGGATTCTGCGAGACCTTGTGCCGATTCGACGCAATCATACATGCTGATCACAATAGATATATGATAGAACAATCATCCTGCGAAGGATGCGGTGTATGTGTCAAGTTCTGCCCCGCACATGCGATTTCGTTCAACGACAGAATATGCGGCGAGTGGCATGTATCTCACACGCGATTCGGAACCCTTGTACATGCCGCGCTTAACGCAAATGCCGAAAACTCGGGCAAGCTCGTGACCATAGTACGGAAAGAAGCACGCCGCATCGCCCAGGATACCCACGCCGATTTGATAATCACCGACGGACCTCCCGGCACCGGCTGTCCTGTTATCGCGACAGTGACAGGAGCGGATGCGGTAATCGCCGTCGCGGAGCCGACACTGTCAGGGCGTCATGATCTCGAACGGGTTATGAACCTCGCGAAACACTTTCGCGTTCCGCTGTATGTCTGTGTAAACAAGTGGGATATCAATCCTGAGCTATGCATGGAGATTGAAAAATCATGCGTTAGTTCAAACGCGGTATTTCTCGGTAAAATCAGCTACAGCGAAGCGGTTACGGCCGCACAAATACAGGGAAAAAGTCTTATTGAATACAACAGCCGTGATGACGCGGCAAAGGAGTTACAACACGTATGGGAAAACCTGATAACAGAAATGAACAAACGGACGGCGATACAGCCGTAAAAGACCGGATGTCGAAGATATCAAAAAAAATTATTGTTCTGTCGGGCAAAGGAGGAGTCGGGAAGAGTACGGTATCAGTCAACCTCGCCGTATCGCTTGCGCAGGAAGGTAAACGCGTTGGGCTTCTGGATGTTGATCTTCACGGACCGAGCATCCCCACCATGCTCGGAATCGGGTCGGTGGAAATGAAAGGCGATGACAACGGAATAATCCCTGTGGAAATTCCGTGCATCAATAACCTTAAAGTCATGTCTGTCGGCTTTCTTCTTCAGGAAACTGACGCACCGGTAATATGGCGCGGCCCGATGAAAAGCAATGTTATCCGCCAGTTTCTCGGCGAGACAAACTGGGGAAAACTTGATTACCTTGTGGTTGACTGTCCTCCGGGTACAGGCGACGAACCGCTTTCAATCATACAGATGATGGGGAATCCGGACATCGCGGTTATCGTGACAACTCCGCAAGGAGTGTCTTCTATTGATGTCAGCAAGTCTATTAATTTCTGCCGTCAGCTGTCACTTCCGGTTGCCGGTCTCATCGAAAATATGAGCGGATTCGTATGTCCGGAGTGCGGAAAGCTCACTGAGATATTCAGAAGCGGCGGAGGCAGACATCTCGCCGACAAATACTCAATTCCGTTTCTCGGATCAATTCCGATCGATCCCGCAATCGGAATCGCATGCGACAGCGGCGTGCCGTTCGTGCAAGCCGGCGGTCAATCTCCAACAGCATCTATATTCAACTCGATCGCGCGTGACATTATAGGCGCAGGCACACCGCAAAAAATTACCAGTTCAAATAGATCGAAAACAAACAAAACAGGAGAAGAAACACGTATGAAAATCGCAATCCCCACAGCAGATGGTAAACTCAATCTGCATTTCGGACACTGTGACAATTTCAGGATTTTCGAAGTTGATGAGAAAACCAATCAGATTATATCAGCTTCAGACCTCACTCCTCCGCCTCATGAACCGGGTCTTTTACCCGTGTTTCTCGGAGAACGCGGAATCAACCTTGTGATCGCGGGAGGAATGGGCGGCCGCGCACGTCAGCTTTTCGAAGAACGCGGAATCAAGGTAATAACAGGCGCGCCGTCCGCTGAAGCCGAAAAACTTGTGACGGAATACTTCGCGGGAACGCTGATCACGGGGGCCAACACCTGTGATCATTGAGAATACACCGGTATCGCATCCGTCATCACACGATAACTGCATCATGTGCGGTGAAAACAACAGCCTGTCCTTCAGGCTGATGTTCCGCGCTAATGAAGACGGTGCGGTTCATACCGATTTCCGGTCTTTCCCTGAGCTACAGGGTTATGCGGGACAGATGCACGGCGGAATAATCTGTTCTCTTCTCGACAGTGCGATGGTACATTGTCTATTCCATAAGAATATTGAGGCGAAGACCGCTGAACTCACGGTCAAATACCACAAAGCAGTGCCGCAGGAAGCGATGATTCATGTTTCCGCATGGATCACGGATAAAATTCTCACTTTGTATAAACTCCGCGCGGAGCTCTCAGTTAACGGAGAGATTCTCGTAAGCGCTGAAAGCAAATTCATGAAGAGCGTGCCATGACTTATGATGCAATCCGGGTAATGATACTAACCGACAACAAGGGTGCGTTTCCATTTATTCCGGAACACGGATTCTCACTGAGCATCGAGGCCCACGGACACCAGATTATTTTCGATACCGGTGCGGGCATGCTGTCGCATAACGCTGACAGCGCCGCCATCATGCTTTCAGACTACGACACGCTCATACTGAGTCACGGACACAATGATCACACAGGCGGAATCCCGTCGGTCATTTCCGCACACGGTGCAATCAGTGCGTACGCACATGCCGATATAGCGGTAAACCATTATAGTAAAAAATCGGGAACGGTGAAAACAATAACCATCCCGGAGGAGAGTCTGCTTTCACTTTTTTCTCTTCCTACCCGGAATCTTCACCTGATCAGTTCACCGGTACGCATCACAGAGACTATCGGCCTCGTATGTGCGGTTCCTCGAATCCACCCATGCGAAAATGAACTAGGATATCTGTATGCGGATCATGACTGTACGGAACCTGACGCGATTAATGACGAACTCACTCTCTGGATAATGACGTCAAAAGGTTTGACCGTTTTCACCGGTTGTTGTCACGCTGGTGTGATGAATACCTGCGACTACATCATGCATATAACGGGTGAGAACAGAATAGACACACTTATCGGCGGACTTCATCTTAAAACAGCGTCACCCATGAGGGTCAGAAAAACATGCGATTATATCAATCGCACTATTACGCGCGCGATCCCATGTCATTGCACCGGGAATACCGCGTTAACCGCCATGATCAATGCATGTCCAAATCATCATTGATAATCTTGTTTCACACAGCAATGTCTCCTTAACCATATATCAGACCAAATAAAAAGTCCGAGTGGGTCAAAAGAAACGAATATCAGAGAGATGTGTAGATATAAAAAAGTAAGTTGACAGAATATAACGTTACACATGTATCATAATGTCAGTAACAAAATATTAGTACGTGAAAGAGAGTCCTTTTGATTAAATATTTTCCCCACTATATAGCCGTTCTTGTCCTTATATGCTACGCGATGATTCCCGTTGCGGCTCAAAACATTGAGCAAGGCACCGCTGAAACTATTTGTGTTGATGACAGCACCTTTCAGGAATACAAGGGCAAGATTGGACGATGGGTGACAATTACCCGCAAAAAGGGTGTATCTGAATATATACGATTGTTTGAATCAACCGCGGAGGAAGTAGCTGAAGCGAACAAAGATCTTCCTGTTCGTACCGGTTATATGTTCATCCCTTTCGGAAAAACATATTTAGACAATCTGAAAGAATCCGGGCTCTCGCAATCCGTTATCACTTCCGCAAATGATCAGTTTATCTGGCCGGTTGCGGACAGAATTACCATATCATCCGTACTGGGATTCCGGGGAAGAAATTTTCATACCGGAATCGATATACCCGCGGCCAGAGGCGCCGTTGTCCGCTCCGCCATGGAAGGACAGGTTGTCTATGTCGGCTATCAGGGCGGATACGGACACGTGATTGATATTGAACACCGCAATTCATTCATGACCCGATATGCGCATAACACAGTTAATCTCGTCAAAAAAGGCGATATCGTAAAAAAGGGACAGGTCATCGCTCTGGCAGGTTCCACCGGCCGATCAACCGGGAGCCATCTGCATTTTGAGATCCGCTGTAATTCGATTCCTCTTGATCCGATGGATTTTCTGCCGAACGCCGAAAAAGTTCCCGCCGTTCAGAATATGAAGAACTGGAAGTTCAGAAGAAAATAAGCCGCTGACTCAACTGCCATAATTTTTCGGCACACCGCTGTATGCATTCAAAAACGTCAAATCCGCACATGCGGAGGCAATCTTATCACGCGAATGATACAGCGGACAGCAATTATGGACGCACTCATTCCTTGAATTCTTCGAAAACAGCAATGTATCTTTGACCATCATTCAGCGGACACCATATCGGTTTATTCCCACCATTACTCAGAATAGATACAGTACGACATGATATTATGAAAATTCATTATTTCTTAACAACTCACCCACATAGTATTGAGTATTGTAAGTTGTATGTATAATAATTGATAATACGGGGATTGTTATGGGATTTATTACATGGAAGTTTGTTCTGGGTATTGTCATCGGCGGAGCGGGAGGGTTCGCGTATTACAAATTCATCGGATGCTCATCAGGTTCATGCCCGATCACATCGAACATGTATTCATCTATCGCATACGGAATGGTCATTGGCGGACTGATAGGATGGAATTAGAGCATTAATCGTTGCGATTAACACGATGGGCACGATGGGTATTAATCCATTCGAAAACGCAACGATGCGTTATTGAAATGCCCTGTAGCATCTTTATTCTTGCGGTATTCATTTGATTACAGTATTATAAAAGTCATAAGAAAAAAGTATCACACTGATATGCACTTACAACAACAAGAGGGAATATACATGGAGAACCTGACAAATGAAACATTCAAATCCAAAGTATTCGATTATCAGACAAACAAAGAATGGCTTTTTGCAGGCGACAAACCCGCAATTATTGATTTTTATGCCGACTGGTGCGGTCCGTGCAAAATGGTAACGCCGGTACTCGAACAACTCGCCGTTGAATACGCGGGAAAGATTGATATTTACAAGGTCAACACCGATCAGGAACCTGAACTTTCGGGCACATTCGGCATTCAGAGCATTCCGTCGATTCTGTTCATTCCCGTTGACGGGAAACCGCAGATGTCAATGGGCGCAATGTCTAAAGCCGATTTCGTAAAAGCGATTCAATCAATATTGAATGTTAATTGAATCAAGCATCGGAGAAATATAATGAGAGTAGATCCCAGTCGGTGTCCGCAAAATCACCGCTGCCCCGCAATCAACGTGTGTCCGGTTAATGCCATCTCGCAGGAAGGACATTCCCTGCCGGTAATTGATCCTGACAAATGTATTAATTGCGGTAAGTGCGTTACGTTCTGCCCCAAGAATGCGTTTATTGGATAGCGGCAGCAGTTGCCAATCCCTTGCCGTACGTTTTTCTTTCAGATTATGACGCACACGTTGCGGGATACAAACCGAAACCAGAATTCTGTCAGGATGCCCCATACTCTACCGATCGCGTTTGAGCCGGAGAGTAGAGAATTCCAACTTATTACATCTGTTGTCAGACTGATTATGTCCCCTGAAAATCAAAAATTTCGTCTTATAAATAATTAATCCGTTAAAGTTATTTTCCATAACGACGATAGTTTCATTATATCATAGTACAGTGTCCCGCATTTGGTTTTCTTGGCAGAAGAAAACCAGCTTAAGCGAAACGGATATTTCCAATACTCTGTTTTTGATTAAGGCAAAAAAGGATCAGCGTAACAGCTGATCCTTTTTTTTAGGAAACGCTGGAAAAGAGCTGAACGGGACTTTCGGAATTGTTTATATCCCGGCATCATTCAGAAAACCAAACTTATTCTCATTTGAGCGAAAACCTGCGGCAATAACACGCCGCATTGAGACGACCGACATGGAGACGATAATCAACCTGATATTGTATCATATAACTGATAATATCCATATAGTTCATAACCAATCAGTATGACCATCCTATCCGTATTGAAGAAAAATTACTGGCATTATCCATGCGTCCGGTGTTACATGCCGATTGTACCAACTCTCAGGAGCACATCTATGCATCGGCGGAATACTCCGGTTTTCCATCTGTTCATTATAATCACACTATTGTTATCGGTTCCCGGTTCGGCCGGAGACTCTGATCAGATGAAAACCGTTTCATCCTGCACCACATCCATTCAGGATCAGGAGGAAAACGCGAAGCGGAATATCGGCAGAGCCGCGTCAATCATCAACCGATACACAATCGCTCCCAACGCGTCATTTTCCTTCAACGATGTCGTGGGTGAGGCTAACGAAATCAACGGGTATGAAAACGGAGGAGTGCTCTATCAGGGGGAAGTGCGGTACGAATCAGGGGGCGGAGTGTGCCAGGTTTCATCGACGCTCTTCAATGCGATGCTTAACGCCGGTTTCGTCATCATTGAACGTCACCGCCATTACCGTCCCGTGACGTATGTTCCTCCCGGATTGGACGCGACGATACGCTACGGAAAAAAAGATCTCAAGATGAGAAATCCATATCCGTTTGAACTTACGATCGAAACGAAAATGACGGGAAGGTCTCTCGTAATCATCATCAAAAGCCGCACACCGCTTCCCTATACCTTTGAAGTTTATACTGAAGAAGATGTCGCCGAGAATCCGCTGTCGGACGGAAATCCGGAGATCAGGGACGGCATGAATGTCGCCGTATTCAGAAAAACTCTCAGCGGCGGGAATGTCCTTAAAAGCCAGCTTCTTTACCGCGACTATTATCCTCCGGTGCGGAAAAAATGAAACACGGCATTCTTTTCATACTCATCTTCGCGTTGTGCGCATTATCCGTGAGAGCGGATAACGCGTTATACGATGAGGGACTATCCTCATGGAACGACTTCTCCCGCTCATCAGACGCGAAGATTCTTGTCGAGTGGATGAACCGCTCAATGAAGGACATCATCTCGGGTGAGGACTCCGCCGGTGCATTATCCGCGCGTACACCCGCCTTCTTCGGTTCATTCGGCGTATTCGTGACCCTTGTCCGCGGCGGAAAAACACGCGGTTGTTTCGGAGCGTTCCACCATTCATCGGATAATCTCGCCGTTGTACTCAGGGAATACCTCAAGGGCGCCCTCAGAAGCGATCCGCGTTATGCGCCGCTCGAACTCCATGAATGCGCTGACACGCATGTGGTGATAACGATCGCATCCCAGGCCGTTCCCGTTGATGACCCCCGGATGATTGATCTCTCCATATACGGAGTCAAAGTGACCTGTGAATCGGAAGAGGTGATCGTCTTCGTTCCGTTCGAGGTCAAGACGTACGATTTTCTCCGCCGATCGCTCAAAGGCCGTGCGGTTTCGGAATATGCCGTGTTCAGAGCGGTGACAATCAGATAACTCGGATATTGTTATTTATAAAATCAAAGAACCGGAGACAGTATGAAAAAGTCAGTGTACGGATTATTTTTATTCATCACGATGATCTTCCTTTCAGGATGCTTCACAGGACAGACCGTCAACCGCGAAATAACTCCTGACGGAAAGATGAAATACGAAGGCAGTACCGCCGACGAGCTTGCCGAAAAGAATGCCATCAGCGGATACGTGTTGGTCGACGGAGAAACAAAAGAAACACCGATCAGGGGAGCGACCGTTGAAATCAAAAACGCCAATCTCGGCATGGGTTATTACAAAGTCACCACCGACTCAAAGGGATTTTTCAAAGTCGAAGACTTTGTTCCGCGGATCCGTTACATCGTGCAGGTCAGCGCACCCGGTTTTATTTCAAAAACTTATACGGATGAAATTTCGTACAACCGTTCTTTCAGCATTTATCTCAGCAAATCAGCGCAGGTGCGCGGGAAAATAACCGGAACAGCCGACGAGGATCTGTCCGGCGTGGAAGTCAAACTGGGAGGATACAGCTACAGCGATAACGGCGAAGGAAGAAAACCGATGTTCGCCGTTTCGGACGCGAAGGGCGAATACGCGTTTGACTCCGTTCAGGAAGGGTCATATCTCACGACATTCAAAAAGGAAGGATATATCACGGAGACCGCGCAGATCAATGAGATTCGCGCCGGAGAATCGTTTAAACTGCCGATGCGGCTTTTCAAAAAGGCGTCATTCTCGGGGAACGTTACCATTAAAGGTCCCGGAGTCGCCGCGGCGAATGTTCAGGTATCCGTAATCGGTAAGCGAACTCATTACACGACAACCTATCAGGATGGAAGCTTCCGCATTGAGGACATCAAGCCGGGGAAATACTCTGTCCGTTTCGCACATCAGGGATTTTACGAACCGGGCGATATCCCGATCGAAATCGCCGAAGGAAAGGAAAACGGAAACAAGGCCTACGAACTCAATCCCCGAGAAGCGCAGATTGAAGTCAGCGCGTCACGCTACACGTTCACTCCTGACGCGAAAATTGAATTCGCCGTGCGATGCCTCCGCCTTGAAAAAATAAAAATGCGCGTATACAAAGTTCCGATGGCGGTTCTCCTGAGAGGAAAAACCGATCCTGACACGCTCAACCCCGCAAAGGAAAAGTTCGTTCTCGTAAAGGAACGTGAAGATGCGGTAAACAATTTCTCGCCCTACGAATGGAGATATCAATCCCTTGCGATGGGAGACGCTCTGCCTTCGGGAGGATACTGCATAGAGGTCTCGGGTGCTGACAGGGTATTCAGCCGCAGATTCTTCACCGTAACATCTGTCGGGCTTGTCGTTAAACGATCACGCAATTCGGTGTTCGCGTACGTCACTGACATGAATACGAACAAGCCGATTCCCAACGCGCAAATCGCGGTGTTCGACAACACGCCCAAAGATAAAGAAAAAACCGATCAGGACTATCCGGATGAATCACCGCAACGGATAGAAAAGCTTCCCGTAAAAATAATCCGGAAAGGTCAAACCGATATAAACGGGATTTATCATAAGCCGCTGAAGAATTCTCTCCACCTTTCAATTCTCGCGGTGGGAACAGACGGAAGCTTCGCGTTCTGCAGCACCGGGTCCCCTCAGACTTTTTCGCAGGAAGAAACCAAATTCTTCATTTATACGGATCGTCCCGTGTACCGTGCGGGCGACAAAGTGTTCTACAAGATCATCGGAAAGAAACGCGAACAGCGGTTCTCTCCCTTCGCGTCCGAAAAAATACTATTCGAAATCCGGAACCGCGACGTGAACACTGTTCTCGACAGCGGAGAAATCACCCTCGACGATTGGGGAACATCGCAGGGTACGTTTGAAATCGCATCCGACGGAAATCTCGGCGAATGCGAAATCCGCGCGGGAGTTTCGAGCGACAAAATGTACAGCGCCGGCGTGTTCTATATTGAGCAGTACCGCAAACCTGAGTTCTTCATCAACGTACTGCCGGTTAAGCCGTTCTACACCAACAGCGAAACCGCCGAATTTAAAATTGAAGCAAAATACTTTTTCGGCGCGCCTCTGAAAAGCGCACCTGTCCGCTACCGCATATACGAGCGCAAACTCCGTGATACCGACATGACCTACTGGTGGGAAGAGGATTATCAGCCTGAGAATACCTACGACAAGATCCGCGATGAAGGCGACGCGTTTCTCGATGATAACGGAGTATGCCTTATCCGCTCCTCATGCGGGAAATTTCCGTTCGACAGGGAATTCACCGTCGAAGCGACCATTGTCGACAAATCGAATATATCAATTACATCTCGCGCGGCTGTCCGGGTCGGACGCGGTGAGTATTACATCAAGGTCAATCCCTCTCACAGCTTCTACGAAAGCGGCGACAAAAAGAAGGTAACGATCAGAACGATGGCGCAGGACGGAAACCCCGTAAGCACCGATGTCTCAGTGAAAGTATACAGATACATCTGGAAACCGTGGGAACGCGTATACGTGCATGAGAAACGCCCCGTCGCGGAGTACACGGTTCATTCCGACGCGAAAGGAAACGCGGTCTTCGAGCTTCCGAAAAAATTCGATACATTCGGCGAATTCGATATCGTTGCCGAGGGTAAGGACAGATTCGATAACAGAATCACCGCGTCTCAAATCGTATGGGTTTACTCCGGCATATCGGGAAAGATTGAATCGCGGTTCAAGAATCTCGAAATGTCTCTCAGCGAAAAGGATCTGAGCGGCCCCGGCGAAATCACCTGTCTTCTCAAAAGCCGTTTTCAGGACGCGTACGTATGCATCACGCTCGAAGGAAAAGACGTATACGACACACGCGTCGTGAAGATGACGGGAAACATCACCCCGGTGAAGATTCCCATAAAGGCGGAGTACGCGCCTAACCTTTATATTACGGCGACCATGCAGCGGAGCCGTGCCCTTTTCACAAGTACAGCGGGTGTCAGCCTCCCCGATCCTGACGCGACACTCAACGTGACACTCACTCCCTCAAAAGACAAATATCTTCCAGGCGAAAAAGCGCAGATTAAAATCAAGACATCCGATCTGTCCGGCAAACCTGTCAGCGCGGATCTGTCTCTCGGAGTCGTCGACGAAGCGATATATTCCATACGGCCGGATCATACCCCGAAGATGAAAGACTTCTTCTATACGAAGATATCGAACTGGGTACTCACGAATTATTCCTATCCGATCACCGTTCTCGCAGGCGCGGCGAAAGAGGGAAAAACAAAAGTCCGTGAAAAATTCGAAGACACCGCGTTCTGGAAAGGCGACATCCGCACGGGAACCGACGGAGAATACGCGCTGTCATTCACTCTTCCCGACAACCTTACCACATGGCGTCTCACCGCGCGAGGTCATGACAAATCAGGGCGTGTGGGAGAAAAAAAGAATTCCTTCCTTGTCACGCAGGATCTTATCGCGCGTGTCGGAAAGCCCCGTTTCTTCACCGAGGGTGATACCGTGGGACTTCTCGGCATCGTTACAAGCAACACCACGCGCGGTCTTCCGTCTGTCTCAACCGAATTCAAGGTCGACAACACCGTCATGAAGCCCGATGAAAAAGGAAACCTCAGTCTTCCTCCGTACGGCACGACATCCCAGTACTACACCATGACAGTTCCGTCGGGCAAGGACAGAATAGCGCTTCAGTATACCGCATCCGGCGACCGCGACGCAAAGGACTCACTGATAAACAGGCTCCCTGTGTTTCCGCGCGGTACGCCCTACTCGATGTCGGCGTGCGGCGACATGACGATCAGTCCGTCGGTTGAACTCAAACCGATTGTGCCGACTAACGATTTCGACGTCGCTCCGGGCGAGCTCGTGGTGTCGGTGAATCCCAATCCGATCATTCTTATGATCAAGGCATGCAAGTATCTCAATGAATATCCCTACGGATGCATCGAGCAGACGGTAAACAGATATCTTCCGAATCTCGCTCTCAAGAAAATCCTTGAGCAGAAAGGATACGGGAAGGTTGTCGTGGTCGAAAACGTTGACGAGAAAATAAATCTCGGAACTGAAAGAGTCAGCCGCATGCAGAACGATGACGGAACATGGGGCTGGTTCAGCGGAGACAGAGGGAATGAATTCCTTACAGGATATGTCATGCAGGCTCTCAAGTCCGCGAAAGACGGAAAGTATGATGTCGACAGTTCACACGTCAATCACGGGCTTGACGCCGTCCGCCGCATGATCGCGCGGAACAGCAACATCTCTGATGACGGACGCGCGTTTCTCCTCTACACACACGCGCTCTATCAGGAGTGGAACCATAATATTTACAGCTATCTCGCTGACGGCAAGGATAACAACGCATACAGATACGCGTATCTTATCAGGGGGATAACCGCTATTCTCAAGACCAAAATGTTATCTGACAAAGAGCGCACCCGATTGACCGTCGATCTGCCTGTTCTTGTCAGCAAACTGAAATCCCTTATGCAGAGAGACGGATTCGGCGTGTACTGGGATTCAACATCATCACCGTGGTCATGGCAGGGCGGTCGGACAGAGATCACCGCGCAGGTTCTCGCCGCGCTCGCTGAATCAGGAGACACGACACAAGTTCCGTCAATGATCATGCAGTCACTCTCAAGACGAAGCAGAGGCGGAAACTTCCTGTCCACGAAAGAAGCGTCACAGGTGATTCTCGCGTTCTGTTCATATCTTGAGCGGCAGAAAGTTCAACCATCGGAAAAAAGTAATTCCACAATCAGCTTTTCTCTCGATGGGAAAAATATCACATCATTCACATTCGACAGGAATGATGTATCAAACGCGAACGCGCTTGTGAAGAAAATCCCTCTCGATAAAAGCGCGAGAAAAAATTCATTCAAGCTTCAGGTAACGGGTGATACAAACAGCGACCTCACGTTTGACGCGACGCTCAAAGGATTCCTCTATTACAAAGATTCAGGATTTCTCTCTCTCATCAAATCAGAGAACCGCAGTCTCGCGAAACTCGAAAACGGAATCAGCCTTACCCGTAATTTCAGTTCAATCCGGCGCGTACGCGACATGAACAACAACGAATACATGGTGCCTCAGCCTATCGCCGAGTCATCATCAATCCGCGTGGGAGATGAGATTCTTGTGAAGATCAAATTCCAGGCGCATGATGACTTCGAATATCTCGTGCTCGAAGACTTCCTCCCCGCCGGTTTCGAAGTTGTGAACAAAAATGTCTACGACCTGTATGTGCCGTACATCCACCATGAACGCTGGGATGACCGCATGTCGTTCTTCTTCACCAAGCTGAAGAAGGAACAGGTCTACGAACTCGCGTATGTCATCCGCGCGGAACTTCCCGGTGATTTCATCGCGAAACCCACACGCGTGGAATGCATGTACGAGCCGTCTATCCAGGGATGGTCGCTTCCGGCGCGGTTCAAGGTACAGAAAGGCAAAGACAAGAAATAATGCGGATGACGAAGATCATCGTCATCGGGCTGATACTACCGGTTCTCCTCCTCGGAGCACCGCCGGTTCATCCTTCAGATGAGTGTACCGCAGATAACGCTGATCCGCTGATCACCATCGACATTCTGTCCAAACACTTCCGCCTTCTCGGCGAAGGCAGAACTGAATCAATTCTTTTCAACATCCCCGCAGACGCAGAGGTCACCATAAACGAAACCGGAGAGTCTCTTCCGCCGGGATCTGTAACCATCAGTCATGATTTAAATTTTATCATCCGATGCGGACAAACGACTCTGTTGCCGGGACAATCCATTCATATTTCCTCGTCCGGTGATGCGGTGTTCACAGCGCGAATCAGCGGTGAAAAGGACCCCCGGATATATCCTCTTCCTCTCGACATAAAACTCACCGAAGAAAACATCTCCTGCGTTATCACGGAAAAGATATCCCGTTATGCGATAGACAGCGCTTCAGCCGAACTCGGCGTTCACAACCGTGACTCAGATGAAGCGGTCGCGGCTCTCGCGATGATCATCCGCGCACGCGGCATTACCGCGATTAAATCACCGATACATCCGTCGCAATCCGTATTTTGCGATCTTACACATTGTCAGGTATACCGGGGCAGAACCGGCATCAATGAAAGAATCTCCCTGCCGTGGTCGATATCGGATAAAAGCATCCGATCAGAATTATTATTTCACGCCTCCTGCGGCGGACATACGTTAAACGCCAATATATTCTCGCGCGGCATCCCGTCCCCGTCAGGCTCCGTACACGACCGGCTTTTATCTGACGGAACGTTCCTCTGCCGGGGCGGCTCTGCATGGTCACGCGACATCCCGCTCACGGACATTGACCGTATTATAAGAGGAGACGCATCTTCATCGGGAACCGCCCTTTCCCGCATATCATATAATCAGAACAGCGGGATGGTAATTCTTCATTATGGAGAGAACCGGCGGAGTTTTGCCGCGGAGGATTTCAGATTAAGAATCAACCGCGTCAGGGGATGGACGTTCATCCGCAGCAATAACTACACTGTTGATTCATCCGGTAACGGCAATGTGAAACTCCGCGGATTGGGTCTGGGTCACGGTGTCGGTCTTTGTCAAACAGGCGCGCTGTCACTGTCGCGGATGGGATTTTCACGTTATGAAATCATCCGACACTATTTTCCGGGGATTGATTTTGTTAGAAATACAGATCGCGCTTCATCTCCGAATCTCATCTATTGCCGCTTTACGCTCGACTCCGACCGTAAACCCGCGCCGTCATATACCGCATTATTAAAACGGCGCATACCGATGGGATCAACCTTCAAAATTCTCGTTTCATGCTATCTTTTCACCAAACGCCCCGATCTCGCGCAGGGATATGAGTATGTCTGCACTGACTCATCAGCCGATCACAATATGCCTGATCATTGCGTTATCAGAAGAGGTCATGGAAGGATGTCGCTTCCCGAAGCGCTCCCTCACTCCTGTAATCTTTTTTTCGCGTCGCTGTATTCCAAAATCGACCGGGACGATTTCATTAAATACATACGGGAACTGACCGGCCGATTCGGTCTTTCAGTTAAAATGCCCGACATCAACACCCCGCAGGAATTTTCCACTCTGCTTTCAGGTCTTGATTTCAGAGCGACCGCAACGGTCAATGACTTCATCATACTGTCGCGGATTATCCACTCCGGTACAGGAACAAACCGATACCTGTCCCTTCACACGGATATTCTTTCTGTTGAGTCACGGCAAAAAATACATGATTACCTCCGTAACACATGTCTCACCGGCACCGCGTCTACTCGTCCTATTCCTCACGATCCTTTTGTCAATTATGACGGTCTGTTTGAAAATGATTCAGACAGAATCAAATCGGAAGGAATTACCATGTGGGGCAAAACTTCAAGTTTCATACATGGAAGCAATGCTCTTGCGGAATACGGCGCATTCATCGGAGGAAACGGCAACGATGGAATAATAGTCATCATCCGTCATGGAAACGGTAACCTCGCCGCATGGTGGGGACAAAAAATTCTCGGCGGTAGATGCTCATTTGCACAGAATACGGATTTACAATAGTCTCGCGTATAAAAACAAAACTGCAACGTATTCACAACCCGTAACAAAATATTATCCGCATGAATTTAATCCGCCTTATATCTTTGAACTTGACAAAGCATTGTTTCAATTCATCTGAATAATAAATCAATTATCCGGAGGCTGCGATTGATGACTACCACATCTCTTTTCCCTGATGATGAATATGAACAGACTTCATTCGAGAAAATTCGCGAGCACAACTTATCTCTGGCTGATAAAACATTCTCTTCCTGTGTGTTTACCGGATGCGATATGAGCGGATGCGATTTCTCATCGTCACTTCTTGAGAACTGCGAATTTATTGAATGCAACCTCTCAAGTGTATTACTCAACAACACCCGTATGCCAAAAGTATCATTTACCGGATCAAAAATCATGGGAGTGAATTTCGCCAATGCCGAACCGTTTGCCATGACACTGTCATTCACCGGATGCGCGATCGATTCGTGTAATTTCTGTGATATGAAATTGAAAAAAACTATATTCAGCGAATGTGAACTGATTGCGACAGATTTTCTCCGCGCTGATCTCACCGAAGCGGATTTCTCGGGATCATCATTCCGTGACGTCGGCTTTGAGAACACAACGCTCGCAAAATCTGATTTCACCGATGCGCACGGCTATGTGATCAATCCCATGTCAAACAATGTGCGGAAAGCGAAGTTCTCCCTTCCTGATGCGGTTATAATGCTTGAACAGATGAGTATCATTATCAAGTAATGATACTTTCCTTACGTAATGCCGTCATTCCCTGTTCTTCGACGATCCACCCGGATCCTTCTGCGTGAAGATATCCCACTTGGGGCGTGACCATGATTTGCGCATAACGTCAACGGTGGAGCGAGCGGCGTATCCTCCCTTTTCATATCCGTCATAGAAAAGCACGAAGTCGAACTGACTCCCATCCTTCGCATACTCCGCGTCAAATTGCCGTATAATATCGTTTGCGGACACCACATTGCGCCCAAGTACACTGCTGTAGCTAAATGTCAATCCTGGCTTTGTTTCGCGCTTTTCAAAACACTTCACAAGAAGTTCGGTGCACACAATCGATGAGTCGGTGAGAAAATCGAAGTTGAAATCATAGGGACGGTTCCAGTAATGAAAAGCCCGTGCGATCGCTTCAGCCTTTAACAACGCGGACACCTTCGGGCGAAGAACCGCAAGGGAATCGCATTCCGCAGAGTGCTCCGCTGATGTAAATGACACACCTTCACTCATGGCTTCAATTATCCGTATAGGATGCCCCGCCGCATCCCCTTTTAAAAACACCGCATACGCGTCAGGATAGCTTTTTGAAAGGAACTCATCGAAGTCACCGCTCGCCACTCCCCGCTCAATCACCCAGCTTTTCACCGCGTCATCCGTACCGAAGAATTTCGCGCGCTCCGCCTTTGTTCCGATAAAGAGCGCGCCGTGCGGCCAGAATCCCGGCAGTCCCACATTCGATACATACCACTCGCGCCGCTCGATGAGAAAATCACCCGGAAGAAGTGACGGCACAATCTCTTCCTCAATCTGCTTCAGCGATATAAGCGACGCGTGTATCCGTTTTATCTTTATATCTCCCGCAAGCTCCGCGAACTTCGCCTGAACCGGAAAGAATAATTTAAACGAGGTGTCCGAGACAATTGTCCCCGCGTTCTGAAGCGTCAGAGAAATATCTTTAAGTTGACCGATATTGACAATGAACTTTCTATCAGCGTCAATCTGTTCTTCGCGTTCCGCATCCGTGAGTTTACCGTATGCTTTATTAATCACCGCCCCGGCCATAAGAGAGGTTCCTTTCGCCACGTGAAGAAATCTGGTCTTGAATGAACCGTATGTTCCGCTTCGTATGCCGTATTCAGGCACGGCATCATTGAGCACCACAACCAGCGCCCGGTCGTTTTCAGCGATATTGATAAATTCAAGCGCATAACGATATTGCGTCAGAAAAGCGGAATAGTACATTTTGAACGCTTTCTTGCGGAGAGGTTTGTCATCAATTCTGTTGAATTCACCGTAAAATCTGATGATTGAGTCTTCGGCGTAAATACAGTCCAGAAAACTCTGCCATGTGCTCCAGATTATTTCCTTCTGTTCCCTGTTCAGTATGCGCGTAGAACGTGAAGCCGTCTTCGGAAAAAGATCATCGCGGGACTCCATGAATCGCACAGTTTCAATCATGCGCTCACGGTGCTGTTTAGTCGCGGCCGTGTCGCGTTCTATCAGAAGATCAATCTCTCCCTGCCCGTACGACGCAAGACTGTCCGGCGGCTGCTCACTCCTTGCAATCAACACGCATGAGACGATAACCATGAACGAGACAACGATTTTATTCATACCCGCATACTCCGAATTGACTTGTATATCGTCATACGATTGTTCCGGTCGCCGGCAAATATCAAGAACAAAAAAACTATGTGAGATCCATCAGGTATTGAACATGCTCGTCGATCTTCGCAAGGGGATCATAATGCAATCCGAACACGCGGTTGATTTTCGACACATCAAAAAGCGACGGTTCATCAGGATATCCGATATCGCGGAGCAACAGTTCACTTCCGCTTCCTGTCTTTTCAATCACACGTTCCGCGATCTCACTCCATCGCACAAATTTTGATCCTAGTCCAAAATATAATTCACCGCGCACGTCGCTTTCGATCACAATACGGAACAAACGGGCGAGATCCCCCGCCCAGATAAACTGAGTCCCGTCATTTTTAACAAGCTCTATCGCACGGCCTTCCTTCGCGGCATGCACGATATCGCGGAACCGCGAATCACCCTCCATTGATCCGCCCTCAACCACCGGATCGCCGAACGTGTATCCGGGACGGATGACGTTAAACGCTATCGGCGGATTCTTCTTCGCGTACGCCGAAATAAAAAGCTCCACAGCGCCTTTTGTCGCGCCGTAAAAATCTTCGGGGATAAGCCTTGAGTTTTCGTCTGTCACCCGATGAGAATATCCGGTCGCCGCGGTCGATGACGTATACAGCACGCGCGGAATATTTCTGCGAATCGCGCATTCAATGAGCCGAAGTGACGCGAGTGTTTCATTCACCAGCATTTCGGAACCGGTATCACCCCAGCACAGTGCGTTATGAATCAACGCGTCACCACCCGTAATTTCCCGTTCCAGAGCGGCATAATCATTCATATCGGTGTGTACTATCTTCACGCCAAGAAGATCCGCAAGCGCGGGAACTTTATCCGGATTTCTCGCGAGTATGACAATATCATGCCCCGCATCCGACAGTTCCTTCGCGATGTAGCTTCCTATAAACCCGGTGCCCCCGGTCAGATATATTTTCATCCGGTTTACTCCTCAAATATTTTTCCGGATAATGATACAATCCGAAAAACACTTACGTCAAGCCGAGATTACATTCTCAAGAGCTTTATTTATTTTTCATTCCGTATTAATCCAACCAATCACAATAAAAAGTATTTGATCGCTTTTGAATATAAGTATACCGTACACATGCGCGATTGTGCGCAAAACAGAGAGGAGCTTATGAAAAAAATCATTGTCATGCTCGCACTTGCCGGACTGATTTGTTCTTTTGCGGCAGTCAGCACCAATCTTCTCGCTCAGGAAGATACCGATGTTCCGTCGGACAACGGCGGGAAAGACACTGTTTCCGAACCTGAAGATGAAGACGATGATCAGGATTCCCTCGAAGGAGAGGATGGAAAAGTAGATGAATCCGATCTTTACGATGTCGATCCCTGGCTCCTCGAAACCGATCCGAAAGAAAAAGACGAAAAATAGGACTATCAATGGCAGAAAAAAAACTAGCGCTTCGTTCGGAAGTGAATCAGGCGCACAAATGGAATCTCTCCCCGCTCTTCTCTTCCGATGAAGCATGGGAACGCGCGTACGAAGATGCACGATCCAGGATTGACGGATTTGACCGGTACAAGGGTCGTCTCGGCGAATCGCCGGAAGTCTTTCTTGAAGCGGTCGAATTCGATCTCGCGTTCGGCAGAGAGCTCGACCGCATCGCGACGTACGCGCATCTTCGCAATGATGAAGACAAAACGAATATGACTTACGAGGAAATGTATCAGAAAGCGGTCATGGTGCATACCGCAGCCGCTGAGAAATCGAGCTTTATGCTCCCCGAGATGCAAGCTCTTCCCGCTCCGACAGCCGATGCGTATCTCTCTCATCCGAAACTCGCCGCATATAAAATCTATCTCGAGAGAGTATTCCGTTTCCGTCCGCATACCCGTTCTCATGAGGTCGAGGAGCTTCTCGCGCTTTCAGGAGAGATCCAGCATGCGCCGTCCGCGATATTCAGTCAGCTCGACAACGCGGATCTCACATTCGGCTCTATTACCGGTGACGACGGAGAAACAACCGAACTCACACATGGAAATTTCTCCAGTTTTCTCCAGAGTAAAAACCGTGATATACGAAAGAAAGCGTTTTTCCAGTACTATGCGTCATACGACGCGCACAAACATACGATCGCGGCGTCACTTTCGGCTTCAATCAAAAAGGATAAAATCGCGGCGAAGATACGCCGTTTCGGAAGCGCCCGCGCGCGGTCACTTTTCGGCGACGACGTGCCACTTTCGGTATACGATAATCTCATCTCAACAGTTCGCGGCACTATCAATCCGATCGTAAAGTATCTGAATCTCCGGAAGAAAATCCTCAAAGTGGATACTTTGCATTTCTACGATACATACACTCCGCTTGTGGGGGATGTCGATTTCAATCTGCCTTATGAAACGGCCGTTGACACAATCACGGAAGCGCTGGCACCGCTGGGTTCTGAGTATTGCGGCATTCTCCGCGAAGGTCTTCTTTCCGGCGGATGGGTTGACAGATACGAGAACAAAGGAAAACGCAGCGGCGCATATTCTTCAGGATGCTATGATTCTCCGCCGTATATTCTCACTAACTACCGCGACGATAATATCAACTCGCTGTATACCCTGATCCACGAAGCGGGTCACTCCATGCATTCGTATTACTCGCACAAAACCCAGCCGTACCAGTATTCAGATTATACGATTTTTGTCGCGGAGGTCGCGTCCACCTTTAACGAGACGCTCCTGAGTCATTACCTTCTCGAAAAGCACAAGAATGACCGCTCAATGCGCGCGTATATTCTCAACCGCGAGATCGACAATATCCGGGCGACTCTCCATCGTCAGACAATGTTCGCTGAATTCGAGAAAATCACGCACGAGATCGTCGAAAATGATAATCCCCTGACTCTCGATACCATGCGTTCGGTCTACCGGTCGCTTCTTGAAGCGTACTTCGGCGGCGCGCTGACAATAGATGATGAACTTGAACTTGAATGCCTGCGCATTCCGCACTTCTACAGCGCGTTCTATGTGTACAAATACTCGACCGGAGTTTCCGCCGCAATCGCACTCGCCGACAGAGTATTAAGGGAAGGCTCGCCCGCCCGCGACGCGTACCAGAAATTTCTGACTCTCGGCGGAAGCGCGTTCCCGATTGATGAGCTGAAAACAGCGGGGGTGAACATGTCCCGCCCCGAACCGATAGAACATGCGCTCCGCCACTTTGAAAAGCTTGCTGATGAACTTGAGGATACGCTGATTTAGAAAAAGAACGAATACCACATCACGGAGGCTGAGCCTATTTCTTGTCCGGCTTCCGTGTTTTTTTCGCCTTCCCCTTTTTCGAGACATTATTCCGGAAGCGTACCGTATATTCCCTGGACGAAAGCACCTTGTCCGCGAATGTGACGATATATGATTCCATATATCGCGGAGGAACTATTGTGATCGGCCACATATGTTTCACAATAATGTCCTCTTCCTTTTTATTCACCACAAAATGCTTCTTAGCGTTCCTGAGCGCGATTTTAGGATGCGCGAAACCGTGATACTTGTCGGAAGCAAGATCAGGCAGATCGTGATTTCTCCAGTCATACAGAAAAAAGTCATGAAGAAGCGCGCCCCTGACGGTGGACACGTAATCAAGCCCCAGCGCCTTCGATATCCGGTACGAGAGATACGCAACTGACTGCAGGTGATCAAATATCGATGAATTATGATGATAGAATTTTTCAAGCTTCCGATACTCGGGATGAGAAACGATCTCGCGCACGATATCAGAATATTCTCTCTCACGGTGTTTCTGTTTCGCGTACCTTTTTTCCGCTATAGAGGACAGAAGACTTTCGAAGCGCGACTTGAATTTTTTTTCAAGAACCAGTTCAATCACATGGTTGAGATGAGGAAATGCGCGCAGAATTCTCGAGAACTTATCCCCGATCTTTTTGATCTCCTCAGGACGCAGATTACTGATTCCGAGATAAATCGATTCTACGCGGTGAAAAAAATCCGCCATCTTCAATGATGATACGATAAAATCGGTCAGGAAATAAACCGAGAATATAATCGCGGCCGCTTTCACCGCGCCAGGATCAATTCTGCTGACCGTAATGTAGCACAGCGGGAATATCAGATAAAAAAATACCCAGGCGAGAATCGCCCATATGACAGAATATTTGAGGCAGATTATTCCCCGGAAATTGAACCGGTTATCACGGTAATCCCACAGCCGATAGCCGAAAATCTTTTCAATCACGACGCCGGTGGCAAGCTCCAGCAAGGTCGTCAATGCCGCAAAATAGATCATCTGAAACGGAAGAGAGCTTCCCCGAACCAGAATCCCCGCGCAAATTATGACAATACCGCCCATTCCGTAAATCGGAGTGAATGGTCCGCGGAGAAATCCAGCATTTACGAAACGTTTATTCGTCAGCGACCGGTAGACCGTTTCTAACAGCCATCCGAGAAATGAAAATACCGCGAATAGAAGAATCGTCTGATACACATAGATATGATAATTCAACATTGATGTCCACATACTGCGAACCTCGCGTCATCCGAATGACATAGTCTCATACTGTTTAGTATAACAGAGACTTCCAGGGTTACAATTCATTGCAGTGTAGAGGCAGTCAATCATTCATCCTTACGTCCGCGGATAACTCAAGGGTCATTCCTCCCCCTTGCGCAAGCGAATCGACATAGCTCCCCGACACATACGGAATACCAAGCGACGAGATCACAAGATACTCCTCCCGCGAATTCACCCCTCTCGCGACAGCGGACAAACCGATCTGATCGGCGAACTGCTTTATCCCGCTCATCATCTTGACGCGATCACGGTAAAAATTCAGATTCCGCACCATCTGCGGAGAAAACATGATCGCCTCGATATCGACGACTGACAGATAGTTCAGAAGGTTTGTTCCGAGATAGCAATTGTCAATAACAACCGATACATTATCGGGAAAGTGACTCCGTACCGTCGCGAAAATCTCGGGTTCTATATCAGCGAGATGAGCCTCATCAACCGACACCGCGACAGGAAGACCTCCCGCTACGCGTCCTATGATGCGGGAGAATGTTTTAAGCCCCACGATCGGAACCCAAGGCACGATGATTCTCCCTTCAAAGGTCTCACTGAACGCTTTAAACAAAGCCCCGAAAACCTCTTCGATAAGATGAGAAGGCCGGAGCATCTCCCTGCACATCACATCAAACAGCCCAGTCTTGAGACTATGCTCGCTCAGGGTGAACATGGTATGGGTTTTTTCAAGGTCGCTCGTATTACGACAGTATGTCGTTGTGAAATACGACAAAAACCGCTCGCAATTATCATGAAACAGATTCATTGCCTTTCTGAAATACGCGACGTAATCTTTATGCACCTCCGTAAGAAGGATTTTTCTCCTGCGGATATCATTAAGATGAGTGTACAGTTTGCGTGGATACCTGCTGTCATAACACACCACCCCGCATGAGAATGAAATGGATACATTGTACGGGATAAGGCTGAAATTTATATCGCTCATGATCGTCTGCGAAACCGCTGAAAATTTCTTTTCACTGATCGGGAAATCGGACGCTGTCGGAAAAAGAATGAAGAAATCGTTATCAACAGGATCAGAAATCGCCATTATCATATCCGTCGGCAGATGATACTCACACGCGGCGTGAACGACCATCCGGATATTTTCCATATCATAGAAATGATTCTGATATCCGCCGTGGCGTATAACATTAAACAGCGGCCTGATCTTCAATGATATCACGCCGATCGTCTTAACCGCATAGGGGATCTTGACTATCGATTCCAGAGCTTCGGGAAGAAACGGAAGATTCGTCACCGGATCGGCATTATGCGCGCTGAGAAAAACTCCGCGGTTTCTTTCCTGAAAAAGTTCCCAGAAACGATCATCACGAGCCATAATGGGACGGAAGGTGTATGTTCTCGCACGCCCCTCGCGTTTCGCGGCATAGAGAGCCTGATCCGCGCGAGACAGAACCGAGGACACTGTCGAAACCATCTTCGGATATTCCGCGATCCCCGCGCTGAAATTCACATTGAATGTCTTCTGGCCGTCGGCGCTCACAAAATCAAACGCGCTGAATTCATCCCTCAACGCATCGATCACGTTTTTTGCGGTATCGGCGTCGGTTCCCGGAAAAAGTATCACGAATTCCTCTCCGCCGAAACGCGCGGGAACAAACTCATCCGACATGCGTGCGAGAAGCATCGATGAAAATCTGGTCAGCACCTTGTCTCCGAGAAGATGCCCGTATATATCGTTAACCCGCTTGAAAAAATCAATATCCATGATTGCGACGGAAATGGGTTCAATGCCCCGTTCCGCGAAATCATCAAAACGCGCGATAAGTTCACGCCGGTTGAAAAGTTTCGTCAGCTCATCGGTAACTGAAAGTAGATAAAATTCCCGGTATCGTGAAAGCCGCGCGCTGACAGTGGCAAGAAGCTCTTTTGATCCGAGGGGTCGCGGAAGAAACGCGTCAATCCCGCTTTCCGCCGCGTGAAGACGGATGTTTTCGGTATCTTCGCCGATACAAATAATCGGGAGAAGACGCATCTTTACACTCTTTTTTACGGTCGAAATGAACCCGTCCATTTCACTGGATGCAAGCGGCACGGCGATTACAATACAATCAGGCGCGCACCGGAGCAGACCGCGCAGAGCGTCACGCACAGTATGAACAATCACACAATGATAACCCGCATCTCCGAGAAGCGTTGAAAAAAGATCATTCTCGTCCGCGTCCCCGAGAACCATGATCGTGTATGTATACTCATTCTTCATCGTCAGTAGTAACTATAGTCGCGAAGGATCAATTTGTAAATAAAAATAGACCGTTGAAATCACGTTGACAATCAATACGCGCATCATGTATATAAATCGCATGATTGATGTATATGAAATTTTCAGATCCCTTCAGGGAGAAACAACAGCGGCGGGATTTCCTTCTGTATTTGTGCGTCTATCAGGCTGCAATCTGAGGTGCCGCTACTGCGACACGAAATACGCATATGAAACCGGCACGATGATGGAAATCGGCGAGATTGTCAACGCGGTGAGAAACTATCCCGTTCCGCATCATATCACGCTTACGGGCGGGGAACCGCTGATCCAGAATGAAGCGGGAGAACTCGTCCGCGCATTGCGGCAGATTGCGCCCGTCCGCATAGAAACGAACGGATCCGTTGATATATCCGGGACTGATTCATCGGCGATACGGATAGTTGACGTAAAAACACCCTCATCCGGCGAAGGCAGCTCGTTTCTTAAAAGCAACCTCTCTCACATGACTCCGGACGATGAGATAAAATTCGTCGTAGGCTCAGATGAAGACCTGCGCTTCACCAGTGATTTTATCAGACACAGCCTCAACGGGGCACATCCCGTAATAAATATATCGCCCTCCGAAGGGATGATGACCGCCGCCAGATGCGCGTCTTTCATTCTCGATGATAACATCAATGCGCGGATTAATCTGCAGCTCCATAAAATAGTATGGCCCGACGGTGAGAAAAAGTGATCGACCAGGCGTTTGAAAACGCGCTCCGCTTCATTTCTGAGACACTCAGGGAAGATCCGCACGCCCCCCTATCAGTCGTCCTCGACAGAGCAAGTCACAAGTTCGATCTCACTCCGATCCAGTCCGAAAATCTTCTGAGATTGTACCTCGAGATGAAGAACAAATAGCGCGATACAAGGAAAGAACCGGATCAGTCATTCTCTCCGGATATAATCTGTTGTGTTACTCAATGAAGATCAATCACACGTGTCGACCGGCATACACATTGTTTTCATCCGCACATCAATATCTGTTCATATAATCTTATTTGTCGATATAAATCTGGTACGAAACAATAATCGCAATTTACGAATTGAAAATAGCGGGTTTTACAGGAGAGGTGAAAAAATAGCGTACGCTTCAATTGACCAGAACAATCTTATGGACAACTGCACGATATTTCGCGGTACAGATCCAACAAAATCCATTATGTAATTCGTGAAATGATCTATTCCTCCACAGATGAATCCGTCCTGAAATACGCAGGTCAAATCGTGAAGTGCTTACTATTTACCATTGCTCTCGTCCGAATTCTTCGCTGTCGGTTTTTGCTTAACAATGGATCAAATACTCTTTTTTTACTATTTCTTAACTATACCGTCCGAAAAGACTATTGACAATTTTCGAACATAACGCATAGTATTCAAAGCGCTTTAGATTAAAAAAATACATACATTAAAGCGAACCGAATTTTCTCCACCAGAACAACATAAAAAAGCCTGACTGGTTTTTAAGATTATTGAGCTCAAGGACATTCTTATGATCGCTGCTAAAACTTCAGAGTTTGCTTCACAGATTGAGAGCGGACAGACTGTCGGCATATCTTTTCATTACTACAATCAGAAAAACAATAAATTCGTGACTTCTCTCATCAAGAAAGTCCTCGAGAGGGACGACAAGATCTTTCTGCACGACACCGTGGTAACCATACTACGGGAATTAATTGTCAACGCGGTCAAAGCAAATTCCAAACGATATTATTTCCAGAAAAGAAATCTGAATATTACAGACAAGGATCATTACAACGCCGGAATGACCGCATTCAAGGAATTCATTGTCCTTGAGAAGGGTGTTATCGAAGAAGCGCTCCGTACCAACAATCTCAAAGTCGAACTATACTTCAAGAAGGCGGCCGACGGAATAAAGATTTTCATACGGAACAATACGCCGATACTTCCAACCGAAATGGAACGCATCAAGATGCGCATGGATAAAGCCCGTAAATACCGTGACTTCTCTGAAGTATATGAAGATATCACTGACGAATCCGAGGGTGAAGGACTCGGACTTGTTCTTACAATGCTGTTTCTCCGCAATTCCGGTATCGGCGAGGATTCGTTATCGATTGCGAGCGACGGGAAAATCACCCAATCCACATTGATGATACCTACGGATCTGAAACCCACCCAGATTACGGGTGCGATTCAGGAACGTATCATCAAAGAAGTTGAGGATCTACCCTCATTTCCAGAAAATGTGATTCAGGTTCAGGAACTATGCAAACAGTCTGACGTGCAAATCCGCCAGATCGCGGACAAAATCCTTATCGATCCCGCATTGACCGCTTCGGTTCTGCGTCTCGCCAATTCAGCCGGCTTTGTAACACGAAATAAAATTGACAGCATCGTTGACGCGGTCAAGGTGATCGGTTTCAAAAACCTGTCGGTTGTACTTACCGCATCAAGCGCCCGAACCATAATGGAGAAAAAATATACGTCGTACAAGGAAATCTGGGATCACTGCAACCTCGCGGCATTCTACGCGCGTGAAATCGCGACGCTGACCCGTCGGCAGAGAATTTCCGAACAGTCCTTTCTCGCGGCGATGCTGCACGACCTGGGAAAAATCGTGCTTCTTTCAACAAGCGGCTCCCTCGGCGAATGGATCGCCGAAATCACCACCCGCCATGAAATCCGGACATCAACGATCATTGAGGAAATCTCAATCGGGATCAGTCATTCCGCGATCGGTGAGCTCATCGCCCGAAAATGGAACATGCCGGAGTATGTAACCGAATCAATCCGCTGTCATCACTCACCCATCCTCTCCGATCCTCAGTATCGGGAAATAGTGTATATCACATATCTTGCGAATGAGATATGCGACATTGAAAAAGGCAAAAACGGATACGCGCACCTCGAAACAGAAGTTATGACTGCTCTCGGCATTGAGGACGAACTTTCGTTTCTGTCTCTCCACGCGACTTTAAAAAAAAGGGTCGCCGAGGCCAATCAGATACTCTGATCCGCAGTCAACCAGGAATCGCATTACGACGCGGAACTATTTGTTATTGATTTTTACCGCATGGTTATTAGCATCACCCGATTAAAGCATGGAAAACAAGTCTGACATATTCTCATGCGCGGCTGAAGACAACTTGTTCGTTTTCAATCAGAGCATGGAAGAAATTTACATTATAGCGCCCGATGGCAGCATCGCGGCGGCGAATTCCGCTGCGTCCGCGGGAATCGGATACCCGAACGAAGAGCTTCTCCGGATGAAGTTCAACTCAATCGACGGGAATATGCGATTCGACATTCCCGGCTGGTTTGAAGACTTCATCTCGCGTATAAAACAAACCGGCGGATTCACGTTTGAGTCACTGCACCGCATGAAAAGCAACGATGAGAGGTTCAAGCAGGTTAAAGTGTCGTGCATGCACAAAGCCGGGACGGATTACCTCTGTCTGTTCGCGCTTGATATATCCGGACGAATGAAATCCGAGCTTGATATCCTCCGCAGCCGCGAACGTTTCCGCAATCTTTTCGAACAATCTTTTGACATGATCTTTCTTATCGACAGAAACGGGAAAGTCATCGAATGGAATCAGACAATCGAGACATTGAGCGGAATAAAGAAAATTGACGCGGTGGACCGCGACGTATGGGATATAATCAATACAACGATAAGCCCGGAAATGCCCGGAGAAACAAACATTGATGTTATCAGAACACGCGAAAAATACGCACGTGTCATCGCTGATCTGAAAAACGGAATCACCACTGAGGAACTTTTTCAATCCACTACCCGGACGCCTGACGGCGTCATTCATTATGTGGAACACGCTTTCTTTCCCGTGACAAATCCGCGTGATTCCGAAGTCATGCTCGGAAATATTCTGCGCGACGTCACCGCACAGAGGGTCACAGAAAACAACCTGAAGGAGCAACAGGGGCTTCTTTCCGCGATAATCGATCACCTTCCATTCAATATGTGGGCACGCGATATGTCTGGAAATTATATTTTCCAGAGCACTCAAAGCATCGGCACATGGGGCGATCTCAAAAAAACGGAATCTGGAGCGAACAGCGCGTCATCACTATGGGAGCATTGCTGCGCGAACGCATACAACGGAGAAACCCTGCATGAAGAAATTTCTTTCACCTTCAACGGCGAAACAAGAGATTTTTATCAGATCATCGCGCCATTCTACTCCGGAACCGTGATGTCCGGAATTATCGGACTTCATATTGATATAACCGAAAAAAACCGGATGAAAAGCGAACATCTGAAAATGCAGAAACTGGAATCGCTCGGGATACTCGCGGGTGGAATCGCCCACGATTTCAGGAATATCCTCGCTGCGATTCTCGGGAATGTGACGCTTTCGCTTATGACTGTTGACAAATCATCACACATACACCGATACCTGAAAAACGCCGAGAACTCGATTCTTCGCGCAAAAGACCTCACCGGACAACTTCTCACTTTCTCCAAGGGCGGTGACCCGGTAAAAAGTCTGTCGTCTGTCACCGAGATTATCCGGGAAACCGTATCAATGATTTCCGGTGACACGTCAGTCGAATTCAACTATTCATTTGACGCATCGATCCCGATGGTGAAAATCGACAGAATCCAGATCAGTCAGGCTATCCAGAACATCGCGCTTAACGCGATACAGGCGATGAACGGAAAAGGTTATATGTCAGTGCAGACGTCTTGCGAAGACGTCACACACGAGATCAATCCGCTCCTTACTCCGGGACGATATATCCGTATTGCGATATCAGACACCGGCCCGGGAATTGACGACTCGATTCTTGAGAAGATATTCGATCCGTATTTCACGACAAAGAACCATGGCACGGGGCTCGGACTGTCTGTGGTGTATTCAGTCATGAAAAAACACAACGGTCTTGTCAGTGTTGATTCCCGCAAAGGAGAAGGGACGACGTTCTCACTCTTTATTCCATGCGCAACAGACAGCGGGTCAGCCGCGGCGGAACACCCGCACGGTCTTATCCCCGGAGCGGGGAACATACTCGTCGTAGATGATGACGAAACCGTACGGACTGTCACCAGGGAACTTCTCGAACAGCTCGGATACCGTACAGAAACCGCGTCCACTATCGATGACGCTACTGAACTTTACTCGGTTCGTAATTCTCTCGGTGTCGGATTTGACGCAGTGATTATGGATCTGTCAATTCCCGGAGGAAAGAATGGAATTGAAGGAATCAGGATATTACGCGAACAGGATCCTGAAGTGAAAGTCATTGTAATCAGCGGCCTTCTCGATAATCCGGTTTTTGACAATCCGCAGAATCACGGGTTTACCGATGCACTCACAAAACCCGTCAACATCGCGGAGCTGTCACGAATTCTGCACAACATTATCGGCGGGCATCAGCTCGCCTGACCAGCGCCATCGAAATAATGTACACCGCGATCACGATACATACCGAAACCGACGACAGCGCGGAACTTTCCCTCATAAGGCGCGCCGACTGCATCGAAAAAACCGTTATCGGCAGGAGAGGAAACGAATCCTGAATCTGCATTGTATATGAAAGAGTGAACTCGCCGAAAAGTACCGCGAACGACTGAAGGAATGCTGCAATAAACGACGGAGCGAGAAGCGGAAACTCAATTCGTCTGAATATATGGAATGTACCGGCGCCTGTCATGCGGGCCTCGTCAACCAGCGTCGAATCAAATCGCGAAAAAGAATCTTTCATAAAGGAAAATGACAGCGGTACACTTACGCAGATCAGTCCGGCGCAGAGAAGAAACGAAGAGGGTATGCCCGTAACCACACCGGTATACACAAATGAAATCGCGAGAAACGCGCTCGAAATACCGATTGTCGACAATACGAGTGACGACAATATCCCGCTCTTCTTCTTGACGAAAAAATATCCGGCCGCTACGGAAACCGCCGCACCCATCGCTGATACTATCGACGTATTCGCGAGAGACCGCCACACGGGATATTTTTCGTTAAACGAAGATGAAACGATCGCCGCAAACGGAGACAGATCCGGAAGTCCGGTAAATGGATTGAATACGGAAACAACCAGCGCCGCTCCTACAATACCGAACTCGAATAAAAGATATATGCATGTGCCGATAAGCAACGCACGGGATCGGTTGTATCTCTGCGTATCAACCGGAAGCTCATATGAGCGCACCCCATGAGAAAGGAGCGCTACCGCACAGATGATCACGCACTGCACCAGACCGAGCGACAAAGCCCTTGAGAAATCCATGCTCCCCCTGAGAACTGTCGCGATTTCAACTTCCATTGTCGAGTACGCCATACCGCCGATTCCCAGAATCACCGCAAAGCTCATGAAACAGAAGGAAAAAACAAGAAACGCCGCACGTGCAGCGGAGGGAAGCGCAAGGGGAAAAACCACCTTTATAAAGAAAATGAATCTCCCCGCTCCGTTCGTACGAGCATCTTCCGCAAGATCTCGTGGTACTGAACGAAACGCGTCCGACAGATATTTCACAAAAATCGGCGCATTATAAAAGGCGTGCGCGACGAGAATCCCCGGAAGCGTATACATCAATCCCGGATTGATCCCCGCCTGGGCAAGAAGACCTCCCGGAGAGAAAAGAACCGCAAAGGAAACAATGCATGCGATGGAAGGAAAGAAAAAAGGGATAAACAGCGTCGACCCGACAAGCGGAGACAGCTTTCCGCCGCGTCCCGCGTATAACGCGGGAACAAGCGCGACAATAAAAGATACAATAGTGGAAAGCACCGCCTGCTTGAATGTAAAAGCAATCACATTGATCGCCCGCGTATCGCTTAACGCGGCAACTAATGATGATAACGTAAAATAATCACGTGCAAAAAGAGCGCAGGGAACCAGCCATACCAAAAGGTATGCGGGGTAAATCCAATACCCTGCGCGGGATTCCCTGCCCATCCCTTACCGGAAAATCTCTTCCCACTCTTTCAGATACTTCGCCAGATTGTCGGCAAGGTTATGCTGAGGGAGTGACACAGTTTTAGCGGGGAGAACCGCTTTCTTGAATGAGTCGGGAAGCGGAACATCCGTCACGGGAAACATCCACTGATTGAGAGGAATGTCTTTCTGAAATGAATCTTCAAGAATCGAATCAAGAAACGCTCCGGCCAGCTTCGGCTGTTTTGTTCCTTTCACCACTGACCCGGCTTCCACTTGAAGGAATCCTCCCTCCGCAGGGATAAATGCCTTATATTTTTCGCTCTTGTAGTTCTCCCATGAATATGCGCCGTCGGTCGCGTAGGAGAGCATCACCGGCGCTTCCCCCGCCTCGAATTTGGCGAATGCCTCACCCCATCCCGGAGTGACAGTCAAAACCGCTCCCTTGAGCCTTATCCAGAAATCTTTCCATCCGTCTCCATACACAGCCACAGTCCACAGGAGAAAATCCTGTCCTGTACTCGACGTTCTCGGATCCTCGATGATAAGCCCTTTCTTCAATGCGCATATATCCGCGAATGTTTCAGGAACTTTATCCAGTTTCAACGGATTATACACAAACGCGAGCGCACCGAAGTCATACGGAGTCGCATACTCAACGTCAAACAGTGCTGATTTTTCAGTCACCCGGAAAATTCCCTTCGAGCGGTATTTCGACAGAAGGTTCTCCTTTTTCGAGAGAGAGACAAGCGCGGGAGTCAGGCCAAGCGCGACATCCGCACGGGGTTTCTTCTTCTCAAGCTTGAGCCGCGCGACAATATTTCCCGCATCGGCGAACTTAACCACTTTCACGGTACAGTTATATTTCTTTTCAAACGCGGGAACTGCGCTCTTTTTTATCCAATCAAGACTTTCATACGTGTAGATAACCAGTTCATCCTTCGCCCATGCGGAATTCGCATACGCCGAAAGACACACAACCGCTGCGATACACACCATTATTCTCTTCGCTATTTTCATCACATAACCTCCTCTAAAACCGCGATTACCGGACCTGACACGGCGATCCTCGCCCTCTTCGCGGTAATGACATTTGATATACACAGTGAACTTCCTCTTTTCAGGAGAGCATTATCCAGAGGATACGCAAATCCGCGCAGCGTAATCCTGACTTTTGAAGAAAGCGCAAAAAAAGAAATTGTCGCGCCGACTTTATCAGTGATTACGGACGATGACCCGATCTGAAATATCCGCTCAACGGGAGAACACAATTCAATCCTTGCTCGGCCGACGAAACGTTCAAGAAGCGCGATATTCCCCATCATATGATCTGTCCGCCCTCCCCGCCAACCGAATACCATCACCACGTCGAAACCTTCATCAACGATGATTCCGAGTGCGAGTTCCGCATCAGTCATGTCCTTTTGCGGAGGGAATTTCATAAATTCAGAACCGGCAGACGCGAAGAACGCGGTATCATCCGGATCAATCGAATCAAAATCACCTATGATAACACGGGGAACAATACCGAGAGAACGGGCAAAACCCGCGCCGCTGTCAGCACAATAAAACACATCACCGCGCCGGAAGAACCGCCGGCATACTTCAGTGTCATCCACATCACCGCCAAGGAATAATACCGCCCGCGCCAATGTTCCTCCCCTGAAAACTCATAAAAAAATAAAAAACCCGCGGGTCTCTCCGCGGGCATACTATCGCTCGCTCCCTCCGCCGGAATTACTCGGCTCAGGTTCTAAGGGTCAGGCTCATCGCCTCTCTCAGCCCGCTTTCGCAAGCTCCCCCGGAGTCAGTTCAGTCCAATTTACCACAATCCATATGTCAACTCAATATACATGACTTCAGAAAAACACAATCCCGCTTCTGCGCACTCACTATAAAACAACCAGATATCATCATTTCCTGATTGAAAGAAAACCATGCCGCACGACTCCGGATCATGAACGAATGCATCCTGTTAATCACACAATCGGGAGTGAATCATTTACCTGATTCGAAAAACACGAACTCTTCTGAACAATTAATTTCTTTCACATCAATGATATTCCTGAATGCGTCGCGATAGTCTGTGTAGCTATTGAGAAACCCGATAAGTTCCGGAAGCGGCTCCGGCATCAATTGATCCTGTAAAACTTTTTTTCTCGCCGGTTGAAGGAAATATTTCAGGAATACCGCTCTTGACTTATACGTTCATCGGGTTGAGAATACAGGGATGACACGCTCATCATTGAAAATAAAAATATTGTTTCTGCTCATCGGGACTTTTCTGTTCCTCGAGACAATCAATATATGCACCGGATCCGTCTTTTTATACGTTAGTTACAAGGATCTTGAGCATACGATCGAGGGCGGAAATAATAACCGTATTATTCACGCAATTGAAAATGAAATTGAATCGCTGGGGATAATGACTCTTGACTGGTCAGCATGGGATGACATGTATTATTTCATTCACACTCGCAGCCGTTTTTTTTCCGATTCGAACCTCAACTCAATGTCGCTTGAGAGCAACAGACTGAATATACTCTACTGCTTTGACCGTTCAGGAAATATCGTATGGGGAATGGACTATGATTACAGCAACAAATCACGCGCATCATACAACCTCTTTCCGCTCGGCCGGCTGGATGACAAATCTCCGATCCGCGCGGTACTGAACAATCACCGGAATATAAACGGAACTCCGATCAAAGGAATCCTTCCGACAGAAAAAGGAAATCTGCTCATTGCCGCGTTTCCCGTCATCAGGAGCGATCGGTCAGGACCGCCGAATGGAATTCTGATTATGGGCAAATTTCTCAGCACGGAATTTCATCGTAAAATTGAAGAACAGACAAATCTGAAATTTGAAATTATTCCCGTCAACGAAGTCCCCGCCGATACCATGAATACTCCCCTGAGGGGAAACGCCCCACACGGTACATTTTTCCGCACGGAGCACGAAGGAAATGAATACTTTTATTCACCCGTGCCGGGAATTAATGGAAAAGCTGTTTCGTATATACGGAGACTTTCTCCGGGAGATATCCGTAAAAACGGCGCGTTCACCATCCTTTTCACCCAGATTCTTCTCGGTTTGAGTACCATCACTGTCGGTGTGGTGATTGTACGGGCGATCTACAAATGGATCATCAAACCAATTGAAGATCTTCTGAAACGGATCCAGACAATCAAGTCAGCTGAAGATATCAATAATACCGCGTCGGCCGTTCAAAATAATGAAATCGAAAACCTTACAAAGGAATTCGATTCGCTGATGACAATTACAACAAATCAGAAAACTCTTCTTGAGGAAAAAATTCAGCTTCTTGAAAGCCTCGCCCGCATCGATCAGCTAACGCAGCTGTACAACAGACGATATCTTGATGAAATGCTCAAGTCTGAGTGGAACCGATTAAAGCGGGAAAACCGTCCGATCACGTTTATTCTCATGGATGTTGATTTCTTCAAAGCGTATAATGATACATACGGACATATCGCCGGAGATGACTGTCTTACAAAAATAGGGAATGTTATCCGATCATCCGCAATACGGATTACGGATACCGCCGCGCGATATGGAAGCGAGGAATTCGCGCTGCTGCTGCCCGGAACCACGGAGGAAGACGGCATGCAAATCGCTCAAAAAATTCTCGATGGGATATCAGCCATCAGGATCGAACATTCTGAATCCCCATCTGGTTTTGTAACAATAAGCGCGGGTATCGCGACCCTTATCCCGGATAACACCAATAATCGTTCGGATATCGTAAGTCAGGCGGATAAAGCTCTGTATCGCTCAAAAAATGAAGGAAGGAATAGGATTTCTGTCTTCCGCAACTCATAACCACGCTTCAACCCTCCACTCGCACCATCCGTTGTATATTCCAATTATACAAAATTTGAATTCAGTGTTGACAAAATGACTATTGGTCAGTATATATCTTATAGTCATTTATGATACTTTTGTTAATTTTTTATTCACTAAGTATCATAAATCGGGGTCATCCGGGTTATATCGATTGGAAGTGCCTGAAACTGGGGAATAAGCCGGCCATATCGATAGAATGTCTCGCATGATAAAGGAGTAATGAGTGGGACCAAAGGAACGAAAAGAACGGGAAAAAGCCGAAAGGCGTGATGAAATTATCAACGCGGGAGAAAAGCTCTTTCTGGAGAAAGGTCTTGCCGGAGCGACGATGGATGAAATCGCGCGGGAAGTTGAACTCAGCAAAGGTACGCTCTACCTCTATTTTCCGTCAAAGGAAGAGTTGTTTCTCGAAATTACTCATCGTGCGATTGCGACAATGCTTTCAATGATGAGGAACGCAATTGAAAATGAAGAAGGCGTGCTCAACCGTCTGGAAAAATTCGGCGAAGCACACGGCAGATTCGCAATAGAACATCCGGATCATTTTCAGATTCTCATGCGGACAACCGATTACAGTCTTTTCAGAAAACCGGAGTTTAAAGAACTCGGACATTCTATACTCGCGAATCAGAATGAGATATGGAAGATGGTTACGGATATAATCCGGGATGGAATTGATGAAGGACTTTTCAAAGCGGACACAGATCCACTCGAAGTATCGATATCTCTCTGGTCAATCTCAACCATGATGATGCAGATGACCGCACATGTGAATATCAACAGAGAAATGCTCACTGAACACAATGATCCGTTTCTCAATGTCGACTTCGACAGCATTATCATAAAGAACTGTCATCGTATTATCGAGTCAATACTCGCGAAAATTCCTGATGGTTATGAATGATGCGGAATGGTATTTTTATTTTTGCAATAAATTTCCGCATCCCGCGTCATTCAAAGGAGAAGACAAACGGATCACCGCACACATGATCAGATAAATTATTTTATTAAAACGTATACCAGCAATGTCATAAGGAGGACATCTTGAATATCATTGAAATCAACGGGCTAAAAAAGAATTACCCTCTCGGCACAACAACCGTACACGCGCTCCGCGGTGTGGATTTGACCATCAAAGAAGGAGATTTTGTCAGCATCATCGGTCCGTCAGGCAGCGGAAAAACCACGCTTCTCAATGTCATAGGATGCATTGATCACGCATCGGAAGGAAGCGTTAAAGTCGGCGGAACTGAAATCACCACACTTGACGACAAGGCGATCACAAACATCCGTCTTCACAAGATCGGGTTCATTTTCCAGACATTCAATCTTATTCCCGTACTCGATGTCATTGAAAATGTGGAGTTTCCGCTTCTTCTCATGAGAAACCAGTCAAAATCGGAAGTCCGCAGACGCGCTGAAAAACTGATCGATGAAGTGGGGCTTACTGAACATAAGAAACATCGTCCCGCGGAACTCTCGGGAGGACAACGTCAGCGTGTTGCGATCGCGCGTGCGCTCGTCACCAACCCGGATATCGTTCTGGCCGATGAACCGACCGCGAATCTCGACTCAGTCACCGGCGCGCAGATATTGGAACTGATGAAAGAAATGAACCGGATAGAAAAGACAACATTCATTTTCTCAACACATGACGCCAACGTGCTCCAGTACGCACACGGCATCATCAAGATCAAAGACGGCCTTATCGCCAAGGATTAATACAGATGAAACTAATACTTAAAATAGCATGGAGAAATATTCTCCGCCATAAAGGGAAAAGCATTATTATCGGAATGATACTTTTCATCGGTGCGCTCCTCATGACTGTCGGCAACGGCGTTACTGAAGGAATGGATCGCGGCCTTGAAAAGAACATCGTGAACGGATTTGTCGGCGACATTGTAATCGTAAGCGACAAGGAAAAAACAGACAATATCCTTTTCCGGATAATGGGAGAATCGGTCGAAACAATCACCAATTATCCCGAAATAAAAAAGATTCTTCAGAATCAGAAATATATCAAAGACTTTCTGCCTGCGGGAAAAAACACCGTCATGATTCTCAACGAAGACGGAGGAGACCCCACTTTCGCTTTTGTATTCGGAGTCGATCTCGATGCGTACAGGAAGTTCTTCCCGAATTCATTTACTCCCATTGAGGGAAAGTTGTGGAACAAGGGGGAACCCGGAATCCTCATCCCCAAATTCATCAGATCGGAAATGTTTGATCAGATGAATGTCTGGTTCACTCCGAAAGGATTCAAACTCAACAGGGAAAATCTCAGCGAAGACGCGAAGGCAAGCGTTGATAACCTCAATCTCAGAGATAGCGCGGTCATTATGGGTTTGAGCGATGACAATACAAATGCCGATCTCCGTGTTGATGTGAACGGAATAATCAAATACCGCGCACTCAACACGCTCTGGGGGCATTTCTCCCTGATGGATATCGAATCGTACAGGAACTGCTTGGGATATGTCAGCGCTTCTGACGCAAGCAATGAAGTATCCGCAGATAAGAAAAAACTTCTGGAACTCGACAACGAGAATCTTGACGCGATGTTCGGTACGCAAAGTCTCGTAGTGTCGGACAAGGGAAACACGGACATCTCCTCGATCAACTTCAAGAGAAAAGAGGAAAAGAAAACCGTCGGGGTTGACCTCGAAAAGGGAACCTACAATATCGTCATGGTCAAACTGGCAGACAGTGATTCACTCGATTACTCAGTCGATACACTCAACAAAGAACTGTCTAAAGCGAAACTCGGAGTGCATGCGGTCACATGGAAGAAAGCATCAGGCTTCGTCGGCAACATGGCGATTATCATCAAAGGAGCGCTCTTCCTTTTTGTGATGTTCCTCTTCATTGTCGCGATAATCATCATCGTAAATACGCTGTCGATGGCGGCGATTGAACGCACAACCGAAATCGGAATGATGCGCGCCATCGGTTCGCAGAAAGGATTCATTGCGAAAATGTTCGTCGGCGAAACGGCAATGCTTTCCTTTGCGTTCGGCGGCATCGGCATCATCGCCGGAATCATAATCGTCAATATCATCCCCGTATTTCAGATTACTTCGGCAAATGACCTGGTACAGCTTCTCTACGGCGGAGACACTTTTCTCCCGGCTCTTTCGATCGGCAACATACTTCTTGTCGTATTTGAACTCACAGTGGTGACAGCGATTACGGTGATCTATCCGATCAGGGTCGCGACCAGAATTACACCGCTCGACGCGATATCAAGGGATTAGGAGGCTTTACGTGGATCACTTAAATTCAATACTCTCTCGGCTGAAACTGCTTTCAACGATCAGCCTCCGTAATCTTCTGCGTCAGAAACGGCGGAACATATTTCTCGGAACAGCAATGGCATTCGGCGTAATGATTCTCATCATCGCGAATTCGTTCTCAACCGGAGTATCCGACATTCTCTTCAATAAAATCGTCGTTTACGTATCCGGTCATGTGAAGGTGAGCATCAACGAAGGAAAAGGCCAGATGCTTTCAATCTTCCGCGACAAAGAACGGCTTATGAAAATAATAAAAGCCAATTCATACGACGTCGAAGATTTCGACGAAAGCATAGGGTTTATCACGCGTGCCATCGGAAACGGTAAAGCGGAGAACATGGTTCTTGTCGGAGTCGAAACGGGAAAAACCCTTTCGAAGAAGCAGATGCAGGAACTGGACGAATCATTTCATGTTGAGAACAAGGGATCATTCAAGGACCTCGAACGCACCGATGTTGAAAATCCTATTATTCTTTCAAAAGAAAAAGCGAAAGTACTTAATGTTAAAACCAATGATATCGTCCGTATAAAGTACCGTAATATATTCGGACAGACTCAGTCATCGCGTCTTACGGTCGTCGGCATTCTTTCAACAGACAACATTTTTATGCAGGGAGTAATGTTTGTTGAGCAGAAAAACATCAAGGAGATGCTCGGATACCGCCCTTATGAGTGCGGCGACATCTCGATCACACTCAAGGACGCACGCACGAACGCCAAGGGAGTCGCCGATAAAATCCAGAAAGCTCTTGTACCCGGAAGAGCCTTCATCTACGGCACGGTTCGCATTAACGGCATAGAAAGCACAACAACTGTTCTCCCTTACATGGGGGATGATGATTCAAAAAAACTCATTGAAAAAGGATTCACTCTTGTGTCCGGATCAATGGATGACATTCTCAGCAAAACCGGAGTCATGGTTCCTCAGACACTCGCGTCAAAGATGGGAATCCGCGTAGGTCAGAAAATCGAAGTCCGCTTCCAACCGAAGTTTGAAAAAAGTATAGCGAGTTTCACCGCTGAAGTGAAAGGGATATTCAAACCGACTAACGAAACAGGTAACGAAACAATCTTCATGCATGAAGCGGTGTTCTATCCCCGATTCTACGAGAATCTTCCCGATCTCACAATTGACGCCAAAAACGCGTTCGCTCCTCCGAGAAACGCGGTATTTGCCGACGCTATGGGAAAGGAATGGGTTCGGCTTGAAAGATCAGCCTCATCTGACGATCTGAAAAAAAAGATGCGTCATGTTGCGAAGAAAAAGATCAAAGCCGCGACAATCGACGTGACTTCGATGTATGAAGCCGCGAGCGATGTTCTTAAACTTGAAGGCGCGCTCAAACTGATCACGCTCGGCGCGGTATTGGTTTTGTTCTTCATCATTCTGATCGGAGTGGTCAACACGCTGCGCATGACCATACGGGAACGTACGCGTGAAATCGGAACAATCCGCGCTATCGGAATGCAGAAAATAGACGTGCAGAGCATTTTTATAATGGAGACGACCATGCTGACCTTTATCGCGGCAATCACCGGAACCATCGCCGCGTTCATCATGATGGGAATCCTGATGCTTGTTCCGTTTAACGTCACTGACAATCCGATGGGGATTCTGCTTGTCAACCAACACCTACATTTTGTTCCCACATTCGCGGGAGTCGCGGGAAACATGCTGTTGATTATCGCCATTGCGGCGGCTACGTCGTTCTTCCCGGCAAGAAGAGCCGCAAAGCTTTCAGCGGCTGACGCGCTCCGTCACTATGAGTAATACATGAGTCCGGCTGCATCGTCGCCGCTGCAACAGGATTTATAACGCACATGTATGAGCGGATAGAACTATAAATTTCATCCGCTCATATCAAGACCAGAATATTAATTATTTCAGGAGATCATAATGATTAAAAAATACTCTATTGCATTATTTCTCTGCTTCATATTCGTCATGGCAGAAGGAATGATATTCGCAGCACCCAAAGGGATAGATATTCTCAGAAAAATTGATGAAATCGAGGAAATGACTACCGATATCCGCGCAAAGGTGAACATTGCCCAGACTAAAAACGGACAGACAAAAAAGATCGAGCTCCTCTATTACCGCCGTGACGCGGATGACGCGTTCCTTATGGTTATGATCGCACCCGAAACCGATAAGGGGAACGGATACCTCCGCGTAAAGGATAACATATGGATGTACCGCCAGAATACACGCACATTCCAGATCATCAACCGTGATGAACCGATCGGAGGATCGGACGCGAAAGCGAATGACTTCGAAAAGAGGAAGATCACTGAATTGTACGCGGCGCAGAAAGACGCATCCGGGAATGAAGTGACAGAAGAAAAACTGGGCGCGGTCGACGTATACAAAGTCGAAGTAAAAGCGAAAGTAAACGATGTGGATTATCCCAAAAAAATATATTGGGTACGCCGCGACAACTCACTGCGCCTCAAAGAGCAATCATTTTCAAACTCCGGTACGCTCATGCAGACAGCCTACTATATGAACTACACGATCGTCGATGGACGTTATGTGCCGGTTAAACAGCTGTTTATTGATGAATTCGAAAAAGGGAATAAATCACTCGTAGAAATATCCGGCATCTCAACCAGCAAACTGCCGGACATATTCAACAAAGCTTATCTCGAAAACCTGAGCAAATAGGAATACGCAATGAAGAGAATACTTGTTACTTCATTTTCCATTTTAACGCTGTCAGTCATCGCATATGCTGAAGACGCTGTTGACGAGTCAAAACTGTTCTCCGACACGAACACCGTGGTGGATAACGCGGAATTCAAAAAACAGGATCTTGACGCTGAAGCCAACAGCAAGAAGGTCGGCATTTCAGGAGAAATCACCAGCGTAAACAGCTACCTGATGAAAAAAAAATACTTCACCGGCGGACGCAACGATGATGACAACATCTTCGACTCGTATGTGCTTGGAGATCTTTTCCTGGACGTACGTCTTCCCGCAAACGTGAAAAGTTTCGGAAGCTTTGAGGGAGAATACAACGCACGGACGGAAGAAACCGATTTCGCGATCAAAGAACTGTTCATCGACTTCAACTTCGCGCATGCGATTTATTTCCGCACCGGGAAGCAGGTTTTGCAATGGGGACGATGCTACCTCTGGAATCCGACTGACCTGATCAATATTGAAAAGAAAACGTTTATCGAAAAAACCGGAAACCGCGAAGGCACTTACGGATTAAAAGCGCACGTACCCTTCGGTACTTCGTTTAACATATACGGTTTCGCGAACACGGTACGGTCAGACAATGCCGACCGCATCGCGGGTGCGGGTAAGATTGAAGCCCTGTTCGGAGAAACGGAAATCGCTCTCTCCGGATGGGGAAAGCAGGGATACCATCCTGTCGCGGGTCTTGATTTCGCGACTAGACTTTCACGCTGGACCATACTCGGAGAAGCAAGCGTTTCAAAGGGAAGCAATGAAATGAAACCGGACACGAGCAGATCGGTGCTTACGACATCGCGCGACAATGAAAAGATTGCAACCAAGGCGAGCATTGATATAGGCCGCCTCTTCGATGTCGGTGATCAGGAAAACAAACTTTCGATCAGAGGCGAGTTTTTCTACAACAGTGACGGATACGAAAAAAACTACTTCAATGATGACGATGTATATATGTACGATGCGCCTGTTACAGTTGATGACGGTTACGGCAATAAAACCACCCTGCCCGGAGGAACTGTCGGAGCCTATCTCGCGGGTAAAGGGCTGTATGAGCAGAATTATTATTCTAAATACTATGCGGCCATTTTCACTACAGTGAACAAATTCATTATCAGTGATTGTTCATTGAATATCAACCTTATATCGAATTTAAGCCAACGTTCATATCTTTTTTCATCAGGAATCTCATATCAGGATCTTAATGACCTGAAACTGGGTCTTACGGTAATTACTGCGTTCGGAAAAAAGAATACTGAATATACGTTCTCGAAAAACGCCGCGACTGTTCAGTTCGAAGCGGGAATTTTATTCTGAGACATATACACGCATGTTGCGCCATCGGCAGAGGGTGATCACAGTCAGCCGGATTGTCCTCATCGGATTCAATTGTATATAAATATCTTTTCAGCATAGTGCATACACACTTTGCCCTATGCTGAAAAGTTTAACGCATCTCCAATTGAATAGTCTGTCAATAATTCGACGCTCCAATCATGAAATGGTATAGAGACTTTATCCGATACCACGCGACTTTAATCATTAAAGAATTATACGTTGTAATCATTAACGTCAATCACGACTACCGTCACATCATCCTTGAGACTTTCACCAACAGCGACACCCGACCATGAAGATACTTCCGAAACAATACGATTTATAAATGACTCCACATCGAGGGCTCCGCACTGCGCGATAACATCTTTGAATCTGTCATTTCCGAATGCGATTTTTTCGTCGCCGTTCGCTTCAATAATGCCATCGGTATACAGGATGATCCGATCACCCGGAACGAGCTGGACTTCAAAATCGGTATACACGGAATCATCGAATACTCCTATCGGACGACCGAACATCGCATAACCGGTTACCTCTCCGCGGGTACGGTGATGAATATAAAACGGAGGATGACCGGCAGTCGAATAACGGAGTGTCCGATTAACCGGATCAATCACAATGCAGCTTGAGGTAAGATAGACCCCATCCGGATATGCGCTCAGAATTGAATTGATGTGCGTCAATATCTCCGATGGTTCAATCAGTCTGTTTTTGATTGATCCGTACGCCATCTGCATCATTGATGCGACCATTGCGGCGGGTACTCCGTGTCCCGCGACATCAGCGATGATAACGCCGACCGTCCCTCCCTGCTTGACTGAAAAATCATAAAAGTCTCCGCTCACATTTGAAGACGGAATGAACCGCGCGGCGAAAACGAGACCGTCAACAGAAGGAACCTCGGCGGGAAGAATACTCTTCTGAAGTTCAATGGCAATATCGAGTTCATTCCGAATAATACGGAGCTCACTCTGGATCTTCACCGAATTTTTCAATGATATGAGATTTTCAACGCGGGCAACCAGTTCATCCCCGTTGACCGGTTTTACAAGGTAATCGTTCGCGCCTGCGGTGATCCCCGCGACGATATCGCTTGTCGACTGACGAACCGTAAGCATGACAATCGGCAGCTCATGACTAGAATAATTCTCACGTATCTTTCTACAGATATCATACCCTGATATGCGCGGCAGCATCACGTCGAGAAGAATAAGATCCGGAATTTCGCCGCGTGTAAAATACGAATCAACCTGCTCGCCGTTCTCGGCGGTAACAATATCATATCCTTCCATCAAAAGATGGTTGATAACGATCATGATATTGATCGGCTCATCATCCACCACAAGGATTTTTCCGCGGCTATGCCGCTTTCCGTCAACATCGGCCGGAACAGCAGTACGCACAGAATGTGTTTTACCGAATGGAAGAAGCGTTCCGGGCCTCGGAGTTTTTCTCTTCTCGGTAATCGAAGTGGCATCCTCAACCCATGAATTGATGGTGAAAGAGAAAACAGTACCTTCTCCCTTCACTGACTTGAACCAGAGATGTCCGCCGTGCAGCTCCACGAGCTTTCTAGTAATCGCAAGGCCCAGACCTGTTCCGCCGTATCTGCGAGTCATTGAGCCGTCTCCCTGTCTGAACGGCTCGAATATCTGTTCCTGTATATCATCAGGAATACCGATGCCGCTGTCTGAAACATTCACTACGATGCTCTTCTCATCACACCTGTCGGCTGAGATGCGGACAAATCCGTTCTCCGTAAACTTGACCGCATTTCCGACCAGGTTCAGAAGAATCTGCTGAAGCCTTCCGTCATCACCGCGGACAATCATCGTATCCGGTTCTATATTATTTTCGATACTGATATTTCTATTACCTGCAAGCGGCACCGTGATCGAAAGAACAAACTGCGCGACATCATGCATGTCTATCCGCTGGAAATTAAGATCAAGATCAAAGTGTTTCATACGGGAAAAGTCCAGAATATCATTCACGAGATTACCGAGAGTCTTCCCGCTCGCGATGATCAGTCTGATATTATCCCTCGTCCCGTCATTCAAAGGACCGGAAGCTCCACGCATAAGCGACTCAGCGATTCCGACAATTCCATACAACGGAGTTTTAAGTTCATGAGATGTATTCGCGAGAAACTCGTCCTTCATCGCATCAAGTTCGAGCAGCTTTCTGTTTGATTCCTCAAGTTCAGCAATCTTCAGATTGATAAGCTTCAGCATATGATTGAATGTCTGTGACAGCATCCCCACTTCATCCCGTGAACGTACAGGAACACTGATATCGAAGTTGCCATCATCCATTTTCATCGCGGCCTCAGTAAGGCGCATGATGGGTTTTGATATCTGACGGCTGATAACAAATCCGAGAAATGCGACAAAGGTGACCGCGATTGCGACGATAAAACCGGTGATCTTCCTCATTTCAATCACCGGAGCAAGAACCATTTCCTTCGAATAGAGAACCCGGCACAGACACACAGGCTTACCCGATACCGAACCCACCGCGATGAACTCGTAAAAACGCCCTTTCTCTCCGGGAATCCCGATTTCCCCGTTCCACTTCCACGGCTGCTTCATACGCGAGATACTGCCGGAGCTTACACCTCGGAACCTGTCAGGAGGAACTTCACTGCGCAGTGTTGAATACCTGGCGAGAACATTTCCGCTATGCCCCTGCATTGATGACAGGAACACCGCTTCCGCATATACAAGATCATTTCCCGCGTAGCTTTTGAGAGAAGAAAAAAGTTCTCCGGCATCAACTCGGCTCGTTTCGATATCAGCGCCGGTCGCAAGTATGATATTGGTGAGGGTATGGGACAGGAACCGCGTGAGCATATCCCCCTTATCCATCAGGTCGGATATCTTTTCACTTTCAGAACGGGTCATCTGAATGATCGAAACCGGAAATACGGCAAGGATCGTGATTACAATTGATATGGCGACAAGTTTGTATCGGATTTTCATTGATCATTATGACAAATCATCTTTTCAATAAAGTCAATGAATGTTTACGATATATCCTCATCCGGCATATTTTTTTTAATTGGAGACCGCAGGATAATTAATCTTCAATTCATCGGCAATCATCTGTTAATGAGTATTTAACTTGACCGACCGCTGTCACCTTACTACACTTAATATGAAAGGTTTATCAATGCAATTCATTAGTTCTGTCTTTTCAACACTTCCCCGCAACAGACACGGAGGTACGGCATATTCCCGCTTTGCCGTTACCATGCTCTTTCTTTCCGTTATTACCGGAGTATCTTTAATTCACGCACACGCGGAAAACAACGGATCCTTATCACTTGAAGCGGGATACACGAAGATCGGCGGATACTACTCAGACCGGTTTCTCGGAGCTCCCGGATTCAGAGTCCGCTGTATCCCGCTGAAATTCGGATACTTCTACCCGGATTTGGCTTTATCGTTCGCGTCATACCGTGTAAACGGAAGCAGAGGATCGCAGCTGAATGTTTCCGGATTCGATCTGGGCGCTCAAGGATTTAACCGCTTCGGGTCATTCACTCCGTTTGCGGGAGCCGCATTCGGCCTCAGATATTTCTATTTCAACGGTGAACGGACAGGAGAAAAGATCCATACACTGAAACCCTCATTCGGATTGCGCGGCGGAGTTATAGTTTCTCTCAACGACCGGCTGTCCGCGGAAGTCCGCAGTGATTATACGCTCAACATGCTTTCCGGCGAGAGGTTTGATTCATACTGCATAAGCATGGGTATATCCTATCGCTTCGGCGCTCCTGAGTCCGGTGCCGTTACAGTTATCCAGCCGGCACCTGATTTTTACGGAGAGGGTCTCTCCGCTCTCCGCGCCGGGCAGATAAGCAAAAGCCGCGAGCTTCTCGCGCAGGTTCCATCCGATGATCCTCTATATTCCGATGCGCGGAAACTTATATCCGAAATCAACGATTCAGAAAAGGCTTTCAATGAAGCCGAGACACTCCTGGCGGAAAACAAAAAAATTGAAGCGCTGCCCCTTATGGAAAAAGCGTCCCGAAGACTCCCTGATGCCGCCAAGATACTTCAATCACTGCGCAATGAACTGAAGAAGGACATCAGTCAGCTGGAAAAAAGCGGGATCGCCGCCTACGAGGCGAAAGACTATACCCGCTGCATTTCAATCATGCAGAAGGTTCTTGCAATAGATCCGTCAAATCAGACCGCACGTACATATTATGAAAGAGCGAAGAAACGCGAGGAAGCGCTCAGAAAACTCCGGTGAGTACACATCACCGAAGTTAAGCGCAGACAATAGTACACTCCTTCTGCGAATGATATATGACGCAGAAGGATATATCCATTCAAGTCTTATCAGTTCAGATCATCCTCGGAATCGACAACGTTGAAAAAATTCGCAAGTCCAGCCATGGCGATCAGATTTCTGTGCGATTCACTTAATTTCACAAGGACAAGCGAACCGTTCAGAGCGGTGAGTTTCTTATGCGCGATGATCAGCATACTGATCACGCTTGATGAGATTTCATCGTTATTCCCCGCAAGCATTACCGCTACACGCTGGTACCGGGTAATAATATCTTCAAGAAAAATCTTCTTGAATTCATTGATATTGAAGAAGTCCAGCTTGTCGCGAACAATCACCAGATGATAGTGACGCTTTTCCAATTCTTCGTAATCCATACCCCTTCCTTGATTGAGAAAAATTTTATGTGCGTTTTAACATCTGTTTTCCCGTTACACGAAAAGGATAAACAGATATGTTCTTGGTGCGTATCCATCAAAAGTGCTTTTGAAACACATGATTTCTCAACGTGCACATTTTTACAAGAGCTCCGGTTCACCATTCGGTCTGAATTTACAGTCTACCGTACGGGACAGTTCGACTTTCTTAGCGGCTTTCGGCACTGCGGCCATAACTCCACCGCCTCCGGATGACGAATACGATCCCGCAGATACGGTACAATACGATATCTCATATGATGAGATCATAAGATCAAGATCTCGAACATACACCCTGAAGTAATAAATTGTTCCCGGAACCAGACCGCTCGCACAGGATTTCAGAGTATTGCTGTTCGAAGGATCAAATGTAATCCATCCGCGCGTGACATCCATTGCGGCGTCACTTGAAGGAGGTCTATCACTTTCAAGAACGGATCGCGAAGTCGCGTAGTAAATTCTGTATTGAAGAAACTCCTGCGGAGTTCCTCCGTCCGGATCACTGGCCTTGAACCAGGATATCCCCACGGACTCAACCTCCGGCGAAAGAGTTATAACAGGATCAGCAATTACCGGAGCAGTCCTTGACGCGACAACGGAATTGTTCTGCACATACCCGCTGACAAGCCCCCCTCCATCGATTACAAAGACATTGAACCACCACATACCCCCTTCAGGAACGTTCACCTGAATCGTTCCGATATCATATGTCCAATCTGACGTCACCTCGATGCCGCCAGCCTCGGCGTGTGCGAAGGTATTTACATCAGAAGGAGATTCAGCATAAAAGACTCTGTATCGGAGGGAAGTCTGAGGTGTCTGAAGATCCGTTGCCTTCGTCCATGCGAGATTAACGCTGAGAGGAACAGTATTAGTCACCACAAGGGAATTTCCGTCAGTTTCGGGGGCGGTGTTCGCATATCGAAATGGAGCCACACCTCTGTATATCGATATATTTTCGTTTTCATCGCTTACGAATACATTACACCATAAATAGACCGTCCCCGATGGAATAAGCGCCTGTAAGGATGAAATACCGAGCGTCCATCCCGCAGTCAGTTCCACTCCTCCAATTTCGGCTTCGGGAACTGATGAGAATGAGGACATCGATACGAACACACGATACTTCAGATGAGAAGGAGAGGTCAAATCATCCCTCGCATCCAGCCAGCGGACATCAAGGGTTGTAGGAGTTATATATGAAGCCGCAACTATTCCTGAGTTACCCGGAGAGGGCGGCTCATCACCGATTTCATTATTGATTGCATCCTTAAATCCGTCATCCGTGCACCCGAACACGAAAACCATTATCAGCACTACCGGCAGACAAATTAATCTGAGTCTTTTGCTTGTTTCAGCTGATTTTTGTATGGTTTTCATTTTTTACATAAAAAACCGGATTCGCCGGATACATCCTTTTAGATTTTTTCTACTGGATAATCAGAAATTCTTAATACTACTGTAGGAACAGTGTATCAAAAGCCCGACTGGATTTCCTCTGAATCATCAAGAAAAATCAATATATTTATTTTTTTTATACACAGTTCTTAAATATTATTAATTATTATAGCAGATTTATATCATTTTTATAAACAAATAGGCATGGTACAAACTGCTATACTTTGTAATGGCGCAAACAGCCTGAATCCGGATATAACCGTATTATTATTCCATCTCAATATTCGCACAACCGTTCCGGAGTTTATCACATTGAGGAGATTCATTCCCGGGAATACAAAGAATACGGCAATTCAGGAGCATAGTTACCTATATAATGACCCTTCACCATATATACATTTTTATTGATAATAAAAAAACAGACCCTCCCGGATCTGTTGTATAAATCTTAGCGAATGCATATCATTCAATACGCGATTTTCGTAATTCCTAATCGCGTAGACAGATCTTTTGCGACAGCTTTACTTGAATCATTAAATGACTGCACAATATTCTTCATGATATCATCTTCTTTGATGAAATTCGCATCATTGTAAGATGTATTGAATGTACCGCGTGCGATCTCTCTGGCTTCCGGGAAATAGAACATCTGGATGACACCGGTAATTAATACCCTGGAATTTCGCTTCACCGGCGAGGGAGTCCACACGACTATCAGATAGTCAGTCTTCAATTTTTTCTGAATCTCGGCTAGACGCTGTACGTCAGTCTTTGTATAATCGGTTTCCACCTCAAAATATGAAGGTCCGAATGGTCCCTTAATTTTCACAGGGTAATCGCTGAATTTCTTTTTAACGTCTTCCTGTGTTATCAGCGAAAGAGTGCTCGACTCCGAAAGAGCCTTAGTCAGTGTATACGCATAAATCTGCTCTAAAGTATTTGTATCTCCGGATATGACCGCGCATTTTTTACCTTCGACGATAATTCCTTTCGCGAAAACCTGAAAGTTCGTACGATTGTAATTCTCAATTGTCTGAGGAGCGATACACGCGATGCCGAGAAAACAGATCACGCACAAGACTCTGCATATTTGTTTCGGCTTCAATAACATGGCTATTTTCCCATTCCGGTTTTACTGCTTATTTTATACCCGATAACATCAGAAATCTCATCAAGCATTGATTCAACAGATGAATTTCCTTGCCCCGGTGTCGCCCAACTGAAATACGAATAACCGATCATCTGTTTCTGCGGAAACTGTATCAATCGGGTATATGTAGCAGTTGAAACATTATACGAATATGATGTTCCATATCTTGATGTCTCGACAGTTTCAACCTGCTGGGTATTCTCTGTCCATACAAACAGAATATAATCAACATCAAGTGCTTTCTGAATACGCTCAATAGATGCCATTGTTGCATCCGAGATCCATGGTTTATCAAAATTATCAGTTTTCCCGATTTCAAAATCCATTATGTTCGCTGGATACTTCGGGAACCGCTTGGTAATGTCGTCTTGGCTCATTGCACGAAAAGTGGTGTACTCTTCTATTTTCCTGGTGGTCTTTTCCGCCAAAGAGATATCAATTGCATTGTTACCGCCAGTCACTACTGCAATCGTTGCAGTCTTGTTTATAGCCTCATTAGATATAGGTTTATACAAGTTATACGAACTGCAATCAGCAGTTATAAAAAGTGCAATTACCGGAAGTATTTTAAATAAATTTTTCATCTCGGATCTCCTTTATATGGTACAAGTATTTTCGAAGATTTTCACAGCGCGTATTCAAGTCCCGCAACGATAGTTGTTTCATAGCGTTTATCGAAAATCGCAAAAAGCCCTTCCCGTACATCCAGCGAGAGATATGTGTCTTCACATACCTTAACAAGAGTTCCTAATGTAATAAATCCGTCAATTTTTGACATCAATGACATTTCAACTTTGTCACCAGCGTCATTTTTCGCATCCTCAAGAGGTTTAAAATATGTTCCTCCAAAACCGATTCGGGGAATAACCCAATTACCCTCGCTTGCAATATGATATGATGTGTAAATTGAAATAGGCATGAACTTAATTTTTGAGCGTTCAATAAATCCTATTTCTACTGTTGTTGATCTTCCCTTGAGTGTGCGGCACGCCATTCCAAAGCTCGATATGGAAAAATATCCGGCATATCCGTATGCAGCCTTATCAGGCGCCCATTCACTATCGGAATCTCTTTTGCTGCTTCCGCCTTTTGTCCAATATGTTCCGCCACGAACTCCAAGAGTCCATCGGCTTGTTGCAAATCCCGGCTGATCAGCAAATGAATCATGAGCACACAGCCCCGCCACCACTACAATGAGCGTCAAAATAGAAAAAAGTTGTTTCATTTTTTTTAAATCCTTTTTTTCATATAGAAAATATCTACTGTAATTACTGTCAAGATAATTTAGTTAATGAGGTTAATATGCAGCGAAGTATACGAAAATGCATGACAATAATAGTTTCAGCGGTAATTATTAATTTAACTTCAATTTTATCAGTCCATGCCGCACCTGCACTTTCAGGGCAGATTCATGAAGTGAACAAATCAAATGGAAAAATTATTATCAAGGTGTATAATTCAACAATACCTCCGAGAGCAAACGATATTCTGTTTGTTTCGGTTAAAGGTAAAACGATATATCTCCGCGTGATATTCCCAATGATGACATCCGCACAATGCGTACTAAAAGACAATTCAAAGGATTCAATATCAATTCTATCCGCAGGGTTACCTGTCTTCCGCGATGATGGCGCCGCAACAACACTGCTTATAGATTTTGAACCGGATAATCACCAATATCGAAAAATAACGATGCGTCTTCTTCCTGGCGGTGAGTTCAAGATGGGAGCTGACGAGAGTAAAGACGAAGGGGCATTTTATGAAAGCCCCAGGCATTCTGTGATTATTGAACCATTTATGATAAGTTCATGTGAGATAACCCAAGCGCAATATTCAAGTATAATGAAATCTGAACCTTCATGGTTCCCGGTTAAAGAAAATCCGGTCGAAAAAGTTTCGTGGATTGATGCGATTGATTTCTGCAACCGGTTAAGCGAAAAAATGGGTTATCGTAAAGTATACAATATTAAGAAAAAAAGTGACACATCGGTTGTTACGTTGTTACCGGACGGCAATGGATTCCGTCTTCCTACTGAAGCCGAGTGGGAATTCGCAGCCAGAGGCGGAACTTCCTCAATATATTATTGGGGAAACTCGATAGAGTCAGGTTCCAAGTATGAGCGGATGCTGCGATCAAACATAAAGCAAAATTCACCAACACTCGCTGGAACATATTCACCTAACCCTTATGGGTTATCAGATATGCTCGGGAATGTGAGAGAATGGTGCTTCGATTGGTATTCTGATCGATACTATTCAATTTCAGGAAGTAAAAATCCTCATGGCCCGGAAACAGGAAATTATAAGGTTGTCCGCGGAGGCGGCTGGAGTGATGAGTTCCCCGTGGCCACGGTTTTCGCACGATCAAAAAGCCTCCCAACGTCACGAAGTGAAAATATCGGTTTTCGCATTGCAAGAAGTTCCAATACTAAAACAGAATAGAGAACAATCACATCAAACGTTTCAGAATCTCACCGACGCGCAAAAATCAATCGACCTTACGAGGTAATCCCGGCTTCTGATAATCGGCTGCCGCACGTACACCCCGATGCTGTTCTCACGCGATAAAAAAAGTGAAGTGCCGAAAACCGCGTCACACACACGGGCACGCCCGCCCTCAACCGGAAGATCGGCGAGATCACCGCTCCCCCTTTTTACAGGTGTAACAAAATACATTTCAACGGAGGGAATAAACGGATACAAATGAGAACAGTTGAGACCCATACCTGCGCGGACCACGTCATTCATCGCACGTTTTTTGGTGAAAAAATCTTTTGTAAAAAGTCCGCTCCCCCGCTGTCTGGCGCCGTATCCTCCGAACGCGTGCATTGCGAACTTTTGCACATCAAGGCGCATGCACGGACCTAAAAACAGCTCCCGCCGGCCTAGCGAAACATTCGCAAGGCCGTGCTCATAATACACATCGTGTCCAAAGGGAATGTTATACGACAATACGATACCTAATTGCGAAATACCCGGCGATCCGATAAAATACGACAGCTTGAACAAGCCGTCACCGGCGTCACTGCGTACGTTTCCGGTCGAGTGCTGAATATAATTCATATCAAACGACCCGACAAAACGTTCACCTGCAGGTACAGAAACACCGTACCGGCCCGTAAAAAAACGCGCCGAAGTCTGAATCACGCTTTCGGACATATTCAACTCGATCTCATCCGGACGTATCGTACGCGGAGACTCGACAAGCATAAGAGGATATACGGGAAAAGATATCAGTACAGACAGAAGGAAGGAAAGAACTGTTACGCCAGAATTGATTTTCATGGCATATAAGAAGCCCCCTCTTTCAAGGGGGCTTCACATTATTTTACCTGGTCAACAATCGCGCGGAACGCATTGATATCGGTTACCGCGATATCAGCGAGCATTTTGCGGTTGATCTGAACATTCGCCTTGTCCATAGCCGCGATCAGCTTACTGTAGCTGATTCCGCAGATACGCGCAGCGGCGTTGATACGTGTGATCCAAAGACCGCGCATATCGCGTTTTTTCAGCTTGCGGTGTTCAAACGAATGCTGAAGCGCACGGCGACGTGCGTCTTTTGCGGTACGGTAGAGCGTACTCGCTCCGCCGATGAAACCTTTCGCATCGCGGAGAATTTTCCGCTGACGTTTATGATGGACTAGTCCCGTAGTTGCTCTTGGCATGACTTAAAACCTCGTTATATCTTGATTACGCGTAGGGAAGAAGACGGCGAACATGTGCCGCATCCGTTACTGAAAGCACGCCTGTTCCGCGAAGACCTCTCTTGCGGCCGGTCGGTTTTGCAGTGAGAAGGTGACGCTTTCCCTGCATTCCGTGGAGTACTTTTTTCTTAGCGGTGATTTTGAAGCGCTTTTTCGCTCCGCTGTGACTCTTCATTTTAGGCATTGCTATTCCTCGACATTACTATCAGAATCCTGCTTTGCAGGGCTGTCGTCTTTTTTCGCCGGCTTCACCACAACGGCTGAAGGAGCGAGAATCATCGACATATTTCTACCCTCTATTGAGGGAGTTTTCTCTACTATAGCGCACTCGTTCAATTCCGCGAGAATACGCTTCAATACATTGAGACCAAGCTCAGAATGCACAATTTCTCGGCCTCGGAACATCATCACAAAACGAACCTTATCACCGTCCGCGAGAAAATCCTTCGCATGACGGATTTTATGCGCATAATCATGCTCGTCTATACCGGGGCGTATTTTGACTTCTTTCACATGGACTACGTGCTGCTTCTTTTTCGCTTCTTTGGCCTTTTTGAGAACCTCAAAACGGAATTTAGAATAGTCCATCACCTTGACAATCGGTGGATCCTGGTTCGGCGTGATCTCGACAAGATCAAGCCCCTGCTCTTTCGCAATTCTCTGCGCCTGATCAGTGGCGATAATCTTCGGCTCACCCTCACCTACAAGCCTCACATTCGGAGTATTAATCTCCTCATTGATACGATGCTCGCGTGTTTCGCGCTGCCTGGTAAAACGGCGGTCTCTTGGTCCGTTGATACGATCCTCCTTTGCTCCGAATCGGGCAAATAGATTGTTATATATAAAAGGGCTTCCCGCCGCTTTTGACCGCGACAATTCACGAATCGAGCCTTTGTTCACTCAAGAGTGGGACAAAACGCAGGAACAAGAAATGCACCTGCCGACCTTAAACCGTCGCAGACGTGACAGCATCTCATTTTGCACCCAAATTAATCAACAAAAAATCGCCAAAAGACCCGTATTTTTACCGCTTTGAGGAAGTATCGTCCTTCACTTTCGCGATAAAGTCTTCTATTTTCATGATCACTGACTTCTGTTCGCCGCGCATCCGCACTGAAACTGTACCGTCAGCGATCTCCTTCTTACCAACCACGAGAACGTACGGAACTTTCTCCGTTACCGCGTCACGAATCCTGTAATTCATCGTATCCGAACGCACATCCTCTTCCGCGCGGATCTCCTCACCCTGAAGGCGGAGTACCAGATTCTTCGCAGCCTCAATTTCATCCTCTCCGACGCTGAGAACCTTCGCCTGAACAGGCGCAAGCCATACAGGGAACGCACCCTTGTAATGCTCAATAAGAATCCCGAAGAATCGCTCGAGCGATCCGAGCAGGGCACGGTGAATCATAATCGGCTGATGTTCATTGCCGTCATTGCCGGTATAGGTGATCTTGAATCGCTCAGGAAGATTGAAGTCCAACTGCACGGTTGACAGCTGCCATTCACGTCCGATTGCGTCTTTCACGGCGATATCGATCTTGGGGCCGTAAAACGCGCCGTCACCGGGGTTGATCTTGTACGGCATTCCGGTCGCATTGAGTACGCTGGTAAGCGCTTTTTCCGCACGCTCCCAGATTTCAATTGAACCGACATAGTCCTTCTCGGGACGAGTCGAAAGCTTGATCGAGAAATTCTCGAAACCGAAACTCTTGAGCATGAACAGAGAAAAATTGAACGCGGTGGTAACTTCACTCTCAAGCTGGTCAATGCGGCAGAAAAGGTGGGCATCATCCTGGGTGAATCCGCGGACACGGAGGAGTCCGTGCATGGTTCCGGAACGTTCATAGCGGTATACCGTGCCGAGTTCACACCAGCGCAAGGGGAACTCACGGTACGAACGCTTCTGACTTTTATAAATTTCAATATGGAACGGACAGTTCATCGGTTTAGCGTAGTAATTGTCGCCATCGATATCCATCGGCGAATACATGCCGTCCTTGTAAAACACGATATGCCCGCTAGTTTCCCACAGAAGCGAGCGGCCGATATGCGGAGTAAACACCACCTGGTATCCGTTTTTATAATGCTCTTTACGCCAGAATTCTTCAATCAGCGTACGGACGCGACCGCCTTTGGGAGTCCAGAGAATAAGGCCGGGACCTACATTCGGAGACATCTCAAACAGACCGAGTTCTTTTCCCAGCTTGCGATGATCGCGTTCCTTCGCCTCTTCCTGCACGCGGACATATTCTTCAAGATCCTTCTTATCCGGAAACGCGGTTCCGTATATGCGCGAAAGCATCTTATTCTTCTCATCGCCGCGCCAGTAGGCGCCCGCGTTTTTAAGAAGTTTGAACGCGCCGATTTTACCGGTACTCATCACATGAGGTCCGCGGCACAAATCAATAAAATCACCCTGTTTGTAAAAAGTCGCCGTTCCCTCAATCGCCTCAAGAAGCTCAACCTTGTAAATCTCACCATCTTTTTTGAAACGAGCGATCGCTTCATCCCGTGTCATTTCAACACGTTCAACGGGAATATCCTCTTTGACGATCTTCGCCATCTCGGCTTCGATAGCGGTCAGATCTTCAGGAGTAAATCCGTTTTCGACGTCAAAGTCATAATAAAATCCGTCATCGATCGCCGGTCCGATAGCGACTTTAGCGGATGGGAAAAGCCGTTTGACCGCCTGCGCCATAATGTGCGACGCGGAATGCCAGAACACTTTCTTGCCGTCAGCGTCCTTGAAGGTATATACTTTCAGTGCGAAATCAGTTGTGACTTTACGGGTAAGATCTGACGGTTCACCGTTGACTTCAGCGGCGAGAGCGGCTTTCTGCAGCCCCTTGCCGATAAGTCCGATGACATCGTGGAGAGTCGACCCGCTGTCGGCCTTTATAACCGAACCGTCGGGGAGCGTAACGTTTATCTGTGACACTTGTTTTCTCCGATAGGAAAGGATTGGGTAATACTGGATTTGAACCAGTGACCTCCTGCTTGTCGAGCAGGCGCTCTAACCAACTGAGCTAATCACCCGGGGATTTGTACAGATAAAAGTCAGGCATGGATAGTGTCAATATTTTTTTAGAAGATCAGATGGGCGAGCCACGCGATGCGTGGCCGGGCTGTCCCTGCAACGCCGGTGAGAGGCGGGGCGGTTATCAACCGCCCCGTACAAGATGAGGGCAATGCGTTTCCGCTCCATCCCTCTCGCGCTTCGCGACTGGCAGAAAATTCCAAAAAGATATTATCCCGCGCCGACAAGACCATCGCTCCGTATACTCTTGTCATGCTATGAACGCGTTCAGAAAGATATCTTCGCATATCCCGAAACTCTTCGCGTTGTAACCGCATTCCCGAACTCGGATCGGTTTTTACCGAAATAGACCTCACCCCGTGAACCGATCTCGGTGTTGTCATCGTACTGATACGAGACCCTCTCCATCGCGATACCGCTCCGGTCTCCGCAGTTGAGCACCGCGCCGCATTCCATCGTAAGATAGTTGAAAATCGCATTCGATACTGACAATCCTCCGTACACATACTGTCTCCCGCCCCTGAACTCCGCATAATACGCGCCCAATCCGGAATTGCCGGGAAGGTTATCGTACATATTTCCATATTCCGACGCGTTCCAATTTTCATTGCACCGGTAATATTCCGCGACGAACGACCAGCTGTCGAACCTGCGCAGCGACGGAAACTTCATGTTGATCCTCATCCCCGCGGCGGTTCCCCAGTATCGTCCGCTGTCGCGCCGGGACACCGTACCGTCCGATTCCACGAACTTCATATCGCTTTCCCGCCGGAATATCCCTTCGGCGTATATCACCGCATCCGTCTCCTCCGTGAACGCGACGACGGAATTGACATCGTAACCGAAAACTGGCTTACGGTGACGCTGCGCGACTCCATATACGAAGGCGCCTACAGGCCCTACTCCCGACGAGATTCTGCACACCGCCGGGATATCCGAAAACGACCGCGAACCGTCCCGCACAACTCCTAGAAAATCAATAGTCGCATAACTTTTTATCGGGAACGAAACATGCGCGACAGGATTTCCCTCAGCCTCGTCTATCGGACGCAGAGGATCATGCGACACGTTGATGACGTCCGCCGGATTGAAGAATACTCCGTCACCCCATTTAAGATACTGCTTGCCGATGCGCATATTGCAGAAGTCTCCGAGGAAATCCAGATAAATCTCCCGGATGATTATCTTCTCCTTCTGTTCGTACTTTTGAAATGAGGCTGGACGATATTGAGCCTGAATCTTCACGAATCCGTTCGCATTCGGGTTGAATGCGTTTTTAAACCACATATCGCCTGTCATACAGTAGCTCATCGTGTTCAACCGGAGCGCGTTATCCGGATTGAACCGTGAATTCGCGTTGAGCTTCTGTCCGGCCGCATCGGCGCCCACCTCGCCGCCGTACTCTGCGGCGCTCGCCGTCGCCGCTCCGGCAACGGCTATCATGATTATCAGCATAGTGATTGTTTTTTTCATTACGTTTCACGCGTATCCTGTAACTTCAACCTGTAGTATTATAGTGATCGGCGACACGTCCCCCGACATCGGGAAGAACGCGCCGCCGATCACCTCCTAATATTCTATTTCGCTACGATGAACTTCAATTGCGTCTCATTGAAATACCTTTCAGGAATCTGCCCCGCGCTCATGGAACGGATGCGGTCAACAGTGACGAAGCTCTTCTTATTTTTAAGCGGATCGAAAAACTTCTGCCGGTAACGTATCACGGAACCGCCGGCGTCATACTCGACGCTGTCGATCTCGCATTTTTTCAGAAGCGTTCCGGATACGGCATAGTACTCTCTTCTTTTAGGCACAAGACTGTTCCCGTCGATAACGACAATCAGCTTCGCATAGCATTCATGCCCCGGACGGGGCTTAAGAGTTAATGCGGTATCCTTGTTTTCAGACGCGGAGGATTCGACGAAATAATCATATGAAAGATCGCCGGAGAGGATATCTCCGTAACACACGTCCTCACCAATGGCGAGCGAATGGAACGCCGATTTCATCGTCTTACCGTTTGTATTGAAATACACCCATATCGAATTGTCCCGACGCATTTCGACGGTCCCTTCGTTTTTCTTAGGCTCGCGCACGATCACCACGTTTTTCGACGATCCCGCCTTGTATCCGACGAGATGCTGTCTGCTCACGCGACCGTTATCGTTCTCAACCTCTATCGTCAGCTCGTATGATGCGTTGGCGGGGAAAACCTTTGCATCCGATTTCCGGAGAAGCTCCTCCCCGTTGTCTTTCCCGATTCCCGCAACGGATAAAATCCCTGTAATGGCTATCGCGGCAATTATTCTCTTCATAATAAAACTCCTATATCATTCTATTTTCTACGTGCACCGGGCCCGTACGTTGTTTTAAACACCAGGTCAGCGCATGGCAGCGGATACGCGCCGGATCAGGATTGAAATGACGTCTAACGTTCAGCATATCAAACGCGACGCGAATCAGACAGCTGAACCCTCAATCACAATACTTCCAACAGCCGCTCACGGGCAGCCTATCAGTCAGTCCGTCAGTAACTGAACGGCCGCTGACGGAGTATCCGCCTTAGTGGGAACTGAGTCCAGAACACGATGTTGATCGCGATAAACAGAGCTATCTCAAGCAGATCAATCAGCGACATCTTCGCATATAGCATCATATCGAGGATATACGAGAATACGAGCATACCGTTGACCGCGGACGAAACCTGCGAGGATACCCAGCCGATGACCGATCCCGCCATGACCCCGCAAGCGGCGATAATCAGGTACTCGACGATAATCATCCGTATTATCTGAGCATCGCGGCACCCAATCGCGGAACAGGTCCACAGTTCTCCTCGCCGTTTGTACGCATGTATCCATACGAGCGCGCCGATAGAGGCTCCGCAGAGAGGGAACATCACACAGAGAAGAATTATTTTCAAAGCATTGAAAATCAAAATTATTACTTCCGATTCGCGCATGCGCTCGAAATAGTTTGTTGATTCGTCAATCGTTACAGCAAATGCGTTCAGCTCCTTCCGGATCATTTCATCAAGACTCAGAAGTTCCTTTTCGGAAATACTTCGATCAGCAGTCACGACTATTCGATTGTAAAACGCGTCAGTATTCAGAAGAACTTTCATCGATTCCGGGCTGATTACACTGCACTCCCCTATATTTCCTTTTCCGACCACGCGATACTTCACCGTATTCACGAGTTTAGCCGGTGTGAGAGTTGTCACATATGCCGTATCTCCGACATCGAGCGACTCCTCGTCAAATTCCGTTGAAATCGCTATTTCATCCGATTTATCGGGCAATCTGCCCTCTATTCTGTATTTGCTGATTTTATCGGCATTATCCGCGTTGATATCCGTCACCAGCACAATACCGTTCTTCTTCTTCGAGTTGATGAATCCCCGCACGAATCTCTCCCCGCGTACGTGTACGAGTCCACGCACCGAACTGATCCGCCCGATTTTGTCGTGCGATATGAAACTTGTTTCATATGAAAGATGTCCGTTGATTCTAAGTTCGTCATCCGTTACCGTCGCAAGAAACGTATTCGCGATGCCGAACGCCCAATACAGAACGAATACCGACACCACCACTATCATACCCAACACCAACGATGACCATTTATGGCGTATAACATTAAAGAAAGCTTGTCTGACCGTACTCATATCGACACCTCCCTGAACACTTCCACCGGATCAAGCCGATATGTAAGATACAGCGGATATATAGCGGACATAAACAACGCCGCGGCAAGAATCGCTCCCGTAGTCAGAACTGATGGAACTGAAATCGAAAACATGAACGGCTTGCCAGAGAAGAGTAATCCCAGTTCGCCGAAATCCGCCCCGGAACTCATGAGCCACCCCAGGCAGGCATAGATTAGCAGGGAAACACCGAACGAGATCACGCCGAATCCGCCCATCTCAATCAGAATCAGCCTCATGACCTTTCCGGGATCGGCGCCGATCGCGACCATTGTTCCGATTTCTTTACGCCGTTCCATGAACGACATGATATTGATGTTGAACGTGGCCACCGAGAACACTACCATGATCAATATCCCGATGATCGCTCCAAGAAATCCGATAAAATCAGTAATTCCCCCGACCACACCGTATATCTCATCAGCGTATCCGAATACCAGTCCGCACTGCTTAGCGATAGCGGAAAGTCTCGAAAGCTTTTCCGTATCCCTGTCCCACACCGCGACTTCAGTACACATCCCTTCGTCCACTCCGAGAAGATCAGCCATATACGTATAGTTCACGAATACCACCGGGCTCACGGAGACATCTGATTCGACTTCCATATTGTTTCCGGTTCTATTTTCAAGAAGTCCGGTCACAAGAAACGTGTACGGCATCATGCTGTTCTGCGAATCGTTGATGAAAAAAGAGACCTCATCGCCGATTTTCAACTTGTAACGTTCGGCGAACTGTTTCCATAATACCGCGCCGTTTTTAACCGATTCATCATAATTCCCGGAACTCACCACCGCGTTCGACAGATGCCTCAATTCAACGTTCAGATCAGTGGCGATGATATCGCATGTATTATCTCCATTCTCGAATTTCTGCAGTTCAAAACTGTACTTGATACCGCCGAGTCTTACTCTTTCCGAATGCGGCATTTTCTCAGATTCAAGGAACCTGATCACTTTCTCATCCACATAACGGGACGGGAACTCCGTAGACGGAGAAGTCATGTCAGCCTTCATCCCCTTCAGCACATGCACATTGGCGTATCCGGTCGTCGTCGTTCCGAAGAAATCTCTCCATGCGACTTTGCTTTCGTATATCACCCCGCCGGTGAATATGAAAACCGTTGTCGCGAGAAATACCATCACACCCATAAGCGCGTATTTACCGGCATGCCGACGCACATTCCTCGCGGCGAGATTAACCATTACTGAATATTTCATGAGATCACCCCCGCCTCTCGGGATCAATCGCGCCGTCTCTGAGCCAGATCTGTCGCGTCGAATACCGGGTGATCGCAGGATCGTGTGTTGAGAAAACGAACAGCGCCTTCTCCTCGACATTGAGCATCTTCATGAGCTCGAGAATCGAGATGGCGGTTTTCGAATCCAGATTCGCGGTCGGTTCATCGGCGAGAATTATCGCAGGGCTCGTCACCAGAGCACGGGCGATCGCAACACGCTGCCGCTGTCCGCCGGATAATTCATCCGGTTTATGACGGATATATTCCGAAAGACCTACTTCCTCAATGAGCTTCATAATGCGCATCTCACGCTCTTTCTTCGATAACGGCTGTGATCTCAGATGCAGCGGAAACTCGATATTCTCATACACATTGAGCACCGGCATCAGATTGAACGACTGGAAAATGAATCCGATATTATTCGAACGTATTTCAGCTCTCTCATTTCTCGTAAGCCTCTTCACCGCTCTGCCGTTGATCATCACGTCACCGTCATCCGGCGTATCAAGACATCCGATGATATTCAACATCGTACTCTTGCCGCTTCCAGACGGACCCATTATGCACACCATCTCTCCCTTATCGATGTTCATCGAAACTCCTTTCAACGCCTCGATTTTCGTACTGCCGAGATGATAGTTTTTTGATATATTCTGTATTTTTATCATGATTTCATTCCTCTATATTCATGTTCATCATCCGATCAGAATGCCTCGAGCAAACCGAAGTATATGCTCGGTTCGCCCGACTCGGTATTCATCGCGAAATCCAGACGCAACGGTATGTGTTCTTTCTCATCGAGAACGAACCGCAAACCAGCGCCTCCGGAAACACGAAGATCATCTCTCGAGAAATCCCCGAACGAACGCCCGATCTCGCCGACGCCGCCGAACACCACGCCGGTGAATCGCCAGACGATCGGGAAACGGTACTCCGCCTGCAATGCCGCATAACGTTTATCTTGAAACTTACCCTCGAGATATCCGCGCATCCTCTCCTGCCCACCCAGCTCGGAGAGCATCTGCCACGGAACGTCGCCGTTCACCGCCGAGACGTATCCGTCAAGCACTACCACATGATCGCCGGTTATCTGGAAATACTGCTTATGGTTGAGCATCAAGCCCGTGAAGTTGTATTCGCCGCCGAAACCTTTCCGGTATACGATATACTCGCCGTTGAAAGACGGACCTGTTCGCGGATAAAATTCCTGCCCTTCCGTACGCGAGTACTCAACCATAACACCCGCACCGTATGACTTCGTTCCGTCGCTGCCGCGAATCGTGTTAGAGGCGAGCATCCCGCCGGACTCGCGATCTTTCATCGAATAACGGCAGATATTCAATACTGGACCGATATACAGTCCCGACATTGCCTTCACGAGAAATGACGGTTTGAAATTGATTTCGTTCTGGGAGTACTCTTCTTTATTGCGGTCTTTGACATCGTTCCCGATTCCGTAAAAATCATCAGTCCATCTGTTTATCTCGCTCTCGAAACTGAGTTTGAAGAAATTCCGGCGGAAGAACTTTGTCCCGGACATGTTGAACTCACACTGTCTTTTCCATGTGCCGAATCCTTCAATTTCAAGCTCGTCGGGATCAAGCGATGAATCGCCTTCAGCCCTGCTGTACATGACCACTCCGACTCCGAGCCCGAAACTCGTCTCCGGCGTGTAAAACGGAATTGCGAGAGGAACTATTCCGGAATTTTCATCATCGTCGCTCCGTCCCTTTTCAAGAGACACATTGTCTTCGGCGAAAACATGTATCTCACTTATCTGCGCGAACACGATGAACGGAATGAATAGCGAGAAAAACAATCGCAGGATCAGCCTTCGATATTTCTTCAAAAGAAACATAGTCCGTATACTCTCCTTGATTTAGTTTGCGCGGAACAACCGCGCACAGGACGGAGTATAGGACAGATCAATTATTAAATCTCCCTGACTTATAGGTCAGGGATGAGAATCGATATTTGTAAGTATTTTATCATAGGTACAGCTCGGTCTTTTTTTCCGGACAAGAGGGAACATCATCCGGAAAGAGGAACGCGGGTATTCCGGGAGCGGAAACGAATGATCGTATCCGGCGAATTCGAAACGGATACAGTCGGAACAGAATCAGGAGTCTCTATTTGTCCGTATCGAGTTTTTCCACTCTGTTGGCGTCATATCGCCGAATTTTCGGAACACGGCATTGAACGCGGAAAGAGAATTGAATCCCGAATCAAACGCGACGCGGGCGATATTGACAGGATCATCAACCGTCTTGATCATCTCCTTCGCGAATTCAAAACGGTATCTGTTGATATACTCATAAAAATTCATTCCTTTCTCGTTTATCACCCGTGAAAGGTGATGCACCGGAATATCAAGTTTCTCGGAGAGCATCGGAAGGGAAAGTTCCGGGTCGAGATAAAGCTTCTCCTCCATTGCCTTATCCAAAATGGCAACGAACAACCCGGCTTTACCGGGATCCAAAAGGTTCTTTTCGTATTTCTTTCTGGATGACGGCTTGCTTTCAACGGAATCGTTCCATATTTCGGGCTGACGAAGTCCTTTATATCCGATCGCATATACCACTAACGACATATACAGCCAGTAAAAGTCCCACGACGTCTCTTCATTAAAACTCTTTTCCACGAAAAAATCAGTGACTCCCGAAAGAATAACCGCGAGGACAAAACATCCCAGCAGAAACCTGAGCCATGACAGGCGCACTTTTTCCAGGGATGAATAGACATCCCCGATTTTTCGCTGGTGCTTTCTGAGCATTAAGAATGACAAAACACAATAAACGGTAAACTGAATTCCGTTGACAACATGAAGTCCTATCTCGACTCCGTGGATCAGAATGCCCGGGAGAATCCCGAAAACGAAAAGAGGGATGAGGCTCGCAACCGTCAAAGCAGGGATGATATTTGCGTAGAACAACCATCTGTTATCACATCCCGCGACTGCCCGCACATAAAAATACACACATGGACCCATTAGAAAGAAAAGGCTCATAATAAAATATGGATGAAGATCAGATTCTTTGAAAAGCAGATGCATTACCATGTGCGCTAGAATTCCCACCGAAAAAACCAGTATCAGAATGCACAGATAAAACCATGATGATCCTTCTTTATTCCGCGCCCGGTAAACCGCAGCGGCGAGAACGAAACCGTGAAATGCACCAGCCACAAGAAGCGCATCAAGAATACTTATGTTCACCATTCTCCAAACCTCACAGGCAGTCTGAGTTTATTTCTTTCAGAAAAACGTTTACGTGCGCTACATACAACACCATTTTTCCCGAAATCAAGACATTCGTTATAAGTAACGTCCGGAATTACAATTTTATTTCAATCCGAAGATAAGTGTAACTTCATTATGAACATGTTGATTACTGCTTTTGTCGTATTAAGAAAAAAAATCAATAATTTCTTCGGGATCTATAATAAGAGCAGTTTTCAAGATATACTTTAAACTGCTCTTATATATAACACACTTGAATGGAAAACATGTCATCATATGTATGACATGCCATCCGAACAAAGGAGGTTCATCCTTTTCAATGCCGTCGGGGATATCAATCCTTACATAAATAGCCACAGGAAAAAGTCTTGCATCAATAAATGAATCCTCATATACATCCCACGCATGAAAAAAACCGCATTAATTATCATACTGTTACTTCTGCCGTACAGCGCCATACCGAAGGATCAATCGATTCCGGTACGGATCGTCGATGGTACATCATATATTCCTCTTTATGATCTTGTAACGGTCATGGATCTGGCGCATACCTATGATCCGGTATCCCGCCGGGGCAAGATAATGAAAAAAGAACATCAAGCGGTCTATCTCGAGGACTGTGCGCGGATGATCATCGATGGAGAACTTTTCACCGCTAAAAAACCGGTGATACGTCACAAGGAGGAGATACTCATCCCCGAGGAACTCTTCATTCCCGTTTCCGCTAAATTTTTCGGAGACAATGAACTGATCGACGAAAAAACAAAGTATGTCATCAAAGAACCGACAACTGATACAAAACGCACTGTTCCGTCAAAGTCAAAAAACGCCCGAACCTATACCGCGGCGACTTCCGAAAAAATCGGTTTCATCATTATCGACGCGGGTCACGGCGGCAAGGATCCAGGTGCTGTCGGGAAGGGAAAAATTTACGAGAAAGACATTACGCTGAGTGTCGCACTTGAAACCGGAAAACGCATCAAAGAAAAGCATCCTTCTCTGAAAGTATATTACACCAGAGACTCGGATATTTTCATAGAACTCGGTGGACGAACCGAATTCTCCAACCGCAAACTGACGCAGGAAAACGGAGGCGTGTTCATTTCCATCCACGCCAATGCTTCAATCGTTCCCAGGATGACCGGATATGAAACATATTTTCTGTCGCAAAATCCGACGAATGAGGAAGCCCGTTCAACGGCCGCGCTCGAGAACAATGTCGTCATTCTTGAAAATCCGGGAAGACGCAGATCATACGATGATGTCGCGTATATCGAAGCGCTTATGCTCACTACGCAAATCCAGAAGGAAAGCCGGCTACTGGCCGGAAAAATTCAACGAGCGCTCGGCGGGATAAAAGTTTCCCCGTCCCGCGGAGTGAAAACAGCGGATTTTTTTGTCCTCCGCGGATCACTAATGCCCGCGGCGCTTGTCGAAATCGGTTATATTACAAATAAGAATGAAGCTAAAAAACTTATCAGTCCGGAGTACCAGAAAAAAATCGCCGGTTACATCGCTGACGGCGTATCATCATTTCTTTCGGCGTACGATACCCGCAATTGATCCGTATTAGCGGCGTTCCCACCATCGGGATATATACTCGCCGACTTCAACACACTCCCCCGGCTCCGGGCACAACAGTTTAATTCCTTTTTGTTCCGCCTCCTGAACCAATATCTTCACCGGTTCATCCCACGGATGGAACGCAAGTGAGAACGTACCCCAGTGTACAGGAAACAGAACAGCTCCGTTTAAATCGTTATGCGCCTTTACCGCATTCAGAGGCCCCATGTGGATATCTTTCCAGTTTTCATCATATGCCCCGATCTCAAGAACGGTGAGATCAAAAGAACCGTATTTCCTGCCGATATCAGCGAATCCCTGAAAATAACCGCCGTCACCGCCGAAAAATATTTTCTTATCCCCGCTTTGAATCACCCATGAAACCCATAGCGTATCATTTCTCCTGCCGATTTTTCTTCCTGAAAAGTGACGAGCTCTCTCCGCGGTGATGCGATGAGTACCCCCGATATCATAAGAATCCCCCCATCCGAAATCGTGTATTTTAACAGACGGAATCCCCCACTCCTCGAGATGACGGCGGACTCCGGAAGGGATATAAAAATCACACCCGGTCATTCCAAGACGGATTATCGTTTTTTCATCGAGATGATCATAATGATCATGTGAAATAATTACTCCATTTATGAATTTGATTTTATCAAGATCGATTGGCGGATCAAAAAAACGGGACGGCCCTGCGAGAGGAAAAGGAGAACACCTTCTGCTCCATATCGGATCAGTGATAAACCTTTTCCCGCCTATATCGAGTATAACGGTTGAATGCCCGATCCATGTGACACATAATTTCGACGGATGAGGAGGCAGTTCGAGCGAAGACTCGTCCTTTTTGAAACTGAAGATTTCATCAGGAGTTCTGCGCTTCCCGCCGGCTAACAATTTCACCAGCATCCCGAGACCTTTACCCTGCACAATTACCGTTGTCGGAACCGGATTCTCAAAGCGCACATTCTTGCGTTTTTTCATTCTCCCTCACTGATCATCTGTATAAGCGACCCAATCATATGTTTCCTATCATCAACATTCCCCGAAATACACCCGGCTTTTAAATTTGACTTTCCGCGTTTTTGCAGTATTCTGTTCAGTAACGGATATGGTTCGCTAATACTCTCGTGTGCGGATATTATCTCCTCTTTTCTATCAGGTGCTTCTTGTGTGCGAATCAGCTGATGGAGGAAACAATGAGACATTATACTCATATCGTTTCGATCGCCGCGCTGATACTTCTTTACCATACTATCGGAACGTCTGCGTCTATTGATGTTACAATCACACCCGATGTATCGACACTCGGTCCATTTGTCTATTTTGCGGATACCGAGCGATATGAAAATGAGATTGAAAACCACCCGCAAAGTTTCATCAGCATCAATGAAAAGACACTGCCCTATGGATTCGCGTTAGCCAATACACTCGGTTACCCGAACGGAAAATCTATCATGAAACCGTTTCCGGCTTTTGAGGCCGGTATAGCGGGCGGAACCGCGGTATATAAATATAAACGCTACAAGGATTTTGATAAAAACAATCCATCGATTCCCGGTATTGGAGCGAATGCCGCGATTCATGCGGGAACAGGGATCGATGCTAAATCGGATATTACCTTCAAACTTATGTTCAGCCAAAATTTCTATAGACCGAAGAATACAATCGATCAGAACAACGACAGCCGCGATTATGAAATGAAAGTGAAGAAGGTCAATATTCTGAGTCTGGGATCAAAATTAAGATACAATATCATTCCGGCCAGAACAATTGTACCGGCAGCATTCTCATTCAGCGGCATCACAGGAGGAGTCGCGATTGATTATACGGGCGGACAGATAGAAGCACAAGGTCTTTACCGTGACCGGAGAAATGTGGATTTTACGGTTACAGATCCGATAACATTCGCAACCATCAACAGGAATATTCTGGTAGAAAGCACCATAACCGGCAAAACGGCACTCGAGTGGAACATCGTATCCATCACCCCTGAACTGTACGCGTATATTGATCTTCTGTATCTATTCAGCCTTTACACCGGTCCGTCAGTATCATTAAACGCCGGATCAGTAAAGATAAAAGTAAATGCGGACGGTAACGCCAGAAATATAAATACTATCTACTCAGACGGAAATATCACCGAGCTGATTCCCGCAAATTCAACAATAGCTACCGCGAAGATGGAATCAAACACAAGAATGAAAGTCCCTTGGGCAATACCCAAATGGACACTTGGTCTTGAACTCAACATCTTCGCATTCAAACTTCAGGTCGAAGGAACAACCGTTCTTACAAGTCCCCTTGACAGCTACGCGGTGCAGGCAGGAGCCCGTATCCAGCTATGATTTTTACCGGGAAGATGCGTACTAATTATATCATCCATACGAATCAAACCGTCTCAAGGACACACGGGATAAACAAAAAACTGCAATCTCACATTTTGTTTATCCCGAGAACGGTTTTTAAAAAAGGATTGATTCATTCTATGGGTGAATCAATATGCATCGTACCAAAGAATCTCACAATTTGAAATCTAATTAGTTGATCCTGTACCACGATATATCTGTCGCATGTTCATACACAAAACTCTTTCTATCAATTTGAAAGACATTTCCGCACAGCACAACTCACTAATTCTGCCGCACACTGCTTCAGGCTACTCAGTAACTCAGATCAATCTGTTGCCATCTGAGATATGGATATGTTGACCCGTTGAACAGATATGTCTGAGTAGATCCGCCGTTTATCGATATTTTGACTGTCCTTGATATCGCATGAATCCCGCCCGGATTTGCGGATGCATCGTACGCTTTCCCCCAGATTTCGACACCATTAGGCACTGTAAAAAGAATCTGACTTCCTATCCCGCTGAGACCCGATGCGGAGCTGATGGTGTAATCCGAGCCATTAATGGTTTCCACGACGGTATATGAAGTGATATCCGCCGACGCGGACACACTCAGCCGACCGGGTTTAACCATCCTGATATTTACCGCCGGATTCGATCCGCTTGATAGACGTGAAGCAATGGATGAGCCGATAGCGGCGATCACTCCACTGGTCGCATATACCACCGAATCATTGGTCATCACCCGCACCATAATTATCTGATATGTGTCAGGGTACGCACTTAAACTGAATGAGTTACCGGTTCCGGAGTAATTCCCTGATAATGGAGATCCCATTACAACTTCTCCGTTTAAAACATAAGGGACGTACACTTCAGCTTTGATTGAAGAAGCATACGAAGGTAATACATATGAAGAGCCCGTTCCTTCTTCAACAACAAGGGTGATTGGAACGACCGCATCCTGCAATACCGCTTTCATCGCAAGTATCAGTTCAACAGATTCTCCTTCCCGCAAATCAATCGGATCAGATGATACTGAATACTTTGCCGTCCCAACTTCATCGCGGCCGATGACAGTGAACACACGGGCTGCTCCGGCTTTCACATCAATAGTAACTGATGAATCCGAATCCAGTTCCGCTACATTTATAGTTTTAAATAAATAGAGTTCTGTTTCACTGCTGTCAGACACCGTAATTTCAATTCTCTCAACATCACCGGGAACAGTGGATGCCTTGGATACATACATGCTGTCTCCGGACGACATCTTTGACGAATCAAATCCGATTGTCACTTTTGAATCGCCGGACGAAGTCCCACCGCAGGAAACAGCTAAAACCAGTAACGAAATCGAACATATTATATACAGCTTCGACATACATCCCTCCGTTTTCAGGGATAATTACAGTATATAGATCAGGACAACATCGTACATTATATAGTATCCGGAATCTGCGGAAAATCAAGTGCAGGAGTTAAATTCTAACCACCGCCCCGGGCACCTGAACGGATATAGCTTCCAGATTCTCACCTACATCAGGGTGAATACACCATAATTTTCCGGCACCACATAACGCCGCGCGAAATACTTTTCGACGCAGGTTTATACACCAGTAAGTCCACTCTTCCGGAAATGCTTCGTATTACGGAATTCAAAATTACGCGCACTATCCGCCGCTTTCGACCTGGGATGGAACACTCATCATGAGGCGGACAAACGCACTATACCAATCCGCCGAAAAGAGTATCACACGGATAGCAGTTTTCAGCGAGCACCCACATACTGTTCATCAATTGCTCATTCCACGCAGAATCTCTCACAAATCAAAATCGTCTCGCTGCTCTCGCATGCAGCGTCGCAATGTGCCTTCTTGCATGGTGATGCGCACACTTCTTTCAAATTTCTTTCCGTGTAATAACGCGGTGTATGCCTTTGAGAAAGGCAGGTCTTTTTGCAGAGGAGAATTGGCGATAATTCCCCTCTGCACACCCCGTTCGCTCTTCAGACGCCAGAGGGGCTGCGGTCGTATTCACGGCACACGCTTTGCGTTATTGCCGCTCGACGACCTGACGAGGTGCGCTCCGCGCAAGAATTTAGGGCTTATTGTTTATGGGAAACTTTCCCTGGTGGGGATATCCTTGCCGTTATGCGCGGTACCACCTGCATTTTGAGCGTGTCTTTCCCGCGTTCGTGCGCTTTCTTTATTGCTTACAAGCGGGAATCTATCGTGTCTATGTAATCGTTTTCAAGGAACCTTTTATCAATGGAGTTATTCATCCACATTATATTTCAAAAGTATAGCATCACATTCAAATCACGAATCAGAATATTTATCACCTGTTCGTCTCTCGGTGTAATCCGCTCATCTCTTCTCATGGTCATCGTCAGTTCCGCTATAAGCTTTTTGTATTCCTGTTCCATCAGGTGCCTCTATATATTTATGGTTCCGTCGATAACTGTACAAATCAACTCGTCCGTGATATCCCTATAATTCGTTTATTTATTTTTTGGGATATACTTTCCGTTCTGCGAGTTCCAACAAAATAAAATGGGCGGATACGGAATACTTCTATCTTCGTAGTTAGTCGCTGGGTGCAACATGAATGACTTAATACTAACATCAACCGTTATTCGAACATTATTTACTTTGCTAGTGTCTGCCATTAATACTAATTTTCCCTTTTGTATCCCCAACACCATCATTGGTAATCCCGATCCGCTAACTGAAAAAGCAAAAACTTCCTTTTCCCCATCTTGATTTAAATCATAAGCATAATAGTATCCATTCCATGGGCCAAAACTTGGCTCCAACTTCTTAAATACTGATAATAAAATCCATTCGCTATAGTTGAAAGATGCTTCGGCATCAAACATATATCGCTGAACAATTGTATTAATTAATATCTCGTAAATATATACTTTAGTAAAAATAATTCATCATCTTCATTTTTAGCATACCCAAATACAACATATTGATCATTCGTTGTTTTATTCAAATTATCTTCAAATATTTTGCGGACTTCCATCCCTTCCTTTTTTAGATTAATTCGTATTATTTTAACCGCTTCGTTTTTTAGTGTAGACTCTTTGCAGTATGCTTTTATTGAAACAAGAGACAATATTGCTATCAACAATATAAGATACTTTCACATTGTATTTACCACTTTTTTTAAGTTATCAGATTTTTTTTTACTTTGGATCATAATATTATTCAACATTATGATAATTCGCATTTGTAAATGCACTTTTCCCACTAGGAAACTCCACCCTATTCACCGCATAACGGCAATCACATTTCATATAACACATACCGCATAATGCTTCTTATCGAAACAAAGACCCGGTAAAACAGTTGACTCAATACAGGACTGGCGCTTAAATTTTCCTGATTACTGGTTCATCCGGATCAATATTCTTTCGATCATGGTCATGGTATATTTGTACAGGCAGAGAAAATCACTATGCGGTATATAATGCGGAGGTGGGATGAGCACAGATTTGCTCTGTGATCATCCCTTCGTGAATATTGTCCGTTGTACTGATCAGGGAGAAGAACCATCTCGATACTGAAGAGTCCTATATAAACGCCCGACGTAATACTTTTTCTGCGAATGATGTGGTATTCAATCGAACAGAGCTCTCATGACTCCTTCGTCCCAGATTCCCGTTCCGGGGTTGTACACTCCGCATCCGTCTTCCGAGAAATCATAATAATTCCATGGTATCCCGCGTTTTTCACATTCGGTTCTCATAAAACGGAGCCAGAGGAGTCTGTCCTCGCGCTTCGATCCGTGAGCTTCGGGAACGGACTCATGTGTGCAGAATTCGCCGTTGAACAGCTTCACCCCGTTGTTTTTCTTTGACCATGCGACAGCGCCATCAAGAAGTCCTGTTATGTGGTCTTTTTCCGTGTCGGTTCCTGTCCATCTGATGTTGCGTATGTTCTCCTGCCCATTGCCGGGCGATCCCTGGAATGTGAATTCATGCGGATCATACGGGTGAAATTGTATCATGACATTGGGGTCTTTCGTTATACGATCGGGAAGTTCGAGTCGTGAGATCGCGCCGGTATTGGCCCATTGCGGCCCCGATATGATGATCATCCGCTTCGGACTTATCGCCCTGATGAGATCGTAGCATTCGACGAGATAGCGGTTCCAGTACGCATCGAGATTCCCGTGAGGTTCATTCATAATGTCAAAGTAGAGCCAATTAGGATAATTCCTGTAATATTCCGCGATCTGTTTCCATGTAGCGAGATACTGTGCCCTGTATTTTTCCGGTTTATCCTCGAGCGCATGAAACCAGTGCATGTTGATAATGGTGAAAAAACCCCGGTGGAGGGAATTTCTCACCGCCCACTCGACTCGTTTCGTGTATTCGGGATCGATAGTATAGGGCGGTTCGGACTTTGTGTGCGTTTCCCACAGAACGGGGATTCTGATCGAATCGAATCTGCCGTCTTTCCTGAGTACGTCGAAATACTCTTCCCTGAAAAGCGCTCCCCAGGCGCCTTCCTGCGGCGAGGAGAATTCGAGGCCGAACTGTATTCCCCGTCTCATTTCTTTGGCAACGGGTTTTTTGAAACTGTCGTACATCCGGTCTTTGGGCGCATTCCCGAGGCATACGATTGACACGTCTGAAATCGTTACCTCGCCGGGATGATATCCCCCGATATGGAACTGAATCGCGCTTTTCTGGTTTGTCTCCTGTCGCATGACGAACATATACGTGTATTGTCTCGGCTCTTCAGAAGACGGATAGATGAATCCCGTATAGGAGTAGTACGGTTCCTCTGTCATGCCGACCACGCATTTCACTCTGACGGATGCATTCGTCGAAAGGCGGAACGATACGCGATAACATTTGCCTTTCTCTACGGCGAATCCGCCTCTGCGTGCGATTATCGACCACTGCAATCTTCCTGGTTTTCCGATATGGATGACCGCAGTATCTATTTTCGTCTCCAGCGAGGATTGCGCAGTTGAGTCATTGTAAAGCTGCCAGTCCGACGTGGCGATCGCTACTCCGGCTTTTCCGCCTTGATTTTTCGCTGCGAGTGTCTTTGCGCAGAATGGTACGAACAGAATACCTGAAAGCAGCAGTATGGTGAACAGCTTTTTTCGTAACATTGAATCCTCCGGTATCGATAGTTGGTTCGTCTCTGATGTCGCGGAAATGACGTTAATCCTTCGATACAAATCCGGGATCAAGCATTAATTATTCAACATTCGCTTGATCTTTTTCCCGCATATTAAAAATCTAGCTTCATCATGATGATTTTCCCACTAGGGAAATCCGTCCTATTTACCGCATAACTGCAAGCACATTTCAGATAACACATACCGCATAATGCTTCTTGTCGGAACAAAGACCCGTTAAAACAGTTGACTCAATACAGGACAGGCGCTTAAATTTTACCCGATAGACTTGTTGTAAAATTCCATCCTTGCAGTTTTACAACGTAAACAGAATCCCGTAAAATCATCAATTCCTTACGCTTTTTTTTGAAAGCTATCCGCATCTGTACGGATATTAGAGCTGTTTTGTAACAATGCGAATAATGATGTCAAACAATTTGCTAATAGAAAGAACTATTTCCGTATTGGGCGAATATAAGTGGTATTGGTTTTATCTTATGGTCGAGTAAATGATGGAAAGGCTATTGCCATTCCATGAGGATTGGTATTTTCTGATTAACAATACGGATACAATGAGCGACTTTAAAAATATGTTTTCCAACAAAACTTATAGAAAAAACATTTTATCAATATAATTAACCTGAATTGGCTCGACAAAAAAAGCATATGAAGCACTAAACCAACAACTAACTATTGAGTGACACTTTATTTCGCGGCAGAGACGCGTAGAGCCAATCATTAAAGTTATACTTAAATTAGCGGATCAACAAAAGCAATTGACAATTTTGCAATGACCATGATTCTCTTCGGTTATACGCAATAAAGGTTTTTTATCTGGTTGTGAATATTATTTTATTATTCAAGTAAGCATGAAAAAATCCTGTATCCTTCTATTGGAAATTGAAATGCGAACAATTGTTATCTCATCTATTTTAGCCTTTTTTTTAATGCCCATGGCCTCATCAGCGCAGCTATATGAAACCGTAATGCTGGGGCATCTCTTTGAACCGCTCATACCTGATATACGGTATGAGCATTCACGGAAAGAATATAGTAACGGGGCTGTGTTTTCTTGGCCAGTGCACTATTGGTTTCGTAATGATTATAGCTCGTTCATCAATGCATCGGTTTTTCTCGAGCCTCAGATCGTTTATAAAAATAATGATGCCAGGATACTTTTAGGTAGCAGATGCACATTTGAACGAATGTTTCTTCTTGAAGCTGGTCTTCTCCAATCCAGTCAACGTGGCCGTGGTGTGTTCGGAGGAATAGGTTTGGGATTGTCGGATGACGTAAGGACAAACGCGGCTATTGTTGTACGCGGAATAAAAACAAACAAAGATTTCCGGTTTGATATCTCATTTGATTATTACTCTTTTGAGTATTTTCAAATGTGATCGCGGATGCCGGCGGTATCGATAAATCTGTATTTTATATGGAAATCTCCATTAATTAGTTATTCACATTGGAACCAGATGAAAAAAGTATATTTTCAACAATGTAAGCTCGCAAAGGGCAGAAGAAAAGCATTCTTCTTTGCGTTCCGGTGCTCATATTACTCGCATCGTTCTCCCGAAAATGAAAATATTTTTATATACAGCTCCAGTAAAAATACTTCACGCATTATACAAATCAATGAATCTAATAAATTTCAAGCTCATATATGGAGTAACCCCCACCGGGTCGAACGCTTCCTACAGTCCACTTTTCCCACCAAGAAACTCCGCCCTATTCACCGTATAACTTTAAGCAAATTTCAGATAACACATACTGCATCTTATCCGCAAATGTAGAATTGTATGCGGATACAAATCCCCGTCCGTACCGCATACATAATCCGCGATACAACGACCACGTTTCACTCCGGGAGTGTACAAACACGTTTTATCATGTAAAGTATCTTCCACATACGCATGTACAAATCCCCGTCCGTATCGCACCCACAGATCACGATACAAAGACCACCGCTTCACTCCGGGAGTGTACGAACACGGTTTATCATGTGCAATATCTTCCACATAGAGA
>Ga0209800_10000091_pt1 | contig 199043 bp, 209 predicted proteins | sample Higcelweek8metaG_FD_187174 | JGI IMG/M metagenome (GOLD analysis project Ga0209800, IMG submission 187174) | Freshwater pond sediment microbial communities from the University of Edinburgh, under environmental carbon perturbations - High... | ecosystem: Environmental > Aquatic > Freshwater >... | reverse complement strand
CCGATTTCATTCAATGGTGCCGGCACGAGGATTTGAACCCCGGGCCTATTGATTACAAATCAATTGCTCTAGCCAACTGAGCTATGCCGGCATTGGTGAAATGGAGCCGAAATTATATACACTCTTTCCTAAAATGTCAAGCGTATTTTAAAGAAACTCATACGATTGTATAAATAACCTCTTTTTTCTTTTTTGTCTCAACAATTTCACTTAAAAATAGCCCTTCGATATTCAAGGCCAAGAGTTCTTGAATTGATCGAACTTGATGGATGGCCGCTTCATGCAAAAGAGTTCCGCGATATGCTTTTGCCCAGTGACTCACTACTTTTCCCTCTTTTAAAAACTTCAAGGTTGTCGTTTGTTTGGACGGAATATAAAACTTATCGTAAAACCCGGCACGAATATCTAAAATTTCTTCTTCACCAATCATTTCATCCAAAAGGGCTGAAAAATGTTCTTTATAATATTTTTCAGGTGCAAAGGTCCCGATTTGTGAGCCTTGCTTAAGTTTGTAATCGGGAATAGAATCACCCGCACAAATCGGACCGAAAAGATTAGAAAAAAGTATAACGTTATGATCAATATAATGCTGCGCTTCAAATGAAAGATTTTGATAATCTAGATAATCGTACGCTACTCCGTCATAGCGTTCAATTGCTTTCATAGTCGGAGCATATGCAAAAGTGTTTCGGTAACGTTCGTACTCTTTGGTATCTTTGATTCCGAAAAGTTCGTACAGTTGCTCATCACTTCCGCTTTGGGTCAGCTTTTCGTATTGCTCGATCACTTCGAAGCGTTTAGAATAAAGGTGGGGGAAGAGAAGGCTCTCGGGGTTCAGTGGAGCCAGAGTTCCCCCCTCCCGTTTCCCTTCACTTGGAGCAAAAAGAATAATCATCGTTTAATAATACGCAGCGATAATGGCATAACTGAGAAAAAACATCATATGTGAAGCCCCCTCAAAATAATTGGTCTCCCCCTCATCGGTCGTTTTCCATACCAAAAGGATCGTCAACAATAAGGCACCGATTTGAAGCGGATTAAAATCAAGGGTAAGATTGATCCCTGAGAAGTAGGCTAACATCATCAAAATAGGGACCGTCAAGATGATCGATACTGTTGAAGCACCCATCGCGATATTGACAACCCGCTGAATCTGATCGTTACGAGCGGCACGGACTGCCGTAAATATTTCAGGAGAGACGCTGATAATCGCAATAACCAATCCGGCTAATCCGGCAGAAATACCATACTCTTTTGCAAGTCCTACACCTTCGCCTGCAAAAATCTCAGCCCCAAAAGCGATAATGGCAATGAAGCCGAATATTGCCATAAAGTTGATAGGGGTACTGAGATGTTCAAAAATATAATCACTTGATTCATTTTCATCAATCTCCGCGTCTTCCTCCTCTTGAAGCTTTCGTTTGAGACGAAAAAAACGACTGCGGGCCGTTGCTTTAAAAAAATGGGTATGGGTACGTGTCTGAAAAATAAAAATAATGATGTAAAAAAGGAGCAATACCCCTGCAATCAAATGGCTCACATGGGTGAGTGCTGCACTTCCATGATCTGTATGGCTCAATAAGCCCGGAACCAATAACGCACTTGAAGCAACAAACAAGACGGTGCTGTACGCGCTGGAGGTCTCTTTGTTGTGTTGCTGTTGCGTATAAGCGAGCCCCCCTAAAAATACCGCTAATCCAAGGAGAACATTCAAATCAACAATGACTGCGGAAATAATTCCCCCTTTGACCGTTTCTAGTACTTCGGGAGAATGTTTCACCTCGAGTAAAATAACATAAAGAAGGATGATTTCAACTGCTACGGCACTAAAAGTAAGGACAAAACTGCCATACGGTTCTTGGAGACGCTCTGAGAGGATATCGGCTACTTCGGCAACGGTAAGAGATAGGGCTGCGATCCCAATAGCGGCAAAAAGGGTTGCCATCAAAGAATCATGCTGAGCATGGAAAATAAAAGCGAGGGTAATAGACGTGATACCGATAAAGATATCCCAGTAGTCTTCAATAAAATAGCGTATCCGCCTGTCCAAGAGAGTGTCCTTTTAAAGTAATATGATCGTAGCGAGCCCTAAAAAGCTCAAAAATCCGACAACATCCGTTACAGTTGTCAATATAACGGTTGAACCGATTGCCGGATCAATTCCGGCACGGCGAAGTCCTAGTGGAATAATAGTACCAAAAAATCCCGCAAAGAAAAGATTAATAATCATCGATAATGCAATTACTAAGCCCAACAATGGGATTTTAAACCATAAATAAGCTACGGCTCCAATAAGAATAGCAAAAACAAATCCGTTAAAAAGAGCCAAAAGCACCTCTCTTTTCACTGTGGCGTATGCCTCTTTTCCCTCAATTTCCCCTAGAGCAATTTTACGTACGGTAACGGTAAGGGTCTGCGTCCCCGCATTTCCCCCCATCGAAGCAACAATCGGCATTAAAATGGCCAATGCCACAATTGCTTCAAGTGTTGCATCAAACATTCCGATAACCACTGATGCGGCGATAGCCGTTAAGAGATTAATCCCCAGCCAGATTGCACGGGTTTTTCCGATGCTCCAAAACTCTTCATCTTGTTCCGCTTCATCATTAACCCCTGCCATGTGGTAGATCTGCTCCGTAGCCCGCTCTTCCATAACGTCATGAATATCATCGGCGGTAATACGGCCTAAAAGAATTTGATTTTCGTCCACAACCGCAAGAGTATTGAGGTTATAGTTCGCAAATACTTCGACAACATCATAAATATCATCATGAGCATGGACATGGATCGTATTGTGCCCGTCATGTAAGATATCTCCGTAGAGTTCATGCGATTCATGGAGAATCAAATCCTCCAACAAAATTGCGCCGATTAGACGGCGATGCTTATCCACGACAAATGCTTGATGGACGTTATCGATCAATTCATCCGCTTTCATTGTACGAAGCCGTTTAATCGACTCTCCAACACTCTCTTCGGCACGTGCCTCAAAAAGCTCGGTCTGCATATATGCACCCGCTTCGTTATCTTCATACGAGATCAGGGTTTCGATGGTAGCACGATCATCATCTGAGAGTTTAGAGAGAACCTCTTCGGCAAGCTCTTCATTCACCTCTTCAATGTTTTGAATAAAGTCGGCAGCATCATCGGTGTCGAGTTCCGAAGCCAAACTCGCAAGATGCTCCGCCCCCAACTGCTCATATGCCTCTTCCATATGCTGCTGAGGCATCTCAAGGAGAACCTCTGCCAAAATTTCATGGGGAAGGGTCTCTAGAGTTTGAGCGTACAGCTCTTCATCGTCATCATGAAGAGTTTTGAGCAAACTTGCGATCTCATAAATATGAACGCTTTCGTCAATACCTTCATTAAAAAGGGCAACACGATTATTAATCGACTCCAGTATGTTTTCTGACATCATTGCTCCTTTGTATTAAATCGCTCTTTGTAGGAGCACTTTTGGCACAACTCTTCGCTGCAGATTCCCTTGGTAAAACCGTCGGTTATCGAGGAGGAGCGTTTTGATGTCAGAATTTTACCCAAATTTGTCTCTCTCAGGTTACCCAGTTCCATAATCCCCTCTGAGTCCAAGCAACACGGCACTACGCGGCCATCTGACAAAATCCCGATTTGCTTGCTCAACCCTTGACAATAGCCATCACCAACAATCGCATTCTCCAGATTCGGCCATTCAAAATAGCGATCAAAATGGAGCAGTATTTTGGAGGCCAATCGAATCGATTGGCGCTCTCCGCTAATCAAAGAGGCAATCATCCCCTCAGCCAAATCAAAATGGCTCTCCAAAAGTTCAAACAATCTTTCATTAAAAGCACTCTCACTTCTCTCATCATCCAAATTCCAAAGTCTCAAATTGATAAAGAAATCGCTATTTGTGGAAAGTTTCTCATCACATAGCTCTAAAATAGGCTCCATATAGCTTTCAAAAGTTCTTGAAACACTGTTTTTATTGAAACTGTTAAGTGAAATATTGAGCTGCCGAAGAGAAGGGTGAAAAAGGGGTTTACGACGGATGGAATCGAGATAAAATCCGCTGGTGGTAATCATCACTTTTAATCCGCTGCTTTGAGCAACATCCAAATACTCTTTGAGATTACTCAGCACCATCGGATCACCCATCACATGGAGCGCAATTTCATCCGTATAAGGGGATAACTCTTCAACTACTTTTTTAAAAAATGGGAGTTCCATCGTTGTGGACGGCTTTGTTTTCGGAGGGCAAAAACTGCATGAGAGTCCGCAAATATTGGTTATTTCAACATAAGCACGACTGAATTTCATTATAATCCTTTTATGCAAACCTTAGAACTACTCAACCAAACCCTAAACACGAATGATGCGATCATGCTCTATTTTAGCGCACCCACCTGTAACGTCTGTCATGCCTTAAAACCGAAACTGACTGAAGCGATTATGGAGAACTTCCCCACTTTTGTTATCGAGAGTATCGACATCTCAGAAACCCCTGAAATCGCATCCCATTTTAGTGTTTTTACCATTCCGACAGTGCTAATATTTTTTCAGGGGCGAGAATTTTTGCGAAAAAGCCGCCACATGAGCGTCGGTGAAGTTATTGATGCGATAAAGCGACCCTATAGCCTTATGGTAGAAAGCTGACGATCCCTGCCGTTACGGCGACATTGAGAGACTCTACTCCCCGATACATCGGAATGCTCACGTTATGAGTCGAAGCACGCATTACCGCATCACTGACCCCTTCGGTTTCATTCCCCAATACAAAAATAGCCCTAAGCGGAATTTTCAATGTATGGATATCTTGTGCGGCATGGGAAGAGAGGGTAATAATTGCCGTATCTCTCAATCCCAATATTTCAGATAAATCTTCACAATAATAGATCGGAATTTTAAACAGTGTCCCCGCAGACGCTTTCATTACCAACGGAGAGAGCTTTGTGCTGTTACGACGCGGTAATATTATCCCGTCGATTTTACTCGCTGCAGCCGAGCGAACAATCATCCCCAAATTTTGAGGATTATTGATCCCATCGAGAGCTAAAAGACGAAATGAATCCGGTAAATCGGTTGCAATATTGGAGGCACTTCGGTAATTTTGACTTACGACATCAATCGCAACCCCTTGGTCCTGAGCGCTGTTTTTCGAGATACGGGACAATGACTCTTTGGTATGGTATTTGATCTCCACACCGCGCATCTCGGCTAACGTCATAATTTCTTCGATCGTCTCGTCGGTACGGTTGCTTTTAGAGAGGTGCAGTTTATGAATCTGCACAGCATCATCGCGCAACACTTCAACCGCTACATTACGGCCGTAAAGGGTAATCAACGAATCAAAGAAACGCTTTTTTTCTAAGTACTCAGGTGAATCGTTCATTAAAGTATTGATGCAATTGCATCGGCACTAAAGCCAAATTTTTCAAACAATTTCTCCGCCGGAGCACTTGCACCAAATCCTTCCATGGCAACTACCGTATCGGCAAAACGGTACCATTCCAATCCGCGCGCTGCCTCAATCGCAATTTTTTTCGTGTGGGGTTTAATAATAGCGTCAATATAACTTAGAGGCTGTTCTAATAACAAATCGAAACATGGAACACTCACAACGTTCACAGCGATCCCGCGTGTTTGAAGAAGTTCGGCACTCTCGATGGCTAAACCAACCTCAGAACCCGAAGCCATAATGGTTACGGTAGCATTAGGACGTTCTACCAACAAATAACCGCCGTTTTCAACATCCCCTTTGACCGCATCGGGGAGAATCGGAAGATTTTGACGTGAACAGACAAACGCTGAGGGTGAATGTTTCATGGATAGGGCTTTTTGCCAACATTTGACATTTTCCGCACCATCTGCCGGACGATAGACATAAAAGTTCGGTAATGCTCTAAATTGGCTCAAATGCTCAATCGGTTGATGGGTAGGACCGTCTTCACCGACACCGATACTATCGTGCGTCCAAATAAAGAAATGCTGTATACCACTTAACGCCGCAATACGAGCCGATGGTTTAAGGTAATCACTAAAGACAAAAAAGGTAGCACTAAAGGGGATAATCGGTCCGTACAATGCCATTGCATTGGTAATCGAGGCCATCGCATGTTCACGAATACCAAAATGGATATTTTTACCCTTAGGGAAATCGCCCATATTCACCAATTCCGTTTTATTAGAAGGACCAAGGTCAGCTGATCCGCCCAAAAAGCCCGGAATCGCTTTCGCAATCGCATTCAAAATTTTACCGTTCGTATTACGCGTTGCATCGGCTTTTTCAAATGTCGGCCATTCAATACGTCCGAAATCCGGGTTCAAAAGTTGTTCATACGCTTCATTTTGTTCAGAAAGAGGGAGTTCTTTTAGTCGGTGATTCCATTCACGCTCGGCTAAATCCCCTTTTTCGATTGCGCATCGGAAACGCTCCAATACGTCCGCATCGACCGCAAATGTTGCTTCAGGGTCAAATCCTGCCTGCTCTTTAGCCGTTTTTATTACATCGTGACCTAACGGAGCACCGTGCGCATGATGAGAACCTTCCATTTTACCGCCACCTTTGGCAATAACGGTGTTGGCAATGATTAGAACCGGACGCTTAATCGTTTTGGCTTGTGTCAGTGCGCTATCAATCTCATCGAAATTATGTCCGTCAATCTCCACTACCGCCCAATTTTGAGATTCGAAGCGATTTCGTACATTTTCACTGAAACTAAGTTCTGTAGACCCCTCTATCGTAATACGGTTTGAATCGTAAATCAATACCAAATTGTCCAATCCCATATGTCCGGCAATCGAACACGCTTCGTAACTGATCCCCTCCTCTAAGTCACCGTCACCGCACAAGCAGTAGACGTTATGGTCGATCATCCGTGCTGTTTCCGAATTGACTTTGTTTCCGACATACGCGGAGGCCATAGCAAAACCGACGGCATTCGCTATCCCCTGTCCCAAAGGTCCCGTTGTAATCTCTACACCCGCCGTATGCCCGTACTCAGGATGCCCCGGAGTTTTGGAATCGAGCTGACGAAAAATTTTAAGATCATTAATCTCTAAGCCGTATCCCCAAAGATAATAGAGAGAGTAGATGAGCCCCGTTCCGTGTCCACCGGAAAAGACTAAACGGTCACGGTTCAACCATTTCGGATTTTTTGGATTATGATTGAGGTGTTCTGAAAGAACTACTGCAATGTCCGCCAATCCCATCGGTGCACCCGGATGCCCCGAATTTGCTTGTTGAACCATATCTGCCGCTAAAAAGCGGATTGTATCTGCCATCTTTTGGCGCATTGCATTACTCATCGTTTAGTCCTTATGTCGGTTAATGTAGTGGTTAAGTGTTGGTGACAATTCACGTTGCAAATTCTCATCAAAACTCATCATTTGTTGAATAATCTTATCGGCCAAAACATTTGCTTCTTCCATAGCTTGATCAAATCCGAGTAAGGTGACAAAGCTATTTTTTGATTGGTCATTATTGGTTGTTTTGCCGGCTTGTTCATCATTTTGGGTCACATCTAAAATATCATCTTGTATTTGAAAGAGCAATCCTAAGTCAATACCGAAATCATACAGCGTATTCGCGATTTCATCGCGTCCAACAATAAATGCTCCCATTTGAAGCGATGCGGCTATAAGTTTTCCTGTTTTGTGGATGTGAAGCATTTTTACCTGATCGAGTTCCAAACGTTGATTTTCAAAATGACAATCAATCGCTTGCCCCAAAACCATCCCTTTCACCCCTCCATTATGTGCTAAAGAGCGGACCAGTTTCACAATTACCCGATCCGATAGCGGTGCATTGGAAAGTACTTCAAACGCATACGTATTAAGTGCATCTCCCGCTAAAATCGCACTCACTTCATCATACGTTTTATGGAGAGTCGGAATTCCTCGACGCAAATCGGCATTGTCCATTGCAGGCAGATCATCATGAATCAAAGAATACGTATGAAGTAATTCAATCGCCAATGCGGCATGAAATGCACTTTGAGTTAAAAGTGGATTATACGCCCGAACTACTCCTAAAAGAAGTGCAGGACGGAACCGTTTTCCGCCGCCAATAAGCATCTGATGCATAGAATTTTCATAATGAGGATGAAAAGATGGGACAGAAGGAAGGTGTGCTGCTAAAAAGGCTTCAAACTGCTCCATAATTATCCCACTATTTTTTAGCGAAATAGTACCATGAGGGAGCTTATATCTTCTCGATTATATCGGTGATACTATTCTCATCATCGAGCAATACAACCGTCGGTTTGTACTTTTCAAGTTCTTGATCATTGTAGGTTGCATAGGCGACAATAATGATCTTATCGCCTTTGTGTACTTTACGTGCTGCCGCACCGTTGAGACAAATATCACGTTTCCCGCGCTCTCCGAGGATAATGTAGGTCGAAAAACGCTCCCCGTTATTAATATTGAGGATTTCCACTTTTTGACCTACACGCATTTTAGAAGCTTCTAAAAGCTCCTCATCTATCGTGATCGAGCCGACGTAATTAAGATTAGCATCGGTGACCGTAGCACGGTGAATTTTACTGTAGAGCATTTCGATCAACATCGATTAGCGTCCCATCTGCTTCATCATGTCAGCAGGAGTGATCGGTGCATCCCAAAGTTCTGAGGGGATAACATACTCTTGAACCACCTCACCGCCAATAATATGGCGATCAATAATTTCATTGATTCGCTCTTTTGTAAGACCCGCATACATTACGTGACCCGGTTCTACTAACATAATCGGTCCTACATTACAACGATTCATACATGACGTACGGATCGGCTGTACCGTCGCAATTAACCCTTTTTGCATCAATGTCTGTGCTAAGTGTTGAAACAAATCCTGAGTCTGTGGATTAACACAGCTTGGTTTTGGCATCCCCGGAGGAGAGCTTTGCTCACACTTGAAAATATAAAACGCCGGTTGTGGAAGACCCATCAACTACTCCTTATGGCTTCGGTGAGTTTATTCACCGGAAAATAATTACGGCATTATAGCCAAATACTACCAGTGCATATTAAGCTCCAGTAAGCAATTTATCTCTTTAAATCTCTTTTAACAACTCACGAGCCACAACACGATCATCGAACGGCAAATGCTGATCATAAATGATCTGTGATGTCTCATCCCCTTTGCCTAAAATCAAAATCACTTCATCTCCGCTACGTTCGCGAAGTGCTTGTGCAATCGCATTTCGACGATTAACATCGACATACACATTGCTTCTATCTTCAATGCCGGCCAAAATATCTTCTATAATCGCATCAGGATCTTCAAAGCGAGGGTTATCACTCGTCACATAAAGTCGTTTAGCATACGCCGATGCGACTCTTCCCATTATTGGCCGTTTGGTACGATCTCGATCCCCGCCTGCACCGAAAACGACAAGCACTTCTTTTTCTTTGAGGGCATTAAGGACTTGCTCCATTCCATCCGGAGTATGGGCAAAATCAACAATAACAAGCGGATCTTCGCTTACCACTTCCATACGGCCGCTGACTCCGCCGAAATTTTCAACGGCATCGGCGATTTTCTCAAGACTTTCCGTACTCACCAAATGAACCGCAGCCATAGCGGCAGTAATATTATATAAGTTAAAAAAGCCGTGTAATGAGGTTACAAACGGTACATGATCCTCGAAATTTTTCATGACACCGCTCACCCCGTTATTGAGAGAATAGGCAATGATTTTATACGTTGCAGGATTTTCAACCCCATAGGTGAAAGCGTTTTTGAAATTAAATTCTGCACGCGGCTCATCTTTATTGATCAGTTTTTTCGTCTCATCTTGGAAAAAAAGATTTTTGATCCGAATATACTCTTCAATACTAGTATGATAATCAAGGTGATCTTGAGTAATATTGGTCAGAATTTTAAGGCCAAACGTTATCCCGGCGATCCGTTCTTGCTCAATAGCGTGAGAACTCACTTCCATTACGAAATACTCGCATCCCGCTTCTATCGCTTGTGCCATATGACGATAGGTATTGAGTACGGTAGGTGTCGTCAGTGTTTTTCCCTCTACCGGCGCATCGTTCATAAAAAATCCGCGCGTACCCTGCATTGCCGCTTTATGATCCAAATCGAGAAGTAATGAGTAAATAGCACTCGCCGTTGTCGTTTTTCCGTTAGTCCCGGTAATTCCGATAACACATATTCGATTTAATCCAAAAATACTCCAACACTCATCGGGTGTTATAATGGAATGCACTCCGCGCGCTATCGCATCCTCTTTGTACTTTTCATTTTGTTTGGTGAGTAAAAAGGCGCAATCTTGACCACAATCAGCGGAATTTTCACTGATATAACGATACGGCTGACCTACAATCTCAACTTTCAAGACTCTTCCCTTTGGCTAAACGTCGTAATAAATTGCGAAGCTGTCTATCATTTGGATAGACGCCAAGTGCACTCTCTAAATAACTGAGTGCCATCTCTTGATATCCGTGATCAATCAAATTATCCAGAAAGTCGACAAAGTCCTCTTTTTCGGTAATAATAACGCGTGTCGAGAACATAATGTTCTCAAAAATACGGTTAAAATCATTATCATTTTGGACAAGCTCTTTAAATTCAGTATACATAATGCCGTCTTCATAGGCCAAACGCTGTTTAATTGTCTCATCAAACAAACCAGATAATTGATCGAGAGTACCGTCCATTGTCTGTAAAATCTCTGAAATTACCGTATCTGCCGTCTCAACATCTTCACTTCGCAAAATCGTATAATAATCAAATAACGCCTCGCCGGCGCTCTCACCGCTCATTGCCATATCAGAGAGTATCGCTCCGTTATAAGCCTCTTTTGAATCAGGGAAATCTTTGAGTGCTAATGAATAATCACGCAAAGCTTCACTGTACTGTCCCGCCAAAAAAAGTTCATTTGCTTGTTTGAGGGTTTTGGTTAAATTGATAGTTTTCATAGTAATCCCTCCTATGTTATTCTAATATCGGCTCAATTTTATTAAATTATAGCGCGTCAATTTGATGTTCCATACCGTGCGGTACGTTAATAACGACCAATTCAGGGTGAATATCCATCCGCAATTGGCGCTCAACTCCGTATTTCAATGTATTTCCGCTACTTGAACATCCAATACACGCGCCTTGAAGCTGTACGTATATCGTACCGTTTTTTACTCGTAAAAATGCTATATCACCGCCGTCTAATGCCAAACTTGGTCGTATTTTATCTATGACGTTGCGAACGGGTTGCATCAATTCTTCATCACTAAATGGAATCATGGCTATTGTACCTTTAAAAGCTCAAGTATGACGCTATATTATAAGAAGTGGGCTAAACATGTACTAATATGAAAAGGATAGTTTTCGAGTGAAGCTCGATTTAAGGGGGTGATGGTTTATTGAACTCGTTAGACGAGTTCAATGTATGCCATTGGTGTAGCATCACCACGGCGAATACGCGTTTTAACGATACGGGTATACCCACCGTTACGCTCAGTATATTTTGGAGCAACTTCATTAAGAAGCAATTTGGTCGCCTCTTTGTTTTGCAAAACAGCGAACACAGCACGGTGAGCATTTGCATCACCTGCACGTGCAGTTGTAATCAATTTTTCTGCAAATGAACGAAGTTCTTTTGCTTTGATCAACGTAGTTTCAATTTTACCGTGTTCAATCAACGCAATGCTAAGGTTGGTCAACAAAGCTTCACGATGTGCGCTCGTTCGACCTAGCTTGCGGTATCCGTGACGATGTCTCATGATACTTCCTCTTTATTATTTTAGACGATAAAGGAACGCGTCCCTTTATCTACGTTAACACTGGGTTTACTTCGGCAGTAAGCCCAAAAGCTAAATAATTGGATTATTCAGCTTCGATTTTCTTTTTGATAGCGCTGATGAGATCATCTGCGAGATCTTGTCCGACAGCATAACCGTATTCCGTGATTTTTTCTAAAATCTCTTCAAACGATTTTTTACCGAGGTTTTTAACCTCTTTCAAATCATTTTGGCTCATCATTACGATTTCACCGATGTATTTGATGTTTGAGCGATCCAAACAGTTGAAACTGCGTGCACTTAGCCCAAGATCTTCAATACGGGCACCCAAACGTTTAAGTTCAGGATGTTCGTCACCACGCTCAGTTGCAGCAGGAGCTTTAATACTCACTTCACTGTTAAATACAGCCATTTGTGCGTACATTACTTCAAGCGCGTTTTTAAATGCGTCAACCGGAGAAATTTGTCCGTCGGTGACGATATTAATAACGACTTTTTCAAAATTCGGATTATCTTCAACAAGAACGTTTTCAATAGCGTATGTTGCACGGCGAACCGGTGTAAAATAAGCATCCAACGCGATGTATCCATCACCCAAACTGTCCCGTACATCTTCACTCGGAGCGTATCCGATACCTTGATGAATTTTAACGCTGAATGTCAACGTCGCATCTTCATTCAAAGTTGCCAAAAATGCATTTGGGGTTACCACTTCAACATCATCATTATCCAAATCACTTCCATTAATTTCACAAGGGCCTGCAAAACTGTAAGTGATCTCTTTCTCTTTAAGGCCGTTTTTCAATTTGAAGCGGACACCTTTAAGATTAATAATGAAATCCGAAATGTCTTCGAGCATACCGCGCACAGAGTCGAACTCATGCTTAGCACCCTCAATTTTAATACCGATCGGTGCGAATCCGACCGAGCTGCTTAACAAAAAGCGGCGGATCGGATGGGCGAGTGAAACCGCAAATCCGGTTTCAAACGGATAAGCAATGATATTCGCTTCGTTCGCGCTGATTTGCTCGACGACAAACTCTTTCGGAAGAAGCGGTGATGTCTTAATTTTTTTCATGCTGAACGCCCTTTCTTTAATGATTATTTCGAGTAAAGCTCGACGATTAGACGTTCTTCAACAGGGATAACAACCTCTTCACGCTCTGGAAGACGTGTGAAAATACCGAACGCTTTATCTTGATCGATGTCAACCCATGCCGCAAGACCGGTTTGGTTGGTCAACTCAATCGCGCGAACGATTTGGTTGTTCTTTTTACTTTTCTCGTGAATTTCCACTTTTTGACCCGGTTTTACACGGTAAGATGGAATATCAACACGTTTCCCGTCAACCAATACGTGACCGTGGTTTACCAATTGGCGTGCAAAACGACGAGTCGTTGCAAATCCCATACGGTAAACAACATTGTCAAGACGTTGCTCAAGAAGCATTACTAAGTTCGTACCGGTGTTACCTGTACGACGTTTTGCTTCACCGAACAATGAACGCATTTGTTTTTCGCTCAAACCGTACATAAATTTCGCTTTTTGTTTTTCACGAAGCTGTGTACCGTATTCAGAAATTTTTGTACGGCGTTGACCGTGTTGTCCTGGTCCATAAGGACGTTTGTCAAGGGCACTTTTACCTGCAAGACGACGTTCACCTTTTAGTCCAAGGCTTACACCGAATCTTCTTTCGATTTTTTCTACGGGTCCTCTATATCTTGCCATTGCTAAACTCCTTAGACTCGTCGGCGCTTAGGCGCACGACATCCATTGTGTGGTAGTGGAGTAACGTCTTTCATGAAAGAAACACGTAGACCTTCGATCGCACCAACACTTTTAACTGCTGTTTCACGGCCAGAACCTGGACCTTGAACTTTAATTCCCACTTCTTTAATTCCGTGGACCATTGCTTTTTCCATCGCAGATTCTACTGCTTGTTGCGCAGCAAACGGAGTTGACTTTTTAGAACCTTTGAAACCAAGGGCACCAGCCGAACTCCATGCAATCATATTACCCATTTCATCTGTTACCGTTACAAGGGTATTGTTGAATGAAGCCAAGATATGTACGATACCTCGAGCAATATTCTTCTTTACGATTTTTTTACGGGTTGCTTTTCTTTTTGCCATACTCTAATCCCTTACTTTGTGGCTGAGCCGACGGTTTTCTTTTTACCTTTGCGCGTACGAGCATTGGTTTTGGTTTTTTGACCACGGCATGGGAGACCTTTACGATGACGAAGACCACGGTAAGAACCAAGATCCATCAACGCTTTAATATCCATAGCAACTTGTTTACGAAGGTCACCCTCTACAGCGATACCGCTGCTTCGGATCTCTTTAGCAAGCGTTGCCGCTTCATCTTCGCTGAGTTCGAATACACGTTTATTGTAATCAAGCCCTGTAGCATCCAAAATTTTGCGTGAAGTATGTAAACCGATACCGTAGATATAAGTTAATGCATACTCCAAACGTTTTTTCTTAGGTAAGTCCACACCAGCAATACGTGCCATGCTTATCCTTGTCTCTGTTTATGTTTTGGGGTTTTGCAAATTACGCGAACGACCCCTTTGCGCTTAATGATTTTGCAATCATCGCACATTTTCTTCACTGAAGAACGTACTTTCATCGGTAGGCTCCGTTGATTTAAATCACTTGCTTTTCGTAGGTGCGATTGATCACACCAATACTTGTAACTACGATTGAACGCAGTTAGAAACATTCAATTCTATTTGTCCGAAAGGGCAAAGTGGACGCGTATATTACAGTAAATAATGTTAAATTTTTATTAAGGTATAAAACAGGAGGATGATTCGGACTGCGCTTACACAATTCGAATCATAAAGGGGGATTCCAAAACAGCATCTAATGACTTAAGCTCACGCATAAGTGCATGAATAGATCGTTCCGTCGCTTCATGAGTAGCAAAAAGCAGATGGGCACATTCGGTTTCGGAGGGGCGCTGAATCACTGCTTCGATTGAAATCTCATGTTCTGCAAAAAGACTCGTAATCTGTGCCAAAATTCCCGGTTTATCCAATACTCTCAAACGAAGATAATATTTTGATCGGATATCGTTTTGATCTTTTAGTCGAAGCCCCTCTTCGAGCGGATGGTTAAACCCGAGCATCGGAGAGCGTTTACCGGAGCGGACAATATCAATGATATTAGCAACTACGGCACTCGCGGTCGCATTACCGCCCGCACCCGGACCGTAGTAGAGGGTTTCACCGACACGATCACCGACGACACTAATTCCATTCATGACGCCGTCGATTTTAGCGATCATCGCATCTTCTTTAACCAATGCCGCATGGACGCGAAGCTCCACTTCGCTATTATCACGTGCTGCGATTCCCAAAAGCTTGATTGTGTAGCCAAACTCTTTGGCAAAAGCAATATCAGCTCCACTGATCCCCTCAATCCCCTCAATCAAAATTTCTTCGGGTTTCGCATCGATACCGTAGGCAATCGAAGCTAAGATAAGAAGTTTATGTGCCGCATCAAAACCGCCGATATCAAATGTCGGATCAGCTTCTGCATACCCTAATGCCTGTGCTTCGGCTAAAACACTCTCAAACGAAGCACCCTCATTCATCATTTTGGTCAGCATGAAGTTACAGGTACCGTTCATAATCCCCATAATGGAGAGAATATGATTGGCAGAAAGCCCATCACGTAGCGCATTGATAATCGGAATTCCCCCCGCAACGCTCGCTTCAAACTCAAATGGGATATCTCCCGCAATCTCTTGAAGCTCATAGCGATGATAGGCTAAAAGGGCTTTATTCGCCGTCACTACCGCTTTGCCGTTTTGAAGCGCTTTTTTAACGATCTCCAGCGGAAGTTCTATTCCCCCCATTAACTCCACAACAATGTCGATTTCCGGATCATCCACAACATCATAGGGGTTTTGGGAAACAGCGATAGAAAGATCACTCACTTTTGAGAGATCACGTACCACACCGCTTTTAACCACGATTTCATCACCCGAACGTGCCGTAATAATGGTTTTGTTCTCTTCTAATATTTGAACGACGGCACGTCCTACGGTACCGACACCAATGACACCGATACGGGTCACTCAGGAGCCTTACAATTCAAGCTACTCAAGAATTGTTTGATATTTTTAGCCGCTTGTCGAATGCGCTGATCGTTTTCAATCAAGGCGATACGGACATATTGGTCACCGTAGTCACCGAATCCGATCCCCGGAGCTACCGCAACGTTTGCTTCCACCAAAAGACGTTTTGAAAATTCCAAACTTCCCATGTGAATAGCACACTCAGGGATTTTTGCCCAGACGAACATCGATGCCTGATTACGGCGTACCGGCCATCCGGCACGGTTAAATGCTTCGATCAAAACATTTTGACGGTGATCGTATTTGTCCGTAATCTCTTGAACACACGTTTGATCTCCGGTAAGTGCCACGGTAGCAGCAACTTGAATCGGGGTAAACATCCCATAATCCAACCAGCTTTTGATCTTTTGGAGCGCTCCGATGAGTTTTGCGTTTCCGACGAAGAAACCGACACGCCATCCCGCCATGTTATAGCTTTTTGAGAGGGTAAATGCTTCAACCGCAACATCTTTTGCCCCCGGCACAGAGAGGATAGAGGGGGTTTTATAGCCATCAAACGTCAAATCACCGTACGCAATATCACTAATAACATAGAAACGTTCCCGTTTTGCCATTGCAACGACACGAGTATAGAATTCCGGCGTTACCGTAGCGGTCGTCGGATTATGCGGAAAATTGACGACAAGGTATTTCGGCTTTGGGAATGAGACATGAAATGCGTGTTCAAGTCGCTCGAAAAAGAGGTCTTCATCGACTTTATAATCTTCATCAAACGGCAATTCCATTTTTTGAACATTTCCCCCTGCCAAAATAAACCCGTATGAGTGAATCGGATAGGTCGGATCAGGAACGACGACAACGTCACCCGGATTGGTAATCGCATACGCGAGATGTGCATACCCCTCTTTAGAACCCATAGTTGCTACCGCTTCGGTATCAGGATCGAGATCGACATCATAACGGCGTTTGTACCAGTCGCAAATCGCTTGACGAAGTTTCGGAATCCCTTTAGAAACCGAATAGCCGTGTGTTTTAGTCTTTTCTGCCGATTCAACCAATTTTTTACGGATATGCTCAGGAGTATCTCCATCAGGATTTCCCATACTGAAATCGATAACGTCGGCACCGGAGCGTCTACGTGCCATTTTAAGCTCGTTTACTTCAGCGAATACATATTTTGGAAGGCGTTTAATCCGGTCAAATTGGATTTCATCAAACATGGCTACAACCTGTGATTAAAAAATTGCGCCATTTTAACATAAGAGGCTTAGTTTTTATATAATACGAGTGACTTATCGTCCCGAAGTAATTGACTCTATCCACATCCCCTCTTTCAGTACTTTCATCCCCTGCGCGTTTGAGATTTTAAGATAATAAGCCCCTTTGGGGAGTTCAAACCGAAACTCCTCCTTAGTATCCAAAGAACGAAAGGAGGATAATAGATTCATTGCTCCATCGAAAACTGCAATTTCCGGATACCATTTACCGACATAAGGGGGCTCTATTCTAATATGCTGAGCCTCTTCTACACGGAACCATTGCGCAGTGCTCACCCTTTTGAGTTCAGTCCCCTCATCACGCCCCAGTACAACAGTATTCCAGATAGCATTTCGTGTATCAAGCAGCAATGAAAGACCTTTTTTAGGGTCAAAATGGGCTTTTTCGATACGTATATTCTGTTCTTGTAAATTTTCGGCTAAGAGTAAGGGAGTTAAAACTTTATTCGAGATTACCGTAGCGTTCAAGATCCCTTTATCCTCTTGTATACGTAGTGAATCGATATCAACCCTATACCCGAGAGTAGAAAATGCTTGGGTGATCGTACGTATACTCACTCTAAGATCACCTGTAAAAGTAATATTTGTGTTAATGGAGTCTCCCAAAAGGAGAAGCGGGGTGCAGAAAAGTATGAGTAAGCGTTTCATCACCGGTTATTTACCAGTTTTTTCCGCCGTTGCGTTGGATAAATTCTTTTTCATTAATTTGTTTTACAATACCTTTTTCACATATAAAGTGAACAGAATTTTTTTCATTGAATACCTTTTTATCTTCGGGAGATCCAACTTCAACTCTGCCGTGTCCGAGAACGATTAGCCAATCTTTCGTTGGATCGATAGCAATGGGGTCGCTTGTAATACTTTGCGTTTTTTCTCCGCTTGCCATATTGATCATCCCGTACCACACTTTGAAGGTTGGATAGATAGCCATTTCTTTCCCCGAAATTAATGATTTTGAGACCGTCGGTACACTTTTATTGACTTCATTATTTACGATTGGACTTGCTATCGGTACAGTTGTAATGTTTGTCTCATTGTTTTCACTGATATTAACATCCTCAGCTCTGTTGGCATCATCCATTACTTCTACCGCCAAGGTTGTAAGTTTCATTACCTCTTCACGCGGTTCAGTAGACATATTTCCCTGTAAAAAATATCCGCCTACCATCAAAATAATAATTAATGCTACTCCTGCCGCGACCCATTTTGGCTTTGAGTTAGAGGTGGATTGTAAAATAACCGATTGTTTTGGAGTAAGGATGTTTGCGTTATTTCGGCAAAATTCAGTATATTCTTCTTTGATTTCACTCAGATCAATACCGTACTCACGTTCGAAGATTGATATGTATCCCATGAACTGAACTCGCCCAATTTCACTGTACGATTTAGTAAGGACCAAATCTACCTTATCGCGAGAAATATGGGTTCTCTCATGAATTTTCTCTGTTCCAAGAGCCTGTAAATCTTCGAACGTGTTACATTGTTTCATCTCATTCTCTCCATCAAAATTGCGCCGGCAACACCGACATTTAAAGAATCAAAATCATGTGCCATCGGAATAGAAATACCGACGTCAAGGCTTTTTTGGACTCTGCCGCTTAAGCCCTCACCCTCATTGCCCAATACCAAAACCCGCTTCGTTGCAAAAGTAGCTTCACGCACATCCACACCATCCATAACCGCTCCATATATCTGAAACCCTGATTGTTTCATCTCATGCAGCACATCATGGATATTGTGAACCACCACTAACGGCATATCAAGTGCGGCACCGCTGCTGGTACGGATCATTGCCTCTAAATTCGGCTCTTTGATCCCGCTAATGACTAACGCTTGAACCCCTAATGCATAAGCACTTCGAATCAGAGAGCCGATATTACCCATATCGGTAATAGAGCTCAACACCACAACAAAATCACATTTCTTGAGAAAGGGAGAAGCGTATGGGACTACCTGTGAAATCTCGGCGATAAAACCTTGATGATTTCCCCCTTTTACCATTGATTGTGCCGCTTTTTCAGGGATTCTCTTAATCTCAAACCCCATTTTCATTAGGGCAGAGTACTCTTTTTTATCGACCTCTTTTGCCAGGTAAAGAACCTTAATACGGTCTTTGTGACGTTCGATTGCATAATAAACCGGTTGTTTTCCATAAATAAGCATGAAGTATTATATCCTAAGATTTCATGAGGCGTGTATAGCACTCTTTGGGATTTTCACCCGTAATTTTTGCAATCAGTTTTGAAGCCGCTTTTTTAGGGATATCAAGGGCGAGGATATCCTGTTCATTCAACGATGAACCTTGAGTCTCTGAGGCTTCGATCACTACAACCCACTCTCCTCTGATCTCTTTTTCCATCTGAGGGATCAATTCCGAGGCCACTCCTCGATAAAACCGCTGATACCGTTTTGTTATTTCCTTCGCCAAAAAGATCTTACGATCAGGAACGGCTACGGAGAGCTCGATAAGCAATTTATCAAGGCGCTTCGGTGATTCATAAAGTATCGTCGTATACCCGTTAAAGAGTGCTTCTTGCAGCGCTGTGCTACGATCATTCCCTTTATGAGGCAAAAAGCCGAAGAAAAGCATTTTTGTTTCCACAAATCCACTCGCGACAAAAGCGGTCAATGCCGCATTCGCCCCCGGTAAAATATCATACGCAATTCCCTTATCCAGACAATAACGAACCAACATCTGTCCCGGATCACTTATTCCCGGCATCCCCGCATCACTCACATAGACTACATTTTGATCAAAAAAATCGGGGGTGAGTTTGGAAATAAACTCCGCTTCATTATGGGAATGAAGACTTAGAAAATGGGGTTCCGTCGTCGTAAGATTATGACGCTCTTTGAGCAAATGGATAAGTTTTTTGGTGACACGGGTATCTTCACAAAGAATAGTATTAGCAGTGGATAAAATATCGAGAGAACGAAGTGAGATATCAGAAATATTTCCGATAGGAGTGGGGACGAGGCTTAGCATAAGAGTGCTCGGTTTCTGCCCCCAAAGAGGCAAAGGTTTAAATTACGAATTTAATGCGTAACGTTTTTTGAATTTATCGATACGACCTGCAGTATCTACTTGACGCTCAGAACCGGTATAAAACGGATGACATGCGCTACAGATATCGACACGGATGGTATCTTTTGTGCTGGTTGTTGTGAATGTGTTACCGCATGCGCAGCTAACTGAACATTCTACAACGTTCGGGTGAAGATCTTTTTTCATAAGTTTGCCTTGTGATCGACGGCGTTGTACGTCGGTCTGTATAGTTTTATATCCGTACGGGGGCGGATAATTGGAGGCGAATTATAACGAAAAATTTCTTTTTTTACAATAAACGTGATGCTACCGCTACCGCAGCCGTTTCGGAACGGAGAATCATCGGCAAAGGAAAGAGGCGGATACGATGATCACTAAACAATTTCCGTTCAGACTCATCAAATCCCCCCTCACACCCGATCACAACCGTATCGATCGCTTCATTGCCCGAAAGAGGTTCTCCCCCGAAATCAAAAATAACCGCCTGAGGATTACTTTTTAGAAAAGTGCTCAAATTCGGAGATTCGCTCATCTCAATCAATGACGTTCGTCCGCACTGCATGATCGAACTCTCCATAATCCGTTTATATCGTTCAAAATCGAGACGAAAATTTTGTTGTGAACGGCGGCAATGGATAAAGGTGATTTTAGCGACTCCGAGTTCAGTGAGCATCGGTAATGTTTTTTCAACGGTTTTTGGATCAATCAGACACCATCCGATATGAAGAAATTTCTCACTCTCACACGGTGCATTATGATGACTTTGTAACGAGAAATAAGCATTACGTCCATCGGTTCGTTCCATACGATAGCGATACTCTTCACGTAAACGCTCCCCGGAACGAAATGCGATTAAGTCTCCCGTTTTATGGCGTCGTACTTTGATTAGGTATTTATAATCATCCCCTGAAATACTCAGTTCCTCCGCCCCGACCTCATTATGAAGAAGAAATTTCATTGCAACATCATCCAAATAGTCATTGTCCCCAACAATCCCATCTCAATACCTAAAAAACGAAATGCTTTTTTCTTATAAAGCTCAAATGCACCCTCTTGGCTAATATCAGTTTTACGTTTGAGCGTTTTATACCGTTTCGCTTCAAGGATGATCATGATAATGGCGATGGCGATCATGGCAACATTGGCAAAGGTAAATTCAAGATGTTTTGCGGCCATCATCACTGCACCGGTAAAAAGGATCAACGCAATTAACGAGCCTGAAATCGGCATTACGATCCGCATCCGTTTGGCATAGCGGATAAGATGATGAGAGAGTGTCAACATGACGATGTTAAACACTACGACCCCCATCAACACAATCACCCCGAAATAGTGGATATTAAGTCCGGTTGTATACATAGCTTCCATAAAGTGGATTTTACCTTAAATTGCCTATAATGACTCACTAAATCACTCCCCGATCATTGAATATTTTATGCATTGAGGAAGAGAGATACTCCAAGGAGATGAAATGGCGATCAGCGTAGAAGAGGCACTCAATTTGGTTTACTCGTTTGTGTCGCCGACACAAACTGAAATCGTACCGATTGAAAACGCTGTTCATCGAATCTTATCAGAACCGATTATTGCGCAATACTCTCTCCCCTCTTTTGATAATTCGGCAATGGACGGCTATGCCGTACGCACCGAAGATGCGGGGAAAACACTCAAACAGTCCTGCGTTATTTTTGCCGGAGACGGAAATGAAATACGGATGATAGAAGATCAATGTATTCGGATTATGACCGGGGCTAAAATTCCGCAAGGGTGTGAAGCCATTGTCCCTATTGAAGAGGTGCATATCGCAGAAGATCAAATCACTTTGCCTACCGCTATTAAGCCTTCTCAACATATTCGTCTTAAAGGGGAAGATATTCAGGCGGGAATGAGCTTGCTAGAGAAGGGAACAATGCTGCATGCCCACCATATTTCTCTTTTGGCATCACAGGGGATCACTCACGTTAAGCTCTATCGACGTCCACGTGTCGCCCTTTTCTCTTCAGGCAATGAGCTCAAAATGCATTATGAACCTTTGGGAGCCAATCAGCTTTACAATACCAATACCCCTACGTTTGCCGCGCGTGCACAAGAGTTGGGATGTGATGTGATCTTTACCGGAACCGCAGAAGATACCCTTGCTTCTATCCAAGAGCATATTCAACGTGCACTCAATGCTGATTTGATCATCACTTCAGGGGGAGTCAGTGTCGGGGATGCCGATTTCACGAAAGAAGCATTTGCGTCACTCGGTTTTGAAGGGGCTTTTGAATCGGTAGACATTAAACCCGGCAAACCGACGACATTCGGGCGGATCGGTACGACCCTCATCCTCAATCTTCCGGGAAATCCCCTTGCGGCAGCTCTATGTTTCGAGGTGTTCGGTCAAAGTGCTATTTTAGCACTGAGCGGACGTACGGATAAGTATCTCTCCACCATTGCAACAAAAATGGCTGAACCGTTTAAAATGAAAAAGGGGAGACGTTCCCTCATTCCGGGATGGTTTGATGGCTCTTCCTTTACCCCTAGTGAAAAATTCGGTCCGGGAATGGTGTTGCCGCTTTCACGCGCCAATGCTTACATGATGGTGGATGCGAGTGTGGAGGGGTTTGAAAAAGATGCTGTTATAAAAATTATTCCGACACGCTGGTGTATGAGTTCCGAGGAGCAGAAGTCACTGATTACCGATTAAACCGTTGTAGGGTTGATAAACGTCTCCCCTCGCTTCACCCGCTCCCACAGCTGAGGATCACCCCATCCCTCACGTACCTCATCGCTAAAAATGATTTTTTCTAAATCAATCAATCCCATTTTTTCTGAATAAGCATCGTGACGAAAACACTGTGCATATCCGGTTTCGGTCTCATGGACGATGATACTGTAGAGTCTCACCATTTTTTCACCGTTCACCATCTCGGTAAACCAATGAAGCTTATCAATCATCACAAAAATCAGACGACTGAACTGCTCGGCGGAAGGAGAAACGGGAATCTGCACCCATCGGTTGGAGTGGCGCTTCATATCCTCAATATACTCCGCATCATCTCCATCCCACAGAGCGATGGCATGATCGAACGCATCGATTAACTCTTTCATCCCCTGTTTCATCAGACCGAAATCGTAGACCATCTGACCGTTGTCGAGATAGTCGGATTCGAGGAGTACTTCGACTTTATACGAATGTCCGTGAATCGAAGCGCGACACCGCTGAGTGGAGCACCCTCGCACGATGTGGGCATTTTCGAATTTAAATAATTTACGAATTATCATAATCTACCTTACCATTTTGAGGTCACAAAATGTGATCTCAAGTGTTATACGTATTATACACCGTGGTTTTGATCCCATATACGGATATGTAAACGGTCACTGTAAATAAACCCGCGTCGTTTGCACAGCTCGATTACCGCTTCGCAGTTCGCTTCGATATGGGCTTTATCACCCCCCAGCGGCATACAATAGACAGGGGTAAAGGGGTGGGGAGCGATGATTGCATCGATCTCCTCTTCCATGTGTGAGCCAAGCGAAGGCTCATCCACACTAAATTTAAAAAAACTCTCTTTGGTGTTGGCGATAATTGCGCCGTACACCTCCGGTTTGACCCGACGCTCATACGGCTCGCCGCTGTTGGAAAGTTTTACCGAGAGGGCATAGGTTGCCTCACGGTAAAACGGATATCGGACAAAATCAGGGGCGATCGTCGCGTTGGTCTCAAACGTCACCCGATGCCCTTGTGAGATCAGATAATCGATAAATTCGACAAAAATCGGTTCATTCGCATAGATAAGCGGTTCTCCTCCGGTGAGGACAATATCGACATTGTGCGGAAGTCGATACCCGTTCATAATCCAGATGAGGCTTTGGAGCTCTTCGATCTCCATCCACAAATCGCCGAATCCTTTGCGATCAACCGCGTAGACCGTATCGCATCCGAGCACTTCACGTCCATCAGGGGTTATCTCAGTACACCCGAATCCCTCGCATTTGAGATTGCACCCTCCGAAACGGAAAAAGAGCGACGGGGTTCCGACGTATTTCCCCTCCCCCTGAACAGAGTAGAAATGTTCTACAAGGTAAAGCATCTTCACCCTCCCGTTTCGTAAAATGCGCGGTTGGATTGCTCGGTATCACCCTCGCTCCAGCGGTTTTTTTCCGGCTTGGTTCGGATCACCTCTTTGAGTACTAAAGCTGCCTCTTTAATGTCACCTCGACGAATCGCATCGCGGATAGACATCGCTTCATCAAAATACAAGCACGGAATCAGATTTCCCTCTGCGGTAAGACGGATACGATTGCATTTGGTGCAAAAGTCGTCTTTGTGCGGTTCGATAATCCCAAACTCATATCCATCCTCAAGCTTATAGTAATGAGATGGTGAATGACCGTCAAAGCCCTCATCACTGAAGTGATAGCGACTTCCGATAATACTAAGCAGTTCAGGGCTTTGCATCCCTTTGATATCCACTTCAGCATGAACGTTTTCCATGTATTCGATAAACCGAACCACCATCCCTCGGCTTTTGCAGTATTCCAAAACATCCAGGACTTCGACATCATTCAGCCCCTTCATCGGAACCATATTAACTTTGACTTTTAGTCCGACGCGCAATGCCTCTTCTACCCCTTCAAGCACTTGACGTAAAACATCTTTTTTAGCAATCGTTTCTGCAATCTCTGGTTTGAGTGAATCAATGGAGACATTAAGACGGCGAAGACCTGCATTATAGAGCTTTTGTGCGTGACCTTTAAGCAAAAAAGCATTCGTCGTCATCGCAAGATCGATATCGTTTTTATAGTCATAAATCATTTTAATAAATTTATCGAGGTCTTCACGTAACAACGGTTCGCCGCCGGTAATCCGAATTTTATTTACCCCTTCATCAATGGCCACTTTAATAAATTCAAACAGCTCTTCAAAGCTAAGTAAATTTTCTTTCGGTACCCATGAAAAGGGCTTTTCAGGCATACAGTACTGACATCTAAAGTTGCACCGTTCCGTTACCGAAACACGCAAATAATCAACGGTTCTGCCATAGCTATCTATTAACACGACTATCCTTGAAAAATCCTAGTATTAGGAGAATACGCGATAGTATCTAAAAGTTGATTTGAGTTTTATTTATCGGAAGAGTTAAGAGGAAAATCCCCGAAGAGGGGATCATTTTTTACCAGCCGCGAACGACTGCATGACATGCCGTACAGGCATTCACGATTTCAGAATACGATTGACTCGCTTTTGAATACTCTTTTTTGTTAAGTGCTTTAAGCAAATCAGCCGAAGCTGAATCGATACGTTTTGCCGCATTAAAAGCAATATTACTCATATGCTGTTTATCTTTTGGGAGATATTTTTTACTTGCATCGACATTATGAAAAAGAGCATTAGCTTTTTGAATTTCACTGACACCCCCCTTGATTAATGCGGGTGCATTGTAAAGGAACCCTTTTTGAACATTGCTCAAACCGTTTTCCATTTGGCTCATATTAAGTGCCAATGTCTCATCTGCCATTGCACCGACACTAAGGAGTGCCGATAATGCTAAAATTTTAACCATTTTCATCCATTACTCCTTAGTGAACTTCTGACCAGATTTTGCGTTTCCACAACCAAGCCAAGATAGCGAAAATCAATGTATAAAGCATTACCCATAAACCGGTAGTCTCACGTTCTGCTTTTTTAGAATCGCCGATCTCTTCCATGTACGCAATAACTTCTTCCTGCGCTTTTTCAGTCAAACCGACACGAGGCATAGAAGTACCGTGAAGCAATACTTGTGGGTCATTGATGAAACTGTGCAGATAGTGTTCGCCGCGACTTTTAATGTATTGAGACAGATCCGGAGGAGTCGCACCCATATACGTTTTCAAGCTATCGGTAGGAGTCGTTGCTTCAATCCCTGCATATTTCATATTATGACATCGTCCGCATGCCGCTTCAAATGTCGCTTTGTTTGCTTCTTTACCCTCTGTTACTTTAGGAGAAACCGATTGCAAATAGGCCACGATATCCATAATCTCTTGAGGTGACATCCAGTTATACGCCGGCATCGGGAACGCTTTGCCGCTTTCAGGAGTATATTTTCCTTCTAAATGCATCGCCGTTACAGGGTCAAATATAAAGTTAGCCAAATAGTTTTTGTCATAAATTCGGCCAGCACTACTCAAATCCGGTGGGACAACACCGTACGATGCCGCTGCATCCGCATTAGGCATCATTTGCGGAAATCCTGCCGCATCAATAGCATGACATGCGATACAGTTTGCTTCCACAAGAACTTTACCGTTTTCGACATTACCCGCTAAAGTTGTGTCAACATTTTTCAGTGTCTTAAAACTGAAATCTGCCGGAGCAACTTCCGGATGCATAATATGGTGAGCGTACGGCTCAATGCCGTAGTACGTAATACCGACAAGCGCGGCAATAACTGCTAAAATCTTAAACTCTTTCATTATTTGCCTCCCACTTTTTTAGCTTCTGCTTTGGTAATAAACGGAAGTGCCGCAAATAATACCAAGAACGTCATTGATGAGGCAAAACCTACCCATGCGTTTGCACCGGTCGGAGGTAATTTACCGTACACGGTAAGGACGATCAAATCTGCCATTAAGAACCAAAACCAGTATTTAAAATACGGACGTTGATTTGCCGGTTTCACCATCGGTGAACGATCCAACCATGGCAATACAAAGAAAATAGCGTTTGCAATTCCAAATGCGATCAAACCTAATGATTTACCTGAAATACCGGCGATTTCAAAGAAGAACCCGCGTAATACTTCATAACTCCACAAGAAATACCATTCAGGGTAAATATGTGCCGGAGTTTTGAGGCCGTCTGCTTTGTCAAAGTTTACCGGGTCCATCGCAAAGTTGTAATGGAAGAAAACCAAATAGAAAAAGAACAACATAAAGAAACCGAGAACAAAGAAATCTTTTGACAAGAAGACCGGCCAAAAAGGGACAACTTTAGACTCTTTTTTATTTCCTGCAAGATATTTTTCCGCTTCTTCATCAAAATCGAAAAACTCACCCTCTTCATTATTAACGTGTGGAAATCGAAGTGCGTAAAAGTGAAATACAATTGCACCAATAATAGCTAACGGTAATAACAACACGTGAAGCATAAAGAAACGGGTCAAGGTAGAATCGGAAACATAGAAGTTACCACGAATCCAAACAACCAATTCATCCCCAATAAACGGGATACCGCCGAAAATTTCCGTAATGACGTACGCTGCCCAGTATGACATTTGTCCCCATGGAAGCATGTATCCGCTGAATCCTTCTGCAGAGAAAAGGACGAATAAAAGCATACCTGATACCCAGATCATCTCACGCCCTTTTTTGTAAGAGCCGTAATAGATACCGGTGAACATATGGACATAAATCACCAAGAAAACAACCGAAGCACCCACCGCGTGGATATGTCGGAACAACCAGCCGTAGGCTACTTCTTGCATAATCGTGTAGTTAACACTGTCAAACGCCATATTAACGTCTGGTTTGTAATACATCAAAAGGAAAATTCCGGATACTACGAGAAAAGTGAACAATACGGTCAGCAAAACCCCCATTGCCCACAAAAAGTTAATATTTTTCGGAATCCAATACTCGGTCATCATTACTTTTACAAAATTAACAACACCTAAACGCTGATCAAACCACTCGAGCATCGAGTCTGCTTTTTTAAATTCTGCCATCTTATGCTCCCCCTGCTTTTGCCATCATCGCTTTATATTCTGGACCTTCTTCACCCAAAACAAGCGTTACACCGTCTAGTTTAAACGGCGGTATATCAAGAGGACGCGGTGGAGGACCGAATTTATGCACACCCGCATCGGTGAATTCACCGCCGTGACAAGCACATTTAAAATCGTGCTGATCCGCACGATAGGCCGGAATACAGCCAAGATGGGTACAAAGACCGATCATAACTGAAAAATAGTGGTCGCCGATTTTGACGTTGCGTCCATCGGTCGGTTTCATATCTTCGGTGTATTTTAGGATAAACACCGGTTTACCGCGCCATACAGCGATTTCTAATTTATTGGCTTCTAAGCCTGACACGTCTACCGTCGTAAAACCGGCTGACATGACGCTCGGGAGCGGATCCCATGTCTTCTTCATCGCAATGAGCGAGGCAATCCCTCCCACAGCGGCGACGGCACCAAAGGCTTTACCGATAAACCCTCTTCTGCTTTCATCCATCATTTTCATCTCACTTAAGTTAGAAATTTAACCCTGCATCATAAGTTAAAAAGGTTTAAGTTTCTATAAATTGAAACTTTTTCTTATGAATTCAATTACTTTGCTGTTACTTTTATCGATGATGTGATAGTTATTTGATGAAGCTGTGCTTATAGCTTGCATAAGCTGTTCTTGAGTAAACTGCTCAACAATCGGAATATTCAAAGATTGAAACAGCGGGATAAAATCTCTGACATAGTCAGCACGTTGAAGGAAAACAGGCCTTCCTCCTCCGACAAGACTTTGTAAAACGGCCTGAGGCGATGCACTCACTAAAATATCCGTATGTCGAATTACCTCATCGTATGCTTCACACTCATGGATCACACTAAAGCTCTCTTTTAAAGCCTTTTCATACCCCATAAAATGGTAAAAACCCATTACAAGTTCCATCTTAAAAGGTTTAAAAAGTGCTTGATATTTTTCCAAATCCTTTTCATAATCGTCATCACCGAAGAATAAAGCAAGGGGAATCGTTTTAGAGAGAGATTCAAAATAGCGATCATTCACAACCGTCGTATTACAAATCCCCTCACCCTGCAAATACGGTGATATCAAAAATTCTTTAGGATGTTTGGTATCACTAGGGTCATCGCTAATTCGAATGAATGGGGAAAAAAATTGGGTCATATCCTCCAATAAAGTCGGATTAATCTCAGCCGAATCAAAAATAATCTTATCCCCGTGATGAGCGATTTGAGGGATATTACGAACCAAATCTACTCCGACAGCACGTTTAATCCCATACTCTTTCGCCTCTGCCGCAATCCTAAAATCGGAACAAAGAAGTGTAATATCGATCTCTTTTTGAAGTTCATTGACGATGGCGACGGCACGGTGAAACCGATCCAATCCGATACGGTGCCCCGTGTGGACGTAATAAAAATAGCGCATAAAAATCCTAATAATATTTTATTTTATTTGATGGAGATTACCTGATCAGATTGAGCATAAGCAAGTTACGCACAATTCGGTAATGTCAGTTCATGTTTGAGTTTGTATTCGATAATCCCACCCAATGATATATCCTCATCTATATCCTCAAAATGGATACCGCGTCCGCCACCAATCAAATGGTAATTTGAAAGCTCAGTTTTCATGCTTTTGGCAATACGCGGAGTATACGAATAAGGAATGGTTAGAATATCACCGCTGGTAAGATGAACCAAGATTTTATCATCTAACTCGATTTTACTGATTAAAGTATTCATTTTTCTCTTAAAAGCGTCGGCATTGTTTCACCTCTTATCTGAAAATTATAGCACAGCAAGAAGAAAATGGCATTTTACTTTTTTCCTCTATCATGCTCTTCATGCAGCAGACATATAAATTAAATAAATGTAATTTAATTTAATTTATACTTATTAGAACTAATATATTGTAATTTATATTTATTTAATGTATAATATATCAACAAACCCAGTGAACGGTTGATTAAATGAAGCAAGAAAAAAAACGTGGACAACCACTAAAAGATCCAGCAGAAAAATGTACTGGTCCTTTAAGCGTATATTTGACCTTAGAAGAAAGGCGTAAAATTGATGCTATGGCAGCTAAAGAGTTTCTTTCCGCGTCCAAACTTGTACGAAAACGACTAAAAGAAATGGGAATTATTTAAAATGACAATATTCCAACAAGAGTTACAGCCGACTCCTACTATACATACCAAAGAGCTCGGGGAAAAAACTACCATACATAGAACGAAAAGACAAAAGGTCACAAATAAAATAATTCAAAAATCTTCAACCAAATCAAAAAAAAGACCGATTCGTATCGCGACAGTTTTCAGTGGAATTGGGGCAGCAGAACAAGCTCTAAAACGCTTAAATATTGATCATGAAATCGTATTTGCTGGAGATATAGACAAATATGTCAAAATGACTTACTTCGCTAATTATAAAATTGATGAATCTCAATGGCACAATGATATTACAACATTTGACGGTAAACCGTTCAAAGACAAGGTAGATATTCTTGTTGGAGGCAGTCCTTGTCAGTCATTTTCAATGGTAGGAAAAAGAGCTGGACTAGAAGATACAAGAGGAACTTTATTTTATGATTTTGCAAGAATTATTTCTGAAGTTCAACCCAAAGTGTTTATATATGAGAATGTCAAAGGTTTAACTAATCACGATAGTGGGAATACTTGGAAGATTGTTCAAGAAGTTTTTCAAAGTCTTGGATATGGCATTTTCCCACAACTTTTAAATAGTAAAGATTATGGTATACCACAACATAGAGAGCGAATTTTTGTCGTTGGTTTTAAGAACGAAAATTTGCCATTTGAATTTCCAAAGAAAATGAAACTTGAATCAACCATGCAAGATTTTCTCGAAGACTATACAGATTCAAAATATTATTTGAAAGAAAAAGGTATCAAGTTCGTTACAAGCAGTAAAAATAAACTAAAACGTTACACTCAAATTAATGGCGATATCATGCTCTGTCAAAAAGCAAACCAGCAATTCAATTGGCATGGAGATTTTGTTTTTGAACTTACAATGGAAGATACAAATGAATTCATTTTTAATGTTTCTGAAGTAGAAGAAAAGTACTATTTGTCTGAAAAAGTAAAAACGTATGTCCTCGCCGGTGGAACAAAGAACTTTAAAACGGGTAAAAAAACCGATTTGGAGGTAGCAAGACCACTGCTACAAACTATGCATAAAATGCATAGAGCTGGAGTAGATAATTATGTTACCCACAAAGGGCGTATCCGTAAACTTACTCCACGAGAATGTTTGAGGCTGATGGGCTTCAAAGATGACTTCAAAATAGTAGTAAGCGATACCCAAATGTATCGGCAGGCAGGCAATAGTATTGTCGTAGATGTGCTTATGGCTATTTTTAAAGAGATTGATATTACGAGGTTTACAATTAATGAAAACACTTGAAATTTTGGGAAAAACTTATGAAGATCTTGGGACGATAGAAAGACTCACTGTTGCTGATTCATTCGTTACTCCGAAAAATAAGATTGGTGCCGGAAACGGGGAGGCCAAGCTCTATGTAGGACAAAGAAATTCTATCATCGAAGACTTTTTTGGGCCAAAAGGCTTTAATGTCAAATGCTTTTTACTTAAAAAAGATCTTGTGAGCTATATACAAGAAATTAGAAAAGAACATATAGCCCCAACGCAGGAATATAGAGAAAAAGAGAATTTTGCACATCTATGGGACAATAAATACAATCAAGCTCTAGGTATTGAAGACGTTTTATCATTTGATGCTCAGGATCAATCTCAAATTCATGGAGACAGGGTCTATCTTAATTCTTCATCCAAAAACTATACGATATTAAGAGATTTGGCATTACCAATCATTTCACATCTAAATATTACCAAACTAAGAAATATCAACAATGATGTAATTGAATATTATATATACATTTACTCTGACTATTCATTCGATATTGCTGAAGAAGAAGAGCCTTCTTCAGATGATCTTGAATTTAAGCCTTTTAATCCTGAACTCATCTCTATCGATACTAAAAAAATAGCAATGGAAACCATTATTCGAAGGCTTAAACAAGGAACAATTGATTTAAATCCGGATTTTCAGAGAAATTATGTTTGGACTTCAGAAAAAAAATCTCAACTGATAGAATCATTAATATTAAAAATTCCTCTTCCCATGTTCTATGTTGCAGCAGATAAAGTTGGAAATTATATTGTTGTTGATGGTTTACAAAGAATAAGTACCTTGCGGGATTATATTGTTGATCAAAAATTTTCTCTTCAGAAACTGGAATTTTGGGGTGATCAGTATAATGATTACCATTTCGATGATCTCCCAACTATTATCCAAAATAGAATTTTGGAAACCGAATTCACATTTACGGTAATTAACGAAGGTACTCCCGATGCAGTAAAACGTAATATATTTAAACGCGTAAATAGAGGTGGACTGCCACTTACGGATCAAGAAATTCGAAATGCGCTCTACACTGGAGAAGCAACAGTTCTTCTGAAAAATCTGGCTTTAAAAGAATCATTTTTGGAAGCAACAGATAGTTCTATTAAAACAGAGCGTATGCTTGATAAAGAATTTATTTTACGATCGCTGACATTTATCATTCAAGACTATACAACATATCCAAAATCAGGAGATATGGATTCTTTTCTTTGTGAAACACTTCAAATAATTAATAAACTTAAAAACCAAAACGCATCTTTTGAAAAGACACAAAATTTTAAAATAAATACAATTAAAGATATAGAGCAATATTTTATTCTAAGTATGGACAGAGCGATGCAAATTTTCGGAGAACATACATTTAGAAAAAGCTTCCCAGGACAAAGAAGAACTCCAATAAATAAATCTCTTTTTGAAGTTTGGGCTACAATACTTTCTAAATTGAGCCAAAATGAATTTTCATCTTTATTGCAAAATAAAAAAGACTTTTTAAATGACTATAAAATCAATTTTCTGCAAGATTACAGATTTGACGATATCATTTCTAGACGGGCTTTACAATATGCTTCAGTAATTGACAGGCATCGTAAACTCCAAACATTAGTGGAGAAATATATCAAATGATAAATAATATCAAATTACAATCATTCAAATCTTTCTATGATCATGAATTACCACTTGAATCTTTAACTGTGCTTACAGGTCTTAATAGCACTGGTAAAAGCTCTGTTATACAATCTGTTCAAATTTTGAAAAAAGCTTTTAATAACGAGATAAACCTTCTATTAGATGAGCACGGGACAGCTAGAGAATTACAAAATCAATATGCTACCGACCCCATAAAATTTGGTGTGACTATAGATGGAGAAGAATTTGAGGTAACTTTTCCTGACAATAGTGAGTTGTATGACAACACTATTTTCCCACAGCTTTGGTATATCTCAGCCAGTAGATTTGGTCCAAAACTTTCCATTCCGATCTTTAATGATGAAGAAAAAAAGCATATTATTGGAGAAAATGGAGAAAATGTTCTACAATGTATCCGCCATTATGATGTAAATGAACCAATTGCACTTCACGAATCATTAATACATCCCGATGCTGGATCTTCACGAACCCTTCTTACAAATATTCGTGCATGGCTAAAAGTTATTTCTCCTAATGTAGAATTCGCGTATGAAGTACATGATATTATTGATTCATCACATGCTACATTTAATGGCTATAGATCAACTAATGTAGGCTTTGGATTAAGTTATATATTGCCGGTCATTATAGCATTGCTTACATCAACTCTCACAGAAAATAATTTACTTATTATTGAAAATCCTGAAGCTCATTTACATCCAAAAGGACAGACTGAATTGGCAAAATTGATTTGTTTATGTGCTGAAGCAGGTACTCAAGTCATTATTGAAACCCATAGCGACCATATTTTTAATGGTATTAGAATTTATTCAAAAAATAGTTCTACAAATTTTTTCGAAAAAGTTTTGATTCATTGGTTTGAATTGAATGAGAAAAAAAATACAGAAATTACAACACTGGAATTGGATAAATCAGGACGATTATTAAATTGGCCCGCAGGGTTTTTTGACCAGTTTGAAATCAATAGTGCTTCTTTGCTTTAACCATGAGATGCCTACTTAATACTATCATTCCAAAATCTGAATGTACTTTACATCAAATCAAAATTGCTTTATCTAATAGTCTTTTAGAATATAAAAAAATAAAAGAGGCATTTCCTGATTTTATCGATGGAATCGTAACTACAGGAAATATTAATTCTGTTCAGTTGGATAGTCATACACTTGAAGATTGTTTACGTGAATTAGAAAGGGAAATCAGAGACTATGCATATAGCATATTTCAAAAGTATCCAATAGAAACTTATTTCGATATAAACTCATATCTTGAGCAGATCAATAGTGAGTATTTTCTGCTTCTCGGTGAAAGGTTTGATGGCATGTTTCTGCATGTAATTTCACAATATCAAGAAGGTGGAATTGCTTGCAGCCTTAATCTACACCATAATCTTGCCAAAAATACTTTACAGTTATCCTCTGAGTCAGATCAAATTGATGTCAACAATATGTATGGTTTAGATATAAATACAGAATATGTTAAATCATTATTAACAGCTCTTAAGACGGAACAATTAACAAACTTGGAAAGAATCAAGGAACTATTAAACAACCCAGTATCTTCGATCAATAAATTTGATAGAGAATTTGAAAAACTCAGTCCTGAACTTCAAAATATTATTTTTGCTGGTTTTCAAGAAATAATTGAGGATAAAAAAAATCATCGAATTACCCCAGAGACTCTTTTAAAGAATGTAACTCCAGAAAAAGAAAAAACAGTTGTTTTACACGAACTAAAAATAAGAGACCCTATTGCAAAAAGAATTTATTTTTCTGTTATTGCAGACACTTATTATTTGGCTTCAATAGAGGATAAACCCCTGAAAGACCGAAAAACAACCCAACAAACTACACATATTAAAAATGCTATATCAAAAATTAAAGAATTAAAAGCAACGTCTTTATAAGACTTTTAAATCACAACAATATAAGATAAAGGGAAGTATTGCCCCTTTAGTTTTTGCGTTGTGCCATTTTGATGTATATATGTAAAATATCCAACGCTGCTGGTGTCATACCCGATATTTGCGATGCCGCCTTCAAGGTCGGAGGATTAAAGGTGTTAAGTTTGCTCACGATCTCGTTAGAGAGCCCTGATACGGATGCAAAATCAAAATTCTCAGGGATAGCGATATGGAGCATTTTGGACATCCGCTCGATGTCATCGCTTTGTTTCTCGACGTAGCGGGCGTATTTCGCCTCGATCAAAATTTGCTCTTGGATATAAGGGTCAAGCTCTGCGAAGCTCGGAATCAGTTTTACCAATTTCTCCAGCTCAAAACTTTTACGTGACACGAGCTGGGTCGCGGTGAGTTTATCGGTGATATGTTCTTCGTCGATGGAAGCTAAAAATGCCAAAAACTCTTTGTTCGGGGTGTAAACTGTCTCTTCAAGAAGTTTTAACCCCTCCGCAATTTGGGTCCGTTTCGTCTCAATCCGCTCCATTTGAGCATCATCGATCAATCCCAACGCGTGACCGTAACGTCCCAAACGTAAATCTGCCGTCTCCTCGCGAAGAAGCAATCGGTACTCGGCGCGGGAGGTAAACATACGGTAGGGCTCTTTCGTCCCTTTGGTCACCAAATCATCAATCAATACCCCGATGTAGGCTTCATCACGGCGTAAGATGAGGGGTTCTTTCCCCTGCAAAGACAATGCGGCATTGATCCCCGCCATCATCCCCTGTGCCGCCGCCTCTTCGTATCCGGTCGTCCCGTTAAGCTGTCCGGCGCAATAGAGGTTTTTGACTTTTTTCGTCTCAAGGGTGTGTTTCAGCTCGGTCGGATCAACGTAATCGTACTCGATAGCGTAGCCGTAACGGACGATTTTTGCATTCTCCATCCCCTGAACGGAGTGGATCATAGAGCGTTGAACATCAGGGGGAAGGGACGTCGACATACCGTTGATATAACATTCGGTATTCTCGGCCGTTTGCGGTTCAATAAAGAGGTGGTGGCGCTCTTTATCGCGGAAACGGTTGATCTTATCCTCGATACTCGGGCAATAACGCGGCCCCACCCCTTCGATCTGTCCCGTAAAAAGAGGTGCTCGGTGAAAATTCCCCTCGATGAGGCTATGGGTCTCTTCGTTGGTGTAAGCGATGTAGCAGGGAAGCTGCTTTTTCGTCCGTGCGAATTCACCTCGATCGGTGCGGAAGCTAAAGGGATTCGGCAATTCATCGCCGTCTTGAATCTCCATTACCGAAAAATCGATGGATGAGCTGTCCACACGTGGACAGGTTCCTGTTTTGAGCCGTCCGACATTTAGCCCTGCCGTACGGAGCGAATCGGTCAATCCTTTGGCGGGGAATTCACCAAAACGTCCTGATTCTTGGGTAATCTCACCGATATGGACGACGCCGTTCAAGAACGTCCCCGTCGTTAAAATCACCTTTTTAGCTCGGTATTCGTTGAGAAGATGGGTGCGAACGCCTACAACACTCCCCTCTTCGATGATGAGAGCATTGACCGTCTCTTGGATCAATGACATATTGGGGGTGGTGAGGATTTTGTTGCGGGCGATGATGCGGTAGCGATCCATATCGATCTGCGCGCGGCTTCCGCGAACGGCTGGGCCTTTGGTGATGTTAAGAATACGGAATTGAATTCCGGCCTCATCGGTCAATAGCCCCATTTCACCGCCAAGAGCATCAAGTTCACGAACTAAATGCCCTTTTGCGAGTCCGCCAATGGCAGGGTTACAGCTTGTCGCCCCTACCTGCTCGGCTAAAATAGAAACCATCAGGGTATTTTGACCCATCCGTGCCGATGCGAGTGCGGCTTCGATTCCGGCATGTCCGCCGCCGACTACGATAACGTCATATGTCATTAGTGCTTCTTTACATAGATTATTAATGCAATTATAGCTTCCCTTGTTGAAACCTATAAAAATACAAAGGAAAAAGTGTCTACAATTAAGCAAAACTTTTGATGACGAGTAATTGCCATGAACAACGACAAAACCCTAACATTAGAAGAGATGTTGAAAAACTACAATCCTGAACCTCTCGAATATGACCCAGAAATCGACGGTGATGATGAGTACCTCATCCGAGAACAGCTCCTCCAAAAAAAAGAGGAACTTAAAGACGTTGTGAGCAAGCTTAAAGAAAAACAGCGAGAGAGTAGAAAAGTGCGTCGTTAAGACCGCCTTGCTATAATCTCCCGAAAATTAATCGAGGTTACCGTATATGTTGCAAAGTGCATTTGATGCTTTTAATACCGGAGATTATGAAGAGGCATTAAAACTTTTTGAAACTCTTGCGCTTCAAAACAATCCTACGGCGCTCTCATCGTTAGGGTATATGCACCAAAAAGGGTTAGGTGTAGAGAGTTCGTTGGAACGCTCCTTCTATCTCTATTCTCAAGCCGCAGAATTGAATGAACCCGCCGCAATTTATAATCTCGCTCTTATGTATGCGGATGGTGTCGTGGTCACTCATGATCAATTCAAAGCGTATGAATACCTCCTCCGCGCCGCAGTGCTAGAATTTCCACAGGCACAGTTTGAAACGGCACTCTCACTGGAGCGGGGTTTAGGATGTACACAAAATTTCTCCGAAGCGGCATTTTGGTACGAGGAAGCTGCTAAGAGGGGAAATGCAAACGCGTTCAACAACCTCGGAGTCCTCTATAAAGAGGGGCATGGAGTGGTGCAAGACTATCCCAGAGCCTTTATTTGCTTCTCTCGCGCCGCTACGATGAATCTCGCTGAAGGGCAATACAACCTCGGTTTGATGTACGATCAGGGACTCGGATGCGAAATGAACAACGATACAGCACTCGAATGGTGCCGAAAAGCGGCCTATAACGGTCACGAAAAAGCGAAAATGATCATACAAGGGTTACAAGAAGAGGGAAAAATCATTTGGTAAAACTATGGGGATTTGCGCGTAATTACCCTCAAATATTCCCCTTTTCTTTTTTTGCCTCTTTATCTTTATACATTAACTGATCTGCATAGTTAATCACTTCGTTAGTTGTGGAGACCTCTTTCCCGAATACATTCACGCCGACACTTGCCGAAATCGTATAAGAGGTTGCCTGCAAAATATACGGGCGGGATATCTCAAATTCAATCTTTTTCGCGATTGTTTCCGTATATTGAACCCCTTTTTCTAAATCAGCACCTACATCATTGATCAGAATAATAAATTCATCTCCACCGAAGCGTGATGCCGTATCGGTAGCTCTGACACACTCTTTAATGCGCCGCCCAACCTCAATCAACAACTCATCCCCCGCTTCATGCCCAAATTGATCATTTAACGGCTTAAATTTATCCAAATCCAAGTAAATTAGCCCGCTGAATAATCCGGTACGTTTGGCAAATAATATCGCTTGCTCAAGCCGATCCAGCAATAACCGCCTATTTGCTAAAGAAGTTAAAGGGTCATAAAAAGCAAGTTTTTCTATCTCCGCTTCAGCCTTGAGCCGATCTGAGATATCGCGTGTCGTACCGATGAACCGAAACGGTTTCTCCTGCTCATTCAAAACAAGAAGAGCGTTCACTTCCGTCCAAACCGTAGAGCCATTTTTATGAGGTTGCTCGATTCTAAGTGATTTTACCGTAGGGATTTTCCCTGTACTTACCTCTACAAACGCTTCTGCAATAGCTTGTTGAACACTTGCGAATGATTCAGGAGAAACCGCTTCCTCCAATTTTTGATTCATCACCTCCTCAACACTATACCCGCGCAAACGCTCCACAGATGGGCTGATGTAATCAAAACTTCCATCCAACTCCATCACCCAAATCACATCCGAAGTATTATCGGCAAGCCAACGATATTTCTCTTCAGCATGCTTAGTAGATTCACCGATTTGCAGAGCCATTTCACTGACATCACGGCACAATTGACCGATTTCATCACTTCGTGTAATATCACAATTGGGAGAACTACTAAAATCACCGTTTTTAATACGATGTGTCATATCTGACATTGCTCGAATCGGAGAGATAAAATAACGTTCACTGATAAAATAAACTATTACGCCGGCAAAAAGGGTGAGAAGGACAAAAATAATGACAATTATAGCCATCTCATTCATCCCAAATACGTTATCCAAATCTACCATCGATAGATTAATCCATTTCAGATCCGAGAGATACGTTGCGGAAGCAATGTAATGGCGACCATTCATATATAAATCAAAACTGGTTGTCGGTACTTTTCCTGCAACTAAATCTGCTATATATTTCGGTAATACAGCTTCATTATGTCCTTTGTCAACCAAAGAAGACAAGGTTATCCATTCTGTCGAATTCATGACCTTCGAATGGTAATTCACATAATGTTTGTTTTTATGGGCAACAATCGCTCCTTGATTATTAAGGATCATTGTCGTAAACCCTTTTTTATCTTCCGCAATATACTCATTTATAAAATGGGTATAGTCAAATCCTACCCCTACCACACCAATATGTTTTCCGTTCAAAATAATAGGGACGTTAATCCACAGTTTTGTCAATCCTAGCGCTTCATCAAAGTCGATATTGAGATTATAAGGATCAGGTGACTTGAGTGTATTATAAAACCACTTGTCATTTAAATTTGTAGGAGATAGTATTTTAATGTATTCTGATCCCGTATAGCTTCCATTGGAATCATTAAAATAGTAATGACCGCTTTTATCAAATGCAATAAACCAACTGCCTGCTTTACTGATATCAAGATAATCGTTTAATAGGGAAAATACTTTCTGTTTCAATAAGGGATCATTTTCATTTTTGGCCCATTCAGCTACATCAGGAGAAGTTGAAAGTTTTTGAGTAAGTATCAAATCAAGATCTATCGTCCCTTTGATTTTTTCTGCATAGCGCATCGCATTCTCACGAGCATACTCACTGCCCAGATCACGTGCAATACCAATAGAAAAATAGCGTATAAAAATAAAGGTAATACTGCTCATAAGTAAAAAAATAACGACCCCTACAATCGCCGTTTGAAAACGCAACCCAAATTTTTTCATCAATATAAATTTCCAATCATCAGTATCTACCTAACATACTACAAAATATTGATTAAAAGAGTCCTTTTTACCCTGTTTGGCTATAATCTTCCTATTAAAAGTTCAAAGGAGAGGTGTGTTTACAGGTTTGATTCGAGAAATGGCGCAGGTGAAAAGCTTCGGCGGGAACCGTTTGTCCCTCAAAGCCGTGCACAAACCTAAACTCGGTGACTCCATCGCCATCAACGGAACCTGTCTCTCCGTCGTGAGTATCGAGAGTGATGGATTCAGCGTCGAACTCTCTCCCGAAACCCTCGAACATATTGCTACCGAAAAACTAAGCGGCTCTGTGCACATCGAACCCGCTATGATGATGGGGGATCGCTTCGAGGGGCACATCGTCCAAGGGCATATCGACACGATCGGCACCATCCGTTCCATCACCGACAACGGCAACAGCTATGACGTGATCGTCGATGTCGATTCAGCGTTTATCCCCCTCATCCCCCCGAAAGGCTCCATCACCATCGATGGAATCAGCCTGACGGTCAACGAGGTGATGGGAGATGCATTTCGCCTCACGATCATCCCGATCACCATGCGCGAAACGCTATTTGGCACCTACAAAAAAGGGACACGGGTGAATATCGAAACCGACGTATTCGCCCGTTATATGCGCCATATTCTCACCGCGTCCAAATCCCAAGGAATGAGCTGGAACGATATCGACCATATCAGCTCACTCTACTAACCATGAAAACCGTTGAATGGGTTATGATGGTCTCCTTTGTCGGAGCATTAGTACTCTCATTCTATAAACTTTACCTCTTTTTTCCGAAAACCGCTCTAGCCGATGATGATACAACTCCCGAATCGATTGCTTTATTAGAACAGATTTTGGTCGAAACTGACCAAAGTAATCCCTCTCTCAACGAAGAAGAGTTGTATCAAAAAATGACGGAGCACCCCCTCTTTGATTCCAAACACTTTTGGCGATTTAATGAAAACCGCTTGCGCCATTTGATTCAGAATTATCGTCTTAAAGTGCCGAATTTTCGTCTCTGAGACTTTTTGCCTCAGGGTTGCACCCGATTTTGTGTTCCATATCGACTCTCTCGTAGTCCGCTAATTCTCTACGCGAGGCAATCGTCGCATTCCGATACCCCTCACCCGCATTGAGATAAACGTGAAAGCCATTTTCATACAGAGCCAGCCGTGTGGCGAGTGCGGTCGAATACGTCGTAACGATCCCCTCCTCTCCCATCAGCCGTGCCACATCGGCAAAATATTCTTTTGTCCAAAGTGCGGGATTAGTAGATGGGCTAAAGGCATCTTGATAGCATACATCCCACTCACCCTCCAACTCTCTCATTGTAACCCGCGCATCCATAATATCGACGGTGATCACGGTACGCTCATCCTCGTACCCACCGAGTGTTGCGATATCGGTAATGATATTTCGATAGGGCTCAAAGATTTCGGGATAGGGGAAATCGACGAGCGAAGCAATGAGTTCGCCGTCGAGTTCGGGGGAGTAGATTTCGAGAGTCGTATCGGGGAAATAGGTATCGCGGTAATAGAGGCTCAGGAGGGTATTAAACCCCAATCCGAAACAGATATCGATGAGGCGAAGATGATCTTTCTCTCTGTGCAGTGCAAAAGCAGGTTCGATGTGTTTTTTCAGCGACTCATTGAGAGCGCCATCTTTGGTTGAATGATAGTGTTCGTCGTATTCACTGCTATAGGCGGTATAACTGCCGTCCTCGCTTTGTACCCATTTTTTCATAACCCATTACCCCACATATGTAATTTTTTTGCCACAATCACTTCATGCCCCTCGATGAGATCATTCATAGTATTGATGGCTCGAAACTCTGCCTCATCGAGCAACGATTCGACCATAGCAATATTCATCGAACCGTTTTTTTGGACGATAATAATCTCGGAAGCATTCAAAAGTGTGCGGTAAAGGAGTTCTAAAAATTTGTGCGGAGATTCGTGCAGATGCAATACATCCTGCACAATCACGGCGGCATAATCGCGAGGAATTCCCCCTGCGGGAGATTTATAATCTTTAATTGGAAAAGTTTTATGAAAAATGTTTAAACTCTGATGATCCCCGGGGAAAAGTGAAATATCGATCAACCCCTCATAGGGAGCGAGAAAATGACTCAACTCCTCCGCCATGGAGTCCAAATGACTCGTCACCACCATAATTTTCGTATGGGGTGTCGGATGGAGAAGTGACGTGATCATGCTATAACCTTAATGCGGTGATCTAAAAAGCACGCAAGCGTGCGTGGGCACTCTGCCGAAGAGAACTCAGCGTTAGCGTAGCCAATCGGGATGTATTCCGATGGCGTATAAACTATAACGCGAGGTCGTGTAACTCGCGGAAAAGATACGCTTCAACGATATCGTCGATAGTGCGCTGTGTATGGGCAACGAGAACCATCATCTGGTTATCGATGAACTCCATAACGGGTTCATAATTGTTGGTGACGATTACCGCATCCAACCAACCCTCGATTTCGGAACGATCCGTATAGAAATTAATCTCTACGACACGCCCCTCTTCCACCTCTACCGTTGCCCAAAACGATGCGCTTAAAATACCCGTGAGTTCTGACTCCTGCGTATCATCGCCATCCATCGGCAACAGAAGCAGCATTATTGCTCTACCTTCGTCAAATCAAGCGCTAATGCTTCGTTATCCATAATATCGATATCTTTACGGAGCACTTCAGTTGCAATCGCTTTTGCATCTTCAAGAGAGTGCATTTTGTACGTTCCGCATTGGTAGATGTTGAGTTCAGGGATATCATTTTGGTTTTTTACTTCGAGGATATCTTTCATCGACGCTTCCCACGCTTCGGCAACAACCTCTTCGCTCGGCGTTCCGATCACTGACATGTAAAATCCGGTGCGGCATCCCATCGGAGAGATATCGATGATCTCCGTACTTCCTGAGTTGAGATGATCGCGCATAAACCCTGCAAACAGATGTTCCAACGTATGAATCCCTTCTGGAGAAAGGGTCTTTTCATTCGGTTTTACAAAACGGAGGTCATATACGGTGATATCATCACCCTTAGGAGTTTTCATCCCCTTTGCTTTACGAACAGCAGGTGCGGGCATAATGGTGTGATCTACACAAAAACTATCGAGTAACGGCATGAAAATCCTTCAATTTTTATATTTAATGGGAGCAATATTAGCATATTTCATCCTTGCATCGCTATAATTTGACCACTAATAGAAGGATCTAACATTATGACAAGCCTCTTTGACTCTTGCACCGCCGCCCAATACCAAAACGACCCGCTGGGGATGAGGGTCTATACCTCTCAACTCTTGGGTCAAAGTAATGAGTTGGTACTCCACGGCGGCGGAAACACCTCGGTAAAAATCGATAACACCCTCTACGTCAAAGGGTCAGGCTGGAATCTCGATACCATCGAGAAAGGGGGATTTTCCCCTGTCGATTTAGGTGTACTGTTGGAAATGGCAACGCGTGAAAGCCTCAGCGATACCCAAATGGTCGCTGAGCAGCGTGCCGCAATGAGCGATCAAAATTTCCCCAATCCCTCCATCGAAGCGATTCTCCACGCTATCATCCCCTATGATTACGTCGATCACACCCACGCCGATGCGGTCGTCACCCTCACCAATACCCCGGAGGGAAAAGCGTTGGTGCATATGCTCTACGGGGAGAATATGCTCATCATCGATTACGTGATGCCCGGATTTGAGCTGGCGAAACATATCTATGAAATCACCCGCACCATCGATTGGAACACCCTTACGGGGATGATTCTGATGCACCACGGGGTCTTTACGTTTGATAACGATGCACGTCGTGCCTATGAGAAAATGATCGACATCGTCACCGTTGCCGAAACGTATCTTGCCGAGCACGTCACCCTCGCCTGCGGAGACTGTGAGGGAAAAGGGGACCTGAGTATTGCGCAAGCAGTCGGAATCGAAGCGACAAAACTTCGCGGTTCTGAGTTGTTTCCCCTTCTCATCGATTCACCCCGTGCTCAGCTCTTTAGTATCCTCCCCAACCTCCAAGCCCTTGTGAAAAAGGGAGGGTTGACACCCGAACACGTTATCCGAATCAAACCGTTCCCTGCGATCATCGACGGTGATATCGCTAAGGGGATTGAGCAATTTGCGCAGGAGTACAAAAGCTATTTCGACGCTAATGCCTCCTCGGAACACATCTGTCTCGATCTTGCTCCCCGCTATGCGGTGATCAAAGGGATGGGTGTCGTCGTGCTGGGGAAAGATGAAAAAGAGTCCAGCATTATCGGCGATATCGTCAAACACACTATCACCGCTATCCTCTCTGCCGAACAGCTCGGAGGCTGGAAATCGCTCTCATTGGATAAAATGTTTGAGATGGAATACTGGGAATTAGAGCAAGCCAAACTCAAAAAATAAGGAAAAAAATGAAAATTACGAAAAAAGTGACCTTTATTGCTAAAGAAGGATGTATTGAAGAAGTTAAACAACTTCTTACCGATATGGTTGCCCCTTCGATTAAAGAGGCAGGATGCCTTTTTTACTATATTGTTCAGTCAAAACAGAATCCGCGCAAATTTTTTGCCGTCGAATCATGGGAAAATGCAGATGCCCTCGCAGAACATGCTAAAACGGCTCATTATGCCCACTACAAAGCCAATTATGAGCCGTTTGTGGAACACAAATATTCTGAAGATCTTGATATTCTCGATGCTGAGGCATATGGGTTTTAAAAAGGCTATATCCCGGGAGCCTTCCACATAGGCTCCAACGTCCCCTCACGAACCAATTCCATCTGCTTAGAATAGACTTTGAGCCATTTCTCTTTGATCTCACCATACTGCGCGTGATTAACTGTATTCGGCTCATACGTCCGCTCGATTTTGACGATCTCTTTTCCCGCCTCTTCAAAACTTTTATAGACCCCTGCACCGATCCCGCACGCCATCGCCACACCCAATGCCGTCGCCTCTTTAACCACGGGGACATTTACCGCCAAACCCGTCACATCGGCGAGTATCTGCGACCATAATGCTCCGTTGGATGCTCCGCTGGCAAAAGTAATGGAAGCAGGAGATACGCCGCTAAAAGCTTTGATATTTTCCAGATTAATCGCACTCACAATAGCGGCGTTCTCTTCTAATGCACGAAACATCGATGCGACGTTGTATTTGGATTCATCCAGCCCCAAACCGATGAACGAGGGAGAAGCGTGTATCCACTCGCCGTAATTCATCCGATCACTGAATATTGGGGTGATTCCGTACGAACCGAGGGGAACATTCTTGGCCATTGCTTCAAGTTCCGCATAACTTTTTCCGCACCCAAGCGTATTGCGAAACCACCGCATCACCAATCCTGTAAAAAAAGTAATCCCCTCCGCCTGAGACATACCGCGAACAACGTGCGGATTGACTCGTAACAGCATCTCATTGGAGAGTTTCGCATCGCTAGGGATATTGACCACCTGCTGCCAAAAACTCCCTCCGAGTACCACCGCATCACCGAGCGCAGATGCTCCCAGCCCCGCCGTACCGATCTGAACGTCACCGCCCCCCATCACCACTAGGGTTTCCGTGCTTAATCCCGTCTCGTTAGAGGTTTCTGCATTGATGTGACCTAATACCTCTCCGCTCTCTCGTATCGAGACAAACAAATCTTTGAGTCCGCATCTCTCGAACTCAGTTTTATTCCAAGTGCGATTTTGTAAGCTAAAAGCACCTGCCGTCCCCCCATTGGAAGGCTCAGACGCTAGCTCTCCGCTGAGTTTAAAGAGTATCCAATCACTGATCATCGTAAAATAACGGGCTTTCTCGTACACAGAGGGACGGTTGTTTCTCAACCACAGTAGTCGCGGTGCGGCTGAGAGGGCAAAAGTTTGCCCGCTGATCGCATAACTCTCTGCTTCCAGTGTAGGAAATGTTTTTTTGAGATAGGAAACTTCCTCGCCTGAGCGACCGTCGACATTGGCTACGCCCCAGATTTCTCGTTTTTCACCGTCATAGACAACGATCCCCTCACGCATGCTCGAGGCAGAGACCGCCGCGATCTCGCTAGGATTGATCCCTGAGGCAGCGATCGATTCTCGGATGCACCGCTTTGCAAGTTCCCAACCACGCACAAAATCAAATCCCATCGATCCTGCAACACCCGTTTCGGCAATATGCTCCCACTCGTATTGGGCAATAGCTACTTGATTTCCAAGGGTATCAAAGATGATGGCACGTATACTCCCCGTTCCCGCATCGAGTACGAGAAAATAACGGCTCAACGCAACTCTTTCATATTGACGAAAAGCTCCATCGGGAGACGTTTTTCCATCGTCCCTTCGATTGGGCGAATTTCGACATTACAAATCGTCTCTTTGAGTTCTTCGGCAAGTTTTAGAAGCTCTTCTTTGCTTTCTCGTTTGGCGATGCCGCGAGCAGAGCATCCGGTGGTGTTTAAATGGTTATAGGTCATTCTATACATAAGATTATCCAATAGGTTTAAGTAGAATGATAAAGCAAAGAGAGTTCCAAAATGTATAAAGGGGTGAAAGAAGAAAGGGGGAGAGGAAGTGTTTTTTAAACACTTGCCTCTTCACGACGTTGGAGATAATCCCATTTCGCATCGACGCGAGTTTGCCACTCATCGATAAGATACTCATATTGTTTGGTGAAAAGGTGTTTAAAACGCCCTTGCGCCCCGAGGTAATCACGAACCGGAATAATATTTTTCGGACGATACGTAATGTTAAGCTGTGTACCGTCGATGATCTCATACAACGGAAATACCAATGAGTCGGTTGCTAAATCAGAGATAGAGATGGTATCTTCCGGAGCAAATTTCCACTCGGTGGTACATGCTGACATCGCATTGATATAAACAGGACCTTCAGCCGCAAACCCTTTTTGGATTTTAGCTACCATATCTTTCCATTTGTTCGGAGCAACTTGCGCAACATACGGAGCACCGTGTGCCGCCATAATGGCCATCATATCTTTTTTATTTTTCTTCTCACCGTAGCTTACACGTCCCGCAGGAGTAGTAGTTGCCGATGCCCCGATCGGAGTTGAAGAAGAGCGTTGGCCGCCCGTATTCGCATAGACTTCGTTGTCCAAACAAACGTACATCATGTTGTGTCCGCGTTCAAAACAGCCTGAAATCCATTGGAACCCGATATCGTATGTTGCACCGTCGCCGCCGAATGCAACGAATTTAGGGACACGATCAGGTTGTTTCAAACGCCCTTTGGTTTTAAGCGCTTTATACATCGCTTCTGCACCCGCTACCGCTGATGAACCGTTTTCAAATCCGATGTGGATCCATGACGCATCCCATGAAGTATACGGATAAACTGCCGTACACACTTCCAAACATCCTGTCGATGCCGCAAGAATCAAATCGTCATTGGTAGCATTAAGTACTTCACGAACGATAATCGAGTGGGCACAGCCCGGGCAAAGAAGGTTAGCCCCCTCAAAGCGATCCGCTGAAGTGGAAAAATCTTTGAGGTTTTTAATTTTTTTCATTTCTGACATACGGGCTCCTTAGAAAAAAGAGAGTTTCGGTCCGCGAAGACCGATATATTGTTGCAATGGAGTTGTCGGTTTACCCGCATCTGCATTTGCTTTGAGATCACTAAAGATACTCACTAAGTGTGCTTTGGTCAAATCACGTCCACCCAATCCATAAATATAGTTGGTGAGGACCGCTTTGGTATCGGTATTGAAAAGTGAGCCTGAAATCTCATTGAATAAGGCACCAACGGTACCGTGAGGACTTGAACGGTCCAATGCCCCGATTGCTTTAACATCTTTCAATGCAGCTGCAATTTGTTCCAATGGCCAAGGACGGAAAACACGAATACCGACGACACCCGCTTTAATACCGTGCGCAGAGCGCATCTCTTCGGCTACTTCTCGTGCAGTCTCAACCGAAGTTCCCATACAAACTACCGCTACTTCCGCATCTTCCATATTGTACGATTCTACGATGTTATAACGGCGACCTGTCAATTTTTCAAACTCATCAAATGCCGCTTCAATCTTCGGGATAACCGCTGTCATAAGAGCATGTTGTTGACGTGCTTTATGCTCGAAATGCCAATCTTCTTCCGTTTGTACCCCGTGAGTTACCGGATGATCCAAATCAAGCATATCGTTCATCGGTTTGTATTCACCAACGAACTTATAAGCAACATCATCAGGAAGAGTATGCACTCCTTGAGCGGTATGTGAGGTCATAAATCCATCTTGGTGAACCATTGCCGGCAAACGAACGTCATGATCTTCAGATACTTTAAAAGCAATGAAATTCAAATCATACGCATTTTGAGGACAATACGAATCGAGTTGAATCCAACCGCTGTCGCGTCCCATATACATATCAGAGTGGTCACCGTTAACGTTTAACGGAGCACCGATAGCACGGTTAACGACGTTAAGGACGATCGGTAAACGCATTCCTGATGCGGAGTAGAGGGTCTCAACCATTAATGCAAACCCTTGTGAACTTGTAGCCGTTGCTACACGTCCGCCTGCGGCTGCCGCACCTATACAACAAGACATTGCACCATGCTCTGATTCCGTCATAACGAATTCGCCGTCAACATAACCGTTTGCCGTAAAACCGGCATAATTTTCTACGATAGGGGTCGATGGGGTAATCGGGTAAGCAGCAACAACGTCAACTTGTACCTGACGAAGCGCTTGGCTTGCCGCCATATTACCGTCCCAGACTTCAATATCGCGTAGTTCCATTGTATCTGCCATTAGTCTTCCTTCACTTCGGTATCAGCTTTTTTCTCTTTTTTAGGCCATTGCTCAAGAGCACTCTCTTCATCTTTTTGTTCAGGGAACATCAATAATGATTTTGGGTTTGTCGGACATACTTCTACGCAGATCCCACACCCTTTACAGTGGTCAAAATCAATCCCGATCATTTTTTTATCGCGGGCGATAATAGACATATCAGGACAATATACCCAGCAAAACTGGCAATCAATACAGTAGTCTTTGTTAAACAAAGGCTTTTCAATGCGCCAATCCGCTACACTCGCAGTAAATGAGTTTGATACTGAATAAGGGCGATTTTCCGGAAGCGTAGTCGCGATATCACGTGTTGCCCCGTCAAACGATCGGAGCATGGCACCGATTTCGAACCCATCCCATCCTTTTTTTTCCATCATGTGCTCCTTATTTCACTTCATCATACGCGCGTTGAATCGCGATCATATTAGCATCGATAATTTTTTGAGGCAATTTTTTAAGTACTTTGAACATACTCTCTTTAAAAAACTCAATATCATACATCTCTGATACTTTCATCAATGCACCCAACATCGGCGTGTTAGGAATCGCTTTTCCGATTGTCTCTTGCGCAATTTTAATACAGTCTACGGTGTAGACTTTTTTCCCTTCCAATTTCGGCTGAGAAGCAATAAGTTCTTCCGTGCTCATATGAGTCGTAACGATGTAAATCGTATTATCTTTTTCGTTTGCCGTAATATCCGCGACATATACCAATGCAGGGTCAATAACCAAAACATAGTCAGGTCTCATAAATTTCTCGTGGTTCATAACCACTTTATCATCGACGCGATTGTACGCTGTCATTGCAGCTCCACGTTTGGCTGAACCGTAAAACGCAAATGCCTGTACATGCTTACCGGTGGTGGATACAACATCGGCTAGACCTTTTGCACCGGTTACGGCACCTTGTCCGGCTCGACTATGCCATCGAATCTCTAGCATGAATTCTCCCTCTGACTTAAGTTTAAGTTGAATTTTATCAATACGTGTATTCTATGAAAGTTGCTCTTAAATGTAGCTTTTCAGCCATTATGAGGTTTAAAACCAAAGAGAAAGTGTTACTTTCAAACCTTCTTTGCGATGTATTTAACCGCTTCGAAAGCATTAGGTTTTATAATATCTGTTAATGTTTGTAATTGTTCGATATTATCATATCCGCTGGTTACGGCAACACACTCTATCCCTGCACGCTTGGATGCTTCAATATCTAACCGTGTATCTCCGATCATCCAAGTGTTCAATTTCGGGTTGCCCATCTCTCTTAGCGCTTTAAATATAGGCTCCGGATGGGGTTTAGGGTTCTCCACATGCTCACGCCCTATGAGCACTTCAAAATAGTGCATCAGTCCGAAATGCTCCATCAGCTCACGCGAGTATACCCCTGTTTTTGTCGTCACAATTCCAAGCCGTGCAAAAGAGGCTGCTTCTTGAATCGCTTCTTTTGCCCCAGAAAGCAACATCGTCTTTTCTCTGGATATCTCACGATAATAAAGCTTATACGTTGCGATATGGGCTTGAATATGTGCATCATCCACCCCGACACCGCTAAACATCGTCTCTAACGTATGTCCGATTTGGGAGGTGATTATCGTATCACTGAGAGATGATTGCGCTCCATGCACTTTCATAGTATGGTGAAAACTCTCTAATATCGCTTCTGTCGAATCAATAAGTGTCCCGTCTAAATCGAATAAAATGATCTTCTTCAATGTTTTTCCCAGTCAATATAATCTTCCCAAATGCCGTTTAGTGTCGGTTTTATCCCTTTAATGGATCGGTTATAGACATTGATCTGATTTGGGATAACCAAAAAGAGATAGGGGTTATCTGCCGTAATCCGTGCAAAAATTTGACGTTGCAAAGAGGCAACGCTCTCTGTATCGGTTGAGTTTTCCATTTGCTCAATTAACTTATCCGTAACATCGGAGTGATATCCCACAAGATTAAAGCCTCCGGGAACGTCACTATCACTGTGCCATAATGCGTAAGGATCAGGGCTCAACGAGAGTGACCATCCCAATAATACCGTATCAAATTTTCGAGGAGCGACTACCGTATTTAAAAATGCCTGCCACTCCATTACCCGCAACGTCACCTTCACCCCGATATCAAGGAGCTGTCGCTGTAAAATTTCCGCCGCATACGGACGAATCGCATTGGAATTAGAGGTTGCAATCTCAAACTCTAAAGGGTGCATCGCATCATATCCCGCCGATTTCAGAAGTATTTTTGCCTTTTCAATATTGCGCACTGGGGCTTTTACATGATCATTAAAACCCTTGCTCCCCGGCAGGAATGGTCCGGTGCACACCTTTGCGTGTTTCAAAAACAATACATCAATCAACGCTTCACGATTAATCGCTAATGAAAGCGCTTCACGTACTTTGGGATCTTGGAATTTTTTCAGCCGAAGATTAAATCCCAAATAGGTATAACTGTGGGAGGGGAGTTCGAGCGTAGAAAAACGTTGATGAAAAGCTTTATCCAGTTGCCGTTCAAATTGCATCGGTTCTAAACTATCCACATCGATTTGACCCGATTTAAGCATCAAGAAGCGGGTCATCGGATCAGCAATGACATGAAAGATGATTTTTTGAATTTTTGGACGATGCTCGAAATAGTGTGGATTGGCCTCTAACACAATCTGTTTTGAAAATTCTAATTTTTTCAGAATATAAGGGCCCGTTCCAACCGGTGCCGTATTAAAAGATGACCCCATAATATCTTTTTCATTTTTCAAAATATGGTATGGAACAATCCCCATCATCCAAATTTCCAACGCTTTAAAATAGGGCTTTTCATACGTTACACGTACCGTATAGTCATCCACCACACTCACTTTTTTAATAACTCTGAAATCAGAAGCATAGGGGGTAATGGTTGTGGATGATTTGATCAAATTATAGGTAAACAAAACATCTTGAGCCGTGAAAAGTTTCCCATCATGCCATTTCACTCCGTGGCGTAGTTTAAACTCGATAAGTGTCGGTGTAATAAAACGGTACGATTCGGCTAAATCTCCGATAATTTTTTGGCCGCTCTCATCGTATTTCACTAGAGAATTAAATAAAAATCCGGCAATACTTGAACTTGCCGAATCAGTAGCGATAAGGGGATTAAGGCGCGCGGGGTTGGAAGAAGCACTGAGATGAAGCGTCGAAGCGATCAGCCAAACACTCTGTAAAAGAAGTACTAAAAATTTCAATCTCTACCCATTTTTTAGGTGAGATTATAGCATCTAATTTTATGCTACTGCTTTACGCAATTCTCTTGTTTCTATGAATTTATCAACACCCCGTACAATGAGTAAAATAATGAGCCAACCCATTACCATAGCAATGATTGTGTGGCTTAAAAAATGATCTCCTTTAAAAATTTTATACAACCCCATACTCCACGCCACCCCAAGAGCAAAAATAAGTGCTGTATATTGAACTTTTTTTGTTCTGAACACAAAATAAAGTGCCAATAATGAAAACCCGAAACTGGCATGTCCTGCAGGCCAACAGCGAATTTTACTTTTTTGACAAAAATCACTTGGATAGCGATCTAAAACTCCGACATGCGGATACTCTCCCCCATACATTTGCCAATCTCTTGGGCAGGGAACATTGGTTACGGTTTTAAGCCCTACGATTGTCATAGGAACAAAAATCCCCGACAGTATCAAAATGATTATTTCTCGACGATACTGTTTGACCCATTTATTCTTATATGCAATAATCAAAAAGATCAGCAGAAGAGAATATATTATAATTAGTAGTTTTTTAATGCCGTCATACAGAATAAAATCAAGCCAAGGCCGCTCTCCTTTTACAATTAGCCATGTATGGGTTTGCACATTATAAAAATGGTTTTGTATCCAAACATCAATATCACTATTTAACCCAAATAATAAAATCAATCCTCCCAAGAGAATGGATGTTAGTACAATTGCTTTATTCGTGGATGTCATGTAATATGTCCAATTCAGGTTTATAGATTTTACTGGTTATTTCTGAAAAATTTAATACGGTATGAAAATAAGAATCATGCGACCAAGGCTTTTTTGCTATTTGATTCAACTTCTTTCGATCCACTTCAAAATGTTTCCCGAACCACATCATCGCAGGGACATGTTTTTGTGCTTCAGGTGCAATAGCATATGGAAATCCGTGAAGATAAAGCCCTTTTTCACCAAGTGATTCTCCATGATCACTCACATAAAACATGGCCGTTTCAAACTTCTCATCGTTTTGTTTCAAAAAAGCTATGGTTTTAGAGAGAAAGTAATCGGTGTAAAGTATTGCATTGTCATACGCATTTGTAATCTCCTGCTCACTGCATTGTTCAAGCTGATTACTTTTACATACAGGGGTAAATTTTTCAAATTGCTTCGGATAACGTTTATAATATGCCGGTCCATGGTTACCCATCTGATGAAGAACAATGACAATATCCCCTTTCGGATGAGCATCAATATACTCTTGCAGTCCAATCAACATCCCTTCATCACGGCATTCCTCCTCCTCACATATTGTATTTTTTTGAGGAGACTTAAAATCTTCATAGGTAGCCCGAAGGGCTACACCTTTGGAATCCGAGTTATTGTCACGCCACAATACATGAACTCCCGCATGACCTATAACATCCAAAACATTCTCAATATGCTGTGCTTTTTCTCCATCATAATTATCACGTGTAAGAGAAGAAAACATACATGGCACCGATACTGCTGTTTCCGTTCCGCATGAACTAAACTGGTCAAAGTTAATAATATTCTCTTTTTTCAATAATGGATTAGTTTCACGTGAATATCCATTGAGAGAAAAATGATCCCATCGTGCCGCTTCTCCAACTACCAAAATCACCAATTCCCGATCTACATCGGTAACAGGTATTTTGGCATCTTCACCGATTTGCTGTAACCCTGTATAGTGATGAGTAAGATTTTTTTGAATAAAATGACCTATTGAATAAAAATAATAGGCAGGATTGGCGTAATAACGCAATGGCTTATGTTCTCTAAAAAAGGAGGTATAGTTTTTATTAAATGCCATTAAAACAACCAGTGCTATTCCCAGAGCTATTCCAAGCATTTTCCCTTTTTCAATCAATATCGCTTTAAGACTTTCGTACTGAATCTTTACTCGATAAATTAGGTAGGAAGGTATTAGCCCCATAAAAAGTACATAGAAAATCAATGTAACACTAAATAAATCTGCCGATTCATTAAAGTTTGTTTGAAGCACATTATCAATCATATGAGTATCAATAACTATATCGTAAGTATCCATGAAATAAGCGACAAAAGCTGAAAGCATTACGACCGTTATCAATAAAGGTTTCGTGGCACGCTGCCATGAAAAAAGTGTCAATAGAATTGTGCTGACACTTACCAACAAAATCCCAAGTGATATTATAAAAGGCAAAGTACTCCATGAAAGAGGATACACCTCTATGACATGTTTAAAAAATGTCATATTGGTAACAAGTGTTAAAAAAAACGATATGAAAACAATTAGTTTCCATTGACGCATTTGAATCGATTTTAAAGATAAGAACACGGTAACTCCAATAAAAAAGTACCGCATCATAATCGAATCAGAACAATAGTTCGTAAACGATTTCTGTTATCCGTTTATATTCTATAATTCTTGATCATATTATTAGGATACTTAATACATGTTCCGCGAACTCCTCAAAATATATCTCCTCTTTATCACACTCTTTTTTCTTGGACGGCTAGGACTTTACGGCCTCTATTTCGAGCGTTTGGACGATATCAGCTTTGCTGAGTCCCTTTTCTCTTTTGTATACGGTTTAAAACTCGACACAATGACTACCTCCATTATTCTCATTATTCCGACATTTTTACTTGCCATCACCCCCCAAATGCTTGCAAAACAGATGGGACACTTTCTGAACGGCTACGTCCTTGTTTTTCTACTTATCGCTCTGTATATCGAAAATGCAACCTTTCCGTTTGTCGCACAATACGATGTCCGCCCAAATTACCTTTTCATTGAATATCTCAAATACCCCAAAGAGGTCACCTCGATGATTCTCAAAGAGTATCCGATACAACTAACACTCGCACTAAGCACTCTTTTGATTACCGCATGGGGATATCTCCGTTTTTCACCCCTGCGGCTATCAGAAGCGATTCAAACACCCCTATGGAAACGGTTTCTGCTCTTACCCCTCATCGCCGTACTCCTCTTTATCGGTATCCGCTCTTCATTCGGTCATCGTCCCGCCAATATTTCAGACGCCCTCTACAGCACTAACCGCATTGCCAATGAAATCGCCAAGAATTCCTTTTATTCTATCGGTTATGCTTACTACAGTTTTTCAAAAGAATCAGAAAAACTTGTGCTATCCTACGGTAGTATCCCCCTAAATGAAGCGTATACTCGCGTCTCACAGAAACTTAATATCTCCTATCTTTCAGAAATACCCTTTATACGATCCGAACCAACCCATTTTCCCTCTTCAAAACCTAAAAATCTCGTTATTTTTATCCAAGAGTCAATGGGGAGCCAATTTGTCGGGTTCAGCGGAGGGGATGCCGCTATCACTCCTAATCTTGAAAAGCTCTCCCATGAGGGGATAGCTTTTAGTAATCTTTTTAGCAACGGAACACGCAGTATTCAAGGATTGGCAGGGATGAGTTCCGGATATTTACCGCTTCCGGGTGAGGGGGTTGTCAAACGTAACAAATCCCAAAGCGATTTTTTCACCGTTGCTTCTCTTCTCAAACCACTTGGCTACAAATCAAGCTTTATCTACGGCGGAGAGGGACGTTTCGACAATATGCGCAGCTGGTATATGGGAAACGGCTTTGATGAAGTGATCGAACAAAAAGATTATGAAAACCCTAATTTTGTCAGTACATGGGGGGTTAGTGATGAAGATTTAGTCCTTAAAGCACACGAAAAATTTAAAGCTCACGCCCTCAAAGAGGAAAAGTTTGTCAGTGTAATGTTCTCTTCCTCAAATCATTCACCGTTTGAACTACCGGAGGGAAAAATAGACTTTATTTCGGGGAAACCCAAATACGGAACTGAAAATGCAGTTAAATACGCAGACTTTGCTATCGGACGCCTTTTTGAGTTAGCCAAAAAAGAGGCCTATTATAAAGATACCGTTTTTGTTATCGTAGCGGATCACAATGTCCGTGTTTTTGGAGATGATCTGGTTCCGGTCACTATGTTCCACATTCCCGCACTCATTATTGCGGATGGGGTGAAACCGCAAAAATACAATGCTCTCGCTACCCAACCCGATGTCTTAGCAACAGCACTCGATCTTATCGGCGTAGATCTCACCTACCCGATTTTAGGTCACTCTATTTTCAGTGATGAAAAACGAGAAGTGGCGCTTATGATGTTCAATGATTCCTTTGCCCTACGAGATCACAATAAAATCGCAATTATTCAACCCAATAAAGAGGCCATGACATTTAACTATGAGAATGAGCACCTTGTATCGGCTCTTCATAACACAGAGCTCGAACGTGATGCGTTAGCATTTGTAACCGTCATGGATGATATGTACAATAAAAAACTCTATCGTACTCAATACTGAATCGATTAATGGCGTGTTCGGTTCTGACGCTCTTCCATAAGCATCGCACCCAGCGTTTGGATCACCTCTTGGCTTGCCGTTTCGGCATTCGCAAAATACTTTTGAACATTCGCAGACTCTTGAATACAGGTATTTGCACTAACACATTTAATAGCTGCCAAAATATTATCATGAACAAGTTTATGCGGTGTTTCCAATTTTTTAAAGCTAGGTGTTCCTCCGAAAATTTCAGCACCTTTGCCGCCATCAGCCCATTTACCGAGTCGGCAATGGTGATGATCGACAAATTCCCCTTCAATTTTCAGGTTAAAGACACTTTTGTACCCTTTGGATTTGAAGAGAAGATGATCTAGTTTCACAAGTACCATAAAGACGGAATACAAAATATTGGTTGAATCATTATGTATGGTATCCGTCCGGCTTCCAAGATCTTGCAATGTGGTGCGGAATCGTTCCAATTTTTCACTCGAGACGGTTGAGATAGCTTCCATCGTACTCGAACGTTCATATATTTCTACCGCATTTTGTTTAAGACTTTGGACACTCATCGCCACTTCTTGAGTCGCTTTTTGTGTACGTTCGGCAAGCTTACGCACCTCATCGGCAACAACCGCAAATCCGCGTCCGTGTTCACCGGCACGTGCGGCTTCAATCGCCGCATTAAGCGCGAGAAGATTGGTTTGATCGGAAATATCTTTAATAAGATTAATGACTTGGCTGATAGAGCCGACACTTTCATTCAGTTGCGAAACAGAACCGTAGTTTTCGGTAATGTTACCTACAAGCTCCTCTTGTGTCTGAAAAAGGGCACTGATCTCATCGTTAATGTCTTGAGCATTGTTTCGATTGTCTTTGTTCAATACCTCAATCTCTTCAAGTTCTTGTACATTATCTGCAAGATCTTTTTGCAATATTGATAGATCACGCTGACATGCATTCGTTAATTCATCCGTTAGATGACGAATTAGATCCGACATCGTTGCACTATCACGGTAACGGCTATTTTCTTCTTTTAGCCGCTCTATTTCATCCTTAAGGCGCTCATTCTCTCGTTCAAATTCCGCAATCTTGGCATTAAGCGGCTCTACGTCAACACGATGTTGACCCTTTCCAAAAAACATGGGCATATTCCTTATAGTAAAAACTGGAATGATTTTATAAGGTAATAGATAAGCGACAGCTTAAAATATAAGAAAAATTAATTTTTAAGTTTTTTATTGTTAAATCAACGAGGGTTCTTAGAATAGAAGAAAAAGAAGGCTCCTCAGAAATCTGAGGAGAAAACGATTAACGTTTTGAGAATTGAGGTGAACGACGCGCTTTGCGTTTACCCGGTTTTTTACGCTCAACGATACGTGAATCGCGAGTAAGCATACCAAACGGTTTCAATACAGCACGAAATGCAGGATCGAATGTGCAAAGAGCACGAGAAATACCGTGGCGAAGTGCATCTGATTGCCCAGAAAAACCGCCGCCGGTAGTAGATGCAACAATATCAACTGATGTATCTTGTTTCGTCAAAGAAAGCGGTTGGGTAACACGCAATTTTTTTGCTTCAAGACCACCGAGCCATGCATCGAGTGAAAGACCGTTTACAGTGATTTTACCTGTACCCGGAGCAAGCCATACTTTAGCGATCGAAGATTTTCTTCTGCCGGTTGCATACGTTTTTGCCATCGTTTATCCTTACTTAGCGATCTGTGCAGAGTGAGGATGCTCAGCACCTGCATAGATTTTTAGTTTTTTCAACATCGCACGACCTAATTTTGTTTTAGGAAGCATACCGCGTGCTGCAAGTTTAAAGAGTTTTTCTGGGTTAGTCGCCAAAAGCTCTGTCATTTTTACACTTTTAACGCTACCGAAATAACCGCTGTGCGTGTGATACTCTTTTGTAGCCAATTTTCCGCCGCCGTTGATGACGATTTTAGATGCATTGATAATAATAACAAAATCACCACAGTCAACATTTGGGGTAAAATAAGGTTTGTCTTTTCCGCGAAGACGGGCAGCAACATCAGTCATCAAACGACCGAATGTTTTCCCTTCTGCATCGATCAAAACCCATTTACGGTCGATTTGCTCAGGTGAAGCAATTTTAGTAAATTTCATCTTGAGTCTCCTTCTAAAGTCTCTATAAATAGTGGCGAAATTGTACCCTTTTAAACTTATAATCTGCTGAAATTAAGTTTTTTATAAGCACTTAACCCATTCGATCCGATCCTCCAAGAGATAACACAAATATCCCTCAACTTCCTCGTTGTTTATTGAGCGTATTGCCTCAGCATAACGATTGATCTGTTCGGTGTGTTTGGCTTCCTCTTCGCGACCGCTTTTATAATCGATGATTTTCCAGCCGTTTTCACCCCTAATAAGCAGATCGATCACCCCTATATTTCCGCTATGGCGTATCATCTGCTCTTTGTAGCGATCCCCTTGGATCACTCTGCCAAAGCGCTCATCGTCTATTAAACGAGCAATCCGCTTTTCGATCTCCCCCATTGCACCTGCATGAAGCATTGCGCCATAACGGTTACGGGTCGATTCGAGAGAAACCTTCAGCGATTCGTGGCTAAATTCTCCCATCATCTCCAGCGTATAGTGCAGTGCCAACCCAAACTGCACCGCTGCATAATCATACGTGCTCTCTTTAAGAGAACTCGTTTTCTCTTCTTGACGACCAAAAGAGAGAGCTTTAAAATTCAAAAATTTTTGCATGAGCGGCACATCAGCGCGATGCGTTTTAATTTCCAAAGTCCCCCAATGAGACGGTATAAGGCAGAGGGGATCAAACCATGAATTTTTGGTTTTCGCTAATACACTGAGCGATTCCGCCGCGCGGGTCAGGGCGACATAGAGAGCATTGAGCTGATCCTCTCCTGCAGCTTCTTTTTCGGCTTCGAGTGCTCTTGCGTAGAGGGGATCGAGTAGTTCACGCCCTTTGATCCGATAATGCATTCCGCGAAGTACCGCCCCCTCATATTCATAGACTATCGCATCGTTACGGCTTCGAGGGGTTCCAAGACGATCGAGGACAATAACGTGCTCAAACTCCAACCCTTTGGATTTGTGCACCGTCATGATCCGAATCCCGCGTAAATCGCTCTGAGGCGAAGTGCTCTCCAACCGATCAATCTCGAACACCACCTCTTCGATGTCTCGGTAGCTTCGCAGCGCTTCGATAAACATCAATGCACTCTTATCGGCAATGCGAAAACGTTTGATAAACGCGATCACGGCGCGCTCTACTTCATCCACATTTATCCGCTCTATGCTTTGGCTCTCCACCCCCAACAGTGCGGCGCAGTTGGAGCGATACATTTCCTCGCCAAAATAGCAGTAGCGCAGATACTCGATGATAGCGCGGACACTTCGCTGTGCGATGAGGCGTGCGGTCGTCTCGGTCACGACGTCATACCCCCGTTCACTGAGTACCTCTTCCACCGCGCTCCCGTCTTTGTTGGTCGCGGTCAAAATAGCGATCTCTTCGGGTGCGGCACCCTGAGTGATCAACAGTGCGACCCGATCGCTCAGCGATTCGAGCAGATCATCGCTAGACAGAACCTCGACATACCCTCCGCTGTAGCTTTGCGGGCTTTGTTGAGGGATATACCCTTTGATTTTCCCCTCGAAGGCTCGATTTACAAAGTGGACAATCTCACTGCGGGAGCGGTAGTTCACCTTGAGCGGTTCGAGCTTCACATCAAACAATTCCGCCACTTGATGAAAGAGGGCACTCACCCCACCGCGAAAACGGTAGATCGATTGTTTCACGTCCCCGACGAAAAAGAAGCTCCCCCCCTCATTCACCCCCACACCGGAGCGGATCTCTTCGATCAACGGACGGAGGATGTCAAACTGGATAACGCTGGTATCTTGAAACTCATCAAGGAGGAGGTGCTTGAGGCGTGAATCGAGTCGAAAATAGAGAAACTCGCTCTCCAATTTTTCCCTCAGAAGCGTGTGGACGTTGAGGGTTATGTCATCGAAACTGAGTTCATTGCTCTGCGTTGCCATACTTTGTCGGCTTTTGATATAAAGTTTGAGCACGGCAAACAGCTCTTTGAAATAAAGCACCTCGCGACGGCGCATTTGTGAAGCAACGGCACGCTGCAATTCATGGAGGAGTTCATCCATTCGCGGCTCATACGTTTTTTTAAAATCCCAGTACTCCATACTCGGTTTAAAAAGCCACGTTTTCTCCAACAACTCCTCATAACTCTCAAACTCCATCGTTTTTCGGGCGCGATCACTGAGCGGTTTTGAGAGGGCTAGCGCTGAGAGTTCACGAGCACACTCTAACGCATACCCTATTGACTCCTCCGGAGCATCTACGCCATCGTAACGCTGAATATCGAGCTCTTTGTATTTGGAATAAAGCCCAGAGAGGAGTGTGAAAAGATCCCCGAGCCGTTTATCGCTCAATAATGAGAGGTGAACCAGCGCCCCAGTTGCTTGTGATACCTCCACTTCATTCAAAAATCGCTCTAACAAGGCGCTCTCATGATGGTTCTGCACCGTTTTAAACGTCGGCATCAACCCCGCATTGAGGGCAAATTTTCGCAAGATTCGACCGAAAAACTTATCCAACGTCGAGATTTGAATATCGGAGCGGAGAAACCTCGATAGAACGTTGGGACGCTCTTGTAAAATTTCCTCTTCACTCATCCCGCAAAGACGTGCGATTTGAGGTAGTTCACTCCGTGTGGGCAACTCTTCGAGGGTGAGAATGATCCGCTCCAGCATCTCGTTCGCCGCTTTATTGGTAAAGGTCAATGCCACGATCGACGAGGGAGCCTCCCCCATAAAAAGCAAACTCAGATAACGGACAACAAGGTTAAACGTCTTGCCGCTCCCCGCACTCGCCTCATAGGCTAAAAACGGTTCAAACTCCACGCATCACCTCCCGATGACAGAGGTAGGTGTAGGGGCAGTGGCGACATCGGCTTAAATCCTCACACATCTCCCAGCTCCATTGTTTTTGAGATGCCACATGAGCCAAAATTTCGCGCAGTTTGGCGATTTTTGCCTCTAAAAACCGCTCGAACTTCAACTCACCGCTCCCCAAATCATAATAACCGCAAGCTCTCACCTCTCCGAGCTCCCCTGCTAGGAGTGCATAAACACTGAGCTGATAATCGACATCACTCTCTTTGGGTTCTTTATCGGTTTCTGGGTACTTGCCGCTTTTGTAATCGATCACTTCGAGTTTCCCGCCGTTTTCATCAATACGGTCGATCCGACCTGTGAGTCGTATCCCCTCGACCTCACAGCTCACCTCTTTTTCACGGTAAAGTACCCTCACCCCTGAGGCAAATCGAGAGACCTCGCACGTATAAAAATCTTCCAGCTTATCGATCCACAACCGTTTCATATAGCGCTCCAGCGGGTCATCGCTGTGTTTCTCTTCCCATAATCTGCTTATAGAGTCTTTGATTGCAGAGGGTTCCAAGTAGCGATCATGGTCTACGTAGAGCTTATCCAAAACACTATGAAGTTCATTACCGATGTCGCGCTCCTGCGACAAATCACGCGGAAGTTCATGTTCTCGGATGTGCGCGATATAGCGATAATAAAAAGAGCGTTTACAGCTCAAAAAGGTTTTGATCCCGCTAGCAGAGAGGGGATGGGCGGTAAAATCGTATTCTCCCTCTATCACTCCGACATGCCGCTCATTAAAATGGGGAGTCGGAAAAAGAACCTCTTCATATCGGTATGCGGCGGGGGTGCTTTTGATCCCCAGTTGAAGTAAAAAACGAGACGGCACCGACTCGGCGTTTTGGACACATCCGATCGCCACCTTCTGGGCTCGATTACACACCATAGCGTAATAGTGTTTTTGGAGCGATTCGCGATCATGGGCACTCGGTAATCCGGCGTACTCACGGGTTTTGGTATTTAAAAAGAGATCTTTTTCGCTCTTGTGCGGAACATACCCCTCATTGAAATCTATGATTACCACCCCATCAAACGCGACTCCCCGTGTCTCCAACAGCCCCATCACCGTTACCTTGCCCCCTCGAACATCATCGATGCTCCGTTGGCGCAGGCGATTCATAAAGATTCGCAATACCGATCTAAACTCCATCTGCTCCAAGGCATGAGAGAGATGGCTAATGTGTTGAATCTCATCGCGGATGATCTCGAGTGAGCCTTCATCGGCATCGTCGAACATCACGATCAGCTCTTCGAGATCGCCTAAACGAAACTTTTGCGGATAATGGACTTTGAACCACTCTATCGTGGTACTTTTGATATTTCGTATCCGCTCGCGGTTCAATACGTTCATTTCATCCAAAAAGAGGGTAATACTCTCGATCTCTCGATAGAGGGCACTGTTAGAAAACGGCTCTCCCATCGCAAAGTTGAAATTTCCCTCTGTGTCGAACTCTTTTATCATCTGCGCCGCATCTTCATCGGGCAGTATGATAGCAATCTTCTCCGGTGCGATCCCCTCCTCTACAAACGCCTCAACCGAGGCTTTGATAAATCCGATTTGCGCCAATCGGGTATGAAACACTTCGCACGTAATAGCACGATTCATCGATAGAGGCTTATCCGAGATAATCCGTATCGAACTTAGCGACAAGTGATACTCTCGATTCTCGATGAGTTCAAACCCCATCTCCTCCAAACGTGCCGTCATTTTTCGATTATACGCCGTCGTGTTGTACTGAAGTATAACTTCCAAATGCGTAGCACACTCCCGTAAGAGTGCGATCTCGTAGCGGCTCAGATACCCCTCGACCACAATCGTTATGCTCTCATAATTACGCAAAAAATCGTGTTGGATAGTTGTGTGGCTAGAGTTAAATATCCTATCCGCCCACCCCTCGCGTGCACATATCTCGCCGTATCGTTCACGCAGTCTTGTAAGAATCGCGATATGTTCCTCATACTCGCCGTACACGTCGACCGCTTGGAGAGTTTCGACACTGACCTGCTCACTGGAAAGCTCTTCGAAAAATCGGAATAGATATTCGGAGTTTTGGATAAAACTGAAAAAGTTTCGCTCGATATTGAGTGCCATAAACCCTGAGAAATCACACGCTTCATGCATCGCCAAAAGGCGTAAATCTTCATCAGGTACAACTTTTCCCACCGCAACGTAGGCACGGGATAGAAATTCTCCCATACTCATCATGTGGGGAATAAAACTCTCAGAAGAGCTTGCTACAGCTTCACGAATACACCGTGCAGTTGGGTAAACGATACATTCTCTATTCATACAGAGTTTTCCTCAATTCTTCTACATAATAACCTATAAGGATATTCAGGAAATTAAATATGATTTTTACTATAAAAGCTATTGTAGTGAATTTCCCCTAAAGGGGAGAAGATATTGCAATGGAGATTAGAATTCGGAAGTGATCGGGGTACGAGTATCTGCTTTAAGGTTATAGTAACGTTGAACGCTACCCACAGAGATTTTAGCCATGATGTCCCATCGTCCCGCTTTTGGCAGGTCTATAGGGCTGAAAGTATATTTCCCCTCATTTACCACTGGATTGCTGAGATTCATATCGAACTCTTTAATATCCGGACGTGTGAGAATAATTTCTACTTTTGCGTCATTAACTGCCTTACCCGATTTGTCACTCACTTTGTACTCAAGGATTGAACTTTTTTCAGTGATCTGTGGGGTTAAAAATTCAATCGTATAATTTTGGTCAAACGCAATTTTTTCTGCAATAATTTGATTCACATCACTATCGTACTGATGGTAGTTTTGCATTCCGTAATTCGACATTTCAACCGGATTATTGAGTGCAACTTTGATCGTTGCCACACAGGCACCGATAACACCGACAATAGAAAGTGCAATAATAATCGGCCACTTCGTTCCGGGGTTTTTAAACATCCAAAGGTTCCTCTTTTTTACGAAAATATCTTCCTCGTATATACACGATAATAGCGTAAAGAATAATACCGTAAAAAATAACCCGTAAAATATCAATAAAGTTTTTACTGCCGCTACCCGCCGATGAGCTTAAGGTAACATTGTGATGTTCCGCAATTTGTTCCGCTACATCACTGTAACCATTAAACATCGCTACAGAGTATTTTGAAATAATATCATTGCCTTTTGCCCGTTCAGCCAAAATCGGTAAGATGGTCCCGCCTCTGTTGCTTACTAATTCTGCAGCTTCATCGTAACTGCGGGCAAACATGACCGCACTCACTATAGAACCGATAAAAGTTGCATTCGGGCTTAAAACCTGAGATTTGTTAAAATATTCATATAAAGAGACGGGACGTGCCAAAATATCCACTTTCTGTTTGAGCTCGATAAACGTCATAATCACTGCAGGCTCTTTAAGCTCCACTGCTAATTGTTTTTCGAAGTCAGCGATACTTTGATTTTCCTCCAAATCACGCACCATAACCAAATACAAAGAGACTCCGGTTTTAGCTTTAAGTTCTGCGCCGATTGCATTAATTTGCTCTGCAAACTGAGGATTTTTGACAACATCATCTTTATATAAATATTCCGCATGCAAAGAGAGTGTGAAAGATACAATGAGGGTGAGGGCCGCTAGCCCTCGTGAGAGTAACAAAAGTTACCCTTAACCGACGAATAGGTGATTCGGTGTTACCACCGCCCACAACGTTACCGCTGCAGAAATCACCAATGTAATTGTGATGAGTTTATCCATGATACTTGCCATACTAAACTCCTTATTTTACATCAACACGATTAGCAGCATTATCTGTACTAATCATTTTGATATCTTTTTCATTTTCAATTTGGTAAAAGTTAGCCGCACTCCCTTGTTGTACACTCAAACCCCACACGGTCAAACCGGCAAGGATAGAGAGGAGCAACACGGTTGCGATTAACATACCGGTGATACCATCTAATGCAAAAATACTACGATTTTCCATTCTGGTTCTCCTTACTTACTAAGATCGGTGACATAAGCACCAAGAGCTTTGACTTGAGCTTCTGTCAAGTTATTAAATGCCGGCATTGCACCGATTGAACCTTTTTTACCATGTTTAAGAACATTAGCAACCAAAGTCGGATTGAACTCAGCAATGCTAGGTCCTACCATATCGATACCTTTACCGTCAGGCCCATGACATGCAGCACATGTTCCGGCAAATACATCCGCACCAACAGTGCCTTTCATTCCGCCTGAAACATATTTTGCTACCGCATCAATCTCTGCATCGGTAATCAATGCACCGGTGTTAGCGTTCAACAATCCATTACGATCCGGCATAGGCATTTCCATGCCAAGAAGTTGGTTATTTGATCCGTTATTGATAACGTGTTTAACCGTTGCTTCTTCCAAACGTACGTTCAAGTTTGCTGCTTTTCCATCAATACCGTCAGCTTGTAAACCGTGACACGGAGCACATTGAACAATAAAGATTGATCCACCCATCTCTTTAAGAGTTTCTTCATCCATATTGGCATGTTCGGCTTCGAATTTCGCGTCATGTGCCGCTACTTCTTCGTTATATTCACCGATTTGTGAATACGAATTTACCGGATATCCCGCAAGGAAATACCAAATAGCCCAAATATTTAATCCTAAGAAAATAACCGCCCAACCAAAAGGAAGTTCGTTTTTATATTCTCCGATACCGTCCCAATTCTCATCCGCAAGTTTACCGCTCGCTTTATCGAATTGCATTTGTCGAACATATTTGGTAACTACGAATGCTGTTACGATGACGAGAACAACCGCGCCCAATACGGCGAGTTTATTAACCCAGTCACCTTCTCCACCCATACCGCCGGCCATTCCGACAGCGACATAGGTAAAGCCAAGCATTGCAATTACAACTATGATAGCAGCAAGTACTGTCTTATTCATTTATGCCTCCTACTTTTTTATCATCGTTTTTTGAGAGCGTCTCGATCGGCTGATCGGTAATCTCATCATGGAGCGCGATATTTCCGTACTTTTCATAATCACGCTTCCCTTTCCATTGCGAGCTGTAGAGGTGATAGATGTACGAATACAACACCACCACTAAAAATGCAACGAAGAAAAAGTAAGCATACGCTTGAATCGTAGCAATATCCACGCTTGATCCCTTATTTTAAGCTGTTAAGGTACGCGATAAGCGCTACGATTTCAGGTACTTGACCTGCTGCCACCGCATCTTTAACATCTTGATCTTTCATGTCTGCTGCAATCACTTTAGCTTCTTCCAAAGCCGCTGCTTTTGCTTCATCCAATGTCGCTGCCAATGCTACAGTTGCTTTTGTGCCGTCTGCCATTGGAATCTCTGCGTTATATGGAACCGCAAATACTTTGTTAACCGTTATTTGTTCTGCATAAGCAGTGTCGATATCGGCAGTATTTTTAAACATCCAACGATATGCCGGCATGATAGAACCCGGAACAACCGCAGCAGGATCTTTCATGTGGTTTTCATGCCAGTCTGTCGTACGGTAGTTACCTACACGCATCAAGTCAGGACCGGTACGTTTTGAACCCCAAAGGAATGGGCGGTCATACGCATATTCACCGCTCAAAGAGTAGTGACCGTAACGATCCGTTTCTGATTTAAACGGACGAACTAATTGTGAGTGACACGCATTACAACTATTTTTGATGTAAACATGACGACCAGCAAGTTCCAATGTGGTGTAAGGTTTAGTCCCTACAACCGGTTGAGACGCTTGCGCGAAGTTTGGCAAAATCTCAATGAGACCAGCAAACGCGATTGTTAAGAATACTGCTACCGCGAAAAAGAACGGGTGTTTTTCTAACCAGTGAAACATTTTTCCCCTCCTTATTAAGCGCCCATAGGCGATGCGTTTTGAAGTTCACTCTCTTCAACACGGCGAGAGCTTGTCATTGTTTTGTACATATTGTACGCGAACAAGAACATACCTACGAGATACAACGTACCACCAACAGCACGAATAGTATAGTATGGGTGCAATACGGTTACCGTATCGATGAATGAGTAAGCAAGGTTACCGAATTCATCATGCGCACGCCACATCATACCTTGAGTGATACCTGCAATCCACATAGAAGTGAAATACAAAACAACACCAAGTGTTTGGATCCAGAATTGTGTATTCATCAATGATTTAGAATAAATCTCACGTTTGAATACACGTGGAGCCATGTGGAACAATGCAGCCATAATCATGAATGCAACCCAACCAAGAACACCATCATGTACGTGACCGACGATCCAGTCTGTAAAGTGAGCCAATGCATTGACCGATTTAATCGCTTGGATAGGACCTTCAAGAGTTGAGAACATATAGAATGTAGAAGCCAAGATCATAAATTTGATCAATGGACTGCTAGCAACTTGTTGCCATTCACCCTTCATGGTCAAGAGCATATTGATCGCAGAACCCCATGATGGGAGAATCAATACAACCGAGAATACAGAACCCATAGTTTGCATCCAATCCGGTACAGTCGAGAACAACAAGTGGTGCCCGCCAGCCCAGAGGTAAACAAACATCAATCCCCAGAACGCAAGAAGAGACAATTTATAAGAATAAACCGCTTGACCTGATTCTTTTGGAAGGAAGTAGTAGATCATTGCAACGATAGGTACTGTGAATCCGAACGCAACCGCGTTGTGTCCATACCACCATTGTACCAACGCATCATTTGTACCGGAGTACATTGAAACCGAGTGATACCATGCACCGATTCCGCCTGAAGCAAAATAGGTTGGAATAGCCATATTATTGAAAAGATACAACATAGCAATACCCAAGAAAGTAGCAATGTAATACCAAATAGAGATGTACAATGATTTTTCACGGCGAATACCGATCAAACCGAAAATTGACATACCCCAAATAACCCATACCGCAACAACTGCGATATCAATCGGCCATTCAAATTCTGCATACTCTTTTGACGTAGTAATACCGAGCAATAATGAACCGACAACGGCAACAACTACCAAAAGGTATAAGAAAAAATGCAATTTGCCTAGCGCCATCAAAAATTTTGATTCCGCCATTGATACTTTCAATACACGTTGACCTACATAATACCATGTAGCCCAAATACCACTAAGGGTAAAACCGAAGATTACTGCATCGGTGTGCAATGGACGCAAGCGGCTAAAGTTGGTATATTCTCCCAACCCTTCACCTAACATTAGGTTGACACCAGGAAATGCCAATTGCCATGCCAAAATAACACCGACAAGCATCCCAACGATACCGAGTAACACAGTTGTAAGCATAAACCACTTCGCAACCGTGTAATCATACTCCAATGGACGATTCTCCATTAACGACCTCCTTAAAGATTCAAAGCATAAGAGCCTATTAGGGCACCTCTAATCTCACACCTGAAATATCCGGTGAAATTAGAAGTGCCCTTAACACTTTTGTAACAAAAGTAGGCTATTAGACACTCTAATGATAGCAATCACAGTATTTGAGGAATCTTAAATTATTAAATGTTTTTCACACTATTCAAACTTAACGATAAATTTAAGTTTATTTACAGTTTTTGGGGAAGAAAAGTAACACTTGCGTGGTATAAAATGGTTATTCAAGGAAGAATATCTCCCTGAATAATGGTTAATGTTGAAGAAGTTGAAGAAATTCGCTGAAAATATAGCGACTCTCTTTTGGTCCCGGGCTTGATTCCGGATGATGTTGTACGGAAAATACATGTCCGCTGTTATAACGAAGTCCTTCAATCGTATTGTCAAAAAGATTGATATGGGTCACTTCCGCAATTTCACGTACCGATTCAGGAACATTATAATTGTGATTTTGTGCCGTGATCTCAACCATCCCCGTTTTAACGTTTTTAACTGGATGATTTCCACCGTGGTGGCCGAATTTGAGTTTATGGGTATCGTATCCGTGTGCGATGCTAAGTAACTGATGTCCTAAACAGATTCCGAATAATGGAATTTTACGCGCTATCAGTTTTTTGATCTCTTCTTGCTCACGTTTCAATACCAAAGGATCTCCCGGCCCGTTAGAGAGGAAAACACCCTCAATCTCTTTAGCGTCATAGCGCGCTATCAATTCATCGGCACTAAAACTATTCGGAAGGACTTCTACTTCCAGTCCTGCTTCGGTGAGTTCATTAAGAATATTACGTTTGACACCGAAATCGATTGCGGCAATCTTCGCTTTCGCAGTCGGGGCATCGTTATAACGGAAATTAAACGGATCGTAAATCCCGTTACGATGAATATACGATGTTTTTGTGCTTACCTCTTCGATGTAATTAACCTCTTCGATACGAGGAGCACTCTCTAACATTTTTTTGAGCTCTTCTTTGTTCGACACTTTCGTCGAAGCGATCATCATCATCGCCCCCTGTGTTCGGAGCATTTTAGTGATATAGCGGGTATCAATGTCGCAAATTCCGATAATCCCGTGTTTTTCCAAAAAGGTATGCAACGCTTCTTCGGCACGGAAACTCGAATATTCACTTTGATACTGACGAACAATGATCCCTTTACAGTGGGCACGACTGCTTTCCATATCTTCATCATTCACTCCGACATTCCCGATTTCAGGCATAGTAAAAGTGACAAATTGCCCGGCATACGATGGATCGGTGATAATCTCCTGATAACCGCTCATCGAGGTATTGAAAACTATCTCCCCTACCGCAGTCGTATCGGCACCAAAACTTTTAGCACTAAGATAGGTGCCGTTTTCAAGATAAATCCACGCGTCACGCAACATTATGCCATCCCCCTTCGAACCAGTTCATCTTTATAAAGTTTCTCATATACAATTTCGTATTCATCGGTACCCGGAATCAAATTGCGTTTGTAGCTTTTCAATTTTTGGTATACGGCAGATTCGATTTCGCTCGAATCAGCGATAGAACCGGTAATCGCATCGTAAATAATATTTTTGATACGGTTTTCACTCACATCATAATTAATCATATCTTCTTCATACAATACATCTAAAATCTGATGGGCAATATCGGAATAACGGTCTTCATACGATAATACGACCCCATATTCAGGTGCCAATTTCTTTTTGATCATGAAAAAGAGTTGTCGCTCATCGGCAAGATAGAAATCGATCTGCTCTTCATTCGCGTTAACGATCTCTTTGACCTTCTCTTCGAGTGCCATCTCTTTTTTAATATTGGCGGTTAGAACGCCCTCAGCCTCTTTGGCGGTACTCTCAAGCCCTTTGGTCATCGTGACCAATCCGCTACGGCTAAGATCGACAGCAATTCGTGTCGCGATATGGGGTACGTGTGTCAGTGAAACCTTCATTGCCAGCCCTGAGTGAAATTTTCTGCATTTTAGCCTAAAATACCTCTCAAATCGCTTAGAGGAAATGAGCCGTTATTTTGGCGGCTCAGGAAGTTTGCGTAATTTATCGGTAATTTCAGACCCTTTTTTCGGATCCATTTTGGCCAATATTTGGCCTACTACCTTACTATTGAGGGTACTCATAATGTCCGCAGCATCGGATGCAGCCATCTGAGAGAGAATTTGTGCCGATGCGGAGGGCTTCATTTTAGCAAACGTCTGAGAGACTTTATCCGATTTAAGCTGTTTGATTTGATCCAGTATTTTTTTGTTTTCTTCCAGCATTTTTTTAATCGATGCTTCTTTCGCCTTAATCTCGTTTAGCTTTTGATCGACTTTGGTGTCTTTTCCTTGTAACAACGCCTCTTTTTTACGTAATAAATCTTCCGTTGCCCTCTTTAGTGAATCAAGCGATTGCTTTTGCTCGTCAATGCGCTCCAATTCTACTAGCAATTCATTTTTGCGATCTTCAAAAATTTTAGTACACTCATACGATTTTGTAGCGGGTGCTCCGTGCAGTAAACTCATTATCACTAACGCTAATAATCCAAATATTTTCATAAAATCTCTCTTTTATAACTCATAGTCCCGATCTCATCAAGCATTTTAGCCTCTTGTGCTTTAAGATTTTTAAGGTGTAGCTTCATCTCTTGAACTTCTAAATACTTAAATTTCTCGTAATCCATCATAGCCGCTTTGAAGCGTTCTCGCATCTGGTATTGACGTTGTTGTGCGGATTGCAATGCATTTTGACACTCTTCTATCGTAAGATGCTGTGCATGTATCATAGCAGCGCCTTGAGTAAATTCTCCGATAGCGCCGCGCGTCGGTAAACCCATGCGGGAAAGTTCTTCGTAAGCTTTAGAAAGTTTATCGGTAGCGGAGGAGAGAGCATTATTAGCAGCTATAAGCGCACGTTCAGCAGTGTCTAAACTCTTTTTTTTGAGTTTAACTAGCGGGGCGTAACGCGATTTGCTCATAAGCGCTCCTAGAGGGCAAGATTACAATGTTATTGTGTCATTTCGATCCGGTGATGTAGAAATCATACCGATTTTAGTCTGTGTCAACTCTTCAATCGCACGGAGATACTCTTGAGCTGTTAGCGGAAGATCTTCAAAACGACGAACTCCCTCGGTTTTGTCCCATCCGGCAAACGTTTTATAGACCGGTTTCACATTCTCAAGATCAAGCGGCATATAATCGATCACTTCACCGTTCACTTCATACGCAACACACACTTGAACTTCATCGAAACCGTCGAGCACATCGAGTTTCATAATAGAGAGATCATCACATCCGTTCAAACGGCTCGCATAGCGACATGCTACCGCGTCAAACCATCCGCAACGACGAGGACGACCCGTAGTAGTTCCAAACTCATGCCCTTGTTTACGCAAACGCTCACCGATCTCACCATGATCTTCACTCGGGAAAGGGCCGTTTCCGACGCGGGTACAGTAGGCTTTCACAATCCCCGTTACTTTGCCGATATCTTTTGGATTGACCCCAAGACCTGTACACGCACCCGCTGAAATTGTCGATGAACTGGTAACGTACGGATAGGTTCCGTGATCGATATCGAGCATCGTCCCCTGCGCACCCTCTAGGAGGATTTTTTTATCCTCATCCATCAGTTTCCATGCCATCTGCGTCGTGTTTGCCAAAAACGGTACCAACGCTTCTGAAAAGGTTGTTAATTCAACGGTTAATTCTTCTTTAGTTGCTAAGGAGATATCCAACGCTTGGAAGATTGCACTGTTTTGCTCAAAATACTCCATGACTCGATTCGTCAATGTGCTCACGTCACGGAGCTCACCCAAACGAAATCCCGCGCGGGCAATTTTTTCACTGTATGCAGGCCCGATACCCCGGCCCGTCGTACCGATCGCTTTTTCACCGCGAAGTTTCTCTTTGGCTTGGTCGATCAACGTGTGAAACGTCAAGATCATATGCGCCGATTCGGAAACAAACAAACGTCCAAGGAGGTTATCAAACTGTTTCATCTCTTTGATCAAGGCTTCAGGAGAGACAACCACACCGTTACCGATGATATTGATCGCTTTCGGGTTCAAAATTCCCGATGGAATTAAGTGTAGGGCATGCGTTTTTCCATCCACAACAATCGTATGTCCGGCATTGTGCCCCCCCTGATAACGGGCAACACAATCGTACTTTTGCGCGAGTAAATCGACGATTTTACCTTTTCCTTCGTCACCCCACTGGATACCGACAATCAAATCTGCTTTCATAAATAATCCTACTTTAGTTATTGGTGTAATGCGTCGATCAACGCATCGGTGTAAATGGCGAATCCGACCGAAACCGTTTCATCGCTTTTATAACGTCCGCCCATGGCATAAACTTCATTGCCTTCAATAACACGAAAAAAAAGCTCGTCATAATAGAGCATTTTAGCGTAATAAAGGGGTGCTATGACCGTATTCGGATATTCTAATCCCTCGCAAAGCTCTTTTATTTTCAAAAGCTCCAGTTTGATCGCGTCGGGGACAATTGCGGCAACTTCATCAATTTCATGTGCGTATTGCATGTAAACCAATCGTGTCAGCCAATCGATTTTAAGCGATAAAAACTTCTCGATATTCACATGGCGGAAATCATCTAAATGAAGTCCCAACATCTCCGAAAGGAGACGGGGAATATTAATATTTGAGATCTGTAATAACGGCGCAATTTTCAACTCTTTTAAAATTCGTGTTGCTTGAATAAGAGCTACCGATAAATTCGGCTCATCGATGATCTCAACCCCGATTTGATACTGTTCATGCGCAGGATAACGGTAGACCGGTTGAATATAAAACCATTTCTTATGTTCAGTATTTCCGCCAAGACGTTTATTAATGATACGAACCACGTCAATCGTCGAATCGGCACGGAGGCTGATCGGGTGGTTTTCACTGTCATTAATGCGAATCAGTTCACGCTGATCGCAGACGCTCATATGCTGGTGATATGAAAAAAGCGGGGTTAAAATCTCTTCAAATCCGGCATCGCTCAGCAATGTGCTCGCTTTGGTTTCGATACTGCGCTTCGTCTTCGCCGCTCCGGCAAAGTAAAGCTTTGAACCCTCAGGGATTTCGTGTTCAAATACCATAATACTACAATCCAAAATAGACGGTATTGAACACGCGGTTTGCGGTTCCGTCATAGGCACGGCGACCCATTTTAGCCAATGACAATTCCACCGCGTTAGCCGCCCAACACGCTTCATACGGAGCGATAAGACCCATATGGTTGATACGAAAAATCGAATCTTTGATATGGTCTTGTCCGCCGGCGACGTTTATATCGAATTCTTTGAGGGTTGAGCGGATTTTTTTCGCTTCCGCGTCCCCCACAGTCGTCATCGAATCGGCTGGACTTGTCGGATAGATAGAAAGACCGATTGCCATCATCGCTTCACGTGTCGCTTTCGCTCGACGTGCCGTATCGGCATAGAGCTTATCCAAACCGCCTTCGGCTTTGATACGGTTTAAAATAGATTCTAACCCGATAGTAATCGTCGTTGCTGCCGTCCATGCCGTCGTATTTTTACGCTGATTTTTAATCTCGGTAGCGAGGTTAAAATAATACCCTTTGCCGCTTCCGATTTTTTCAATCGCCGCGTTGCTTAGACCCATAATCGCGAGCCCAGGAGGGAGCATCAACGCTTTTTGGCTCCCTGAAATCAGACAGTCGATATTGGTGACGTCGATTTTCTCAACACCCACCGCCGTGATACCGTCGGCAATCACCATGATAGCTGGGTTATGTGCTTTTACCGCTGCTGCAATCGCTTCAACACTGTGGCGCAATCCCCCCGCACTTTCACAGATTTGAATCGCAATCGCATCAATATCAGGGTTTGCGTCGAGTGCCGCTTGGACTTCCTCAACAGTAGCCGGAGTGTCCCATTCGTGTTTGATCTCGACGTTTGCAATAGAGTGAGCTACGGCGATTTTACCGAAACGCTCACCGAATTTTCCAGAGTTGATAGAGAGGAGTTTAGAATGGGCGAGATTGATCACCGCCCCCTCCATAGCTCCCGTACCCGATGAAGCGAGCATCAGTACCTCATCCATCCCGAGGAGTTCAAATAACAATGTGCGGGTTCGCTCAAAAATCGCTTCAAATTCCGGTGTACGGTGATGCAGCGTCTCACCTGCCATAGCGATACGTACCGACTCAGGTACCGGGGTTGGTCCGGGGGTAAAAAGTAACATTCAAAAATTCCTTGAGGGAAAGTGTCATAAATCCGCGCATTTTATCCTATGTGAGGTTAGGGGAGGTTTAAGGGGTGAGGCTATGGTACAATTGCACCAAAAAAAGAGCTCAATTATGACCTTATTTGACGCATTAATCCTCGGCGCACTCGAGGGAATAACCGAATTTTTACCTATTTCTTCAACAGGGCACCTGATTCTTGCTTCTCACATGCTCGGCTTAGAACAAACCAATGCCCACAAAGCATTTGAGGTCTCCATCCAACTCGGAAGTATCCTCGCCGTCTTATTCCTATATGCCAAGCGGCTGATGCAGGACAAAATGTTGTGGCTCAAAATCGGTGTCGCTTTTTTACCGGCAGGTGTTTTGGGATTTTTGTTTTATAAACAGATCAAAGCCCTCTTCGGTGTGGAAACGGTAAGTATTATGCTGATCGCGGGGGGAATAGTCTTCTTACTTTTTGAGTATCTCCGTCGTGATAAACCCATCGATGCAGGAAAAGATATTTCAGAACTCAGTTTTAAGCAAGCCTTTACCATCGGGGTATTTCAAAGCCTCTCGATGATACCGGGTACCAGCCGCTCAGGGGCTACCCTCATCGGCGGATTAGTAATGGGGCTTAGCCGTAAAAGTGCAGCGGAATTTTCATTTCTCCTCGCAATCCCCACGATGATTATTGCTACCGCGTATGATCTGCTCAAACATCGTAACGAAATGGTAGTAGATGATTATTTTATGCTCTCGGTAGCGTTTATAACGGCCTTTATATTTGCCCTCGCAACGGTCAAACTCTTCGTCACCTTTGTCAGCCGTCACACATTCACCCCGTTTGCGATTTACCGAATCGCTGTCGGGATTATTTTCTTCTATTTCGTGGCAACGCTTCCGGCGTGAGAGCGTAAAAACTTAATCTGATCAATCAAAATCTTCGCCAACTCCAACGCTTTGGAGCGGTGTGAAAGCCCTTTTTTGACATCACTCGGTAGTTCTCCGAGTGTTTGTTTATATCCATCAGGAATAAAGATCGGATCGTATCCAAATCCATTTTCACCTCGCAACTCCGTAATCACATCCCCGTGCATCCATCCGTGAACACAATTCTCCCCTTCCCGTGAAACAATAGCTATCGCTGCGGTGTAGTGAGCAGGTGATGTCTCGAGCCCCTTCTTCTTTAACGCTTCTACAAGTTTTAAAAGATTGTCTCGATCACTCGCACTCTCTCCGCCATAACGGGCACTGTAAATCCCCGGAGCACCGTCCAATGCATCGACGCTGATACCGCTATCATCGGCAATTACAATCGCCTCGGAATCACCCAATGCCGCATAAACGGCACGGGCTTTAATAAGTGCATTTTCTTTAAACGTATCGCCGTCTTCGATAATCTCAAATCCCTCCATCAGCTCAGTGTAGGGGAAAACCTCACGATCATGGAGAAGATCGATAATCTCACGTACTTTTCCTTTGTTCGATGTTGCCAATACAACTTTCATTTCATTCCTTAGATTAGTCTTAGCAATATTTTCTCAGCCATCCGCCTCAAAAGTGAATATACTATAATGACGAAAATTTTAGCTTATCTAAGGTGACAACGTGTTTAAAACAGTTCTCCCGCTCTCCGCGATTCTATCGCTCCGATTCTTCGGTCTCTTTCTTGTTCTTCCGGTACTTTCGGCTTATGCTCTTGGACTTGAGAGTTCAACTCCATTTTTAGTGGGTGTTATCGTCGGCGGATATGCCCTCACTCAAGCGATCTTCCAAGTCCCGTTCGGGGTTATGAGCGATCGTATCGGCCGTAAACCGACGCTCCTTGTCGGACTCGTTATTTTCTTGGTCGGTTCTATCATCTGTGCTATAAGTACCGATATTTATACCCTTATGGCGGGACGTTTTTTACAAGGTGCAGGAGCCATCGGTGCGGTTATTCCCGCTATGATCAGCGATCTCGTGAGCGAAGAATCACGCGGTAAAGCGATGGCGCTTATGGGGGGGACCATTGCAATCAGTTTCGCCCTTGCCATGGCAGCGGGTCCCGTTATCAGTGCATACGCAGGTGTCCCATCCCTCTTTTGGATCACTGCAGTTTTATCGATCTTGGCGATGTTGGTACTTTTTACGAAAGTCCCTACCCCTCCGCGTATCCGTCATATTTACCACTCTACCACTACCACGGCTGATATTCTAAAAGATCCGAATCTCCTCAGTATGATCATCACCAACGGGATGCAAAAAGGGTTGATGACCGTCGCGTTCGTCCTCATCCCGATCTTGCTTTTAGACACGGCAGGTATCTTCAAATGGGAAGCCAAAGAGTTATGGCAAGTGTATGTTCCGGCAATGTTCATGGGGCTTATCGCTATGGGCCCTGCAGCAGTGTTTGGTGAAAAATACAATAAACCGCGCGAAATATTCTTGCTCTCTATCGTTTTGTTTATTGTCTCATTCACCCTAATGGGATTTGCAACCAAAAGCTGGGAGTTTGTCCTCGGAGTCATCGCCTTTTTTATGGCATTTAACATGATGGAGCCTCTCGTTCAATCGATGATATCTAAATACGCCAAAGTATATCAAAAAGGGGCGGCATTAGGGATTGCCAACGGCGTTGCCTATTTCATGACTTTTATCGGAGGTGCTGCTGCGGGAATTGCGCTACAATACTCCAACCGCGAAGTATTGGCTATCGGATTGATCGTTATCAGTACCTTATGGCTTTTATGGACGTTTAAAATGAAAAATCCACATCGCTATTCTCATCTGTATATCTCGCTAGATCATGTCGATATGGAGAAATTAAATAACTTGGAACATGAACATATTGCGGAGTGGTATATCAATGAGACCGAAAATATTGTTGCGGTAAAATATCGTAAAGATATGGTTGAAGAAGAAGCGATTAAAGCAAAGATTGTTAAATAATCTTACCGTTCGCCCTGAGCTAGTCGAAGGGTAAGCGTTCATGGTTCGACATGCCCAAAGGGCACAAGTACTCACCACGAACGGAGAGAACTACAACTTTATAACTCTAACGAGCGTTCCTGCTTCCAAATCCCCATCTTCTTCACCGCAAATCATCAACCCTGCATTGCCTAGTAAATTTGTCAATATTGCTGAACTACCCGTCTTTTTCCCATCGAAATCGACCCAATAACGCCCCTCTTCAAAAGATAGATTACACGCGGTAAATTCGCTTTTATTGGATCGTTTGGCAAACGACACTTTAAGGGTCGCTTCAATCACTTCATACGGGTTTTCGATTCCCATCATCTGAGTAATAAGCGGTGCGGCGTAGAGGATAAAGGTAACGGTTGATGAATAAGCAAATCCCGGGAGTGAGACGATAAATTTTTCTCCCCGCTGCGCTACCATTACATGTTGACCGGGTTTGATATTCACCCCTTTGAAGATCACTTCGGCACCGAGATGCGGGACAATATGTTTAACGAAATCGTAATCTCCGACACTCACCCCTCCCGTGCTCACGACGATGTCGCATGAACTAATCGCCTCTTCGAACCGCTCCATAATCGCCGTTTTATCGTCTCCGACAATCCCCATCTGAACGCTCTCGCCACCGAGAGAATCGACGAGTGCTTGGAGCGTATAGCTATTGGAACTTCGGATTTGTCCCTCGTGACGCGCAACTTCTCCGATGTCGAGAATCTCGCTCCCCGTTGCAATGATCGCCACACGTGGACGCTGAGCGACACGAACCATCACACGGTTGATCCCTGCTAACACGCCGATCTCAGCAAATCCTATTTTTGTTCCGCACGTAATTAAGACCTCACCCTCACGATAACTCTCACCAACAGGGCGGACGGCAAAACCGCGCGGAACCGATTTATCGATGATAATGCGTGATCCCTCAACACGAACATTTTCAATCGGGATCAGAGTATCGGCCCCTTGCGGCATCAATGAACCGGTAAAGGTCTTGATACAAGCCCCGCTTCTTACACTGCCGATCTCCCCCGCTCCCGCAGGATTATCTCCTAAAATTTCGAGTGACTTATACTCTTCTAAATCGCGGTAAAGTATCGCATACCCGTCCATTGCTGAGGTGGGATGGAGAGGATAATCACCATCGGCAACAATATCTTCTGCTAAAATTCGATTCAATGAAGCGGTTAAAAAAATCCGTTCACTACGGATATTTCCAATGTTTAGAAGACTAATCATATTTTGTGAAGTCTCATACGAAATCATTCATTGCTCCCTAATAATCCCGCACCGTTAATCGGCGTCGAACGATCTCGTGCGTAAAGGCGCTCACCGTTTTTAAGATCGTATTTCCAAATCGGAGCAGAAGCTTTGAAATCCTCAACAAACTGCTCGATCATCTCAAGCGCCACACGCCGTTTCGGAGAAAATACCGCCGCAATGTAAGAGCTTTCATGTACCAGTACATCCCCTCGGCTGTGCGCCATTTTAAGCTTTGCCCCAAGAGCTTGCGCCTTGGCTTGCCATGTTTCAAACCACGCAGTTAGAATCGGCTCATACACATCGAAACTCAGACCTTCGATCCCATCTTCCTCGCGTACCGTTCCGATAAAAGGGATATAGGCGCCATAGTTATAGTCTGATTCTTCACTATACCATCGCGTAATGATTTCAGGAACATTCAAAGCACGGTTATAGAGTTCTACCATACTCATCCACCGCATACCGGAGGAAGTAAAGATACTTTGTCCCCATCATTGAGAAGGGTATCAAGAGATGCTACAAGTCGATCATTGACGGCTACGGCACAGTTTTCTAACCACTGCGCCATTTCAGCGTCTTGTTTTAATGCATTAGCAACATCGCGCAACGATGATGCTTCCAGTGTTAGCGGTGCCTTTTGGATCGGTCCTAAAAATTCTACGGTTACCATTGCGATATCCTCATATTCATATTAATGAGATTATAGCAAAAGAGGCATAACGCTCCCTTATTTACTTTGGGTTAAGTATAATACAACTCTTATTTACGAGGGAGTACGTGTGATTTTCGGAAAAATTGATTTTATAAATCTCCTCCCTTTTCATGTCTTTATAAAGCGCTATGCCCGAAGCACCCGCACTCATCAAAGCCTCCATTATCACAAGGGTGTCCCCTCTGAGCTCAACCGTGAATTTGCCGCTCGCCGAATCGATGCGGCATTTATCTCCAGCATCACCGCCAAAAATTGCCGTCATTTCGGAGTCGGAATTGTCGCACAACGGGAAGTTCTCAGTGTCCTCTCTCTCCCAGCTCCCGACAAAGCCGATGAGGACTCCGCAACCTCCAACCTCCTCACTCAAATCCTAGACGTCCACGGAGAGGTACTGATCGGGGATAAGGCTCTGCGATACTATTACAGCGGTGGAGAGCATATCGATTTGGGGGGGCTTTGGCATGAGCGCACAGGACTTCCGTTCGTCTTTGCCCTGCTGTGCACTCATCACCACAGCGATGAGCTTCGCCGTCTTAGCCGCGCATTTGTGTCCAAAAAAGTGAAAATCCCCTATTATATACTGATGGAAGCATCCCGCAAAAGCAATCTTAGTCCTGCACAAATTACCCATTATCTAAAATTTATCAGTTATAAGGTGGGGGTAAAAGAGGAAAAAGGGTATAAGCGGTTTGTGAGAGAAGCGAAAAAGAGGGGGTTAAATCCCTCTCTGGGAAGAATCCGTTATTAATGTGCTAAAAGTGCATCGATTCGCGCCAACGTCTCATCGACCCCGATGATCGCCATGACGGTATCGAGCCCCGGCCCTGAGAGTTTCCCCATCAACGCGATACGAAGCGGCTGACCGATTTTCCCGAAACCGATTTCCAACTGTGCGACGACTGATTCCATAACATGATGGTAATCGCTCGGCAAGTGGAGCTCTCCACCGTTTTTAAGTGCTTCAGCAAATGCTATGAGGATTGCTTTGGACTCCTCTTTGTACCCTTTTTTGAGGGCCGCTTCATCGAACCCTGCTGGACGGACTAAAATCTCATTGATCTGAGCCGCCATCTCGACCAATGTTTTTGAACGTTCTTTGAGGGCATCGAGTAAAATCTCGCGCTTATCGTGGCTCACGAGCATCACCCCGTGAAACTCCAACAGTTCGCATAGTTTGTCGTTCGACGTGTTTTTAATATAGTGTGCATTGAGCCAGTCAAGTTTCTCAACGTTGTAGACCGAAGCCGAGCGGTTGATATCGCTCGGATCGAATAGTTCCAGCATCTCTGCCATCGAAAAAATCTCTTGATCGCCGTGACTCCATCCCAAACGAACGAGGAAATTGAGCAACGCTTCGGGAGTGTAACCGAGTGTTTTGTACGCCATTACGTCGGTCGCACCGTCACGTTTGGAGAGCTTTTTCCCCTCATGGTTGTGGATCATCGGAACATGGAAAAAACGCGGTATTGCAAAGCTGAGTGCCTCATAGACCACGATCTGTTTTGGGGTATTGGAGAGGTGATCATCACCTCGGATAACGTCGGTTACTCCCATGAGTGCATCATCGACGGCGACTACGAAGTTATAGGTCGGGGTCCCATCGGCACGGGCGATAATGAAATCATCCAAAATATCCTCGACGTTGAAAACAACGTCCCCTTTGACTCCGTCATGTACGGTAATCGATCCCTCTAGCGGCGCTTTGATACGGATAACCGCTTCACGACCCTCCGGAGGTGTCCCCGAAAAATCGCGGTAGCGGTTGTCGTATTTAGGTCGTTCTTTGCGTGCGGTTTGCTCTTCTCGCAAGGCATCGAGTTCTTCGCGGCTCATGTAACATTTGTACGCTTTGCCGCTATCGAGGAGCTTTTGGGCATACTCCTGGTAGATTGCTAAACGGCTTGATTGGTATTCGATTGTCCCGTCATGTTCTAGTCCCACCCATTTGAACGCTTCGACAATCGCGAGAGCGGCGGCTTCATCGTTACGGCTGAAATCGGTATCTTCGATTCGGAGCAAAAACTTTCCGTTGTTGCGGCGTGCCCAGAGATAGCTAAGGAGTGCCGTGCGTAATCCGCCGATATGAAGATATCCCGTAGGGCTTGGGGCAAATCTGGTTACTACCATGTCTAAAATCCTTTATTGGATGCAATTGCGCAATTTTAGTTAAGGCTATGTTAAAAGCGGGTAAAATAGAAAACTTTGACTCAGGAGCATGAATGCGTTCTCTCACACTTTCGGTCGTTTTATCTACTTTTTTATGGAGCGCCCCCATCGGTGGCGTGAGTGTTTTAGTTAAAAATACCCCTATTACCCTCTATGAGATACAACAAGAGATGAAACAAAGCGGTACCAATGCTACCCAGAGTGCCGATACCCTCATTCGAAAAAAGCTTGAACAGCTTGAAGCATCAGAAAAAAAGATCACGGTTACCTCCACGGAAATCAATGAAGAACTCGCACGTATGGCAGCTCAAAACAATCTCTCTCAGGAACAATTTTTAAATGCAATGCAGACAGTGCGCGGTCTCAGCGAAAAAGATCTCAGAGCGAAAGTAGAAGAGACAATCAAAGGGCAAAAACTCTATTCGGCTATCGCATTTTCAAAAATGGCTCAACCGAGTGCGGAAGAAGAGAATGAATACTATCAACTCCATCTGGATGAATTCTCACGCCCTGAAAGTTTTGCCGTCACTACGTACACATCCAAATCTAAAGAAGCTCTTGCGATGCAGATTTCCGATCCGATGCGCCATGTTGAAAATATCCAAATGAAAGAGGAGAATATCCCTTTTGGAAAAATCAACCCTCAACTGGCACAAATCCTCAATAAAATTCCGGAAGGTAGTTTCAGTGCTATCCTCCCTAACGGACAAAACGGTTTTATGTCTTTTTACATGCGGGATAAAATAAATGTTGTAACGGAAAATATTGAAGCAGTGCGCCCCCAAATTGCAAATGCAATTTTAGGTGAAAAGCGAAATCAAGTCTTGAATGATTACTTTACGCGATTACGCCTCAGTGCGGATATAAAAGTTTTAAGACTTCCATAAAAAGTCTAAAGATGATGGCTTATGAAGCCACCATCTCATTGAGAATATCAAAGAGTTGAATACTTGCTTTCTCAGCTTCCTCGAAACATCCCGCAATTGCTTTTGCATGCCCTAATGGGTCATCATTTAACAATTGAATCGCTTTTTTCACTTCATCATGCACTTTTTTATGCGGCTCTAACAATTTCCCATATGCAGGGTTGGAAGAGAATATTAGTTTTCCATCACCCTTTTCATACCATTGACCGAGCATACACGTATGATGATCACTAAATTCATGCTCTACTTTTCCTTCAAAACCTGCAGCATATGCATTGTTTTTAAAGATCATATGGTCAATTTTTGCCATATTGGTAAATATTTCATAGCTAATTGACTGAGAATCCTCTTTAATCTGCTCAACATTTTGGATCAATTTTTCCATCACCATTTTAAATTGATCCAACTTTTCTACCGAATCAAGCGCATATTCTTCAACCCGTTCGCTATTCTCCAACATCCCTACCGAATTTTGTTTGAGTACACTAATATTGGCTTCCACTTCGCTGGTCGCTTTTTGCGTTCGTTCAGCCAGTTTACGAACTTCGTCGGCTACCACGGCAAATCCACGCCCGTGTTCTCCTGCGCGCGCCGCTTCGATTGCTGCATTAAGGGCTAATAAATTTGTTTGATCCGAAATATCTTTAATTAATGTAATAACATTTGAAATCTCACTCACGTTATGATTCAACTGTTCGGAATTAGCACGAGAGTCATTAATCATCTCGGTAATCTTCGTCATACTGCTCATAATTTCATCCGTTTGGGTACTTACACTATCAACTACTTGACCCGTCTCATGATTAAGCGTATTGACATCTTTCAAATTTGTCATATTGTTTTGAAGCGAATTTCTAAGGCTTCCTGCATTGTGGATAGAGCCTTGAATCATTTGGCGGGCAAGAGTCAAGGACATCTCATTTTTTTCCATCTGTTCTTCAGATTTTGTCTTGGAACTCATCGCTTCTTGAGCCCGATCTTCGGCCATTCTGGCAATATTCTGAACTTTTTCGATAAATATATTAAAACTCATTGCCGCTTTTCCGATTTCATCATTAGAAGCGACATGCAATCGTTTGCTCATATCCGCATCCCCACTCGCCAACTCCTGTGCAATTGCATCAAGATTTTCAATCGGTTCTGTCACCGCTCGACGTACGATCACAATAAGTAAAATAAGGATGATTGCATCCATAACCGTCATAATTATCACTTGACGTAATAATGAGTTTTCAGACTGATTAATCAGGTTTTCGACGGTTTCAAGTTTTTTGGCTGAAAAAGCGTATCCAACAACTTCCCCCGAGAAATCTTTGATCGCAATCGGTTTTACATAATAATTCTCTGTCGTAAATGGACCCGCTTTCGGATCAAACTCTACTACATTCAATTCAGATACAAACTCTTTATCAACCACATCTTCTTTTACAGCAAGGGTAAAGTTTTTGCTGATTTTAGGAGCATCTTGAAGTTCTTTAGCATTTTCGAGATGACGGTTGTCAAGGGCAATTACTAGTTCTGTACCAAAATTCTTTCGCATGTCTTTTACAACGGAATTAAGCCCTTGCATAAATTCAACCGACCCTACATACTCCCCTCCTGAAACAATAGGGGCAATACCACGTAATTCCAATCCAGCAACACCAATTTCGATTGCAACTAGAGGTTTTTTAGTCTCTTTCACTGCAAGGATTGTTTTACGAAAACTACTTAAATCATCTCCGAACTTCTCTGGCTTCCAAACACGAATAAAGCTATGAACATCTTTGTCATGGACATGGATCTTGATATTTCCGAATTTTGTGTGCTCTTTGTACTCTTTTGAAAGAGACTTAAGACTTTTCAATGTCCCTTCGCGATCTCCACTCATAAGCCCGCTAACAACTGCACTGTTTTTTGAAATACCAATAGCATTCGTAATACCAACGCTATTTTTAGCATCAATCGCCTCATCAAAAACCGTTGCCATCTCTTTCGATTGGCTGGCGTAAATATCCTCACGAATCTGATCTACTGACATCCAATAATTAATCAAAACAACAACAAATCCGATTACAATTGATGCAATCAGTGGAACATGCACTTTTTGCGCAATGGTCATATTTTTCAACTCAACCCCTTGATGTGCTATGTATAGCGTAAAGTTATACTATCGTTATACAATCAAGTATATTGCTATTTTACTAAGAGAAAATTTAAAGTGTGTCTAAAACGTGCAGAGTACAACGGCAATTAACCGTTGTACTTTTCAAGATATTTGGTATCGAAGTGGTTATTAATAAAATCAGGGTTCTTCATCATTTTCAAATGGAAAGGGATCGTTGTTTTAATCCCTGTAATTGTGAATTCACTCAGGGCACGGTGCATACGTGCAATCGCTTCATCACGATCTTTACCGTATACAATCAGTTTTCCGATCATCGAGTCATAAGTCGGCGGTACAATATACCCTGCATGTGCATGAGTATCGATACGGATATTGCGTCCGCCTGGTGCAATCCATTGCGTTATTTTTCCGGGACTTGGTAAAAATTTGATCGGATCTTCTGCCGTAATTCGGCACTCAATTGAGTGTCCGGTAAGAACAACACTCTCTTGGGCAGGAAGTGCTTCCCCCTCTGCAACACGGATCATCATCTCGATCAAATCCAAACCGCTTACCATCTCGGAGACACAGTGCTCTACTTGAAGACGTGTATTCATCTCCATAAAATAGAATTTTTTATCCGCGTCGAGAAGATATTCGAAGGTACCCGCCCCTTCGTATTTAATGTATTTGGTCGCACGAACCGCCGAAGCGTGTAATTCAGCGCGGATTTCAGGAGTTAACGCCACAGCAGGAGACTCTTCGATCAATTTTTGGTGACGGCGCTGCATTGAACAGTCACGTTCACCGATATGTAGTACGTTTCCGTGAGCGTCAGCAATCACTTGTACTTCGATATGACGAGGATTTTTAATGAATTTTTCCATATAAATTGTGCCGTCACCGAATGCGCCGATCGCTTCGGCTTCTGCCGCCAAAAAAGCATTTTCAATGTAACTTTCGTCTTCAACAACACGCATCCCGCGTCCGCCGCCACCGGCTGCCGCTTTAAGAATAACCGGGTAACCGACCTCTTTAGCGCGAACCTTGGCTTCTGCGATATCTTTGATTGCACCATCAGAGCCGGGGACAACCGGAACACCTGCCGCGATCATGACATCTTTCGCTTTCGATTTATCCGACATCATCACCATTACTTCAGGAGTAGGACCTATAAATTTAATCCCGTGATGAGTACAAATCTCTACAAAGTGTTGATTTTCAGACAAAAATCCATATCCAGGGAAGACGGCATCACATCCGCTGATTTCACATGCAGCGATAATAGCAGGAATATTAAGGTAACTTTGAGAACTCGGAGCCGCACCGATACAAATCGCCGCATCCGCAAGTTTAAGATACGAAGCGTCTTTATCCGCAGTCGAATAAACGGCTACCGCCTCTTTACCCATCTCTTTAATCGTTCGGATAGCGCGTAGAGCGATTTCGCCCCGATTCGCGACTAAAATACGTTTGATTTCCGCCATGATTAGAGCTTCTCAACCGCAAAAAGAGGCATATCATATTCGACAGCCTGAGAGTCAGAGACAAGAATACTTACAATTTTGCAATCAAATTCCGCTTCGAGTTCATTCATAATTTTCATCGCTTCAAGGATACCGATAACTTGACCTTTTTTCACACGATCACCCACTTTTACAAACGGTGCTGAATCCGGTGACGGAGAACCATAAAATGTCCCTACCATCGGGGAAACGATCATGTCACCTGTATGAACAACCGCGGCAGGCGCCGGAGCTTCAGATACTGCCATTGGCGCTGCTGTCACCGCTACGGGTGCCGCCATAACCGGTGCGGCAACCACACCGATATTTTTTTCAAGCTCAATTGAAAAAGCGTCTTGAGTAATTTTCAATTTTGAAAGAGTACTTGCATCAAACTCTTGCAAAAGGGCTTTAATTTGTTTCATATCCATCGGAAAATGCTCCTAAAAGTAGGTTAATAGATGTGTTATACTACCATAAATAAAATTAACAATGGATTGACTATGGGTCTCAAAAGTGACGGATGGATTCGAGAAAAAGCATTAAATGAGGGGATGATATCCCCATTTTGCGAAGATCAGGTGGGAGTCGGAGTCGTAAGTTACGGCCTTAGTTCGTATGGGTATGATATCCGTGTGACCAATGAATTTAAAATTTTTACTAATCTCAATTCTACAGTGGTGGACCCGAAACATTTCGATGATATGAATGTTGTTGATTTCGTCGGGGATGTATGTATCGTTCCTCCCAACTCGTTTGCGTTGGCGCGTACTGTAGAGTTTTTTAAAATTCCTCGTGACGTTTTGGCAATTTGTTTGGGTAAATCAACCTATGCACGTTGCGGCATCATCGTTAATGTTACCCCTTTCGAGCCTGAATTCGAAGGACATATTACGATTGAGATTTCCAATACCACCCCTCTTCCCGCAAAAATCTACGCTAACGAAGGGATTGCGCAAGTGCTCTTTTTACAAGGAGATGAGATGTGCGAAACCAGTTATAAAGATAAAAGCGGCAAGTATCAAGGACAAGAAGGGATCACACTTCCACGGATTTTAAAATAACTAGTGGTACAATTGCGATAAATTTCCACGCAAGGACTCTCTATGTTGCACGAATACCGCGATGTTATCACCCATATGAAACAAAATGATGCGGCTAATGCCCACTTTTTGAAAATTTTTGATCGCCATAACGATCTTGACAACCAAATCACAAAAGCTGAAAACGGTGAAGTGCCGATGAGTGATCTCGAACTTGAAAAACTCAAAAAAGAGAAATTGTTGCTAAAAGACGAAGCATATGCAATGATCATCGAATACAAAAAAACACACAGCCTCTAATCTTCCCCTCTTTATACAGAGGGAATGTTTTTCCCGACATGAATTTTTCTTAACTCTATCTCTTGCTTCACAGAAACATAAAAATTACAATAACTCTCTATTGATCCAGTGACTGAGGACATAAAGTCCCCATACGTGTTGTTTGAATTTCCCTCGACGCGCTAAATCCAAATACTCTTCAATCATTTCGGGATAAAACAACCCCGTCTTCTCATTCACTTCCCGTATCAGTTCTAACCGTCCTGATGCAATCAACCACTCCATATAGGGGTTAGCAAACCCTTTTTTCTTCCGATCGATAATCTCATCGCTGAGATAATTTCGGGCGATTTGTTTGAGAAGTGTTTTACTCTCTCCTCCACCGATACGCAGACGTGGGTCAACAGAGAACACCGTTTCGGCTAACCGATGATCCAAAAACGGAGTGCGTGCTTCGAGAGTATGTGCCATAGACACCCTATCGAGCTTAGTGAGAAAATGCTCTCCGACGAAGAGTTTCAGATCAATCATGCTGTACCATAGGCTCGGATCACTGTGGGTGCTTTGCTCAAATTCGTCTCGATATTTTTGTAAAAATCGGAGGGATTCGTTATCTCGAACATTACGACGAAAGAGTTTGTTTTGCTGCAAATCGGTAAATTTCTCACCGGACGTACGAAACAATAGTGTCTCGTCAAACACCCGTTTATACCACTCCCATTCGCGATTCATCGAAAAATGACTGTGAAAATATTTCTTGAGCCAATTTTTATGGTGTAGTGATGAGGCTTTTTCGATGTCGAGATACTCGAAATATTGACGATACCCTAAAAAAAGTTCATCCGAACCTTCACCGCTTAGGACGACTTTGTACCCTTCTGCGGCGATTTTTTTCATCAGCAAATACAGGGGTAATGCCGCGGGATCATTAAGCGGTTCATCCATATGAATCAGTAAATCGTCCAAATGTTCATGAAAATCATCTTGTGAAATGATCACTTCGGTATGCTCCAGCCCCAAATACTTTGCGGTTATTGCCGCATTTGCACGCTCATCATAGGCACCGTATTCATTATACCCTAAGGTAAAGACGGGGAGTTTTTTCCCCTGTGCTGAGGCTATCGCACAAATCATAGCACTGTCCAAACCGCCCGAGAGAAGTGCGGCCATCGGGGCTTCCGTATCGAGTCGCATCGAAACAGAGCGATGTAGCTCCCCTTCAATCCGCCGCAATGCTTCATCTCCATCGAGAATCATTGAAGCGGGACTATTTAGCAGATCATAATAGCGGTGCTTGGTGATGGTACCGTGTTCTACACAGAGCCACTCGCCTGATTCCAATTTTTCAATCCCCTCATAAAATGTATGAGGGGGAGTCGGTGCCAAAAAAGAGAGGTATGAATGCAATGCCTCATTATTCATACGCACTGAGGATAAAAAGGGTTTGATGGCTTTGATCTCTGAAGCAAAAATAAACGCTTCTTGACCCTGATGATAAAAGAGGGGCTTTTTTCCAAAACGATCTCGAACCAAATAGCATTTATCCCCATCAATCAGGGCAAAAGAAAACATCCCCTCAAAACGTTCAAGACACGCAATTCCCCATGTTTCATAGGCTCTCAAGATCACTTCAGTATCACTCTCCGTCTCCCATTTTTGAGGCCCTAGCTCTTTTCGAAGCACATGATGATTGTAAATCTCTCCGTTAAAACTGATAACAACCGCTCCCCTTCTCATCGGCTGATGAGAACGCGAGTGTGTATCGGTGATCGAAAGTCGCTGATGAGCTAAAAAAAGGTTTTTTTGCTCAATAATACCGCAATGATCATCCCCTCTGTGAGAGAGTAATCGGAGTGCTTCACGCGCTTTTTTTGGATTATAACCACCGATAATTCCGAATACTCCGCACACAAAAACCCTTTTTTTTACCGTAATTATACGCTAGTGTATACCAACAACCTAAGGAAAAATATTTCTCTTCAGTTAAAATATCTTATAATCTGTTTTTAGTGTTGTCATAAAACATAATGTAAGGAAATAACTATTTATGTATCTATTCACCTCTGAAGTTGTAAGTCCGGGACATCCGGATAAATGTGCCGATATCATTGCTGATAGTATCGTTGATCGTCTAATTATCGGTGATCCGAAAAGCCGTGTCGCGAGTGAAGTATTTGTTGCAGGAAAGCATGTCATTATCGGAGGTGAAGTCACTTCTAACGTTCAACTAAGTACCAAAGAGTACAAACATATCGCCCTCGATGCCCTCAAAAAGATCGGCTACAACGGTCATCCTCACTTCACACGCGAAGAGTGTCTTCATCCTGAGGATGTAGAGGTGCAAGTCCTCCTCAACCGTCAGTCTCCTGACATCAACCAAGGGGTTGACCAGAGTGATGGTGAAACCGGTGCCGGGGATCAGGGGATCATGTTCGGCTATGCCGACTGCGAAACGGCAAACTATATGCCAAGTGCTATTACCTATGCACGGATGCTGATGGAAAAAGTGTATCACTACGCACTTGCTCATCCTCATAAACTCGGTGTTGATATTAAAACCCAAGTCACCATAGATTACGGGGTCAAAGATAATTTCGAAATCTGTAATCCGCAGTCAATCCATACCATCGTCGTTTCCGCTCCATGTGTCAATACTATGAATATCGAGCAAGTACGTGAACTCATCATGGAATTGATCCTTGACACGGGATTACCGACTAATCTCTTCGATCCTAAAGAGTGTATCATCCATATCAATCCGACCGGTAAATATGTCTCCCACTCCAGCCTCCATGACAGTGGTCTAACAGGACGTAAACTCATCGTTGACAGCTTTGGCGGTTACGCTCCTATAGGCGGCGGTGCTCAAAGCTCTAAAGACTATACCAAAGTAGACCGATCCGGTCTTTATGCCGGACGCTGGATCGCTAAACATATCGTTGCCGCAGGTCTTGCTAAAAAAGCAATCGTTCAAATCAGTTACGCTATCGGTGTCGCTAAACCGACTTCCGTAGCCGTGGATACCAGCGGTACCTGCATCGAGGGGATTAATGACGACATTCTCTCTTCATTTGTTCATGACAACTTCCCTCTTACTCCGAACTGGATCACTCGAAAGTTCGATCTTGACCATCCGAGCGAAGAGACATTTCTTTATGCCGATGTAGCAAGTCGCGGACAAGTAGGACAAAGTGATTACCCATGGGAAAAATTGGATGAGTTAGATAAATTTGAAGCTTTAAAGAAATAAACTATGATAAAAGTTTTATTAGTTTTCGGCACCCGACCTGAAGCTATTAAAATGGCACCTCTTGTAAAAGAACTTCAAAAAGAGCGTTTCTTTGAAACCAAAATTTGTGTAACTGCCCAGCATAGAGAAATGCTGGATCAAGTTTTAGAAATTTTTGAAATCGTCCCTGATTATGATTTGGATATCATGAAATCGGGACAAGATTTATACGATGTAACTTCCAATGTACTTTTCGGTTTAAAAAATGTTTTAACCGATTTCGCCCCAGATCTAGTGTTGGTTCATGGAGATACAACGACGTCAAGTGCATCTGCACTTGCCGCATTTTATATGCATATTGATATAGCCCATATTGAAGCCGGTCTTAGAACACACGATATCTACTCCCCTTGGCCGGAAGAAGCAAATCGACAGATGACAGGTATTTTAGCCAAGTACCATTTTGCACCCACCACAACAAGCCTTAATAACCTGTTGTTAGAAAATAAAGATAGAAGTACGATTTTAGTCACAGGCAATACCGTTATCGATGCTCTTTTTTTAGCGCTGAATAAAATGTCTTCTAATCAAGCATTGCACTCAAAAATCACCGCCTCTTTGGAAGCTTCAGGCTATAGTGCCAATAATAATCGAAAAATAATTTTAGTCACCGGGCACCGCAGAGAGAATTTCGGAGAAGGATTTATTAATATTTGTGAAGCCTTAAAAGAGATTGCTCTGCTTAACACAGATATTGATATTGTCTATCCCGTTCACTTGAATCCAAATGTACAAAAACCTGTTAAAGAAATACTACAAGGGATCTCAAATATCTATTTGATAAATCCCCTCTCCTATGAGTCCTTCATTTATCTTATGAATCAATCCCATTTTGTAATCACCGACAGTGGAGGAGTACAAGAAGAAGCGCCCAGCTTAGGTAAACCCGTGCTCGTAATGCGCGATACGACAGAAAGACCCGAAGCGCTAGAAGCCGGCACTGTCAAACTTGTAGGAACCAATAAAACCGCTATTATAAAAGAAGCCCAAGAGCTACTTGACAACCCAACATCGTATGAAAAAATGGCAAAAGCTCATAACCCCTATGGAGATGGTAACGCGTGCAAAAAAATTGTTGACTTTTTGAAGGAAGTTTATGCAAAATAAAAAAATATGTGTCATAGGCCTTGGGTATATCGGTTTGCCTACGGCTGCGCTCTTAGCCAACCGGAATTTCAATGTTCACGGCGTAGATATCGTAAAAACGACCGTTGAGACTATTAATCGCGGTGAGATTCATATTGTTGAACCCGAATTGGATACCTTTGTCAAAGCCGCCGTCAACAGCGGCAAATTGAAAGCCGATTTATCTCCTTGCGAAGCGGATGTCTTCATCATTGCCGTACCTACCCCTTTCCATGAAGGTTTTGTCCCGAATATAGATTATGTACTCAGTGCAACAGAAGCGATCGTACCTTTCATCAAAGCTGGAAACTTAATCATATTAGAGTCCACTTCTCCAGTCGGTACAACCGAAAAAATTGAAGAACTTTTACAAGCAAAAGGGATTGATACCTCCAAAATCTTTATCGCACACTGCCCCGAACGAGTTCTCCCCGGACATATCATGCGTGAGTTAGTGGAGAACGATAGGATAGTAGGAGGAACCACCCCAGAAGCAACAACTCTTGCCGCAGACTTTTACAGAACTTTTGTTGCGGGTGAAGTATTGGAAACGGACGCTAAAACTGCTGAAATGGCCAAGTTGACCGAGAACAGTTTTAGAGACACCAATATCGCTTTTGCCAACGAATTATCCATTTTATGTGATAAATTTGCTATCAACGTGTGGGAACTAATTCGTCTTGCTAACCGTCATCCCCGTGTCAATATCCTTCAGCCAGGAGCCGGAGTCGGAGGTCACTGCATTGCTGTCGATCCCTGGTTTATTGTCCATGCAGGCGGTTCAGACGCTAAAATGATACGAACGGCGAGAGAAGTAAATACGTACAAAACAGAATGGGCTATTGAAAAAATCAAAAATGCCGCGTTAATGTTTGAAAATAAAAACGGCAGAAAAGCAAAAATAGCGTGTATGGGACTCGCTTTTAAGCCGGATATCGATGATTTAAGAGAATCTCCCGCCCTTTATATCACTAAGACTCTAATTGCTCAAAATTTTGAAGTATTAGCCGTTGAGCCAAATATTGACAGCTTTGGTGAATTTGAAATTACTGACTATAAAGAGGCTATTGGGAAAGCAGATATCATAACTTTTTTAGTAGCGCATAAAGAATTTAAAAAACTTTCTGTTGATTCAGCACTAGATTTTTGCGGCATAACTCTGTAATAAAAAATGAGATTAGGTATTTACTAATGGATCTGAATATATTTATTTTAGCTGGCGGATTTGGCACACGCTTACAAAGTATAATTACTGATGTTCCAAAACCAATGGCCCCGATAGGTAATAAGCCATTTCTATATTACCAAATTCAGGAAATACGAAAATATTTTAAAAATGAGCCTATATATTTGCTTACCCACTATTTATCTGAAATTATTGAAGAGTACTTCCAAGGGGATACATCAATCACCATCATTAAAGAAAATGAACCATTAGGGACAGGCGGAAGTATTAAGCATGCACTAGACTTGCTCAGACTAAAACATAATGCCTCCCTTCTGGTATTTAATGGCGATACCTACATCAAACCTGATTTGCATGCTATGCTCGAAAAAAATTCTGAAGATATCACAATCTTAGGTTCATTTCAAAATATTTGCGATAGATACGGTGTCTTGAAAATTTCAAATCAGCAAGTGGTAGATTTCGTAGAAAAAGAGAAAGGTATTTGCAATTCGTACATAAATGCAGGATGCTATTTTTTTAAAAATCTTTCTTTTTTTGATTCTATCAAAGAAGATAAATTTGCCATTGAAGATAAATTTAAAGAATGCTTACCAAGTCAACCCATAGGTGTTTTTAGTTATGATGGAGTATTTATTGATATTGGAATACCGGAAGACTACAATAAAATGATCAGTATGGTGCGTAAATGAAAACAGCTATCTACTTAGTAAATATAAATGACAGTATTCAACATGCCTTAGAAAAAATAGACAACAACCATTTAGGGGTAGTGTTTGTAGAAGAGAACCAACAAATTATTGGTTGCGCGACAGATGGTGATATAAGACGTTCGCTACTCATTGAAAAAAGTTTAGATTTTAAAATTAATAAATGTCTGAACAACGATTTTATTTTCCTCTATGAGTCGGATGCTACAAAAGAAAATATATTAAAATTATTAGATACAAGAATTAGAGCAATCCCTATTTTAGATCAAAATAGAAAACTCATTTCAGTCGCATCCCAAAAAAATATTAATTGGAACGAAAAAGAAAAAATAATATCAAAAGCAAAATCACCTGTTAGAATTAGTTTTGCTGGAGGCGGGACAGATTTAACAACTTACTTTTATGCTGAAACTGGTGTAGTTTTGAATGTAACAATCAATAAATTTTCACATGCTGTTCTTGAAAAAAGAATGGATGATCAGATTAAAATTTATTCCCATGACTTAAACAAAGAAGTCATATATGAGCATATTTCAGAATTGAAATTCGATGGACAATTAGATTTAATTAAATCAGTCATAAAATTGTTACACCCTGATTTTGGATTTGAGTTGTATACTTATAGTGATGTACCACCCGGATCAGGATTAGGTGGTTCAGCTGTACTTCTTGCAGCAATTATTGGGGCATTTAATAACTTTAGAGAGAATAAGCTCGATGATTATGAAATCGCCGAACTTGCATTTCATGCAGAAAGAATTGAACTTGGATTAGCAGGCGGTTGGCAGGATCAATATGCCACTGTTTTTGGAGGCTTTAACTTTATGGAATTCAAAAATAATGAAAATATTGTTAATCCATTAAGAATATCTGATAATATCGCAAATGAATTAGAAGATTCCTTTATTCTCTGCTATTCAGGGGTAAACCATAATTCAGGTGATATCCATGATGATCAAAAAGAGAATATGAATAAAGAACAACAAAAAGAGTACGCACAAATTTCAAAAGATATTACCTACGCTATGAAGTCTAGACTTTTAAAAGGCAAACTTGATGATTTTGGAGAACTTTTACATAAAGCGTGGAGTGTAAAAAAACAATTTTCGTCCAAAATAACAACTCCTTTTTTAGATGATATCTATAGTTATGCTTTGGAAAACGGTGCTTTAGGTGGAAAACTTTTAGGTGCAGGCGGCGGTGGATATTTTTTATTCTATGTCCCGACATTTAAAAAGCTGAATCTCATTAATGCTTTAAAAAAGAAAAATCTTCTTATTGAAACATTTACATTTGACAAAGTCGGCTTAAGAAGCTGGATAACAAAGGAAAAAGTATTATGAAGATTGAAAATTTTCAAATTTGTCAAAATGACAACGTGTTTATAATTGCTGAAATTGGTATGAACCATAATGGAATTTATGATAATGCCCTAAAATTAATTGATCAGGCCGCCGATTGTGGAGTGGATGCCGTTAAATTTCAAATGAGAAATCTCCAAGAACTCTATTCAAAAGAGGCTCTCGATATGAGTAGTAATGATTTATCTACCCAATATACTTTAGGCCTTTTAGAAAAATTTGAATTAACCTTCGAACAGTATAAAGGATTAGCGGATTATAGTAAAAGCAAGAATCTCATATTTATGTGTACTCCATGGGATAAAGCAAGTGCTGATCTTATCGAAACCATAGGTGTACCAGCTTTTAAAACTGCCTCAGCAGACATGACAAATTTTGATCTATTGGAATATTTGGCTAAAAAAAATAAACCTTTAATCCTCTCAACAGGGATGAGTTCCAAAGAGGAGATTGATGAAACTGTTGAATTTTTAGTTCGACTTAAAGCTGATTTTGCCCTTTTACATTGTAATTCAACCTATCCTGCCCCATTTAAAGATATCAACCTAAGATACCTTAATAGATTAATGCAATATGGAGTACCGGTAGGATACTCTGGCCATGAAAGGGGAATAGCTGTCTCTATTGCAGCCGTAGCAATGGGCGCCCGAATCATTGAACGCCATTTTACCTTAGATAGAAATATGGAAGGGCCAGACCATACCGCAAGCTTGGAACATGATGACTTTAAACGACTGGTTGATGGCATTAGAGAAGTTGAGCTTTCCCTCGGTAATGATAGGGATCGCGTTATTACGCAAGGTGAGCTTATCAACAGAGAAAACCTATCTAAAAGTATCTTTGCAAAAAATGACATCAAAGAGGGTGAAGTTTTTACCAAAGATATGTTTGAAATTAAAAGTCCTGGACAAGGCCTCAGCCCTCAATACCTCAACAAAATCATCGGATACAAAGCAATCAGAGATATAAAAGGGGGGAAAGCTCTGTTTAAATCCGATTTAGGGGGACTTATCAGAGCTAAAAAAAGTTATGAATTTAATCGTACTTGGGCATTGCCTGTCAGATTTCATGACATTAACTCATTAATGGAAAACACAAAGCCTGATTCAGTTGAATTTCATATGAGTTTTAAAGACATTACGGAAGATTTGTCAAAATTTTTAACACAAGAGTATACCTGTGAGTATATAGTACATGCGCCAGAACTATTCGAGGACGATCACTTATTAGACCTTTGTACCCCTGATGAAGAGTATCGAAAAAGATCAATCGCTCACTTACAAAGAGTTATCGACAAGACCCTAAGCATGAAGCACTATTTTCCAAAAACACAAACTCCTCAAATCGTTGTCCATTGCGGTGGCTTTACCAAAGACGCCATTATGCCTATTGAAGAAAGAGCCGCCCATTATGAAAATCTTGTGGATTCTGTCAAAAGATTAAATTTAGAGGGGGTCGAGTTATTACCCGAGAATATGGCTCCGTTCCCTTGGCTTTTTGGAGGGCAGCGATACCAAAATATCTTTATAGATCCAAATGAAATTATTGATTTTTGTAAACAAACAAATCTAAAAATTTGTCAAGACATCTCTCATTCTCACCTTGCTTGCAACAAATTTGGGTGGGATCACTTGCAATACACAGAGAAACTTGCTCCATATACTGCTCACTACCATATCTCAGATGGGACGGGTGTTGATGGAGAAGGGCTACAGATAGGTGAAGGAAATGTAGATTTTGATAATATTTATCCAATAATCAATAAACTATCTCCAAAAGCATCTTTCATCCCTGAAGTTTGGCAAGGACATAAGAATAACGGTGAAGGTTTTTGGGTCAGCTTAGAGCGCATGGAAGGAAAAATTTAGTGACGTGTTTTTTATGTGGTTCGACAAATTATAAAGAGCGAGAGGGAAGTGTCCGAGACAACGATGCACTCAAAATTCTTGAGTGTACTAATTGCGGTTTAGTATTTTTATCTACCTTAGAGCATATTAGTGAAGATTATTATCAAGAATCCAATATGTCTGAAGGTTTTAGTGTAGAGCAATGGTTAAACGAGACCCATACGGATGATATGCGAAGATTCGAGTTTGTCAAAGAGATGATAATCAACAAAGATATCATTGACTTTGGTAGCGGTGCAGGAGGTTTTCTGAGTAAAGCAAAAAAAATAGCAAAATCGGTCACCGGAATTGAACTGGATAACAAAGTAATTTCCCATTATCAAAGTGAAAACATTTCTCATACTGCTGATATTAATAGTTTAAAAGATGGTTCTTATGATCTAATCACAGCATTCCATGTAATCGAACATCTCAAGGAGCCAAGAGAAATATTGGACGCTTTAATCTCAAAATTAAAAAAGAACGGTAAATTAATCCTTGAAGTACCGAATGCAAATGATGCCTTGTTGAGTGTTTATAAAAATAAAGCATTTAGCCATTTTACCTATTGGAGTCCCCACCTATTCCTTTATACGGATCACACATTACGATTATTACTCAAACCTTTTGATATTGAAATAGATTTTATAAAACATATTCAAAGATACCCTCTTTCAAACCATTTATATTGGTTATCACACAATAAACCGGGCGGTCATCAACTTTGGGGTAATTTTATTGATTCTTCGGAATTGACAAAAGCCTACGAATCACAACTTGCAAGTATCAATGCAACAGATACAATTCTATTACAACTCACAAAGAAATGATTCATGATAGAAATGATAAAAAGTGAAATTCAAGCATCTATCTTAACGAAACAAACTCTTTTAGAAAACGACAATATTTTGTCACTTATAAAAGATATTGCCAATGCATGCGTAACCTCTCTAAGAAGCGGCGGTAAAATTATTCTAGCAGGAAACGGCGGAAGTTTTGCAGATGCTCAGCACATTTCAGCCGAATTTACCTCTAGATATATGGTCGACAGAGAATCTCTCCCTTCAATTTGCTTAGGGACAAATAATTCTGCACTTAGTGCCATTGGAAATGATTATGGATATGATGAAGTTTTCGCTCGAGAACTATCCTCTATTGGAAATAAAAATGATCTATTTATTGCCATATCTACAAGTGGAAACAGCACCAACATAGTTCAAGCGATCAAAAAAGCCAATGAAAAAAAAATCTTAACATATGCGCTCACTGGTGAAAATGGAGGTATGATAAATGACCTTTGTACATGTTTGAGAGTCCCGTCCAATACAACAGGAAGAATACAAGAGAGTCATATCCTGATTGGCCATATTATTTGCAGTTTAACCGAGAAGGAGTTCTTTAAATGAAGGAAAAATTGAATATTGTTTGCATTATCCCGGCAAGAGGCGGCAGCAAAGGAATACCTAAAAAAAATATTATAGATGTTGCGGGTAAACCGCTAATTGCTTGGAGTATTGAACAAGCTCAAAATAGTAACTATTTAAAAAACCATGTTTATATCTCTTCCGATTGCGATGAAATATTAGAGGTTGCACAAAAATATGGAGCTAATATTATTAAGAGACCGGATGATATTTCAGGAGATAAAGCAAGCAGTGAATCCGCTTTATTTCATGCGATCTTTGAAATTGAAAAAAATAACGGTAAAGTTGACTTAGTAGTTTTTTTACAAGCAACTTCACCGTTACGTGAAAGTAAAGATATTGACAATGCTATCGATGAGTTGATTGAAAAAAAATTCGATTCTTTATTTTCAGCCTCAGAATTAGAAGATTTTTTCATTTGGACTTATGATGATGACAAAAATTTAATCAGTTTGAATTACGATTTTTTGAATAGAAAACGTAGACAGGACGTGTCGGCTCAGTTTGTAGAGAATGGCTCAATTTACGTCTTTAAACCGAAAGTGCTTTTTGATCATAACAATAGACTAGGGGGAAAGATAGGCATGTCTTTAATGGAAAATTGGAAAATGTATGAGATTGACTCATTGGAAGATAAAGCATTATGCGAGTATTATATAAAAAGCAAAAACATATAAAGGATATTTGAAATGGAAAGTGGAAGAGTAGTTTATTTGAATGGTGTGTTTGTTCCCGAAAAAGATGCTAAGATCTCAATCTTTGATTCAGCATTGATGTTTGGTGATATGGTATTTGAAATGACAAGATCATTCAATAAAAAACAATTTAAACTTCGAGAGCATCTGGAAAGATTGTATGCGGGTCTTCATATCTTAAGAATCCCGATCCATTTAACGATTGATGAAATGGAAGAAGCCTGTTACAAAACTATAGAAGCTAATGAGCCATTTTTCAATGAAAATGATGAACACCGACTCATGATTAATGTCAGCCGTGGTCCACTTGGTATTTATGCCCCTATCTTTGATAATAAATTAGAACCGACCGTTGTCATAGCAGATTTTCCGCTCAAATGGACGGTAGCCAGCATGGGTGTTTTATTTGAAAAGGGTATCAATGCTGTAATTCCTTCACAAAGAGCTATACCCGGAGATTTACTGGATCCTAAGATAAAAAATAGAAGTAGAGTCCATTATCAAATGGCAAATATTGAAGTTTCAAATTACAAAGGTGAGAATAACTGGGCATTACTACTCGATCCAGATGGATTTGTTGCAGAAGGGACAGGAGACAATTTCTTTATTGTAAAAAACGGGGTAATTATCACACCTGAAGGAAGAAATATTTTAAGAGGAATTAGCCGAGCCTATATTTTTGAAATTGCTAAAGAATTAAACATCCCTTGCATTGAAAAAAATATTCAACCTTATGATGTATATACAGCAGATGAAGCATTTATGACAGGAACTCCTTTTAGTTTATTGCCTGTTGTATCGTTGAACGGCGAATTAATTTCAACTGGAAAAAGAGGTGATATCACAGACCGCTTGATAAAAAAATGGAGCCAAAATGTTGGCTTAGATATTGAACAACAAATCATAGATTATTCTAAAGAGGTAGCAAATCATAATTCAAATGCACCTACCCCTTATCAATTTAAAAAGTAACCATGATGAAAATCGGAATCATGCAAGGAAGGCTCCTACCTCGATATCGGGGTAGATACCAAGCTCATCCGGTGAATTTTTGGCAAGCTGAGTTTTTTATTGCTAGAGATTTTGGCTTTCATCAAATCGAATTTATCCTTGATTATAATGATTTTGAACAAAACCCTCTTATGAGTATACAAGGGATTGAAGATATCAAATCACTAATCTCAGAAACAGGGGTAGAGGTTAAATCTATCTGCGCTGATTATTTTATGGAAGCCCCTTTTCACTCAAAACATCAAGCAGAAAGCGAAACGATTTTAAGAAGACTGCTTGAAAATGCGAAAGAACTTGGGGTAATAGATATTGTAATACCTTGCGTAGATCACTCTTCACTAAAGTCCGAACAAGATGTTGATATGTTTGTCTCTTCTATCAATAGAATTTTACCTTTAGCAGAAAAATCAAATATATTTATCAATTTTGAAACGGATTTAAATCCCAAACGATTTAAAGAATTACTGCAAAAATTTGATTCCGATCATATTAAAGTAAATTATGATATCGGCAACTCCGCTTCACTCGGATATAATCCGAAAGAAGAGTTTGAAGCTTATGGAAAATACATCTCAGATTTACACATCAAAGACAGAGTTTTAGGTGGCGGTTCCGTAAAGTTAGGGACAGGAAATGCAGACTTTAAAACTGTTTTTGAGCTTTTAAGAGAAAATAATTTTAATGCCAATATAACCATGCAAGCGGCAAAAGCGGAAGACTATATTGAAGATCTATCTATGCTAAGAGAACAAAAAGAGTTTATAACTAAATATCTTAATGAGTATTTGTCGAGATGACCCAAAAAGTTGCTTTGGTCACCGGTTCCAGTAAAGGGATAGGGAAAGGTATCGCCAAAAAGCTTTTAGAAAACGGCTATAGAGTTTATCTAAACGGAAGAAATGAAGAGGAGTTGCAAAGTGTCGCTGATGGACTGGGAGGTGATGTCAAAATTATCGCCTCTGATCTGTGTATCGAATCTAACATCCAAAAAAGTATCGAGAAAATCTTTTATAATGAAAAAAGATTGGATTTAGTCGTAGCCAATATCGGCAGCGGAAAATCTCTCAACGGCTGGCAATTGGAACTCTCAGAATATAAACGAATCTTTGATATCAATTTTTTTAGTGCAGTCTCACTCGCGACACACACTATCAAGCATATGAAAGAGCATGGCGGTCAGATCATTTTTATCTCTTCTATTGCAGGATGTGAGGCGATCGGTGCCCCTATAGCTTACAGTAGTGCAAAAACAGCTTTGCTCAGTTTTGCTAAAAGTTTGTCCAATTCAGTAGCACCCTACAAAATAAGGGTTAATTCAATCTCGCCCGGCAATGTTATGTTTGAGGGGAGCACTTGGGATGATAAAATCCAAAACAATGAGGATGCGGTTAAAGCTTATATTCAACAGCACGTACCGCTTAATGATTTTGCAACTACAGAAGATATAGCAGAAGCGGTACTCTATCTTGAAAAAAGCCGCTTTACAACAGGTTCCAACATCGTTATAGATGGCGGACAACTGCATAAAATAATTTAGGACAACCTCTATGAATGTTATAGAAAAATTTAATTTAAAAGACAACCTAGCCATAGTTACGGGCGGAGCTGGGCTCTTGGGAAAACGTCATGTAGAAGCTTTAGTGGAAGCGCAAGCTGACGTTATTATTTTTGACGTCAACGAAGATGCGCTCCATGCGTCCAAAGAGTATTTTTTAAACCACTACAATTACGATGTAATGGCTTTAAAAGTAAATATCACCAATGAAAATGAAATCATCTCCGCTAAAGAAAAAATCTTTGCCCACTTCAAAAAGTACCCTAGCATATTAATAAATAATGCCGCAATAGACCCGAAATTCGAAAAAAATTCTCCTATAAACAAATCAAGACTTGAAAACTTTGATCTAGCACAATGGAATTTGGAGATATCGGTAGGGTTAAGCGGCGCCATGTTGTGCAGTAAAATTTTTGGTATAGAGATGGCAAAGAATCATAAAGGTGTCATTTTAAACATAGCCTCTGATTTAGGGGTGATAGCACCCAATCAAGAATTATATAAACAAAACGGTCTTTCAGATGAAGAACAAAATGTCAAACCCGTTACCTATTCAGTAATCAAACATGGTCTTATAGGCCTCACGAAATACATCGCAACCTATTGGGCAGATCAGGGTGTCCGGTGCAACGCTTTTGCTCCGGGCGGGGTTTTTAACAATCATCCCGATGAATTTGTTGATAAGATAAGCGCCCTGATCCCTATGAAGAGAATGGCGAACATCGATGAATATAAAGCTTCTATAGTATTTTTATGCAGCGAAGCGAGTAGCTATATGAATGGAGCTACCTTAAATATGGATGGCGGTAGAAGTGTCTGGTAATAAAAAATGGTTTTAGTAACAACAGGACTTATTGAAACATTACCCGAGGACAAGAACGAACCTGTTCTTTTTCTAGGCGAATGGTGCAAACTGTATAAGCATAAAAATATTTATCAACACTATACCCACACCACACTACCCTATCATTGGGATGATAGAAAAAAACTCTACGAAGATACCTTTTACATCGATAAAATATACGAACGCTATCTTACACAACTGCAACAACAGCTCAATACCATCCATAACGTTGATTTTTCTGTTGGCTATTGGAGAATAATTATCGGTCCATGGCTAAGATATTTTATTGAGATACTTTATGACCGCTATCTTTCCATCGAAGCATCTTCTAAAATGGATATTGATTATACCGTTATCATGGAGTGTGAGGAGGGTTGTCTTACACCTGTTGATATGACAGAGTTTATATCATTGTTTGTCGATGACTTATGGAATCACCATATCTATAGCACTATTATCTCTTTTTTTAAAATTAAATGTGCCCATATTGGAAATATTCCTAAAAGAAAAAAGAAAAAAGAAAAAGTATCTTTCAAGGAACGAATCAAAAATATTTTATTTTATTTCAATCAATTCAATACAATACATTTCTTTGCATCTTATATAAAACTCAATTATTTATTTCAATTACAAGCCAAATTGACTCAAATTCCAACACTTGGGCATACCATCAATATCAATATGAACTTCACCTATAATACTGCGTTGAGAGACTCTCTTGTTTTACCTCAAGTCAACTCCTTATTCGAAGAGATATTAAATACTCTGATCAAAAAACAGCTACCAATGGTCTATATAGAGGGATATGAAAAATTTCGAGCAAAAGTTCTAGGACGCTACCCTAAACGTGCAAAAATAATTTTTACGGCTAATGCACATTCGTCTGATGAGCCTTTTAAGTTCTGGACAGCTGAAAAAAAAGAGTACGGAGCAAAATATATTATCAGTCAACATGGCGGGCATATGGGGACGGGATTGTTCGCATCCTATGAAGAGCATCAAGTAAAATCAGCAAATCGTTTTTTCACTTGGGGATGGGTTACACCTAAAAATGATGCTATTATTCCAACCCCTACTAAACAATTACATCGAATAATCTCGCCGCGAAAAAGTGGTGATATCATACTACCTTTATTTGGGATACCAAGATACAGTTATCATCTATATTCTGCTCCTATCGCAAGTCAATACACACAGTATCTTAGCAATCAACTGGATCTTTATAAATTACTTCCAATCGAAGTATTAAAACTTATTAAACTAAGACTCTATTCGAGTGATTACCAATGGAGTGTCGAACAAAGAATCAGAGATATCGGATATGATTACCTTATCGATACACCAACTAATCTTCAAAAACTATTTTATACGAGACTAGCAGAATGCAGACTTTGTATAGCTACCTATAATGCCACAACTTTCCTAGAAACTTTTGTTGCGAATTACCCCACTTTATTGTATTGGGATCCACAATATTGGGAACTCAGAGATGAAGCTCAACCCTATTTTGATTTGTTACATGAAGCTGGAATCTTACACTATACTCCAGAATCCTTGTCTGTCAAACTAATAGAAATCTATGAAGACCCATTATCTTGGTGGAGTCAACAAAATATTCAAACTGCAAAGGATCGTTTTTGTGATCAATTTGCCAACACATATGGTGATCTAAAAAATTCTATTCTCAAAGAACTATCATCTTAACCTGACTATCTCCGCTAGATATAAAAATATTATTATTGTCCATCACCCTCAAACAAGCTATAATTGCATAAATATAGGAGAACAAATTTGATTCAATACAAAAGATTAAGGTTTCAAAAATGAGAGAGATAACATATTGGATTTCAGAAGAAGATGTCAAACAAATTTATTCATCATCGTATTGGAATGATGTTCTAGAAGAGAAAAAAAAAGATTGGTGGATAGGCGATGGAAACTATAAAAAATGCTTACAATATTTAGAGTCGTCAGGGCTTTTTTATGAATTTGAAAATGCTGAAAAATATATTGATAGTTATCATGGAGAAAATCTAAAAATTGGAGATCTGGCCACTGGGATAGGTTGGACTTCTGCACTGCTTTCAAAAAATAAAAAAATCAGTGAAATACACTCGGTAGATATGTCATTGCATCGTATTAAAGAGCTATTTCCACATAGCATACAAATGCTTTCAGGAGAAAAAGACAAAATCTATAGATACTTAGGAAGCTTTTATGATATCAAACTCGATGATAATAGCCTAGACATTATATTTATGTCTCAAGCATTTCACCATGCCGACAATCCTATAAAACTACTCATTGAATGTGACAGGATTCTGAAAAAAAATGGTAGAATCATATTATCTGGGGAACATTCAATTGGGATACTACGTATTATAAGAAGATTTTTTTCTGTTTTACTCAGGGAAAAAAGAACTTTGACCAATTTTTATGATTTATTTACGGCAGATCCTATACTAGGTGATCACTACTATCGAAATTCTGACTATTATTTTATGTTTAAAAGTTTAGGCTATTCCGTCACTCATAAGAATTTAAAAAATGGAAACGTAGTTTATATTGCGGATAAAAATTAACTCCAAGAATGAATGAAGACAGTCTAAAAAAACGGTATGGAATCAAGCTTTTAGCCAATGTAATCAGCGCGATTATTGGGGCTGTTTTGGTTGCTATTGTACCCAAAGCCCTCGGACCGATCCAATACGGTCAATTTGTCTATCTCCAAGATTTTTTTATGAAAATCATCAGCTTTCTCGACATGGGAAGCTCTACCGCTTTTTTTACCAAGCTCTCCGCGCGACATACCCGTAAAGAGCTAATCACCTTTTATTTTTTTTATTCATCCGCCGTTTTAATATCCGTACTACTTTTTATTTTCGCCATTTCTGCCATTGGTTTTAGTAAGACCTTTTTACCTGATATCCCCAATCAATATATTTATTTGGGGTTATTTTTTGGCTTTTTTACTTGGCTGACACAAATTTTTATCATGATCTCCGATGCCTATGCGCTGACCGTATCGGTCGAGCTGATCAAAATCGGACACAAAATCGTCTCTTTGCTACTCCTTTTGTATTTTGTCTATTTCACAGCCTTTGAATTAGATACCTACTTTTATTACCACTATATTGCATTGTCCTTATTTTTAACTGTTATTGGGTGGCTTTTTGTAAAAAAAGGAATTTTAGATCAACAGGTAATTACTCTTAACTTTAGTTTTAAAAAAGTCTCCAAAGAGTTTATCCAATACTGCTATCCCCTCATCTCTTATAATCTTGTCGGCATTTTAACCGGCTTATTTGATATTTGGCTTTTACAGATGATGGCTGGAAGTGAGCAAATGGGGTTTTATGGACTAAGCTATAGCCTAGCGGCAATATGTTTTTTATTTACAGGGGCAATGACTCCGATCATAACCCGAGAGTTTAGTAAATCCTATGAGAGAAAAGATATAGAGCAGATGCGGAAACTTTTTTACCGATTTATACCGATGCTCTACTCATTAGCCGCGTATTTTGCTATTTTTATATCCTTTCAAAGTGAAAATGTTCTTGCTATTTTTACGGATGAGAAATTTAAAGAGGCATATTGGGTACTGGTCATCATGGCATTCTATCCCATCCATCAAACCTACGGTCAATTAAGCGGATCAATTTTTTATGCCACCGGACAAACCCGTCTCTATAAAAATATAGGAAATATAAGCAGTATTATCGGGTTACTTCTTTCTCTCTTGTTTATTTACTCTTTAGAGTTAGGAGCCATCGGGCTCGCTGTAAAAATGGTACTAACACAGCTCATTATTGTAACTGCACAATTGTATTATAACTCTAAATTTTTAGGGCTCAATCTAATCTATTTCTTTTCACATCAACTCTATACGCTCCTTTTCTTTTTATTTTTATCCTTTGTGGCAAGTAACATTATCACCCTCGAAACATCCCTTGGCACTTTTTTAATTTCAGGGGTTATATACACACTTTTGGTTATTATTTTTGTATATATATTTCCACAAATTTTTGCAACCACCAAAGATGAAATAAAAAAATATTTAACAAAGATACTATATGGCATTAAAAAATAATACAAACCTTTTTCAAATAAACGAAAATTATTCTTCTCACTACAAAATAAAATTTAATAGTTTAAATTTTATTTCTACTTATATTATTGTTTTATTTTGGTTGACAGCATTCGCACCTCTTGTTTTAGCAGTGATCGCAAACTTATTTTCTAATGAGACTTCTTATATAGTTAAAGTAACCATACAAATTACCTATATTACAATTCTTTTTCTCATTTATTATTTATTACCGAAAAATAATAAAAAGATATTCATTTACTTGTTTCTTGCAAGTATTTTTATTAGTCTATTCCAAATAACACGAGATGGCTTAAATATAGAAACTTTTCTACATTTACTCCACGGAATCAAAGTATATTTTGTACCTCTTTTTTATTTTTTTCTAGTTTATTATTTACTTAAAAACAATAATGACTTTGTTCTAAAATTTGAAAAAAATATACACTATCTCTTTTTCTTCACTTTAATTGTTAGCGTTTTTGAACTTCTTTCATCTAATTTTTTTCCAAATATACTATTTAACTATTTAATAAGCCTTTCACCTGTGATCCCAGTCGAAGTATACGGTAGACCAAACGGATTACTACTCGAATCCCACAGTGCCGCATTTGTTTTATCAATAGCTTCACTCTTCTATTTTATAAAAGGGCGTCAAGTCTTATCGATACTATTCATGAGTGTAGTTATTTTATCAGCAATAAAAACATGGTCTGTAGGTTATAATTTTGCGCTTCTACTATATGCTATATACAATTATAAAAACATTGTAGTATTCAAAAATTATATTATTTTGCTTTTTTCTCAAATTGTTGTACTATATATATTTAGCACTGTATTAAAGACCTATGTATATCACATGAATCCTAATATATCTTCCGGAACCAGAACCATGTTAGATTTGTATACAAGCTTTGATTCATATCAATTGTTATCAATATCTCCTAACGGTTTCTTTTTTGGAAATACTATTTTAAATGATGTATATAGCTTATTTATTCTTTACCAGTTTGGAATAGTTCTTGGATTATTTTATTTTCTTATTTTATTTAAAAAATTTACATTAAATAACCAATTTTGGCCCATTGTTATCTTTGCCATGTTTGCAATAATTCATACTTTTCCATTAAATTTTTTATTTATTATGATGATTTTTTCTTATTTTTTACATTACCCATATTTCAAAAAGGGTAATGCATGTCATTAAAACAAAAACTAAAAGACAATCAACTAAGTATCGGTTCATGGGTAACCATCGCTCATCCTTCTATCATTGACATCATGGCGAGTGCGGGATTTGAATGGCTTGTCATTGATTTAGAACATACCTCTATCGATTTGACCATGGCACATCAACTGATCGTTTCGATTCAAGCCAATGGGATGAAAGCACTGGTACGCGTCAGTAAAAACGAAGAGGTGATCATCAAACGTGTATTAGACATGGGAGCCGATGGGATCGTTGTCCCAATGATCAAATCCAAAGCCGATGCCCTCCAAGCCATAGACTATGCCAAATACCCCCCAATCGGCAAACGGGGCGTCGGACTTTTTCGAGCACAAAAATACGGATTAGGGTTTAATGAGTATAAAAAATGGGTAGACGAAGAGCTGGTAATTATTGCCCAAATTGAACACATTGAAGCGGTTAATAATATTGAAGAAATCATTACAACAGAAGGGATTGATGGTATTATCATAGGTCCATACGATCTTTCAGGAAGTATGGGATTCCCAGGTGAGTACCATCGAGAAGATGTATCCTGTGCGATTCAGCACGTACTGGACGTATGCCAAAAACGTAATGTACCTTCCGGATTTCATGTGATCGAATCTGAGCCCTCAAATTTCATCAAACGGGCTAAACAAGGATGTACCTTTTTAGCCTACAGCTTGGATTTCTTCTTTTTAGGCGATTGCGCCAGAGACGGAATGAGTAAAATACAGAAGGATTTAGCACAATGAAAATTATCGCAATTATTCCCGCACGGATGGGCTCCAGCCGTTTCCCAGGCAAACCGATGGCGGACATCTGCGGAATGCCGATGATCGGTCACGTCTATAAACGGGTAAAAATGTCCAAACGACTTAACGAAGTGTATGTCGCTACCTGCGATCAGGTAATACTTGATTATATCGAATCCATCGGCGGAAAAGCAGTAATGACCAGTGATTGTCATGAGCGTTGTAGTGACCGATGTGCCGAAGCGATGCTCAAAATCGAAATGGAAACCGGCGAAAAATGTGACATCATGGTGATGGTACAAGGGGATGAACCTCTCACATTTCCTGAAATGATCGATGAAGCGATTGAACCGATGGTGCGAGACACATCTTTGGTTATTACCAATTTGGTAGCCGATTTAGAGAGTATTGAAGCGTTTGAAAATCCTAATGAAGTTAAAGTTGTGATGGACAGAGAGGGATTTGCCCTCTATTTCTCACGCGAGCCGATCCCGAGCCGAAAAAAAGGGGTGCTAGATGTACCGATGAAAAAACAGGTCTGTGTTATACCTTTTACGCGTGACTTTTTACTCGAATATAATGCTATGGAACCCACACCTCTCGAAATTATCGAATCGGTCGATATGATGCGTATTCTGGAAAATGGTCAAAAAGTAAAAATGATTCCGACCCGATACAAAACTAAAGCGGTCGATACCCAAGAAGATTTGATAAAAGTATCAGAAATGATGCACATCGATTCACTTTTTCAAGGACGCTACCTATGAAAAATATTATAAAACATTTCATTTTTAAACTGCTTACGTTTGCACTTCAACAGAGTAATCGTGAAAGAGGTGAATCTCAGCTTAAAAAAGAACTATCCACTATCGTACCTGACCTATCCAAGCAATACACTACATTTGAAGTTAATATGGATAATAGTTATTTAGTCAATAAAATTAGAGGACAACATGCTTTCCAAATGTCTATAGCCTTAAAGGCTATAGAGCTATTAAATAAACATAAAGATTATATTAATATAGTTGATATTGGTGACTCATCAGGTACACATCTGATTTATTTATCAACCCTATTATCAGAGAAAAACATACATAATATACAAACCTTATCGGTCAATTTAGATCCAGTTGCTGTAAAAAAAATAAAGGATAAAGGTTTAAATGCTATCCTTAGTAAGGCAGAAGAACTTCATTTACAGCCAGATGGAATCAAAGCAGATATTTTTTTATCCTATGAAATGCTGGAACATCTTTTTGATCCAATCAGTTTTTTACATAATATGGCAACAAAAAGTGAATGTGAATATTTTGTATTAACGGTTCCCTATGTCTACCAAAGCAGGGTTGGGATGCACCATTTAAGAGAAAATAATGATCAAGAAATTTTTGCTGAAAATACTCATATTTTTGAATTATCTCCGGAAGATTGGAATTTACTCTTTCGATTCTCAGGATGGGAAATTATTTATAGTGATCGATATACACAATACCCGAAACTTTTTCCTTTGAATCTGACTAAATTTATATGGAGAAAAATAGATTTTGATGGATTCTATGGGGTCATTTTGAAAAAAAATAGTCATTTTTCTTCAAAATACAAAGATTGGTAATTTATTTCACCACTTCAGTAAAAAAACGATTGAAAGAGAACAATGAAAAAACGCTTTATAGACCCCAGTACAAATCGAAAAAATGAAATTGTTAAAGAGAAACTTTTCTTTTATAACAATATTCCTCTTTTTTCAATTATAGAATTTAACCTTTATGGAAACTGTAATAGAAACTGTAGTTTTTGTCCCGTTTCTGACCCTCTTGTCTATGAAAAAAAACATGAAGGGATCACAGTAGCGCTATTTGAAAAAACTATTAATGATTTAGTCGCAATCAACTATCAAGGAAAAATACTTTTTTCTGCCTACTCTGAGCCACTACTGCATAAAGAGATCCATACTTTAATTTCTATCGCAAAACAAAAACTCCCCTTATCTCGTGTCGAAATAGTATCAAATGGGGATTTACTCACTCCTACAAAATTGAAACAACTATTTGATGCGGGATTAGATACTATCAGTATCAGTATGTACGATGGCGATCATCAAATTGAGCACTTCAATACAATGACGGAAGCAATTGGGTTAGACGCTACGCAAGTTGTTTTAAGACGAAGATATTACAAGGACGGTAATTACGGCATCACTATTTCAAATCGAAGCGGTTTAGTCAATTCAAATGAGTATAGAGACCAAAATGAGTCAGAAATAAACACGTTACCACTCCATGAAAAGTGTTATTACCCTTTTTATATGATTTTAATCGATTATACCGGAGATGTGATGCTATGTCCTCACGACTGGAGTCGAAAACTCTCTTTTGGAAATGTCCAAGAGAAATCAATCGTTGAAATATGGGAGGGGAAGGCATTAAATGCTATCCGATCCAAGCTTTCTAACAACAATAGAAACTTTTTTCCTTGTTCAAAATGTGATGTTTTAGGTACTTTAATGGGAGAAGACAGTTTTGATGCTTGGGGCAATACTGGACTTATCGCAAAATGAAAACCATCCTCGTAACAGGTGCAAATGGAGGAATCGGCTTGGCAATAGTCCAGCTGTTTCTAGCCAATGATTTTCACGTTATTGCCCACTATCATTGTAATAAAACTAATTTAGAGGGTATAAAAAATATAAATCTGGCACTTCTGCAAGCTGATTTGTCAAGTCAAGAGGAAGCTAAGCAACTTATAGAAAATGCATTTAAAATCTCTGCAACAATCGATATACTAGTCAATAATGCGGGTACATATATGCCAACTTCTTCATTTGAAGAACAAGATTTGGATATACTTGATCAGACTTTAAATATTAATCTGAAATCACCTTTCCTTTTATCACAACATTACATTATGCATATGAAGTCTCAAAAGCATGGTAAAATCATCAACATGTCTAGCATCGGAGTCAAGTATGGTGGATCTACACTTGCAGCTTCCTATACAATTTCCAAAGCCGCACTGGAACAAATGACGGTAGTTATGGCAAAAGAAGCAGCAAAATATAATATTTTAATGAATGTGCTGCGAGTAGGTGTGGTCGATACACCATTTCATCAACAAAAAGATCTAGAAAGCAGAAAGAATATGATCCCGTTAAAAAGAGTCGCTGAACCGAATGAAATTGCTGAATATGTCTATTTTTTAGCTTCTGATACAAATAATTTTATGACAGGCAGTATTATGACTGTTGCCGGAGGAGAATAAATGAATATTGTTGTAACCTCTCCCTCCTTCTCCAAAAATGAAAAACTCAGAAAAGAACTTCTGACACGTTTTCCCGATGCAAAACTCAATCTTGAGGGACAGCGGTTCTCTAAAACTGAACTCATCGCATTTATTAAAGATGCCGATGCCCTCATCGTCGGGCTTGAACCCATTGACGATGAGGTATTACAACACTGCACGAAACTTCAAACTATTGCTAAATACGGAGTCGGTCTCAATAATATTGATTTGGACGCATGCCGTAAACACGATATACGAATAGGATGGACAGGTGGAGTGAACCGCCTCTCTGTAGCCGAAATGACACTCGGCTATATGCTAATGCTCTGCCGTAATCTCTATGTTACTTCCAACGAACTCAAACAAGGGATTTGGAATAAGTCGGGAGGATTTCAACTCAGTGGCAAAACCATAGGGATCATCGGCGTCGGGTACATCGGAAAAGAGCTCATACGACTCTTGGGGCCTTTTGGATGTACAATTCTCGTCAATGATATTATTGATCAAAGCGATTACTATCGTAAGCATCATTTGCACGAAGCTTCTAAAGAGGAGATTTATACACGTGCCGACATTATAACCATACATACTCCCCTAGACAAAACAACCGATGGAATGATCAATCGTGATGTTTTTACCGTTATGAAACCGAGTGCTTTTGTCCTTAATAGTGCCCGAGGGGGAATCATCAACGAAAATGATTTAAAATATGCGCTACAAAACAATCTCATTGCAGGAGCGGCAATCGATGCCTATATTGAAGAGCCTCCAACCAATACGGAACTACTCCTCTTGCCGAATTTGATCTGTACTCCGCATATCGGCGGAAATGCACAAGAGGCTGTAGAAGCTATGGGGTTGAGTGCAATTCATCATTTAAGAGAGTATTTTTGCATATGAGAAAAGTGGTTATTTTCGGTGGAAGCGGTTTTTTAGGAAGTTACGTTGCAGATGAGTTTACACGTCGGGGCTATGCAGTAACCATTGCTGATATCACCCCATCCCCTTATCTTCAGCCGACACAAAAGTTTGTTCAGGTCAATATTATGGATATGACTGAAGTTTCTGCAGTGATCAAAGGGGCTTCTTTCATTTATAACTTCGTGGCCATTGCCAATCTTGATGAAGCAATCCATCAGCCGATTAATACCTTTACTATCAACGTCATGGGAAATCTCAATATCTTGGAAGCATGTCGTCACGAAGGTATAGAACGATTTATCTATGCAAGCAGTGCCTATGCTCTCAGCAGCGACGGTTCCTTTTACGGCATCAGCAAACACTCTTCAGAGAAACTGACTGAAGAATACTACAAACGTTACGGCTTGAAATACACGGTCATCCGATACGGTTCTCTCTATGGGGAACGCTCCAGTCATAACAACTATATCTATAATCTCCTCTATGATGCCCTCGATAGCGGGACCTTAAAATATTCAGGGGACGGGGAAGATATTCGTGAGTATATTCATGCTGCTGATGCGGCGAAACTCTCCGTTGATATCATCGAAGACGCTCAGTACGAAAATGAACATATCATTTTAACGGGCATCGAAAAACTGAAACGAATCGATCTCCTTACCATGATTAATGAGATTATGGAGAATAAACTTACTGTTATTCAACATCAAACTGAAAATATGGGACACTACCGAATTACCCCGTATGCATTCCACCCGAGTGCTGCCAAAAAACTCGTTGCCAACCCCTATATCGATTTAGGACAAGGACTTCTTGAGTGTATACAGACCATTCACAAAGAACTCTATCCCGAATGATTTTTTTATCCTATACCCTCAATTCTCAAACACCTTCCTACGGCAACCGTAATACCTTTAAATTAGAGAAACAAAGTGCAATTGCCCAAGGAAATACAGCTAATGACAGCATAATCACCACAACCGTCCATATCGGTACCCATTTGGATATGCCGTACCATTTTTATGAAAATGGACAGACCATTGGCTCTTTTAATGCCGATTTTTTCCATTTCTCAAAAATTTTATTTTTAGAGATAAATCCCAAAGACTACGTTATCAAGGAAGAGCTCATCCATAAACTCGAAAAAACTGACGATCTCGGGTATGATATTCTCATCGTCAAAACAGGTGCGTGTCATTATCGAGACAATGACCGATATTGGAATGAGAATTTTGGATTTCATCCCGATCTATATGAGCTATTAATCTCACGATTTCCAGAAATCCGTATTTTCGGTTTTGATACCATCTCGGTTTCAAGTTTCCAAGACCGTACGACGGGAAAAGAAGCCCATAAGCGCTTTTTGAATCCCGAAAATCCTATTTTGCTACTGGAAGATATGGATTTAAGAATAATTAGCCATCAAACGCCTATCGAATCGGTTGTTGTAGCTCCACTTCGCATCGAGAAATGTGACGGTATTCCATGTACGGTAATGGCTAAATTAGTATGATTAAAAATATCTTATTTGATTTTGACGGGGTTATCCTCGACAGTATGAAAATCAAAGGAGACGGTTTTGTCGAACTCTTTAAAGAATACCCTCAAAAAAATATTCAAGCAATGGAGGAATACCATTACGCGAATGGTGGGATCTCACGGTTCGCAAAAATAGGCTATTTTTTTAATACGATTCTCCATGAACAAATATCCGATCAAAAAATAGAGGATTTGGCGGAACAATTTGCTCATATTATTGCCGAAAAACTCTTTGACCGTAATCATCTGATTGACGAAACAATCACGTTTATACGGGAAAATCACCTCCGCTATAATTGCCACATAGTCTCCGGAGCCGAACATCAGGAATTAAATGCTTTGTGCAATCACTTCGGAATAGCTCATTATTTTAAATCGATTCAAGGTTCCCCTACTGCAAAAACCGAATTAGTTAATACATTATTGCAAACCTACCATTATCACCTTGATGAAACGCTCCTTATCGGCGACAGTATCAACGATTTCGAAGCCGCAAAAGCCAATCATATCCTTTTCTCTGGCTATAACAATAAAGAGCTAAAAGTTCTTGGCCATTATATTGACTCATTTGCCGGATACAACCCATGACACCTAAAGAGCTGGATCAATCCTATAATGAAAAAAAAGTTTTTTTTCATCAGTATATTAATAGTATTAAAAAAAACGCCCTGTGGGATATTTATACGATCATCAATGCGACATTGATCAAAAATCCATTCACTAGCACTTTTCCCAAAAGTTTTTTTTCAAATGATGCTATAAAAAAGTCTAAAATCGTATTGTTTCTCAAAAATACGACTCTCTTCTATATCAGAAATTTTTATCTCTTTATCTCTTATTTTATTGCTTTTGCTCTTTATAAATTTTACTATAAAAAACAACGAAAAAATAGTCTCAAAACCATTATCGATATTTTTGGACTTGTCGATAAGATCAATAAAGAAAACACATTTAACGAAACCTATTTCAATGAAATATACACTATCTTTTATCAGCTAGATAAAGAATATTGCATATTGCTTCGTCCTTATGAAGTGGGTAAAAACCCGTTTAAATTGATAAAATTTTTCAAAATAATTAGCCGTGATGCAAGAGATTTTATATTTGAATATGAGTTTCTCACTTTCAATAATTTTATTACGCTCTTTGGTTTGATCTTTATTTATCCATTCAAAACCCTTAGACTATTGCGGCAAGAGCAAAGTGCCACAGACAGTCTATTTAACCAAGCACTACTCAACGATATTAAATTATTCGGTTTCGATGCTTTTACACGATATCTTTTTGGGAAAAACCTTGCAAAAATAAAAACAATAAGAACTATTTTTTCATGGAGTGAGTTTCAAGTTATAGAGAGAAGTTTTAATTTCGGTATCCGTCAAAATAACACACACATAAAAATCATCGGATGCCAATTTTTTATCAATTATGAAACCTACTTTAATGCCTACATCGATGACCTAGACTATGAGATGCTTTCATCCCCCCACAAAGTATTAGTCAATGGGAAGTATTATGTGCTAGAGAGACAAAAGGTGATCTACTCTACCGGTGTCTCACTGAGATATAAAAATATATTTAATTTTTCAGGTATCAAACAAGAAAAAAATATTCTCCTTCTAGGCTCGTACATAGAAGAAGATACCCACTATCTTCTTCAGAGCGTAAAACCGTTTGAGAATGTAGTATTCAAGAATCACCCTGCAGTAGATATAAACCATTTTGGAGTATTACCTAATAATATTACCCTTTCCGATGATACTATTTATACTCTCTTTAAAAATGCAAAACTAGTAATAAGTACAGCATCCGGTACAGCAGTAGAAGCTATCGCATGTGGCATTTCAATAATTATAATCGCCAGTCAAAATAATTTGACCGCAAACCCTCTTGTAGAATATGGGAAAGGAGAGATGTGGGACATCGCTTTCAGTAAAGATGATGTAACAGAATTATATAATAAGCTTACTCTATTCAGAAAAACTAATATCTCAAGAATCAATGAAATAGCCCTATGGTATAGAGATAATTTTTTTATCGAACCTACGGAAAAAAACATTATGTGTGCATTCGATTTAGATAAGGAAGATTTGTTATGACAGTTGTAATATTGGCAGGCGGTTTTGGAACAAGGCTCAGCGAAGAAACCGATATTCGTCCAAAACCGATGGTCGAAATTGGCGGAAAACCTATCCTTTGGCACATTATGAAAATTTACTCTCATTACGGCTTCAATGAGTTCATCATTTTACTCGGCTATAAAGGCTATTATATTAAAGAGTATTTTGCAAACTATTTTCGACATGAAAGTGATTTAACAATAAATCTTGCTGACAATAGTGTCGAATACTTTAACAATAAAAGTGAACCATGGAAAATTACATTAATCGACACAGGATTAAATAGTATGACTGGAGCCAGAATCAAAAAAGCTCAAAAGTTGATTGGAAATAACCCATTTTTATTAACCTATGGAGATGGTGTTGGAAATATTGACATTCAAAAGCTATTAGCCTTTCATCAATCCCATGATGGGGCTCTTACAATCACGTCAACCCAACCAGATGGTAGATTTGGTGCTTTAGTTATCGACAATAACAAAGTCAATGACTTCCAAGAAAAACCGAAAGGGGATGGGAATTGGGTCAATGCAGGCTTTTTCGTATGCGAACCAAAAGTTTTTGATTATATTAGTTCAGAAGAAAATGTCATTTTTGAACAAGACCCTCTTAAAAACTTAGCAAAAGATGGGGAAGTTTTCACCTATCAACACGCAGATTTTTGGATGCCGATGGATACATTACGGGATAAAAATAAATTAAATGAGTTATGGGATAGCGAGTGTGCACCTTGGAAAGTTTGGGAATAATCTATGTTTTCAAATATTTATAAAAACAAGACAGTTCTCATAACAGGACACACTGGGTTCAAGGGGGCATGGCTAACAACTTGGTTATTAAAACTAGGGGCAAATGTTATTGGTATTTCAAAAGACATTCCTAGCAATCCTGCTATGTTTGAAGTGTTAAAACTTGAAGACAAAATTCAACACCACTTAGAAGACATTCGTGATCTTGAGACAATTACCTCCATCATTACCTCTAGCAAACCAGATTTTCTATTCCATCTAGCAGCTCAACCTATTGTCTCAACCTCATATTCCGATCCTATCGAAACGATATCTTCAAATGTGATAGGTACTACCAATATATTAGAAGCTTTAAGAATTTCTAATCATATCTGTACTGCTATTATCATTACTAGTGATAAAGCCTATGATAATGTTGAACAAGTATGGGGCTATAAAGAAGACGACAAAATGGGAGGAAGAGATATCTATAGCGGTAGTAAAGGTGCCGCTGAGCTAATCATTAAATCCTATTTTCACTCTTTCTTCAAATCTTCTAATTGTAATATTAAACTCGCAATTGGACGAGCAGGAAATGTTATCGGTGGTGGAGATTGGGCACAAGATCGAATCGTCGTAGATTGTATGCGCGCATGGAGTAAAAATGAAAAAGTTGAAATTCGCAGTCCGAATGCAACACGCCCATGGCAACATGTTTTAGAACCACTCAGTGGATATCTCCAATTAGGATCGGCGCTTTTTCAAAATGCCTCTTTGCACGGAGAAGCATTTAATTTCGGCCCCCGAGCAGAACAAAACCATACCGTCAAACAGCTGCTCGAAGATTTAAGCAAATATTGGCACTTTCAAAACAGTATGGAAGCTTTTACGGTTACAGATAATATCCCTTTTCATGAAGCAGGTCTCTTAAAACTAAATTGTGACAAAGCCCTTTTTTATCTGAAATGGCAAGCAAATTTTCATTACGATCAGACCATCCGTTTTACAAGTGAGTGGTACTACGATTTTTACCGTAGTAAAAATGATATTTATTTCAAAACCGTTCAACAGATTGAAGAGTATCAAAACTTTGCAAGAGGGAGTAAGCTACTATGGACGGAGTGATTCTCACCCCACTTAAACAGATTTATCATCCAAAAGGTGATATTTATCATGCCATGAAAAAAAGTGACCTTGGATTTGACACTTTTGGTGAAGCTTATTTCTCAACAATCCATCAAAATGATATTAAAGGGTGGAAAAAACATACACAAATGACCCTAAATATAATTGTTCCTATCGGCGAAATAGAATTTGTAATCTTTGATGAACAAAAAAATATTTTCACAAATGTGAAACTCTCACAAAGTAATTATCAAAGGCTTACCGTTAAACCAAACTTATGGATGGCATTTAGAGGAATTAGGGAACTCAATATACTTTTGAACCTTGCAAGTCTTGAACATGATCCCGAAGAAGCTATAAATATCCCTTTAGAAAAGATCAATTATGCATGGTGAACTGTTGGAGAATATCAAAATATCAGTCATAATGAATTGCTACAACTCAGATGCATTTCTAGAAGAAGCGATTTCAAGTGTTATAAATCAAACATACAAGAACTTTGAATTAATCTTTTGGGATAATCAATCTACGGACGAAAGTGCCCATATTCTTCATTCATATCAAGACAAAAGAATACGATATTTTTATGCTGAAAAGTTTACTTCTTTGGGCGAGGCAAGAAATTTAGCCATCTCTAAAGCAACGGGAGAATGGATAGCATTTTTAGATGCTGATGATATTTGGGATTCAAAAAAACTTGCTGAGTATATTGCGGCTCTCAAAAATCATCCAAAAAGTGATCAAGTAACCATGATTTATTCTAAGACAAAAATGATTGATAATCATGGTACGGTTATTGGTGAATATGCAAAACATGACTCAGGATCTATCCATGACACTTTACTATCTAAAGGAAACTTTATCGTCCAATCATCCATTATGGTTCGATTAAGTACATTTAAAAATGTAGGCGGAATAAATCCGTTACTAAAATATTGCCCAGATTATGATCTATCCCTCAAAATAACTAAAGATAATACGACAATTGGTATTAACGATTTTTCTACTTTTTATCGTGTCCATGAAGGTAGTATAACATCAACCAAAGTGTATGATAATTCCATCGAAGAAATAGATTTTTTAATAGATTATTTAGAAAAATCCGATCAAAAAGCAATAATTAAGATTGCTGTAAAGAAAAATATTGTGTATAAAACTACTGTATTAGTTTTAAAACTAATTTTCGAATCTGATAGTAGAGCCTTTCAAATAGGGAAAAAATACTTTTTTTATTTATTATTTTCACCTTTTGTAATGCCAACACTATTTTTAAAGCAATTAGTTAAGTAATAATGTCAAAGGATCTGTCACTATGAAAACAAGAGTCATGTGCTTATGGATATGAAGCGTTCCAATGCAATTATTTTCGGAAAAAGAAGCAACCTCAGTATTGCTTTGCATGAACGGATTGAAAATTCTCTTTTAGTCTCCGGTGAAGAGTATTTTGATCGTACTTTTGATTTAAAATTATTTCAAGATACCCCAAATTTACAAATCATCATCAACTCATTTTATCCTTCTACCATGTTAAACAACGTTACTAATCCTAAAAAATACATTACCGATTCAATCTATTTGCTCTCATCCATCCTAGAAGAGATCAAAACTTTAGAGATGAAAAATATCTCTAAAATCATCTATACCAGTAGTGCTTCGGTTTACGGAAACAATCCACGATGTAAAGAGTCCGATACCCCCTCACCCCAAAATCTCTATGGCAGCCTTAAATTTTCTTCTGAAAAATTGCTTGAAGCCTTTTGCACTACTATGGAGATTGATTATACGGTTGCAAGAATTTTTAACATGTATGGAGGAGATGATAAATTTTCTATCATCAATAAAATTCTCCAATCTGCCAAGAATCAAGACTCCATTACTGTTGTAAACAACGGAAATGCCATCAGAGATTTTATCCATATTGATGATGTTGCCGATGCCTATATCACATTGCTAAAAGAGAAAAACATCCACTGTATCAATATCGCAAGCGGGATAGGTATTTCGATAAAATCTATTATTGATTCAATCGAAAAAACAGGAATACTCCTTCAAAAAAAGTATATTGATCGAAATGAAATCAATACTTCTATTGCTTCCGTTGATCTTTTATCAAAGTACAGTGATATCGGCAGTTTTATCCACGTAGATGACTATATTACCAAAGTCCTTTTCGATAACGGTTAATAAACCTTTGCTACGGTATATTTTGGATACCATTTAAAATATTTTTGAAAGAGAGCGATATGAGCGATATTGTTATTCTAGGCGGTGCGAGAGATTACCATGCCCTAGATTGGTACCGAACGGTAAAAAAATTAATGCCAAAGAGAAAGGTTGTATTCCTGACCGATCTTATCGGAGGTGAAGGATTCGATGTCATTATCGGCGCATCAGACAATGTCGAAAAACTGTGCATTATCGATAAATTACTGTTTCGAACTCAATCGAAAATGGGCAATATTTGGCGAAATCTCATCAAGCTGATCCTCCTCCCTGCTCAAATTTATCATCTAAAACGGTATGCGAAAAATCATCCTGATTCTATCTACCATGCCCATCCTATGTACTATATGCTTTTGTGTTGGTTAAGTGGAATAAAATTCATCGGTACCCCTCAAGGGGATGAGATACTTATTCGACCTCATGCTTCAACCCTCTATAAATATTTTGCAAAAAAAGCGCTTCAAGCTGCAGATTACGTGACGGTCGATTCGGTCAATATGCAAAAAGGGATAGAAGCGTTAAGCGGTGTTAATGCCCTGATTTATCAATACGGAGTCGATGTTGAGAGTTTAATGCGATACAAAACTGAAAATCGGACAAAAATCACCTCCATACGGGGTATGCTCCCGCTCTATCGAATCCAAGAGATCGTGAAAGCCAGAAATTTTGATCCGGCTAAAGCGCAGGGGATACACTTTATTTATCCTTATCTGGATGAGCACTACTACGGACAAGTCAAACAAACCCTTATATCCGAAGATAATGATCTGGGAAGGCTCGATAAAGAAGCAATGTTTACCCTTCTCTCCGACTCTTTTCTAGTCCTTTCTATCCCTATGAGCGACTCCTCTCCGCGAAGTGTTTACGAATCTATTTTTTTAGGATGTTGCGTTGCCGTAACCTATAACAATTGGATAGAAGCTCTCCCCTCATGTATGCGAAACCGTTTATTTATCGTTGAGCTGGAAGATCCGTACTGGTTTTCCAACGCGGTTGCTTTTGCACATAATCTCATGAACACCCCTTATCTCCCATCCGAAGAGGCATTAGAGATGTTTGATCAAAACCGTTCTATCGGAAAAGTTATCCATAAACTCTATTCAGAGCCTTTATCATGAATCTCTTATTTAGGAGTTTGTAATGTGCGGCATCATCGGATTTAATTTCCAAAGCGATAATGAAAAAATATTTACCGTTGCACAACATAGAGGTCCCGACAACACTTCTAAAGTGATGTTCGAAAATTTTACATTGGGGCATAACCGTCTCTCTATTGTCGATCATAATGAAACCTCTAATCAACCTTTTACCTCTAGCTGTGGAAGATATACTATCGTCTTTAACGGAGAGGTCTATAACCATCATGAGCTTCGGGCAAAACTACGAGAAAAATACCCTTTTCGTACCGAATCCGATACCGAGGTAATCCTTTATAGCTATATCGAAAACGGTGCCGCTTCTCTTCATGAATTTCACGGGATGTTCGCCTTTGCGATTTATGACAAAGAAGAGGATAAACTTTTTTGTGCACGTGATCGAATCGGTGAAAAACCATTTTTATACTATTTTGAGGATGGAAAGTTTATTTTTGCAAGTGAGATGAATGTCATTCTTGAAGCTCTCGAGAAAAAACCCGACATCAATCCCGAAGCTATATGGCAATATCTTCGCTATTTGTACATCCCCTACCCCAATACGATTTTCAAAAATATCCACAAACTACCTCCGGCACACACCCTCGTATTTCAAAACGGAAATATTGAAATAACGAAATACTGGGATGCTGAAGCGTACGTAGATACCCGTTTGGATTTAGACGAAAAGGAGATTCTGCTAAACCTCGATACTCTGTTTGATGAATCGATCGCTCGTCAAATGATCGCGGATGTCGAACTTGGATCATTTTTAAGCGGCGGAATCGACAGCTCTCTTATTCTCCATTATATGCAAAAAAATTCCGATAAACGGATCAATACCTATACCCTCGGATTTGAAAATGCCCAAAGCTATGATGAAACCGATGATGCAAAGATCATGTCCAAATTTTATGATACTAACCATACCGAAATCATCATCAATCCGAAAACAACGGAGCTTCTCCCTAAAATGGTCCACCATTTCGGTGAGCCCTTCGCCAGTCCTACCGCAATGCTTATCTATGAGCTGACAAAAGAGACCAAAAAGGTAGCGACGGTGGCTTTAGCCGGTGATGGCGGAGATGAAATCTTCGGAGGATACCCGAAATACCGTGCCGCGGCATTTGCCGAAAAACTACGGTATGTTCCCAAATCATTCTTCAAATTTGCCTCACTCATCACCGACCAAATTTCCGAAAGTACCACCGGAAACCATTTCCCAAGAAGAATTAAAACCTTTGTCTCTTCCCTCTCCAAACCCGAAGCGAGCATGTACGATGAGTGGTCCGGATACATAAGTGATCAGGATTTGAACAAACTTTTTAAAAATCCGATACCGTATCACCATATCGTTCACGATTTATGGGAATGTCAAACGAAAGGGAATAACCTCATCAAAAGCTCTATCGTTGATCTAAAAACCTATTTGCCCAATGATATGCTCTATTATGGGGATAGCATGAGCATGGCGAACTCTTTTGAAGTACGGTTTCCTCTCCTTGACCATAAACTGATTGAATTCATGACAAGTATCGATCCGAAGTGGCGAATCAAAGAGGGAAAAACCAAATATTTGATGAAAAAGATTTTAGAAGGTAAAATTCCTGATAAAATTATAAATAAACAAAAGCTCGGATTAAACCCACCTATGGGGATTTGGCTTAAAAACGACCTGAGAGCATTGATGGATGAGTATTTATCCAAAGAGAGCATTGAAAAAAGAGGATTATTCCACTTTGAATTCGTTCGCCATATGATAGATGAGTTCGATACCAACAAAAAAGATAGATCTCTAACGATATGGGCACTCATTGTTCTTGAAGAGTGGTTTAGACAGTATGCAGACTAAGAAAACAAGGTTACCGATATGAGTGATAATTATCAAATATGCACCAATTGCGTCATGGACACTACCGATACCAAAATAACGTTTGATGAAAACGGTGTATGCGACCATTGCCGGACCTTTTACACCGAGATACAACCCCATTGGCATACGGATGAAAAAGGGTGGGCTGAAATCATAAAAATTGCGGACACTATAAAAAAAGAGGGTGAAGGGAAAGATTTTGACTGTATTATCGGTATGAGCGGCGGAATCGACAGCTCTTATCTGGTTTATTTAGCCAAAGAGAAACTGGGACTCAGACCTTTGGTATTTCACGTAGATGCGGGTTGGAATTCACAGCAAGCGGTACATAATATCGAAAAAATAGTCGATACACTGGAGCTTGACCTCTACACCGAAGTTATCGACTGGGAAGAGATGAAAGATTTACAATTGGCCTATTTCAAAGCCGGAGTTTCCAATATCGATACACCTCAAGATCACGCATTTTTTGCCACAATGTATAAATTTGCAACGCAATACAATGTCAAATACATCCTCACCGGCGGGAATTACTCAACCGAATGCATACGAAATCCCCTTGAATGGATGTATTATCAATCCGATTCTACTCAAATTCGAGATATTCATAATCAATTTGGAACCATACCTCTCAAAAACTTCCCCCTTACCAACATACTTTGGCATAAAATCTATTTACCCTACATCAAAAAAATAAAACTCATTCGACCGCTTGATTTTATGCCCTACCACAAGGAAGAGGCAACCCAATTTCTAGTCGATAACTTCGGATACCAAAGATATGCCCAAAAACACTTTGAATCACGGTTTACAAAGTTTTATGAAAGCTATTGGCTCCCGAAAAAGTTTGGATACGATACCCGAAAAGTTCAATATTCGAGTCTTATCGTCACAGGACAAATGAGCCGTAAAGAAGCCCTAGAAAAGTTGAAAAATCCGGCGTACGATGAAGAGACGGCGAAACAGGATTTCGAATATATCGCTACCAAACTCGGAATATCCGTCGAAGAGCTTGAAGGGTATATGAATGCACCGAATAAAAGCTACCATGAGTATAAAAACCAAATGTGGATTTACGATATCGGGGCGAAAATAATGCGGATGATGGGACTTGAAAAAGGCGGTAAACGGTGATCGCCATCATAAACTACGGCGTAGGAAACATCAAAGCATTTGCCAATATTTACAAAAATTTTGACATCCCCTACACAATAGCCGAAAAAGCAGAAGACTTAAACGGCGCCACTAAAATCATTCTTCCGGGAGTCGGTTCATTCGATCATGCGATGTTAAGTTTGCACCGTTCGGGGATGAGGGAAAAGCTCGATGAACTGGTTTTAGAAAAGAAACTCCCTACAATCGGTATATGCGTCGGAATGCAGATGCTTGCAAAAAAAAGTGATGAGGGGATTGAGGCAGGGCTTGGATGGGTAGAGGGTGTCGTTAAAAAGTTTGATCAAACCAAAATAACCTACGGCCCCCTCCCTCATATGGGATGGAACAATCTCAATATTAAAAAGACACATAAGATACTGGATAACCTCGAAAACGACCCCAAGTTTTACTTTTTACACTCATACTATTTCGCGTGCGAAAATCAACATGATATCTTGGCAACAGCCACCTATGGAGAAGAGTTTGCCTGTGTTGTCAATCATGAAAATATTTACGGAATACAATGCCATCCCGAAAAAAGCCATCATAACGGCATGAAACTCCTAAAAAATTTTGGAGAGCTCTAATGCTGTATCCAAGAATTATCCCCTGTCTTTTAGTACACAATAAAGGCCTTGTCAAAACAATCAACTTCAAAGACTCAAAATATGTCGGCGATCCCATTAACGCCGTTAAAATTTTCAATGAAAAAGAGGCTGATGAGCTTATGGTTCTTGATATCGATGCTACCATCGAGAGGAGAGAACCCGATTATAAAATGATTGAAAATTTGGCGGCTGAGTGCAGGATGCCTCTTTGTTACGGCGGCGGTATTAAAACCGTCGAACAAGCCCGTAAAATCTTTAATCTCGGAGTCGAAAAAATAGCCCTCAGCTCCGCTGCGGTTCAAAATCCTCAACTTGTGGCGGAAATTGCCAAAGAAGTAGGAAACCAAAGTGTTGTTGTCGTATTGGATGTCAAGAAAAAAATGTTTGGCGGATATGATATCTACACTGAAAACGGCAAACAAAAAAGCAAAGCAACATTAGAAAACTTGATTATCACTCTTCAGCAGCTGGGAGTTGGAGAAATTGTCCTCAACTCTATTGATCATGATGGGAAAATGGAAGGGTATGATTTAGCCTTGGTCGACAAAGTAAAACCGCTTATACACGTCCCCTTAACGATTCTCGGCGGAGCGGGATCTATCGAAGATATAGGGAGTTTAATCCATCGATACGGTATTATCGGTGTGGCAGCGGGGAGCTTGTTTGTTTTTAAAGGGAAATACCGAGCCGTACTAATAAATTATCCGAATAATGATGAAAAATATACTCTGATGCAAAAAAATCATGCAAAAAAATAATTTTGATCTACTCCGTTTATTGGCCGCGTTTCAGGTTCTCTTCTCTCATACGTCTGCCCATCTTTTTTCAGAGCATGGCTATGTTTTTTCCAATACTGTTTTACTATTTCAAAAGATTATCCACTATTTTCCGGGGGTTCCCGTCTTTTTTCTGATAAGCGGTTTTTTAATTGCTATGTCCTATCAAAATAATTCTGATTTAAAAGAGTACATAAAAAATAGAATTTTACGAATCTATCCTGCACTGTATATAAATATTTTTTTGGGAGTCTTAATTCTCTATCTCTTTGGATACATAACCTTTAATCGCGAATTTTTCCTTTGGCTCATAGCTCAAATGAGTATTATACAATTCTATAATACTGAGATGTTTCGAGGTTTTGGGGTTGGCGTTATCAACGGTTCATTGTGGACGATCTCGGTCGAATTATGTTTTTATATCGCTTTGCCTATTCTTTTCTTGATATACAAAAAAAGCAAACTTTTAATCGGATTTATTTTTATTATTTCCTTCAGTTTATGGGTATATGATCTAACAAGTACAAAAGAGATTTTTTACAATAAATTGCTCCACAGTACCATTTTCCCTTATTTTTTCTTATTTTTTTTCGGAATGGGATTTTATAAATTTTATGACCATCTCGTACGATATCATGAAAACAAATTTTTGTGGTGGCTTTTAATCTATTCCTCATTTATATTGATTGCCGAATTTTTTAATATTACTACAAATCCTCTTATCCAGCTTTTTCAATGGATTATTTTTTCATTTTTCATTTTTTCTTTTGCCTACTCATTCAAAAAACTAAGCAATAGATTACTCAGGGGAAACGATTACACGTATGGCGTCTATATCTACCATATGCTAATTATTAATATTTTTGTCCATCTTAACTTGACAGGAAAAATAGAATACTTTTGGTTTGTAGTTTTACTGAGTCTCATCAGCGGAGTTTTGAGCTGGCATTTCATAGAAAGACCCTTCCTCAAACTCAAAAAACATAGCCTATTTCATTCCATGCATAGATGATAGATACATAACGAAGGATACTAACCGATGAAACAATTAATCCAAAGCTTTAAAACAGGAGAACTGGGACTTTTTGAAGTGCCCGCTCCCATCTGCGGCGAAAACGGTGCGCTGGTAAAAACCACCGCCAGTCTGGTAAGTGCCGGAACCGAAAAAATGCTTGTCGATTTTGCTAAAAAATCAATGCTTGCAAAAGCTAAAGACAGACCCGATTTAGTCAAGCAGGTCATCGATAAAATGAAAAAAGAGGGGATCAAAAACACCTTAGAAAAAGTATTTACGAAACTCGACACCCCTATCCCTCTGGGATACTCTCTCGCAGGCCGTGTCATCGAAACAGGAGCTCATCTCACCGGTATCAATATCGGAGACAGAGTCGCTTGTGGGGGAGCAGGATACGCCAACCATGCGGAGATCAACTATGTTCCGAAAAATCTTATGGTCAAAATTCCCGATGGGGTTGATGATATCGACGCCTCGTTTGTAACAGTAGGTGCAATCGCGTTGCAAGGGGTCAGACAGAGTGAGCCAAAAATTGGGGAAAAAATTGCGGTTATGGGGCTTGGCCTTTTAGGACAGTTAACCGTACAACTCCTTAAAGCCAACGGGTGTAAAGTGATCGGAAGCGATATTGATCCCGACAAAATGGCATTAGCAAAAAAGCTGGGTGCGGATGAAGTGTGCCATGCCGGAGATTTAATCAAAACCGCACATGAGTTTAGCAACGGATATGGAGTCGATGCCGTCATTATCGCTGCCTCAACCTCATCCAATCAACCCATTGTCGATGCGGCAGAGATCAGTCGGATGCGCGGTCGTGTTGTCCTCGTCGGTATGGTAGGGATGGATGTTCCTAGAAACTCTTATTATAAAAAAGAACTCGATCTGCGTCTCTCTATGGCTTACGGTCCGGGACGCTACGATCCTGAATACGAGGAAAAAGGGGTGGATTACCCTTATGATTTGGTACGATGGACGGAACAGCGCAATTTTGAAGCGTTTTTAGGGCTTATTGAAGAGGGGAAAATTTCCCCTAAAGAGCTTATCACCCACACCTATGATTTTGATGATGCGATGATCGCGTATGATCTACTTGAGGGAAAAATTCAGGAAAAATACCTCGGTATCGTCCTTCAGTATAAGAACGAGCTTGATCTGAATAAACACAAAAGCGTCAAGATTAGTGATAAAGCGATCACCGATACGAAAGTTAATGTAGGACTTATCGGCGCCGGAAATTTTACGAAATCGGTCATACTCCCCCACCTTAAAAAATTAAATTCCTATGAGCTGGTCGGTCTTTGCACCGCAACAGGGGTAAGTGCTCATGGAAACGGCGCGAAAAACGGCTTTAAATACATCACGACTGAGAGTCGTGAAATCTACACCAACCCTGAAATCAATACTGTTTTAATAACGACAAGGCACAATGATCACGCACAAAAAGTGATAGAAGCGATTGAGCAGAAAAAGCATTGTTTTGTCGAAAAACCTCTGTGCATCAAAGAAGATGAACTTGAGGCGATCAAAAAAGCCTATACCGGGGAAACAATTCTTCAAGTCGGATTCAACCGAAGGTTTGCCCCATTGATCGTTCATATGAAAACACTCTTAGGAGAGAATCCCGTATCAATCAACTACAGAATCAATGCGGGAACCATCCCCAAAAACGTATGGATACAAGATCGTGATATCGGCGGGGGGAGAATTATCGGAGAGGTATGCCATTTTATCGATACCTGTAGCTATTTGACAGGAAGCTACGTCGACAGTTTGTTTGCCACTTCCATCCAAAAAAATGACCAATCGATACCGGATGAAGATAATGTCAGTATCGTACTTACCTATGCAAACGGCAGTACGGCCACCGTTACGTATTTTGCCTATGGCGACAACAGTATGCCAAAAGAGTATATTGAAGCATTTGGAAACGGTGTCAGTCTTTGTTTAAACGATTTTAGAGAGCTCGTGACCTACAAAGGGGGGAAAAGTGCCAAACAAAAAAGTGCGAATCAGGATAAAGGATTTAGTGATGAGTTTAAAACCTTTGCTTCTGCCGTAAAATCAGGAAACAACCCGATACCTTTTGAAAGCCTCTACAATACCACCAAAACAACTTTCAAAATTCTTGAGAGTTTAAGAACAAAGAGGGTTGTCACCGTTAATGACTAAACTTATACCCTTTTTCCATACCGTTAAGTTTTTAAAAGTAACCCAGATATATTTCAGACTTTTTTATTTCTTGAGAGGTAAATGGCGTAAAATAAGGGGTTTTTCCTACCCTTTCTCAAAAGAATCCGCTTCCACTCCTCTGAACCTGGAACCTTCTCTTAAAAACCATGCACACTATTCGGATCGGGAATTTACCTTTTTAAATTTAACGAAAAAGTTTGATGGTAAAATAGAGTGGAACTACAAACACTACGGCAAGCTTTGGACTTACAATTTAGCTTATTTCGAGTATTTAACAGAAAAATCGCACCTTGCCTTGATCCATGAGTTTATCGATAGTATGGAGGAGCTCAAAGACCCCCTAGAACCCTTTCCGATAAGTCTTCGGGGAATCAACTGGATTAAATTTTTGACCTACTTTGCCATTAGCGATAAAAAAATAGATGACAGTTTGTACGGACAATATTTTATTTTACTTGATAATTTAGAGTACCATCTCCTCGGAAATCACCTCCTCGAAAACGGTTTCAGCTTGCTCTTTGGCGCCTACTATTTTCACGATGACACACTCTACGCCAAAGCAAAAGAGATACTGTACCATGAACTTGAAGAGCAGATACTTGATGACGGCGCCCATTTTGAATTAAGTCCTATGTATCATCAAATAATGCTCTACCGAGTATTAGATTGTATCAATCTCGTCAAAAACAACTCCTACCAAAGCCAAGAACTGTTATTACTATTAACCCGCAAAGCTTCCGTTATGTTAGGATGGCTTGAAAACATCTCCTATCGTGATGGAAGCATCCCTATGGTTAATGACAGCGCTGAAAAGGTAGCGCCAAGTTCCAAAGAGTTATCGGCCTACGCACAGCGACTACAGCTCGCACCCCAGATTCTCCCATTGAGCGAAAGCGGTTACCGAAAAATCAAAAGGGATAGCTATGAATGCCTGGTAGACATCGGAAACATAGGTCCTGACTATATCCCGGGACATGCTCACGCCGATACACTCCATTTTGAACTGCACCTAAATCAAATCCCTTTCGTTGTTGATTGCGGCGTCTCAACATATGAGGTCAATAGACGCAGAATGATTGAACGAAGTACCACATCCCATAATACGATAACCGTTGATGGGAAAAACAGCAGTATTGTGTGGGGAGGATTTCGAGTAGCACAGCGGGCTAAAATCATCGACCTATATGAAGATACCAACCATATCAAAGCGACCCATGACGGATATCAATCAATCGGTATTTTACACACACGAATATGGTCTTTTGAGGAGAGGGCTATCCTTATAGAAGATACTTTGAGCAAAGAGGCTAATGCGGTCGCCAGACTCCATTTTCATCCCGACGTTTCAGAAGAAGATATTATTATACGGGTAAAATCAAATCATCCGATTGTTTTTTCCACCTACAGTTATGCCGTACAGTTTAATCAACTGCAGGATGCTATTTGTGCGGAAATACCTTTTAGTCAAAATTTAACCGTAGAGATAACTATAAACCCATGAGAATATTGGTACTAACTTTTTATTATGCGCCTGACCTATCCGCAGGATCATTTCGAACAACCGCTCTGATAGAATCGCTGCGTAAAACAGCATCTCCTTCCGATGAAATTGAGATCATTACAACAATGCCCAATCGCTACAGCAGTTTAACGAACGAAGCGTTAGAATACGAAAAATACGACAACATCAAAATCAATAGGATCCCTTTAGGATTACACAAAAACGGATTTTTGGATCAATCCTTTTTATTTTTTAAGTTTATTATTCAGGTACTACGTCTATTACGTAGACGAAAAAAATATGATATTGTTTATGCTACTTCATCAAGATTAATGACCGCTTTTTTGGGATCATTCATCGCACGCAGACAAAAGAGCAAGCTCTTTTTAGATATTCGCGATATTTTTTTAGATACTCTCACCTCCCTCTTTAAAAAAAGAAAACTAAAATATCTCATCCCATTACTACGAAGAATCGAAAAATATACGATTTATTCCGCTTCGCACATCAATCTTGTTTCCAAAGGTTTCGAAGATTATTTTTTAAACATTAGGGACAAAATCCCCTATAGCTTTTATTCTAACGGGATAGACGACGTCTTTCTCCACTATGATTTTCAGAAAAAAAATACTGCGGGGAAAAAAATAATTACCTATGCCGGTAATATCGGTGAGGGTCAAGGGCTGGAAAAAATTATTCCGCAAATGGCAAAAACGTTAGGAGATAAGTATCACATAAATATTTACGGTGACGGCGGGAGTAAAACAAAACTGATCCAATATTTAGAAGGGGTTGATAATGTGACCCTTTACAATCCGGTCAATCGAGATATCCTGCTCGCCGTTTATAAAGAGAGTGACTTTTTATTTTTACATTTGAACGACTATGAAGCTTTTAAAAAAGTTTTGCCTTCAAAGCTTTTTGAATATGCCGCTACCGGTAAGTTTATCATCGCCGGAGTAGGTGGATACGCTCAAAAATTTATTGCAGAAAACATCAACGGTTCTCTTGTTTTTGAACCGTGTAATAGTGAGGATTTTATTTCAAAGTTCACCGATTCTCATCATGCAACATCGATCAATAGAGATCTGTTCATCCAAAAATTCAGCCGTAAAAACATCATGGATGAACTCGCACATAAGGTTTATACATTATGAAAATACTCATAACCGGATCAAACGGTTTTATCGGAAGCTATTTTGTACGTAAGTACGGCAACACCGATACCTTCCAAAAATTTTCTTTTTTACAGGATAATTTCGACGCTTTGAAGCTAAACGAAGTCGATGCGGTTTTGCATCTCTCTGCACTCGTTCACCAAATGGGCGGGGCGAGTGCAGAAGCGTATGAGAGGATCAATGTAGTTCAAACCCTTGATTTAGCTCAAAAAGCAAAACAAAGCGGAGTCAAACACTTTGTCTTTATGAGTACCGTCAAGGTGTACGGCGAAGAGAGCGAAAACATTTACACTGAAACCAGTGAGTGCCATCCTGAAGACCCGTATGGAAAAAGTAAACTAAGAGCTGAACATCAATTGCAAGAACTTGAAGACGAACTTTTTAAAGTGTCTATTGTAAGAACACCGATTGTTTATGGTTTCGGGGTCAAAGCAAATATCCGCAATTTAATCGCACTCATAAAGAAATCTCCTATTCTCCCCGTTTTAGGTACAAAAAACAAGCGCAGCATGGTTTATGTCGGGAACTTATCTCATTTACTCCATGAAGTTATTATCCAAAAACAACACGGCATCTTTTTAGCTGCGGATGATCATCCACTCAGCACAGCAGAATTAATCCAACTTATTGCAAAAAAATTAGATAAAAAGGTCTGTTTTGTTAAAATACCGTTTTTAGAAGTGATATTGAAAAAATTAAAGCCGTCATTTTATAAAAGACTATGCAAAAGTTTGGAAGTTGATAACTGTGCTACACGAAAAAACCTCAACTTATCCAATCCCTACTCTACCGAAGAGGGGATATCCTTAATGCTAAGTAACCTCCCATGATTTTTTTAATTTATCTAGCCCTTTTTATATTCTCATTTCTTTTAACCTACTTCATTAAAAACTACGCTATCAAAAAATCATTGGTTGCTATCCCCAATGATCGAAGCTCCCATACTGTTCCAACTCCCCATGGCGGAGGAATTGCAATTGCCCTTAGCTGGTTTTTTGGACTTGGCTATCTTTACATAACGAAAAATATCGATCCCACCCTTTTTTATGCATTGTCCATAGGAATTGTTATTTCAGTAATAAGCTATTTCGATGATCTATTTGAAATTAGCCCAAAAATACGCTTACTGGTTCAAAGCGGAGTTGCTTTAGGGGGAATAACGGCTCTAGGGGGAGTTGAAAAAATCGATTTGTGGTTTGCAGTCATCGACAATTCAACAGTAACAGGGATATTCGCCTTTTTTCTTATTATCTGGTTTATCAACCTTTATAATTTTCTCGATGGGATTGACGGATATGCAGGAAGTGAAACATTATTTTTGGCTTTGTCCGGTCTCATAATTTTTGGCGATGACCATTTCCTTGTTTTGTCCGTAGCGGTCAGCGGTTTTTTAGTCTGGAATTGGGACAAAGCAAAAATATTCATGGGTGATGTCGGCAGTACCCTTTTAGGATACACCATTGCCATTTTTACCCTCTATTATACCAATCAAGAGAGTTCAAATTTATGGGTTTGGCTTATACTTTTTGGAGTTTTTTGGTTTGATGCGACTTTGACGTTATTAAGACGATACAGAAATAAAGAAGAATTAAGTCAAGCCCATCGGAAACACGCGTATCAGCGTATTATACAAACAGGATGGAGCCATCAAAAAACAGTTATCAGCGCAATGCTCATCAATCTAGTTGGGGCTTTCCCACTTTTATGGCTTTCCACTTCCCCCTTTTTACCCTTTTATTGCCTAGTTTATTGTATGTTGCTCTATATTATCGTTCATATCATTGATAAAGCTAAACCGTTTAGTTAAAATACACTTACCAAAAAAGGGAGCAACACTACTTATGCTAAAACTGCAAGATGAACAAACCTCACTGCGTACCGTACTGATTCTTATTGTTATCGCCTACTTTTTTTCTATCGGGATGCGCTTTATCTGGGTTAATGAAGTCAGCGCTTTCCCCCAATTTCATTGGAATAATGAACTCATGATCAACACAAATGACGGATATTACTTCGCCGAAGGGGCGCGTGACATCCTCAATAATCATCATGATTCCCATGATCTCTCTCCCGTGAATGATCCCCTTGCTCAATTAACGGCATTCCTGAGTAAAATCATTCCGGTAAGTTTTGAAACCCTTATTCTATACATGCCCTCGTTTATCAGTTCACTTGTTGTTATCCCGCTTATATTAATAGGTAGAGCTTTGAATCAAACAACCGTAGGATTTATTGCTGCCCTGATCGGCTCCATCGCCCACAGCTACTATAATCGTACCATGACGGGCTACTATGATACCGATATGCTTAATATCGTTTTTCCTGTACTCGAAATGTACTCATTAATTCTTGCAATCACCTATCAGCGTAACCGTTACCTCATCCCGATTGCCCTATCGATTGCTCTGTATCAATGGTGGTATCCTCAGGCCTATGCCCTCGACAGTGCTTTATTTTTAATGATTATAGGCTTTGCCATTATATTTGATCGTAAAAACCTCTATTTCTATAAAATTGCCCTTTTTATCCTAATCGGTATTTTAGGAATACCATTTATCAGCAAAATCTTTCTAGCACTATTTATCTTTGCACTTTTCCACTTTCGTAAAGATATTCCCCTTAAACTTTTCTGGTCTATCTTCGCTGTCGTTCTTGGAATTTACTTTTTTACCGCAGGAATTACTCCGATTCTTGGCCTGCTCAAAATGTATGTTTTCAAGGGAACCACTGAAAATACAATTGTAACAACACTCCAATACTATAATGTAATGTCCACCGTGCGTGAGGCAGGAAATATCTCTTTTACCATTTTTGCAGAGCGGATTAGCGGGCACACCGTTACCTTTATACTTGCATGTATCGGTTATGTGATGGCAATTATCGCTTACCGTCCCCTTTCCATAACCCTTCCTCTAGTCGGATTAGGATTTATCGCCATGTTCTCAGGACTTCGGTTCACCATTTATGCGGTTCCGATGATGGCAATCGGGCTTGCTTATCTGATCGTTTGGTTATCCCAGCGTCTTGAGAAAACATGGCTTAGATATCTTTCTTTATTTATTTTAACTAGTGCCGCTATTTATCCTAACTATGCACATATCCGTCAATATATGACCCCGACTGTTTTTACCGCTCCAGAGGTTGCAGCACTTAGTGAACTTCATAAAATTGCTTCAAAAGAAGATTACGTAGTCACATGGTGGGATTTTGGCTATCCGATACGCTACTACGCAGATGTTAAAACATGGGTAGATGGGGGGAAACATAATGGGGATGTTAATTATCCTACCGCATTTGTTTTAACGGCTCAAGATCCTGTCTCTATGGCGCATATGATGCGTCTTTACACCGAGTATACTGAAAAAGGGGCTGAAGAAACGATTAAAACTAAAAAAGGGTTACTTCTATCAATCGAAAATACACTTCCTGATTCATCTGTAAAAAATTTATTTCACAAATATACCGAATGGGGTTATCACGAACAAAACAAAACACAAAATGATTTTGAATATATGCTCGAAAAAGAGGGGATACGTGATCCAAATGAATTCCTCAAAGCGATCGCCCTTCCCGAATATAAAGTACCTGAGAAAACACGTGATGTCTACCTCTATTTGCCGTTACGCATGATGGAAATTTTTCCCACCGTCTCTCTTTTTAGTAATCTTGATCTTACAGGTAAGGAAAAACGACCTGCTCGTTTCTTTTATGCATCCAAAGGAGTAAGAGATACCGGGCAGACAATTGAACTCGGGCAAGGAGTATCCATTCAAAAATCAAACAGCACCCTCAAAATTGGTATGCAAATAGCTCCGATTAAAGCATTTTACCAAGTAGGGTATACTCCAAACAATAAGCTTCAAATAAATAGACAAGTCTTCACTTCTGAGGGGCTGACAGTCATACATATGGCAAGTTATGGTCAATTTTTAGTCCTTGATGATTATTATTTCAACTCTGCTTTTATTCAAATGTTTGTATTGGAACAATTTGACAAAACCCTGTTTGAACCAATCATTTTAAGCCCTATGGCCAAAATTTACAAACTAAAGATTTAATTGATAATGCCGGTAAATAAAGAACCTAAATGCAGCATACTCACTCCCAGTTATGCAAAAAGATTGCTCTTTTTTCTGGTTGCTGATTTTTTATTATTTTTTATATCGCTCCATTTTGCTTACGCATTACGATTCGATTTTAGTATCCCTCCGGAATATGTAAGCCATTTTTATGTTGTTTTTTTCACCTTAACATTCCTAAAATGGAGCAGTTTATATCTTTTAAACGTTTACCGTATTACCTGGCGCTATTTCAGTCTCCATAATGCAATACAAATTCTTATTGGACATATACTCGCTGTATCTCTTTTTTATCTTATTTTTTCAATAGAACCAAGCTTATTTGCCCCTGTACCGAGAAGTGTTATTGCCATCGACTTTATACTCTCTTTGCTTCTTGTCGGCGGATTTCGTCTCTCCAAACGCATTATTCTAGAACAGCAAAATAAAAGTATCACCAAACCGATGCTAATTATCGGAAGCAACCACAAATCAGCCGCACTCATCAAAAGTTCTAAAAACGGCGATGTTCCTTATACGATACAAGCCATCATTGCATGGGAACCCTCTGATTTTCATTTGCACGGTTCAACCATTGATTCCATACAGGTTTATCGTAAAAGTCAATTGGAAAAAGTCTTTAAATTGTTTGATATCAGCAGTGTCGCTATCACAATCGATCTTCCGCAAACGGAGCTTCGAAGCTTAATAGATCAACTTACGGCACATAATATCCATGATATTCACCACTTCGTTATTTTAGAAAACAATACCTCTTCCCTACGGGAATTTTCTATCGAAGACCTTCTTGCCAGACATCCGAAAGATCTTGATTCCAAAACTATCGAGGCCTTTATTCGTGATAAAAATGTCCTTATTACCGGTGCAGGGGGAAGTATCGGAAGTGAAATTTCACTGCAATGTCATCGATTCGGAGCAAAAAACCTTATATTGATTGATCATAGCGAATTCAATCTCTATCAAATCGGCGAAAAGATCCCCGATGCGGAGCTCCATCTGTGCAATATTATCGATTACGGATCGTTAGATCAAATCATGGAAAACAGCTCCCCGGATATCGTCATTCATGCCGCAGCCTATAAACATGTTCCTCTTTGCGAAGCAAACATGCAAACCGCCATTAAGAACAATGTTATAGGAAGCCGTAATGTTATTGACAGTGCCATCGCCCATGATGTACAAAAAATTGTGATTATCTCCACTGACAAAGCCGTCCGTCCAACCAACGTTATGGGTGCGACGAAACGGACAGTGGAACTCTATGCCCAAAATGTCAATCCCCGTAACAGTGAAATCGTAGCGGTTCGATTTGGAAATGTTCTCGGTTCAAGCGGAAGTGTTATCCCTAAATTTAAAGCCCAGATTGAATCCGGAGGGCCGGTAACGCTGACCCATCCCGATATTACCCGTTATTTTATGCTGATCAATGAGGCGTGTCAGTTGGTCTTACAAGCAGCTGCTATTGCACGCGGCGGTGAACTTTTTATTCTCGATATGGGAGAGAGTGTCAAAATCGCCGATTTGGCCGAGACTATGATTCGTCTTTACGCAACAGAACCTATCGAAATCGTCTATACGGGCTTACGTCCTGGTGAGAAACTCTATGAAGAACTACTTATCGACGAGAGCGAGCAAAAAACAGCCTTTGAATCGATTATGATCGCCCGTTCAACCCTCTACGATATTAATCGTTTAAATGAAGATATAGCTCTGTTAATCGACGCATCCGATCCACGATCAGCGCTACGCCGCATTGTCCCTGAATATTCTGAACCCGTAGAATCTTAATCTCCTTAACTCGCATGGGAGTGCGTAATACTTTGCATAAGAGTGTAAAGCTGATGCGGAGAAAAGTTTTGAGGAGTAATTTTTCCAAAAATATGCAATTCCTCCAAATACCCTTCATAACGTTTATCTTTGCTTCGCTGCATTAATCGGTAAGCATACGCCAAATCATCTGCATTGCTTTTGGAACAAAACCATCTTTTCTTATCGTGCAATCCCAAACGAAATACTTGCGAGAATACAATTCCCATCCAATCGTATGCCGTACCGTTTTTTCGAAGCTGTCGACGTTCTACCCGCTCAATAATCTCACTTGGCAGAGAAATTTCACAAACTTCCCAATCATTAGGATTAATCTCTAATCTCTCCGTCCGAGAAATAAAATTAAATCGGTCATTCGAGTGATAGAGTCCATCGCTTCGACGAAATTCACAATGAGAGTAAGGGCTCTTAGTCCACAATCGTATAAGTTTCTCCGCTAAGGTCCCACGTCCTTTGTAGAAAACAATGCTCACACTTTTAGTCGTGTTCATAAATCTCAAACCTTCCGTCATAATGTTCAACAATAGCACTGCACGATTCGACCCAATCTCCGCAATTAAGATACTCGATCCCGTTAATGACTCTTATTTCGGCGTGGTGGATATGTCCGCATATAACCCCGTCATAACCTCCATCATCCGCATGGGAAGAGAGCACCTCTTCATAATCGGTAATAAAGCTCACGGCCTGTTTTACACTCTGTTTTGCCATTTTAGAGAGCGACCAATAGTGATATTTACCAAACCAGCGACGCACCGTGTTGATCGGACGGTTCAATCGAAGTAAAAAAAGATAACAACGATCTCCTAGATGGGCTACCCATTTTTTCGTCATCGTTACCGCATCAAACATATCGCCGTGAACAACAAGGTAGCGCTTGCCGTTCAACCCGTAATGTACTTTTTCATGCGCAATCGTGATGTTATCACCCATAACCATCGGTAAAAATGGGCGTAAAAATTCATCATGATTTCCGATGATATAGTGGACTTTCGTCCCTTTTCGGGCTTTTCGAAGTATTTTTTGGAGGACATCGGATTGGGCTTGACTCCATCGCCAATTACGGCGAAGTTCCCATCCGTCTATAATATCACCGACCAGATAGAGAGTTTCACATTCAACATTTCGGATGAACTCCAAAAGACGCTCGGATTGAGCATCGCGTGTTCCGAGATGGAGATCAGAAATAAAAACACTGCGAAAAAATAGTGACTCATTCATGAGGGAAAGTGTAATCCCGAAGGATTACGATTTGGTGACAGAAGAGAGTTTTAAAGCTCTGTTTTTAAAGCGGCTCCGTTAGAAGCATTAGAGACAAGGAGGCTGTAGCGTTTAAGCCATTTGGATGAAATCTCTTTTTTGATCGGTTTCCAATGCAGTCGACGTTGCTCTAGCACTTCGTAGCTCACATTGAGCTGTAAAAGATGACTATCAACATCGAGCTCGATCTCATCCCCGTCTTCAATGAGTGCGATCAAGCCTCCTTCCGCTGCTTCAGGACTAACATGCCCGATAGAAGCTCCGCGTGTTGCACCGCTGAACCGTCCATCGGTGATCAGAGCAACACTCTCGCCCAATCCCATACCCATGATAAGCGCCGTAGGGGCGAGCATCTCTTGCATCCCTGGACCGCCCTTAGGACCCTCATAACGGATAACCACGACATCGCCCGCTTTAACTTTATGAGACATTATTCCGGCAATGGCTTCGTTTTGAGAGTTAAAACAAACCGCAGAGCCTTTAAACTTGCGCATATTCGGAGTGATACCTGCTGTTTTAACAACTGCACCCTCTTCTGCGAGATTTCCGAAAAGAATAGACAAACCGCCAACGGGAGAGTAGGCATTTTCATTGGTGTGGATAATATTCGTATCTTTGATCACCGCATCTTTGATCCGCTCACCCAGTGTCTCACCCGTAACCATCATCGCATCCAGCTCTAACACGCCTCCGCGTCGGCTTACCTCTTTCATTACCGCATTAACCCCGCCGGCACGGTTGATATCATCCATATGGACCGTTGAAAGTGACGGTGAAATTTTTGCAATATGTGCCACTTTTTCAGAGATTTCATTGATTTTTGTAATATCGAAATCAACCTCCGCCTCTTTTGCAATGCTCAAAAGATGAAGAACAGTATTCGAACTTCCCCCCATTGCCATATCGATAACAAAGGCATTATGAATCGCTTTATCATTCAAAATATTACGCATATTCCATTTTTCGGAATTTTCGTCTTTGACCATCTCAACGATACGGCGTGCTGCCGCCTTAACCATCTCAATACGCTCAGGGGTCATTGCCAAAACCGTACCGTTGCCAGGAAGGGCAACCCCCATCGCTTCACAAAGGGTATTCATCGAGTTAGCGGTAAACATTCCCGAACAACTTCCCCCTGACGGACAGGCTTCGCACTCGATCTCATACAATTCTTCATCGCTCATTTTACCGTCGGCATGTTTTCCTACCGCTTCAAACGCGGTCGCCAAATCGATCGGGGTACCGTCTTTTTTATGCCCTGCCTTCATCGGTCCACCGGAGACAAAAATCGTCGGAACGTTCACACGAAGTGCCCCCATCAACATTCCCGGTACGATCTTGTCACAGTTAGGGATACAGATTAGTCCATCAAGCTTGTGCGCATTCATCACCGTCTCGATACAATCGGCGATCAACTCACGGCTTGGAAGGGAATAAAGCATTCCGTCGTGTCCCATTGCGATACCGTCATCCACGCCGATGGTATTAAACTCAAACGGAACTCCACCCGCTTCACGAATCGCTTCCTTGACGATACGACCGTACTCTTGAAGGAAAAAATGGCCCGGAATAATATCGATATGGGAGTTGGCTACCCCGATAAAAGGTTTGTTAAAATCTTCGTCTTTAAGTCCGGTTGCACGGAGTAAACTGCGATGAGGGGTTTTGTCAAATCCCCGTTTGATGGTATCACTACGCATAGGATTCCTTTTTATAGTAATTATTTTAAGTAGCGCGATTATACCTAAGACGAACTCTAAAAAACGTATGGCGCCCTAAAAACGGCAAAAAATCCCTCAGACCTCTTTACACACTATTATTTTTTTGCTATACTTCCAGTCCACAAAAACAATGCGGGAATAGCTCAGTGGTAGAGCACAACCTTGCCAAGGTTGGGGTCGCGAGTTCGAACCTCGTTTCCCGCTCCAGAATCTCAGTTGAAACATTGCTTTTTGATGTTTGAACTGAGATATTTTTTTCTACGTGAAGCCCGGATGGCGAAATCGGTAGACGCAAGGGACTTAAAATCCCTCGGTGGTAACACTGTGCCGGTTCAAGTCCGGCTCCGGGCACCATCATGGTGGCGGCATAGCCAAGCGGTAAGGCATGAGCCTGCAAAGCTCTGATCCCCGGTTCGAATCCGGGTGCCGCCTCCAGCATAGAAAAAAATAGTTTCAATTTTACTACGGGTCACTGGCAGAGTGGTCGATTGCACCGGTCTTGAAAACCGGCGAGGGTTATACCTCCCAAGGTTCAAATCCTTGGTGGCCCGCCATCACATTACAAAATTCCCCTACAATACTTTTAAAGTCCAGAAATATTAATCCAACTCTTTTTCAAGAAACATTTTCATCTGTTCTGAGGGCATTGGCTTAGCATATAAATAACCTTGAATATTCTCACATCCGCTTTTCACTAAAAACTCTTTTTGCTCAACAGTCTCAACTCCCTCAGCTATTAATTCTAAATTTAAACTATGCGCCAATGCAACAATCGCTTTTACAATAGCCACGTCTTCATCATCATGAGGCAAGTCCCTTACGAAAGATTGATCAATTTTGAGCTTATTGATCGGCAATTTTTTAAGATAGGAGAGGGAAGAGTACCCTGTGCCGAAATCATCAACGGCAACTTTTATCCCCAATTGGCTAATTCTTTTTAAAATAGCTATTGCCCCTTCCGGATTGATCATAATTTGATCTTCTGTCACTTCAAGCTCTATCCATTCAACTTTACACTCGCTCTCTTTAATAAGATTATCAAGAAAATCGATAAAGTCTTTTTGTTGCAGCTGTTTAATCGTAAGATTCATGGCTAAAATTCCGGGGGAGAGCCCCTCTTTGTACCATCTAGCGAGTTGTGTCATCGCATGCTTCATAACAAATCTATCCAGTTCAATCATAAGCCCTGTCGTTTCGGCAAGAGGGATAAAGACTCCAGGCGAAACCAATCCCATGGAAGGACTTTGCCATCGAACAAGTGCTTCCATCCCTAATAATTTGTTATTCTTTCCGCTAACTTGCGGTTGATAATAAACCACAAACTCTTCATTTTTGAGCCCGGCTCTCAAGCTTGTCTCCATAATAACCCGTTCAAATGCCCGTGCCGTCATTTCAGCACTGTAATATTGGAAAGTATTTCTCCCTTCACTTTTGGCCGTATACATTGCTGCATCTGCATATTTCAGGAGATCTTGAGGAGTGTCTCCGTTATCGGGATAAAGACTGATTCCAATGCTGCATCCTATATAAAGCTCAGTCTCTTCTATGATAATCGCTTCTGAGAGAAGGTTTAAAATTTGATCGGCTAAAAATGAGGCATCTTCTGCTCGTTGAATTCCTTCAAGGATAACCGTAAATTCATCCCCTCCGAAACGGGCAAGAACCTCTTCATTCTGTACCGTTTCCATCAGTTTTTGCGTCACAATATTCAAAACTTTATCGCCGGCTTCATGTCCGAGAGAATCATTGATTTCTTTAAAATGGTCAAGATCAATAAAAAGTAATGCCATTTGGGCATCGTGTTCTTTAGACTTTTGAATCGCCATCTCTAGCCTGTCATTAAATAGAACACGATTTGCCAACCCTGTCAACGCGTCATGGGTTGCTTGATATTCTATTTCATTTTTTTGTTCGAGCAGTTCATTATGCTGTTTAAGTAACGCTATTTTTGATCCCCTTATCGAATTAATCATGGTGTTCATTGTGATGGAGAGCGCATCGATTTCTCTGGCATCATACTCGGGAATTAATTTAATAGGGATGCCGTCTTCATCACTATTACTGATAAGGGTGACAATATCGGAAAGCGGTTTGAAAATAAATAAACGTATCACCACAAAAAGGGAGAGGATCAGAAGAAGAGAGATTGCTGCGGTATTGATAAAAGCTTCGGCAACGATTTGATTTAATTGCGCGTTCATAGCCTCATCCGAAATATAGATACTGATCGCGCCGAGTTTATCTCCCGAGGACGAAGTAATCGGATATTTATTAGAGTAGTAGCACTCTTTTAACCGTTGATTATGCTGATTATTTTTAACGTCATAATCGACTACTCTTCCCGTTTTATCTCGAATTTTACCGCTAATATAGGATTCTCGCCCCAAGATATTGCCCATATTATCATCTTCAACGATAATGGCAAAAGTATCTCTCGGCTCCATTTCATTAAAGAGCAGTAAATCATATTCATTGACCGAATACGACTCGATCAAATGGGTAAGATTCTTTTGCAAAGAGGAGACGGTGAGCATTGAGCTGTATTTCATCTCTTCTATTATTTTATTTTTTGTTGCGACATAGGTATAAGCAGAGTGTACGGACATAATGATAGCCACGGTTAAGATTATTATAATCCCGACGGTTAAATATAAAGAACGTTTTTTCGAAATTTTTTTCATTCTTGCTCTCTCTCAATACCCAAAACATTTCGTTTAATAATCGGGAGCTTTTCGATAATATTTTCTGCAGACACTGCAAGAATAGGCAATTGTAGATTTTTTTCTACCTTTTTTCCAAGCAGATAACTATCCATAGCGCGAACCGCTTCCTGCCCCATTAAATAAGGTTGCTGCATCGCACTGCCTACAAGTACACCCTGAGGAATAAGCTTTATAAATTCAGGTTCCGCATCGAAGGTAATTAATACTATTTTATCTTTCTTTCCTGCATCGGCAATCGCATCCAATGCCCCTTTATATTTATCCGAACCTTGTAGCCATATTGCACGGAGGTCCGGGTATCTATCAATCATCTCTTTCGTATAATCATACGTTTCTTCATATGAAAAGGTGACTTGCTGTTTAATATCCGCACCTTTAATTCCTGCTTCGTCCATCGCCTGCATAAACCCGCTGGTTCTCGCTTGTGCATTCAACCTTTTTTGAGGTATGGCAACAATCCCGACTCTCCCGCTTTCCCACCCACGTTTATGAAGTGCTTTGGCAAGAACTTTTCCGATTCGATACGCCCCCTCTTTATTATCCGAAGAGATGTATGAGACATACTCACCCCCATCGGTTCCAATATCTGCTATTACAACAGGAATCTCAGAACTTGAAGCTAATTTAAGAATAGTAGCACATGCAGAGGAGGTTGTAGGGGATATTATGATTCCGGATACGTTTTCATTAATGGCTTTGGCTATAAATTCCAGTTCACGCTTTCGACTGTTTTCGGCACTGTAAATATCAATCGTATACCCTAATGAATCGGCACTGTTTTTTACCCCGCGACCCATAATTTCCCAGAACGGAATTCTCGTGTCGGAGACAATATAAACCAACTTTTTTATCCTCGTTTTTTTGGATAACGTAAATGAATTTACCGGAGCAGTTATATCCGGGCTTGAGGAAGTTTTGTTTTCTGAAATGGTTGTTACCTTATAAAAGAATAGGCTAAATCCGAGGGATAAGAGGAGAATAAAAGCAACTACAAGAGGTTTATTGAAGGGTCTGTTCATTTTACACCTTGTGCTAAGAAGCCAAATCGATTTTATTAATAGTATCTAAACAGTTTCTTAATTTTACTGAACCTTGTGTTTAAAGATGAACTTAACACTATTAATTCTAAAATTTTATTTGATTTGATTATAACCCGCAGTATGATTTTTTTTATTTCGTTTGAGGAGTGATTTATGGAAACTCATTTTATAAATGAACCGTTTAAAGCCTCACTGGATGCCGATAAAGAGTATTGGTACTGCACATGTGGTCTTTCTAAAACTTTCCCGTTTTGTGACGGAAGCCATGAGGGAACCGGCAAAGCACCGATCAAGTTTTCCGTCGACGTTGAAACGGACAAATGGCTCTGCCGCTGTGGAAGATCGGGACGCAAGCCTTATTGCGACGGATCACATCAACAAGGCCTTTAAAGCACCCTCTCCATCAAATACGTTATCAACGGCAAGGTTATCAATGCTGCCATGATTCCGTATCCTACCAGTGCGGCACTAAGTGCAGGGGCAAATCCCGCTGCAATTGCCAATGCTCCGGCGGTAATCATAGAGGGCATCCCCGATTCAAGTACGGCCGTTTTAAGTGCAAGCGGATCGGTTCCCATCGCTAATAAAATACCAAAGGCGATCAACGGCATGACAATCAATTTTACAACCAACGCTTGAGTAAATAACCCATAATCAATTCCACCGCCGAATTTCATCGAATATCCCACTGAAATCAGCGCTAACGGGACAAGAGTAGCGGCAAGTATCTGAAGATAAGGGTGCGTAAGCGGAGGCGTTTCTCCCCAAGTAAGGGCGAACAAAAGAAAGATGAATGGGGGGAAAAGGAGTAGCTTTTTGACAATCACCCGTTTATGAAATGTCCCGCTCTCATATCGTGCAATCACAGCCGCACCGTAGAGGGAGAGGATTAAAAAGGTTCCGAACTGATCATACATCAAAACATACGCTATCGCCTCTTCCCCTAAAAGTGTATGAATGATCGGTATACCGACAAACGACGTATTCCCCAGCGGTATCACAAGGAGTAATGCTGCACGGACATGGGGAGGATGGTTACGCGTCATCGCGATCACAATCACAATCACGATCGGAAGCAGTATCCAAGGGATAAGAATGACGCTAAGCGCGGAGGAATCGAAATGTATCTTAGGAACTTGAAGCAATATCGTCGCAGGTAAAGAGACATAAATAACAAAAAAATTAAGGCTTTTCGCAAAATCGACGGGTGTATCCGCTTTTTGGAGGAGTATGCCGATTAATAACAACGTTATGATAAAAACAAACTGCTCCATCTGCTACTCCGATTAGAATTGTCGAAATAGTAATCCTATACCCCTTTTAAATCTCTAAAATATCCTAACAGCACTGGTATTCGCAATTTTTCATCAATTCTAGACCAATAGTGTGATGACTCGCTTCAAACAACTCTTCGATGTAAAACACGGAAGAGCATACATGATAGAGAACTTTCTCATCCGATTGTTTCTCGTGATAGCTTTGAGGAATTTTGGATTTGAATGCATCCCAAAAACGGTTATTGTATTGTTCGTCCGTAGTCACTTCTATGATAGCATCTATCACTTCGGTAGCGTGTTGATAGCAGTCAATATTCATAAAGGAAACATAACGATCCACCGATTCTATCTTTTGATTCCCCATTGTCTCTCCCTCTCCTTATTTTGAAACTATTGTATAGCACTTAAGAGAAAAAAAAGGGAAGGTCACAAGAGAAAAATAGTTCTGATCTGTCTAAAAAAAGAGCATATTCGATTAATCATCCAAAAGGTACAATTACTCATTGAGAAAAAAGGGATCTTATGCCGCATCGCTATACCTCTCCGAAAATATCCTTTACGACAATACTCAAATGGCAATTCTCTAAAGCTTTTCGTAAACGACGATCAGACGCTATACCGCTTCCCATCACCATGCAAGAGGTACTTCCTGATGGTGAATATGCCCTTTGGCTAGGACACGCAAGCCTCTGGTTAAAGATAGGCAATAGCACCGTGGCAATCGATCCTGTACTGGAAAATATCCCGCTGTACCCTCGCCAAAGTCCTCTTCCAATCCCAAGGGAGCAACTCAGTGCCGATATACTACTCCTAACCCATGCACATTACGACCACTACGACAAATCCTCCGTAAAATATCTGCTCAGACAAAATCCAAAAATGATTATCGTTGCACCTGCAGGATTTTGGCGCTATCTGAAAGGAAAAATAACCCGGGAACGGTGTTTTGAACTGGAGTGGTGGGAATCCGTCATGATAGGGGGACTTTTCATCACCCTGACACCGAGCAGGCATTGGAGCAAACGAACCCCATATGACACGAACAAAGCACTCTGGGGGGGATATGTGATCCAGAATGCCGACCATACCCTCTATCACGCAGGTGACAGTGCATATGGAGAACACTTTAAGGAGATCGGAGAGAGATTTGAGATTGATGAAACCTTTTTACCGATCGGCGCTTATCGTCCTGAAACGATTATGAAACATAACCATCTCAACCCTCCCGAAGCGCTTCAAGCCGCCTCGGATCTAAAAGCCAAAACAATGATTCCGATCCATTACGGAACATTCATTCTCTCGGACGAACCCCTAAATGAACCGATTGAATGGTTTGAAGAGCTGATCAGTGCAAAAAAGTATCCCTTTGAATCTAAAATCCTCCGTGTCGGAGAGATTTATCGTTTTAAAACGACATCCACATTCAAATCAACCTGATCACGTACCACTATTAAAAAGGCCATTTTCGGCGGGGTTATCCCAAAATCGGACATTTTCATCGTGCTTTTGGCTTTGATACGTACCTTAGAAGCTTCTTCGCTAAGTGTCCCCTCAAAACTCATCGGTTTCGTGACGCCATGAAGGGTCATTGAACCTTTGAGGATGACATTATCCCCCCCTTTAGTCACAACCTCTTTGACTTCAAAGACCGCTTTAGGGAAAGTAGATGATTCCAATGTCTCTTGCATATTAGTATCACGTTTTTTATTATCGCTTACCAAATCAGACATAGATACTTCAATCGTCCCTCTCAACGTTGCGGGAGCCGCATCCATTGATAAATGCGATATTGCTTTTTTGGCAGTCGGATCAATTGTAGAATCTCCGAATACTTCGGTATGTGCTTTTATGCTTCCCGATTCAAATGCCAAATTGCCCGCAAATGCATAGACAGCCAATAAAATTGCTGCCAAACTCACTATTTTTTTCATGTTACTCTCCTAAAATAAAATGGATATATCACGGCAAACGCCCCCAATACTAAGACAACGATCCAAAGCTGATGATGTAACGCAATCCCATTAGCCGCAGATGCCGCGATCCAGCCGACTCCGATCATGGAAAGTCCGATTATACGGATATCCCCCATCTGAATAAGCTTATGAAACAACAAAACATTATAATATGAAATAACAATCGGATAGACAATGGCAAGTAACATCGGCTCTTTCATCCAGTACAACAGATAACTCGCCGCAAACAGTCCAAAAATAACACGAACCTGCCGCAACAATTCGTCACCATAGCGATAGGCTAAAAATACCCCAAAGAGATGTGCCGTAATAATAAGAAGGGTATATTCACTCCAAATGTCCATATCTCCTGATCGGCTCAATGTTTCAAACAGTGCCGAATCGGCAAAGATCCAGAGCATCATTACTCCGATTAACCGCCACGGAAAAGTGACATGTTCTACACGAACTACATGTTTGAGATGTGCAAATCGTAGCGCCGCGACAGAGATAAGAGGAAGAATTACCGCAATATCATCGCGTTCTACATACGGGTATGTATAAAATGCCGTCCCAACTGCATACGAAATCGCTAATCCCAATGAGAGCTGAAATTTGCCCTGTGATCCGAAAATATAGAGAAGCAACGGGGTGGTATAACCGACAACAAACCCAAGTGCTAACAACATTCCTAATGAGTAATTGGGATAGAACCACGAAATCATTATCTGGACGCCGAATAAAAAGCAGAGCTCCTGCTTGAGTCCGTGATGACGCCAAAAGGCACTGAACAAACTTCCGATTATCCCTCCCAACGGAAGAGTATAGAGGTCATGAATGTGAGAGTCAAATGCACCGACTACCCCGGTTTGGGCAATAAGAAGGTAATACAGAAGCTGCGAGCTAAGAACAATAACGAGAAGATTCACTGCTTACCTCGTAAGAACAACCAATACACCAGTGCAAACGATGCATCGTACAATGCTACCAAAAGGGCAATCCCATCTAATGTCCCTACCATATAAAGAGCAATAAATACCGAGGCACATACCGCACGTATCGATGCGGTAAACTCCGCAAAACGATGCGGATCACTGTGGAGCCCATACCAGTGTGCTAACCCCGTCCCAATCATAAAAGCAAATACAATGTACTCATAGGTTCCGCTAAAATGAAATCCGAGTGCCGGAAACAATGCCGCACCTGCGAGGATGAGGATCACCCCACCCCCTGCATCGCTCAAGAACCCGCTCAGATGGTAGAGTTTTAGCGGTGAATCGAGTTTAACTTTCATTCTCTCATACGTAATCCAAAGCACTATCCCTACAAGCAACGCACCGATCAGCGCACGCGCTCCCAAAAAATGCTCAATCGTTCCCTTTATTAATACGCCCGCTTCGATGATTCCCGCTACCGTTAGAACGAGTGCCATCAGTGCCATTAACACCGTCCATATGATTGCATACACACGGCGAAACAGATTCGGCAAAAGATAATGGAGAATCGACAGCGCCATAAACGCCACCCCAAGCCCCATCGCAATATGTGCATGCCCGACAACCAAATCGTTACGATGGATCAAAGCACGAATTTCAGGGATAAAAAGAAAATTCCCCTCCACATCGACAAAGACAAATGCCCAAATCGAGAAGATCAGATACGGATTCGTTTTAAAACTCACCCCTGCGTCACGGAGCCATACCCACAATAATGGGAGGTATAACAGGGTTAAATACTGAAAAAACCACTCCTCACTGTAGCTCAAACTGTGAAAAAAATTACGGATAATGAGAGAGAGGGCGTAACCGACAAGCGGTACAATCCACAACCAATGCCAGCGGGGTTTAAACTCCGCTGACCCTACCAGCTTGATGAGAAGATAATAGATCGGAATCAGGGTAAAACTCATTCCCAATGTATTATCCCCATGCGGCCCTACAAGGGTCTGCTCCACCTGACCGTAATCCGGATTCATAAGTACGACCAACGCGATGGGCGCTGCGATAACAGCCACAAGCGAGACATTAACCCACAAAGGACGTTTCTCATAACGGCGCAGCGCATCTACAAGGGCTAAAAGATAAAACAAACCGCTAAATGCCAGTAAAAAGTTCAGCTGATACGGAAAATCGTAAAACGGCAATCCTCGAATGTTCCCAAATAGCAAAGCCATCGACATAAAAAGTAAAAATAGGTTCCAAACGACGAAATAACGGCGCAAATGAGCTATTGCGGCTTCGGACAAAACTCCCTCTTTCTGAAACAGGGCAAACGGCAACAGCGAGAGCATCAACGGGAAAAAACCGTACAACATCTGCGAAATATGGAGCGACCGTGCACGCTCAGGAGAGAGAAGCGTCATGGAACCGTCCAGACCTAGCATCTCTACTGCATAAACCAACCCCGCAAAAAGGCCTAAAATCAACCATACAAAAGCTAAAGGAAGCTCATCGTTTATGAATTTGCTTAACAATGCCATCCTCCATCTCAATAATGATATCTGCATAATCGGCTATTTTTTTATCATGCGACGCCACAACAAAGCCTGTCCCCTCACCCGCGAAACGTTTAAAGAGTTCATACACCCCAAGTGCATTTTTCGTATCCAGATTTCCTGTCGGCTCATCGGCGAAAACAATCGAAGGACGATTGATAAGGGCACGGGCAATCGCGGCACGCTGACGCTCACCTCCCGATACTTCATCGCTGTAGCGACTTCCTAACTTCTCAATCCCAAGTTCGACAAGAAGCGGATCAATCAATGTCGTATCCAGTGCCGCCAACGCTATGTTTTCACGCAAAGTCAGATAAGAGATCAAATAATGGAACTGAAATACAAACCCGATATTGGTACGACGGAAACGGTCAATATCACCAAGTTCCTGCAAAGACTTACCATCGTATCGGACAACGCCGAGTGATGGCTGAAGAAGCGTCGAGAGAATAGAAAGAAGGGTTGTTTTCCCGCTTCCGCTCTCACCGATAATTGCCGTAAAACTTCCCGGTAGAATCTCGATATCAACACCGTTCAATACTTTCTCGTGAGCGTAAAAATGTTCTAAAGCCTGTGCTTCGATTCTCATGCTCCACCTCGCTGAATCAAACTCATCGGATCGATACGAGAGGCATAAAGGGCAGGGAGAAATGTCCCCAGGAGCGCCATCGTTACCGAAACAATGAAAACATTAACCATCAATACGGTAGTTATCTCGCCGTTAATGTAACCTTGAAATTTATCGGCATGCTCAATCAGCTCCAAGATTCCGAGAGAAGCACCTAATGCTACCCCATAAGCAACAAGGGCAATAATCAATGTCTCACTCAAAAGTTTAAAAATAATCACCCGAGAGGAGAGCCCGATGGAACGCATAATCCCAAACTCTCCCTTCCGATCATTAACCACCATACTCATCATACTTACAATCCCCAAAATACCCATCAAAAATGCCATCGCACCGATTACATCCGAGCTGGTTTGGATAATTTTAAACTGATTATAGGAGTCAATAAAACTATCCGTAGTTTTTGCTTCAATATCACCGTTCAATGCATTTATCTGCGTTACAATAGCTTCACTTTTCCCTAAATCATTGAGACTCACGAGAAAAATAGAGGCACTTTTATGAAATAACTCCCCAGCATCGGAGAGATTCATCACTACTCCGCCGTCTTCAAATCCGATACGACTTTTAAATACACCGCTGACAACAAACTCTTTTTTGGAAAGAACAATCGTTTTCGGATGTTTGAGGGTCTCAAAAATTTTTGAACCTAATATCACTTCATCTTCTTTAGGATATCTCCCCGATGCAAGAGTATAACTGTCGTATCGATTATCACTTACCCCGTAAATAGCGACTATAGGGAGTTTATCAACCGGAGCAGCTCCTAGAATAAGGGCACTTGACTCTTTTACCCCTGTGATTTTTCGAATCTCTGCACTCAGTGAGTTATTAATATCACTGAAAAAAGTATCGGCGATCCCTTTTTGGGTCACAATAATATCACCATCGGTTTTAAGCATTGCGCTGTACATGCTCACGACTCCACCCGATATAGCGCTGATAAGAAAAATAGCGGAGATGGAAACACTCATACTGATAAAAATGAGTGCTGTTTTAAAGCGATTTTTACGTAGAGCTTTGAGCGGTGTAATCACTGCTCAATCGCTTTTTTAAGTTCAGCCGGCGTAGAGATAAACTCCACTTTCGTCAGAAAGTTCCCCCGAAATTTCATTACGGTAATTTTATCCTCTTGCGCGGGAAAGTTTAATCCCTGCTCTTCATCTTGGATTAAAAGAACCGTATGGGTATATTTACGCATTTTCGGCAGTGCGAAACTCTCAGTGATAAATTTAGGCATTTGGCTGATATCCGCAACAAAAGCTGCTTTATTTTTTGCCAAATACCCTTTCTCTTGCACGGTAAGATACTCATTTACCGTAGCACCCGTCCCTTTTTCAAACGCCATAATAAGCGTTTTCGGCATCGCTTTGAGGGTATAGCGCTTTCCAAACTGATCGTTCAAGTCCAACGGCATAACCGATTGACCTACTTTATAAGGAGCTGCCCACATACTGAGTGCTACAAATAGTAAAATGATAACCTTTTTCATAATAAACCCTTATAACTTAGTGAAGTGACGAAAGTATAAAGGAAAAAAGGATAATTAACGGTTAATGCGTCAGCTTACTGAGTAGCTTTTCTAATTCCGTATGCTGTTCGAGTGTAAGGGCGAAACTCTCGTCCATCACCTTATCAAGATGGTTCATCTCCGTCAAAGTAATCCCGAACGGATCTTTTTTCGCCACTTTGCTTCCTCCCGAACCAATAACGACATTATCAAGTTTTTTGGAGCTATGACGGATAAAATAGGTTAGAAAATATCCGCCTGAGTGATCTTTTTCAATCGCAACCACAACACGTGCGGCATTCGAACCGTTCCATGAGAGATCCGGTGCAATGATTTTAAAATCATCGACACTAAGGTAGCCGATGTATACTTTTGTATAAATATCATGATAGCGCTGGGTTGCGGCACGACGGAAGAAATCAACATCAATCGGATCACGTCCGCGCAAGGAACGGAGCATCCATGAGAGCGTCGCATAATATTTAAACGCCGCAACTTTTAACTCTTCGGCATGCGCAATCTTGGCACTCTCAACACGAATCATCGGAGCACGCTCGGACTTGGAACTCAAACGTTCCAAAATATGGCGTGCACTGTAAGGTTTTGTCAGCCATACCGATGCATACGGAGGAAGATCGGAGGTCCCCGTCGCCCCTTCATTTAAAACCAAAAGAGCTTTGACACTATAACGAGGGAAAAGAACCTCAAGCAACGCCCGTTTTTTACGAAGCCGTTTTTTCAGATTACTCACCGATTTAACGAGGGTCATTTCAACAAAATAGAGCTCTTTATCGGTGAACAAGAGACCGTCAAACTCTCCGATCTCTTTGTGGCGGGCACGATAAATAATCTGCCCTTTCCAACTCACCGAGAGAGCATCGCTCATTGCACGGGTACGATTTTTATGCGGTCCTTTGATGATAAAACTTTTAATTTTAGGTTCGTTGGCGGCATAGCGGAGAAGCTTTTCGTAGATGTAGTTCTCATACACTTCCCCCTCAAACGAGCGAAACGCGCTGATGTACCCCTCATCTTCCATCGTCAATCCCTTCGCTTCAAGAGAGAGAAGATGATCTATGTTGTAATCATAATATAAAAGATTATCACCGAGTTCTGCATCACCCTCAGGGATAACGGTATGGTCGAATGTTAGGATGGGAGCCTCTTTTGGCGAATTAGGGTACTCTCACAAATACCCGCTAACATTTTACCTTATTTTTGCCCTAACACTACTCTAAAGATCATCGTGATATACTTTATTTATGCAAAACCGACCGACCGAAGATCAAATCCGTACTCAATTCGTCACTTCGTTGATGGAATACTTTAAAATCGAAGAGGACATTAACCTCCGCGCGCACGTCGCCGATTTGGTACGTACTGTTCACCCTTCACAATACCGTGAGTTTTTTCGCCGCTTATCCCTTCGGGAAATGCCCTATAAAAACGGCTTTGAAAAAATCGCCCTCATCGCGGAAGAGTTCGAGGCTCAAGCACTCACCCCCATCGACCAAGAAGCGCAAGAGCGTGCAGAAAACTTATACTCTCTGATGTACGATATCAGACGGGATGTGAGCTTGGTAAAAGACGGTGAGAAAAGTGCGTTGGAGCGGTTTGAGGCGATCCGTTTTACGTCGATCAAACATCTAAACCAAGAGAAACCTTTACTCGATGAAACCGATATCAATGTCGTCAAAATACTTACCAAACGGTGGATTTACGACTATGTCTCATTGGATCGAAGCCTCTTCTCCTCACGTGTTACCCATGAATACCGTAACGAAATACTCCGCCGTGAGCGCTTCAGAAATGAGACTCTCTCTGCACCGCTTAAAACCAAACTCATAACATCGGTTAAACGTACATGATTACCCTTCCGGCAGCCCTGATCGATCGAGAGGATTTAAGTTTAATGGAGCGCTCCCTCATCCCTCTCATCGCTCGTCACACGCAGCAATGGGGAGATAAGCCGCGCGATATTGATGCCGCTACCCTTGCGCAAGCGCTCCGCCACAGCCCGAGAGAAGTGATCGAAGCCCTCGATAGTATGGTTAAAAAAGGGGTGTTAAAGACCATTCGCCGTAAAAGTGCTCAAGGGGTAATGATCTATTACACCTTTGTTCCGATTGAGACCATCACTTCTGCACTCCTCTCTCTCACTCCAAGGGAATACAGTGACAGCAACTACTATCTCAATCTCAGCAACGAGGCATATGAGGAACTACACGTATTTGCGTTAGAGCTCTGCGACAGAGAGGGATTGCGGCGAGAATTATTCGAGGATTTTAATCTTTATCAACGTTCCAAAAACAACCGTTCATTTGATTGGTGTGCCGAATTCGAGCGGTGGGTACGCAAAGAGGTCGCTTCCAATGCTCCGGTTGTAGCTTCGGCGCAAGCTCTCGCAGAGACTAAACCCTCTACCGAAGAGTTCGAGATGGCACAATATTTCATCCGCCACCTCGCCTCTATTGATCCGCAATTCGAAGAACCGTTTGATGTGAAAAGCTGGGCGGCTCAGATCAAACTCCTAATCGAGACAGGCGGCTATACACTGCTTGATATCAAATCGGCGATTGATTGGCTCTTTAGTGTGAAAGGAGATTGGTTCCGTCCCAATGTTCCCGATGCCTACCATTTGCGTAAACACTTCAAACGGCTTATCGCCCATACCCGATCATTTCGTGACGGTAAACCCCGTCTTCCTGACGGGATCGATCTGTTCGATCTTTACGAGCAAATGTAACGTCAATTAAGAATAAACTCTATACGACGATTTTTTGATCGCCCCTCTTCATTCTCGTTTGAGGCAACCGGATTGGCATCCCCCATCCCTTTGACGGTAATAGCACCTGCATCAACACCCTGTGTCAATAGATAATCGGCCACCATTTTTGCACGTGCTTGGGAGAGGATAATGTTTGTCGCGTATTGTGCTTTAAGGCGTTGCGGAGGAATGTTGTCCGTATATCCATTGATCGCTACCGATTTATAGTTACCCGATTTAAAACTTTTTGCCCATTCTCGCAAACGCTCTTTTCCTACTTCACTCAAGGCGACGACCCGACTCTCAAATAACTGAAAATTTCTGAAATACGGCGCAGGTGAAAGTGACGAGGTAACCTGTTTTTCAGGAATCGGCGTGATCGGTTCAGATAACGTTGCTACTTTTGGCTCCACCGCGACAACTGCGATGGGAGCTTCTGTTTTAACTTCCGCTACAACAGCCGCCGGTTCCTCTTTGATCGGTTTTACCACCTCAATTTTTTCTACCTTGGAAATAGGTTTAATCGGCTCTGCCATCGCGACACTTACAGCACTCTGCCCCGGTTTTAGTTTCTCCAACTCCATCATCACGCACGCCCCTTTAACATCACGGGCGGTAAGGGTATAGGTATTTCCTTTTCGCTGCCACTGCGGATTTTTAAGCGGCTTAAGGTCTTGATCTAACCCTTGATATTTTCTCACACCGTACCCTTTTGGTACATTGACGGTGAGGATATTTTCTGCCGTGACACAATCAGGGCTCCCTTTACAGTCTCCCCCACTGAGAAGAATTTTGACGATACCGTTCTCATCGGAGACTAAAAAATCATCTCTCAATGCACGCTGAAGATAGGAGTAGCGATCCGTATTCGCAAAAGAGAGTTTCGTCATCCCCTCTTTTGTTTTTTCAATATTATGATTTGCAGGACGGACATAAACGATTCGATTTGAGTCAAACCCTTTTTCAAACATAAAACCGTAATTTTTATTTTTTTCGCCTTGATAATTAAAATGGAAAATACCTTCCGAAAAATCAGCTTGCGGATAAAAAATCATCTCCGATACATCTGCTGAAACACTGCTCCAGCTCAACCATAACCCTAGTAATCCGACTGCCATTTTAGTTTGCATTATCACCTCACTGTAATAAAGGGATGATACAATAAATCAAACCAATTTTTGGTTAAAGGAGTACCAATGAATCTACTCTCCCTTTTTCTAAACCATACCCTCACAACCGCTACCGTACAATACGCACTAGATATTACCCTCGTACGAGGGGTGGAAAACGGCTATTACGGTAAAAATAAAACATTGCATGTTGTATTGTCGCCGTTTGGAGTTCTAACCTTGATCGCCGAAGAAAAAAAAGAGATACTCGATGCCCTCTCCTTGCTCAACATTTCATTGGATTTGCAAAACCTCATCACCCAAGATTATCCGATCCGTATCGATCCGCAATTGGGTACCCTTTTTGAAGTAGAGAATGAGGCCATTACCTTGCGTGAAGCCTCAACACTGAATCTCAATGTTATTGCCCTCGCGATTTCCCAAAGCGTCGGATTGGAACACTATGAAAAACGGCTCGACACCCTCTTTTCGCAAAGTCGCCGCATTGTTGAATCGATCCATACCTTCTCCATCAGTCGCCGCTCCCATCTAATGCAGTTTGCCAAACGCCTCGCCCTTACCCGCCATGACATGGTAAGCAATCTGTTGCTACTCGACAAACCCAATATATTATGGGATGATGAAGAAGCTGAGACCTTATACAACCGTTTGGCCTTTGTCCTCGAACTCTACGATCGTCACGAAATAGCTCTCTCAAAACTCTCTCAGATCAAAGAAGACGTGATGCTTGTCATGGATATCATTAACCATAAAAAGAGTGAATTCTTGGAATGGATTATTATCATTTTGATTGCTGTTGAAATCGTGATGGGCATCATTGAATTCATCCGCTAAAGTAAACCGCAATAGCACGCAATAGGTTTTATGCTACAATAATCTTAATCTACTTTGGAGGTGATCGCATGATGAAAAAATTAGTTGTTTTGAGCGTGTTAGGGATATCTACATTAATGGCTGCAGACGGAGCTAAACTTTACGGTGCCAAATGTGCCGAATGTCACGGAGCCAACGGTAAAGAAACCTCTATCTCAGGTAAAGCGATCGCCGGCGACGCGGCAGTGCTGACAAAACTCTCCGGCTACAAAGCCGGAACTTTTGGCGGAGATCAAAAAGCAACGATGCAAGCGTCTTTGGATGGTTTAAACGATGACGACCTGAAAGCTATTGCGGGACACGTCGGTACTCTAAAATAGAGCCCTTTAAGCGGGGCGCGTTTCACAAGCAATCGTTCGATTGCGCCCCATATTTTTTGCCGCATACAATGCATTATCGGCACGTTCAACCGCATTGTGTAAAGTATCTTCGCAGCTTACTTCCGTAATGCCGATGCTGCAAGTAATTTGTCCCACGTCGTCAAACGATGTTGATTCAATCATATTCCGGATTTTTTCCCCGACATGATACGCTTCTTCACATCCCGTATTTCGAAGCAGTAAAACAAATTCTTCTCCACCCCATCGCGCGAATAAATCAGCTTCACGAACCGTTGCCACAACCGAAGCAACAAAATTTTTCAGAACATAATCTCCGATATTATGCCCATAGGTATCATTCACCTGTTTAAAATGATCTAAATCAATCATCATTAATGAAAGTTGCGTCACCTGGCGTTTTGCATTGGAAAGCTCTTGGGAAAACAACTCGGCGAACATATGACGATTATGTATCTCCGTCAAAGAGTCTTTCGTGGCCAGTTGTGTTAAATGTCGGTTTTTTTGTTGAAGAATTTGGGTAATCTCTTCAAATTGTTTAAAGTGATCTTGCATTAGCTGAGACCATTTTAAATAGGTGCGCGCGATCAGATCCTGCTGCGTTACAATACCCACAACAGACCCCTCGTCATTCGTTACCACAATTCGTTTAAAATGACGGCTGCGCAAATATTCAAGCCCTTCGTGAATCGAGACTTTTTCACTCAGCATTTCGATCGGAGTAGACATTACGTCACTCACAACAACGGAAGGGTTAATCCCCTCACCGATAAATTTTATAATATCTTTGGAAGTGAGGATACCTATCGCCTGTTTATCTTCTTGAATAATAACGCAATCACTGAGTGAATCTTTCATAAAACTCAATACTTCCGACATAGCCGTAGAGGGTGAAAAACTTTTATATCCGTATTTTTTTTCAAAAATAGTCGATATCTGAAGTGATTCCAAAATAACTTGCGGATCAACGCTGGCAACAATATCACTGTTTGTCACCAACCCGTACAGACTCCCGTCTTTATTACACACACAAATATGTTCATCGATATCATTCGTAAGATTGAGGGCATTAATAATATTACTCTCTTTATCGATTAAGGGAAGTGCGCGGAGTTGAATTTGAGAAAGCAGAGTTGAAAAACAGACCCCTTCGAGCTTAAGACGAATAATGTCTTTGGTCGTAATAATATAATGAAGCGTTTTATTAACGACAATAATACTGCGATGATTATGTTGATGCATTTTGTTTAACGCATCTTGGATAGTACCATGGATATCAACCGTAATTACATCGGTTGTCGCAATCAATCCAAGAGTGGGAAAAAACATAAATACATCTCCTCAGTTCAATTGTTTTGATTATAACGATTGAAAGCCAAAAAAGAAATCAAACCAAAATCAAGTTTAATATTAAAATTATATATAACATTATACAATCTGTAAAATTACTTGAGGATATCGTACCCCCTATGAGTTCATGCAAAAAATTTGCCCGTTGTATCGGTAACATTGTTACTCTCGCCCACCGTTGGTTTGTACCTATTACATAACCATTGATGGAACTATTGGCGATATCCTCACTTGTTATCGTTTTAGCCCTCTGGGTCGGTCACTCCATTTTTCTCAACCGCCGTCTTATCGAAAGTCAAAAAAGGTATCTGCAATTTTTCAGTGACTCTCCCGTTGCTCTTATCGTTGTTGATCGCTACTATAATATTATAGAATGGAACCAGACCGCCGAAGCAATTTTTGGATGGAAGTATGATGAAGCGGCAGGGGAGAACATCATCGAGTTTATTGTCCCTATTTTTGATAAAGAACACGTCACCTCCGTACTTCGCAAAACCTCTCTTGAGGGGGTAAGCTACTCCAAGAATTATAATATTACAAAATACGATAGTGAAATATTTTGTGAATGGCGCAATCGCCTATTAGAGGGCGGAAAGGGAGAAATCCTGTGTATGGCGCAAGACATTACCCTCTCCAAAAAAACACTCGATGAGCTAAATAAACGTTCCACCGCACTTGAAAGTGCCGGGGATGCTATTTTCTATACCGATGAAAAAGGGCTGATCGAGTTTGCCAATCCAAGTTTTTTTGCCCTCATGCTTAACGATCAAGACCATCTATACGGTACCCATATCGGCAAATACCTTTTTAAAGAACGGCTTACGTTTAATTCTCTCCTTTCCCAATCTAATGGCCATACATGGAGAGGAACGGTTACGAAACCTTCTGCAAACAAAGAAAAAGTTCTTAGTGTCACTATTACGGCGATTTATCATCACAACCGTCTGATCAGCTATGTTGCAAATCTGCACGATATAACCCATATTACCTCTCATGTTGATGATCTCACCTATCGAGTTCAACATGATCCTCTTACCGGAGCGACGAATCGGGCCACACTCAATGATCGATTAAAGCAGGCTATCAGCCGATCAAAACTGCTCAAAGAGAAAATAGCCCTTTATTTTATTGATTTAAATGACTTCAAATTAGTCAATGACCGTTATGGGCATGAAGCGGGAGATCGATTACTGCAAGATGTCGCACAAAACATTCAATCAAGTCTGCGCAACAGCGATACGGTTTGCCGTTACGGCGGAGATGAATTTATCGTTATGATTGAAGCCGTCAAAGACGAGGAGCATCTGCGTAACATTTATGAGAATATCAATACCGCCATTAGTGAACCGATTTATGTAGATGAGAATACCACCCTTCATGCCCGTGCAAGCATCGGAATGGCACTCTATCCGGATGATGCGCAAGAGGCTGAAGCCCTGATCAAAGCAGCCGATATGGCAATGTATGTTGTCAAAAAAGAGAAAAATCTCAAGGGACGCGAACCAATACTTTGCGCTGACAATCACAGTCACTAAAATAGACCCATTGTTCCTGATAGACCGGTTGCGGGGCATAAACAATGGGAGCACTTTGAACATATGTCACTTTTTCCCGTCGCGGCTCGGATAACGTATATCCAAGAACGCCTCCGATAACCAAAGGGACTACCCAGTTTGAAGCGTGATAGTGGGAAATTTTTGCATGTCTAGGCGGCGCATAATAACTTCTTCCTCTATCATGGTGACCGGCATATACACTCGAAGCTGTAAGGACGGTAACCGCCATAACCGCTACCCAAGGATGTACTGTTTTCATAGGGAACTCCTATTTTTAAGATAACAGTATCATGACAAGGAAGTGTGAAGCGATTGTGAATGGACAAATATTCGCTAAAATAGCACTACTTATCGGAGGAATACAATGCGCCTACTCACCCTTTTCACCGCTTCAGCTTTTCTATTTTCACTTCTTTGGGGAAATCCGCAATGCTACCTCGAAAGCTATCCCGACCTCGTCGCCTCTGCGGATAATAACACTCTCCTTCTCAAAGACGGAACACGATTTCCGTATCATACCGATAGTGTCAAAACTTCATGGGACGATAAAATAAACAATGCCGATCTTGCTACACAACTCTCTCAGCGCTACGATGCAGGGGGAAGCGAAACCCCACCTGCATATCTGTTCGATCCGGGACGCTTACGCTACCAGCCGTTTTTTCAAGCCCTCTACGGAAAAAATAAAAAAGAGATCGAAAAAAATCTCGTCACTATTAGCTGGCCGAAACTTAAAGGCTCAGTCAAACTTCCGGTTACTAAAGTGGGCGGAGTGGATAAAAAACTTTACGCAATCGGTCAAGAGATCGCCAAACTACCCAAACGTGATCGTATTTGGGCTGAGGGGGCAACCACGTACTGCTACCGCGTCATAAAAGACACGGATCGCCTCTCCATGCACAGTTTCGGGATTGCTATCGATCTCGCCCCCACTACTACACAATACTGGAAAGATGAAGCCCCCTCAGAAACGGCTAAAATCGGTTATAAAAACACTATGCCTCTCTCCATTGTCCGTATTTTTGAAAAACACGGCTTTATTTGGGGAGGGCGATGGTATCACTACGATACCATGCATTTCGAATACCGTCCTGAACTTCTTGCCCCTTCATGTGTGGAGAAAGTAAAATAACATTATGAACCCATGGATGGCAATTGCGTATGATGAAGCGCTAAAAGGGATTGAAACTACCGAAGGTGGGCCTTTTGGAGCGGTAATCGTCCGCAATAATGAAGTGATCGCACGTGCACATAATGAAGTGCTCATCTCTCATGATCCTACCGCTCATGCCGAAATTCTTGCTATTCGTCGTGCTAGCGCACTATTAGGAAAACATGATCTCTCCGAATGTATCCTCTATACGACCTGCTATCCCTGTCCAATGTGCCTTGGGGCTATCCTTTGGGCTCGTTTGTCAAAAGTCTGTTATGCTTCGACCACCCAGGAGGCCGCCGCCGCAGGATTCGAAGATACCCATTTTTATGAAGCGCTCAAACATCCTAAAACAGCAATCAACTTCGAAATAATTGACCAGGAAACGGGCAAAAAACTTTTATATTTATGGCACATTAAAGAGGATAAAAAATTTTATTAGCCGATAAAATCAACCACTTTTTCTACGGGACGACCGATCACTGCTCGATTTGCATCGATTACAATCGGGCGTTCGATGAGTCTCGGATGCTCGGCTAATAAATCAATCAGTTTTTCTTCATCCGCTATTTTCGCAACACCCAGCTCTTTATACAGATCTTCTTTAGTGCGCATTAGCTCCCGAGCCGAAATGCCTAATTTTTTTAATAAGAGAGTAATTTCTTCACGCGATGGTGGAGTATCCAGGTATTTAAAAACCTCAAATCTACCCCCTTTTTCTTCCAATAGCTTAAGTACTTCGCGTGATTTTGAACATTTTGAGTTATGCCAGATTGTTATCATAAAAGTATCTTTTTTTTAGGCGTATTATAGCCGATTAGTTACATCAAAAATAACTTAAATAATTTTATTAACTAGTTAACACAAAATTAACACTAACAGTTCATAATCGTAGCTACAGAAATTACTACTTAGGAGAAACGAAGGAGAAAATAAGACAAAGAAGCCAACCGACACTCCGCCCGCCCTATGAATTGGACCTCTCAGGCGAGCGGAAAACGTATTGCATAGCAACGCCCAAATTATAACGTCTTTTTACGCTATTTCTCCGACGTTGTCGTGCATATACACCTTATTTAAACAGGAAATATATGTTCGATACTCTCTTTCAACATCTAAATTTCCTCTTTAAAATACCTATAACACTTAAATCTCATAGGAGGATTTTATGGATCTGTTAGGATTTTATCCCTTATTTTATGTTCCCCAAATTGGTTCAGCATGGCTGATGGGTCTTACGGGAGCTATACACATTATGGCATCGCACACATCAGTCGGCGCGGCCCTTTTATTTGCATTTTTAGCCTATAAAGCACAAAAAGAAAACCGAACCGATTTGTATGACTATATGAAGCGATACGGGATGTTTTTATTGATCTTTTCGTACGTTATCGGCTCCATCACGGGACCGGGAATTTGGTATACGGCAACGGCCGCCAGCCCCAGAGGTATCAGTGCCCTCATTCACAACTTTGTATGGGTATGGGCTACGGAGTGGGTGTTTTTCGTTTACGAAGTACTCGGTGTTTTTGCATTGATCTATTTTATGGATAAAGTGGATCGAAAAACCCATCTAAAACTTACCTATACCTTTGCAATTGCTTCGGTCGGAACCCTCGCACTGATCATCGGTATTATCAGTTTCATGATGTGGCCGGGGACAGACGCTTACTATACGACAGGCTCTGCCAGTGACGCGTTTTTCGGTACTAATACGTTCCCGCATATGTTTTTACGGATCGGGTTCATGATTATGATGTCGGGGATCATCGGGATGATTATCTCCTCCGCAATGCGTAAAGAGAACAAAGAACTCTCCGAAGAACTGACTCAAAAAATGGGCTGGGTGAGTTTGCTCGGCGGATTTGTCACCGTATTTTTCTTTATGTGGTACATCGATACGCTCCCGGCAAATGCTCATGCACTTTTGGGAATGGCAAAAGATTCGATCATTATGAACCGTGTTATTTTGGCTATTTTGTTCTCGATCTATTTCTCTATCGCAATTATGAAACCCCAATGGGTCACCAGAACGCTTGCCATCACAATGATGTTTGTCATCGGTATCGTAGGGGTTTGGCCGGGTGAAAAGCTTAGAGAAACAATGCGTAAACCATGGGTTGCCGGACAATATGTGTATAGCAATCAAATCATCGGCAGAGATGTCCCTGGAAAAGGGATTAAAAGCGAGGTAGATCTCATCGCAACCCAAGGGTTACTCAAAGTAAACCCTTGGGTTCCTGATCGTCTGCGCACTATTACACCCGAAAACAAACTCGAAGTCGGAAAACTGCTGACACGCATTGCCTGCTCCAACTGTCATTCATTAGACAAAGGGGGACTCTATCGACCACTTATGGCACTGGCTGGACCGATGGGCGAAGCAGGAATCAAAGACTATATGAAAAATGTAATCGGCACAGGATCAAGCCCCTACATGCCTAAAATTGCTCTTCCGGATGAAGAGTATGATGCGATAGCGGCCTACATCGCTTCGCAAGCGAAATAAGGAGCTAAAGAATGGAAATCTCAACTTTCGTGAATGTAATGAGAGACTCTGCGGGGATACCCTTTTATCCCGTCGTGTTTCAAGGACTCTATGTTTTAACATGGGCTCTGCACGCCGCCTTTGTTTTATTGGCCCTCGGCTCTATGGGACTTTCGATCTACGGAAGCACCCAACAAAAGAGTAATCCGTATTGGAAAATATTGACCCCTCACCTCATCATGACGGGTAAGATCAGCGTCTCGGTTCTCATCGTTTTAGGGGTTGCCCCGCTGCTGTTTACTCAGGTTATCTATGATTCGGGCTGGTATGTGGCAAATACCCTCTCCGGCGCATGGGTTTTTATCTTTATTTATGCCCTCGTAATCGGGTACATGATGTATTACTGGTATCAATCAGCCAATAAAAAAGGCTCTTCAGGTAACACTCTCATCGGTCTTATCTCTTTTGCCATCTTGGTATTTTGCGGTGTATTAATGCACAACTTCGCCGTTGAAGCGATCTCACCGACAAAATGGATGGATTGGTATGCGCCTAACGGTGTCGTTGATAATGCGGGATGGAATATGCACCTCGACCTTATCCGACTTGGGTTTATGGTGAGTTTGATGATTCCGGTTACCGGAATTTTTATGCAAAACTACAGTAGATTTTTGAGTACGCGTGAAGATTTCGAGCCAAAATATTTGGAATTCGTTACAAATCTCGGCACCAAAATGGCGGTGATCGGTTTGATTATCAGTGCTGGATTGTTTGCAGCATGGATGCTAAAAGAGAATCTCTTGCTTCATCCTCTCTCATTGGCTACGGTTGTTTCAGTTGTCATACTCCTTGTTTTGGCAGCGAAAAATACAAATAGCTATATTACGACGGGGATTCTTGTAGTTACCGCACTATTGATCTCCGGTGTCCGAGAGTTGATCCGATATAACGTTATGTCCGGTATCGGATATGATCTGTACGGATACCCGATGAATTTAGAGTGGGAAACCATTATTATGTTCTTATTGACGTTTGTCGTCCTCGGATTTACCGGAATCGCTTTTATTTTAACCATGGCATGGAAAGTCGGTAAAACCAAAGGGATTTACACTGCGACTGAAGGTTCTGCCGTATCTCGACTTGCCAATGCTTCATTGACGCTGTTTATCCTGTGGATACTGGTATATTTTGGATGGGGCATGGTTGCCTTGTTTAAAAATACAATGGGAGCTTAAAAATCTTATCTATCAAGAAGCCATAATGGCCTCTTGATGTTTTATACGAGAGTCTTACTTGCAAAATCGACCTCCTTAAAGATTTACACCATTTAAGACTCTCGTATAAAAATGACTTTTGCTTCTTTTATAAAATATTAATATATTCTTATTTTTATTATTTAACACAAATGTAACACTTCTTCTTCATAATCCCACACTTTAATCCTAAATTTTAAGGAAGTGTGATGGTAAATACCCGCCGGATTACGCATTCTCTCTTACTCTCCGCTCTCATTGCAAGTTCGTGTTCTGGGGTTGAAAATCTCGGAATTATCGGGATTGATTCGACTACGATCGATGATCGTTTTCACCCAACACGCACCGAAGTTTCTTCAACCTCCGCAATCGATGGAGAAAAAGTCGATGAAGCCCATATTGAGAATCTTCAACAGGTTCTTCAATCGATACCGGGAATTACAAGTGAGATTAAATCGGGTGACACTCTAAAAATTCATATTCGCGGTGTAGAAAATCAGCGCTATATGGGTGAAAAACCGGGGGTTGCCGTCGTAATCGACGGTGTCCCGGTGTTTGAGCGAACGGGAGCTGTCAATATCGATCTCGATAATATCGCTTCAATCAAAGTGATCAAAGGGGGAGCCTCGTATCTTTTTGGAGACGATGCCCTGGCCGGAGCCGTTATTATCACCACTAAAAAAGGGGCGATCAATAAATCAATGGCGGCTTCTGAATTCGGTAGCTTCGGCTATCAAAAACTCTTAGCCGAAACCTCTTTTGCCAAAGACTCCTTTAACGGACGGATCCAAATAAGTGAACGTAAAAGCGACGGCTATTGGGAAGATTCTGACTACTTATCGCGCTATGCGAACGGAAAACTCCAGTACTACATCGATGATACGAGTGATCTTACTTTCGGACTAGAAGCGTCTCAGCGGGAAAAAGATTCGCACGGTACGGTAGAGGGGATGGTGCAAGCGCTCACTGACCCGACCAGTGTAGAAGGGCGTGACTATTCGCGAAAGTACGATGTCGATCTTCTTAAACTCTTTCTCACTTACGCTAAAGATTTCGGAAATAACACCAACCTCCTCGTCAACGTATATCAATACGGAGACGATACCAAGTTTGTGAGCTCACCCCAAAAATACAGTTCCACCGGTGCTGTCGTGACCAATTCAGATGCCTATACCACCCTCAATGATTATCATCAAGCCCAACGCGGAATCAAAAGCGAATACCGAAGTAGCGGAGAAAGTCTTGCCTACATGATCGGTGCCGATATTCGCAACAATCTTTATGAAAATAAAACTTCTTATTTAGTAGATTTTAAAACCAGTGCAGCATCGCCTACCATCTATCGTGCCGGAACGATCACCGGAGACAATGAAACCACGGAAGAGGTCTATGCCCCTTATCTCGAAGTCAAAGTACCTCTTAGTGAAGCCACTACCCTGACGCTAAACGGCCGATATGATAACATCCGCTTAGATTACGATGATCGACTTAATTCCCTCAAACTTAAAAAAGATTTTGACGTTTATTCTCATCGTATCGGCGTGTCGCATTCACTCAACGACACAACAACTCTCTTTTTTAGCCGCTCTACCGGCTTTCGTGCCCCCTCTATCGATCAGCTCTTCAACGGATCAATTACCCTAGATTCTAAAGTACTTAATAATCCCGATCTCAAACCCGAACAAGCAATCAATTATGACTTAGGAATTCGAGGGAATATTCCGATACTGTATAATGCCCTCACCTACGAAGCGACTCTCTTTTTGCTTGATCGTAAAGATTACATCATGTCCTCAATTGGACAATACACCGCAGCAACCACCACTAACCCACAAAAATACGAAAACATTGGCGGTATGCGTAGCCAAGGTTTAGAACTATCTCTCCAAAGCGACCCCAAAAGAACCTTCTCTTTTGATTTGGCTTATACCTACTTGGATGCCTATTTTACACAATACAACAATTTTTACCTCGGACTTGGAAGCCCTTATCTGCCCACATATACGCAAGTTCATTATGACCTAACGGGTAATACCGTTCCACGAACATCACATCATACTCTGAATTTAACCGGCAATTACACTATTACCCCCTCCACCGTATTAAGCACTGAATGGACTCTCAAATCAAGCTACTACGCCGATGAACTCAATCAACTCAAAATGCCTGGATACGGTGTCGTCAATTTACTCGTAAAACATGCTGAGAAATGGGGAGATTTTACTTTTGATCTGTTTGCCCGCGTCGATAATGTGTTTGATAAATTCTATTTTAACACGGCACGCAGCAGCGGAGATCGTGATTACAACAAAATTTACAATGAAGAAGATTTATCTCTTACCGTCAATCCGGGCCGAGTCTATACAGCAGGTTTGTCAATCAAATTTTAAGGAAACAGGATGAAAAAAACTGCATTGATGCTTTTCATTGCCGCTACCCTTTGGGGGTATGGCGATGGTACGATCTATTGGGCCCCGCACGGATGTGACGAAGGGAAAGCAACCGCTTCCAAACATGGTGGTCACGGCAAGGGGGAGAGTGCAATGTTCGCACTGATGAACAGTGACGTGAACGCTTCGGCTCGCCTCATCCGCCCCAATCTCTCCGAAAACAATTTGACGTTTACCCTCAATACGGTAATGTTGCCTAAACCTCCGATGGGAGGGTACTATGCCATGGTGGCAGAAGGTACGAATTCCGACGGGAGCTACAGCGCTATCCGTTATCTCACCCTTCACGGTCGTCCCGCAAAAGTTTCTCCAACCAAACTAACGGCACTTCCTAAAACAACATTGGAAATCGTCCCCGACCCTTTGCACCGTGAACATGATCGCTATACCGCATCAAAGTCATACCGTTTTCTCCTCCATTTTCAGGGAAAACCGCTCATTAATACCGCCGTTACATTAGAGACGCATGATACTCCTGCTCAAACGTATACAACGGATCAAACAGGTGCATTTTTGATCACTCTTCCCAATGATTTTAAAAACGTTCAGGTGGGACGCAACGAAAACAAACCTTCTGAATTTCTCCTAACAACGCAATACCGTGATGGTGAACACCTCTACAAAAACACTCTAACTATGCCTTATTCCCTTAACCCAAATGACTATTGGCAATCCCAAACCTATGGAGCGGGAGCCATCTTTATCGGCTTCTTAGGGGGGCTACTCATGTATCGACGGATTAAAAAAGGGGCTAAAAATGGATAAATTACTCACCGTAACCGCACTGCGCCGTGTTGTACAACTCACCGCTTTTGTCTTTTTTGTCTATGGCGCTATGATTTTCGCCACTTTTTATACGGATGACAAACTTACCCAAGCACTTCCAGCGCTCTCATGTGCCTATGATATGAAGGGGGGAGACTACTGCGCCCTAATCCCTCTACAACATCAGATGGATCACCGCGTCTCCACCCTCTTTACCCAAAATGCAGGGGCGATGGAAGCATTTATGGGAACACTCATCACCATCAGTACCGTTGCCCTTTTGATTCTTATCCTCAACAAAGCGTTTTGCGGATGGCTCTGTCCTCTCGGATTTTTCCAAGAGACCATCACAATGATCGGTACGAAACTCGGTCTGACTCAGTTAGGCTCGCTATCTCGCGAAACCGTCAATAAAATTCGTCCGATCAAATGGTTCCTCTTCTTATTTTTAGTTCTTCTTTTTCCAATTTTAACCGGTATTGGTCTATTGGGACATGAATGGGGATCTCCATTTTGTTCTATCTGCCCCAGCCGTATTATGACAACAGCGATGACGGGTGATATGAATCAAATCTATATCTCTCAAGCAAACGGAGGCTACTTTGCCCTCTCCCTCATTGCCGATACGCTGTTCGGACTGATGATAGCTCTGGCCCTTTTTATCCGTCAGCCGTTTTGCCGTATCTGCCCGATTTTGCCGATGCAAACCTTGTTCAAAAAAATCGGTCTTTTACGCCTCGTCAAAAACGGTAATTCACACTGTGATACCTGCTCAAGCTGTGTAAAAGCGTGTCCGATGGATATTTATGAGATTCAAGATCAAGCCGAAAATCGTAATATTACCCACAGCGACTGTACCCTCTGCGGACGATGTATCGAGTTTTGTCCCCATGATGGGGTCATGAGCTTCAAATACGGTCCGCTCACACTCTATAGCTCTTCAAAAGAGGGGTTCAAAAAACGAACCAAAATCGATAAATGGTGGAAAGGTTAAAGAGTGGAACCATTTACACTCCTCTCCCTTTTTATTGTCGCCCTCTCCTATGGAGCGACCGCATGTATGCTCACCTGTATGCCGCTCCTCTCCCCCATACTTTTGGCAAACAGTGCAACACGCCAACAAAGCCTCCGTATTTTACTTCCCATCAGTTTGGGACGTATCAGCGGCTATATTGCCCTCTCTCTTATTGCTTACTGGGGTGCAACGATGATAAAATCTTTCATCAGTGATACCACCCTGATGGGATACCTGCTGGGAAGTGTCACCCTCATTCTTGCTGGGCGATTATGGTTTTCACTTCGAACCTCATCCTGCTGTAGCACTGCAACACAGACACCGCAAGAGACTGTTCCCCTCTTTATGACCGGAGTTTTCTTATCAATGTCGCTCTGTGCCCCTGTAATCACGATGATGACGCTCAGCGCGACCACCCCCTCTTTGATCTGGGCAATCGCCTATGGTGCAGTATTTGGGTTAGGGGCAACACTCTTATGGTTTCTCTTTTTTTCAGTAATTCTCACGGCCATACTCAAAGAGAGTCTACTTCACCTCTCTCGCTATCGAGTAGTGCTCCAACACACCGCACCGTTCCTCCTTGGAGGGGTAGGGATTGCAATCTTTAACGGATGGATACACCTATGACAACTACACGTAAATCGTTTCTCCTCTCCCTTACCTTTCATGCCCTCATGGGTTCTTTGGCTTTTTGGATACTAACCCAGCTCACTGCCCCCTCTAAACTTGTGAAAATCCCTATGCATCACGTAACACTGATCTCTCTCTCAAAACCTTCCCCGTCTCCAAAACCCCAACCACTTCAACCGCCTCTCACAGAGAATATAAAACCGCTTGTGAAAGAGCCGCAAAAGCCATTACTACAAAAACAAAGCGTTGTAAGAGAGCCGATAGCTATCGCAGCCCCGATTCAGTCCTCAGCACTATCGCATGCAACACCGACTGTAGCTTCTGCACAAACGCTTGTTACACCTGCACCGCCACCGGTAAAAGTATCGCCTAAACCCGATCTTACGGCTACAAAAAGATCATTTTTTGCCTCTTTGCGTACCACGATACAGAACCATTTACGCTATCCGACCGCAGCACGACGTAGAGGGATGGAAGGGGAAATCGATGTGCGATTCACATTGGCGAATGATGGAACGATTAATACCATTTCGGTTCAGCGGGGAGAGGCTATTTTCCATAATGCGGTCAAAACTGCCGTCTCCTCAGCTTCAGGTATTGATGTACCGAAAAATCTCGCAGACTCTTTGCCGATGGAGATTGAACTGACGTTAGAATTTAAGCTAAACAGCTAGGGAATAAGCTCAACTTAGCCCTATTTATGATAGGATTAATCTTATTTAATTCGTCATTGAAACGAGGATTATTCGTGCCCCTAAAATTACCCTTTTCTTCTTTAATCCTCTTTTTAATCTCTACGTATGCGCATGCTTACGAATTGGGTCGCGGGGCACAAATAAACGATCATATCAATGTAGGCGGATACTTTTCGACAGAATTTGAAGCAAATCGGCAGGATGAGAGTTTTACTCTCGATGACGTAGCAGTAATGGCCTATGGAGACATCAATCCTATGATTTCGTATTTGGCAGAGTTTGAAGCAGTCGGGTTTTACCATAAAAACCTCAGTAACGGAAGCGAGGGGGGAAGCCAAAAATTTCACGCCGAACGACTGTACGGCGATCTGTGGATGTCGGATGATTTTAATGTCCGTTTCGGGAAACAAATCACCCCTATCGGATATTGGAATATGGAGCCGATAAACGTTTTACGCGATACCACTTCCAACCCCCTTTACAGCAAGCTCCTTTTTCCAAAATTTCTAACCGGTATCGATATCAACGGGTACGTACCGGGAACTGAAGGGCTCCGTTATCACCTGTTCGGACAGAAAAATAATGATTTGGATGAAGAATACATCAACATCCCCAACACCCATTTTTTCGGCTTTTCCATTGAAAAAGAGATATCGATGGAGTGGAGTACCGGCGGAGGTATCGGCGAGTACATTACTCTCACAAATCAACGAACGCAATTTCTCCAAGGAAATCTCAAATACGACGATACCCAATGGCAATTGATGACAGAAATACTCTTTGCTAAAAGCGAATTTAATGACCGTCACAACAACTCTACCCTCTCAGGCTATGCGCAAGCCATGTATCATTTTGTTCCAGAACACGCTGTTGTGGGAAGATTAGAATATTACAATGATCATTATACTGACTATAAAGACAGTATCCTGACACTCGGGTACAGCTATCGCCCGCTATACCCCATTTCTCTCAAAGGGGAATACCAATGGCATTCCCAAAATGAGGAGAATCGTGCACTCTTCTCTTTTTCGGTGCTCTTCTGATGAAAACAATTACGCTACTCCTTATTGCTGCCTCGACTCTCTTTGGAGCACAATACAGTGTAATCATCTCAAAAAAAGCCGATGTGGGGACCTTATCCGCTCAACAGATTCGGGATATTTTTTTGCAGAAACGGCACTCTTTAGGAAATCAGAAAATAATCCCCCTCAATTTAGTGGGGCAAGAAGCTTCTCGAATCGCTTTTGAAAGTGATGTTTTAGGGATGGGGAGAGATCGGTTAAATGCCTACTGGGTCAAACAGCATTTCCAAGGGATCACCCCTCCGATCACCCAGCCCTCCCATGAATCAATCAAAGCGTTTGTCCAAAATGTGGAAGGAGCTATCGGCTATATCCCCTCTTCCATGGCCGATGGAAGTGTAAAGGTGATCTATGAGTTTTAAACTTAAAACTATTCTCCTCTTTTTAGGGGTCAGCCTTATCCCCTATGCGTTGAGTATGATTTTACTAGGTAGCTCGTTTCGTCAAGAACAATACAATGCCGTTACGCAAGAGATGAATACCCAGCTAAGCCTTACAGTAGAGCGAATCGATCAGCATCTGCAAACCCTCCAAAACGATATGGCATTTATTGCCAAATCAGAAGTTATGAACGATCTCTATACCCAAGATTTGGATCGCCGTATCAGTACCATGCTTCTCTCCAAAAAAAATGATATGAAGATGAGCGGTGATTTTTATGTTATAGACTTGAACCGTAAAATTATCGCTTCCAGTGACTTTAGCACTATTTCCAAAATCAAATCCATACAACCTTTTTTTGCAATCCCTATTCATTCAACCTTTACCCAAGAAAAAATTGCGGAACTCATCGTCACCTATCCGCTCGAAAATTTCCAACCGTTTTTTTCCAACTCTCCGCAGCGCCATTATTATCTCAGACATCATGATGGAACCATCGCGCTTCGACCCAATATTTTTGAAGAATCGCTCCAAGTTTCCCATCCGCTCAAACATCAGCCGAAGCTAACGATTGTTTTGGAAGAAGAAAAAGGGTTCGCTTACCGATTGCTCTACAAATATGAACAATGGTTTATCGCTCTACTGATCGCGGGTGCCATTTTTATAGCCGCCGCTGCCTATTATATTGCTACAGGGCTTATCCGCCCCGTTATTGCCCTCTCCGATACGGCCAAAAAAATCACTCGTACCCAAGATTACACTCAGCAAGTTTCAGTTGATCGGGATGATGAAATCGGGCAGCTTTCCGATGCTTTCAATACGATGATCGGGGGGATGGATAAAGCGTTAGATGAAATCACCACCCTCAACCATGAGATCGAAGATACACAGCGTGAAGTCGTTTTTACAATGGGTTCCATCGGGGAGAGCCGTTCGAAAGAGACAGGAAATCACGTCAAAAGAGTGGCGGAATATTCCAAACTTCTTGCTCTGTATTACGGCCTCAATGAAGAAGATGCTGAGATGCTCAGACAAGCTTCTCCTATGCATGATATCGGAAAAGTGGCCATCCCCGATGCTGTTTTGAACAAACCGGGTCGTTTTGATGAGGAAGAGCGGCGCATCATGGATACGCATGCCGAACTCGGGTATGAGATGCTCAAACATTCCCACCGACCTCTCCTTAAAATGGCAGCTACGGTAGCGTATGAACATCACGAAAAATACAACGGAAGCGGCTACCCGAGAGGCTTATCCGGCGAAAATATTCATATTTACGGCCGTATTACGGCATTGGCCGATGTTTTTGATGCACTCGGAAGCGACCGAGTTTATAAAAAGGCATGGGATGATGAAAAAATATTTGCCCTCTTCAGAGAAGAACGCGGTGAACATTTCGATCCGAAACTTATCGATATATTTTTCGATCATTTGGATGAATTTCTCGCGATTCGTGAGACCTTTAAAGATACCCACGAATCTTAAAAAATCTTATTTCCCATTAATCATCTGTGATACCAAACCGCTTTGATCCTTCTTCTCCGCGAGGACAACCCCGATAATATGAAGTGCGATAAAAGCAAAAATCGCCCATCCTAAAACCATATGAACTGTCTCAACATTCTCTTTTGCCTCACCGGTGATTTTGTAATAGAGTGCCAAACCGCTAAGGGACATAGTTGCCATCAAAACATATACCGCTCGATAAAGGAGATACACCTTTTGCATCGCAGGATTATCGTCAAATCCGAACCCGTTTTTAACCACCATCGCCAATCGCCAAAGCAATAGAACGGCAACCGCAATCCCCAAGTAAATATGCCAGTCCCACATTGGAGCACGCACTGCTTTGCCGATCATCACCGCCTGATCCTCCGTAATTGTTGTTCCAAATTCTGCCATTTTCGTCTGAACTACAGTACCGATATTAGCCTTGTGCATTACACTCTCACGTAAAACGACCGTAATAAAAAGTCCAAATACAGCAATCGCATTCAGCCAATGCCAGATTCTAAAAGATGGGGAAAAATGGCGCATAACAACTCCTCTTTATTTTCTTCTATTATAGACAGATTTAGATACTGCAGTGTTAACACTTTATCAATCTGAAAATAATTATTTCCAGGCTGTTTAAAATTTTGTAGAAATTATTTAGCCCAATAAATTTAGTTTTTCTTATAAGACGAGAAGGTACCATTTAGTTATCTTGAGTCAGGAGTTCCTTATGAAACCTCTATTGATTGTCCTTAGTTTTTTTACTGCCGCCGCTTTGGCCTGCGGTAATCCATCCAACAGTTGTAATAACGGATACAGCACTCATTCGACTCCGGCATTGATCGAACCGATCACCTATGCACTGGGCCAGATAGGAATGGAAGATAACAGCGATATTCGAACTGCTGTTCATCTTTATAAAAAAGAGGTTCGTTCATTGAACCCTTCAATTCCTACGGAAGCGTTCCAAGGGAATAATTTTAATCCAGGTGCTTACGCCCTTAACTCTCCCGATGCAAAAGCACTCAAAGCGCAAATTGATCTATTTGACACTATTTATCTGATTCTTAATGACGAACAAAAAAAACAATTCCCGATCTTCATCGGAATGTATCAGCACCATATGAAGTTTGTAAATAGTTCTAAAATGTGTACCGGTCAAAAAAAAGGATGCGACAGCGATAAAAGCAAATCCTGTGGTGCGAAAAGTTGCGACACCCCTAAAAACGTAAAACTCACCCCAAAACGCTAAGATGCGGTATGGTATAATCGCGCCATTATTTACACCTTAAAAGGTCATTCTTATGCGCCAAACCATTACTGAAAAAATCTTTTCTGAACATATCGGACGTACCGTATACGCGGGTGAAATCGTCCGTTCACCCATCGATATGGTTATCGGTAACGATATCACTACCCCTATTTCGATCAAAGCATTCGAAGATTCAGGTGCTACTAAACTTGCAAATCCTGAAGGGTTCTCAATCGTCCTCGATCACTTCATCCCTGCCAAAGATATCGCTTCGGCAAACCAAGCCCGTATCAGCCGTGATTTTGCTAAAAAATACCAGATGAAACACTTTTTTGATGAAAAAGATATGGGAATTGAACACGCATTGCTTCCTGAAAAAGGGCTTGTCGTTCCGGGTGACGTCATCATCGGTGCCGATTCGCACACCTGTACTCACGGTGCATTAGGGGCTTTTTCTACGGGAATGGGTTCTACCGATTTGGCATTTGCCATGATCACAGGGGGAAACTGGTTCAAAGTTCCTGAATCGATCAAAGTGGTATTGAGCGGTAAACCGGGCAAATATACTACGGGTAAAGATATTATTTTAGAGATTATCCGAATGATCGGAGTTGACGGTGCGTTGTACCGTACCCTCGAATTTACCGGAAGCACGATCCCATACCTCAGCATGGATGATCGCTTTAGTATGTGTAATATGGCAATCGAAGCGGGGGCAAAAAGCGGTATCGTCGCGTATGACGCGATCACGGCAGAATTCCTCGCCGACAAACCTCTTGCCCGTGAACCGAAAATCCATTATTCCGATGATGATGCAACCTACGTTCAAATCCTCGAAATCGATGTCGCTGCGCTCGAGCCGGTCATTGCCTATCCGTTCTTACCATCCAACGGACATAGCCTCACACAAGCCGTCTCCGATAATATCAAAATCGATCAAGCTTTTATCGGAAGTTGTACAAACGGTCGCTTGTCTGACCTTAAAATTGCCGCAGAGATCCTCAAAGGGAAACGTGTCCACCCCGATGTTCGTCTTATCGTCACACCGGGGACACAGCGAATCGTCCGTGAAGCGACCAAAGCGGGATATATCGACATCATTATCGATGCGGGCGGGGTCGTTTCTAATCCAACCTGCGGTGCATGTTTGGGCGGATATATGGGGATTCTGGGCGATAACGAAGTAGCCGTCGCGACGACCAACCGTAACTTCGTGGGACGTATGGGCTCACGCAGCTCCAAAGTTTACCTTGCCAACTCTGCGGTGGCTGCAGCTTCAGCGATTACGGGGTATATTACCGACCCTGCATCCATTCAATAATATCTTAATCGTAAGGAGAGGTTCATGCGCTCATTCACGCTTGCCGCTGTATTATTTTTAGCTTCTAGCTTAAATGCTTTGGATTTCGGTTCCCTCATCCAGAGCGTAACACCCGTGGCCCAAAGTGCAGCACCTTCGGTCGACGCCTCTTTGAGCTCAAATCCTCTTATCAAAAACCTCACTACTACACTTGGGGTCACTCCGACCCAAGCAATCGGCGGAACCGCGGCTATCATCAATGATGCCAAAGGAAATATGAAGCCTGCTGATTTTACCGAGCTTACCAAACAAATGCCTCAGGCCGGAACTTTTCTCGGTGCGGCACCCTCAGGGATGCTAGCCCTTGGCAACGTAACGTCCCAATTTTCTTTTTTAGGGATGGATGCTTCTATGATCACGAAATTTTCACCCCTGGTACTCCAATACCTCCAAAGCGGTACAACTCCGGGAATGGATAAAATCCTCGCCACCGCATTTGCTCAATAATGTTTTCTCTCTCTTGCGTCCTCTTTGCGGGCGGTAAAAGTTCCCGCATGGGGGAAGATAAATCCCTCCTCCCTTTTGGCGGCTACACTACCCTCACAGAGTTTCAATATGCGCGTTTAAAAAAGATTTTTAGTCGCGTCTGTATCTCGACTAAAAATCGGGATAAATTTGACTTTGACGGTGACTTTATCCTCGATCCCATCTCTGCCGACTTTGCGCCTACAGCGGGGTTTGTAAGTGCGCTAAGAGCATTGGAAGATGAGCGAATAATGGTGTTGAGTGTCGATACTCCGTTTGTGGATGAGAGAGTATTTCAGACCCTGATTGATGCCGATTCGTTGGAACTTGATGCGGTAATCGCCCGAACAAGCGAGGGGAACCATCCGATGTGCGGCATATACCATCGCTCTTTATTGGGAGATTTTGAACGTATGTTAACTGATGAAGATCACCGCTTAGGGAAACTGCTCGCCTCTTCCCACACCCGCTTTGTCGATTTTACCGACGAAGCACCCTTTAGTAATCTCAACCATCCTCACGAATACCAAGAAGCACTCGAGCGTTTCAGCGCTCATCCATGAAACCTTTTTTTCCTCTGATCGTCACCCTCTTTTTTTGTATGGTGCACTATTTGGGATATACCCGAGTTATTCGCCATTTACATGTATCTGCGAGAGTAAAAACACTCTTTAAAAACCTGTTGTTCCTCAATATGGCCGCTATTGTCGGCTACCTCCTCAGCCGCTACCTCTTCAGCCCTCCGAAAATGCTTTATTTCATCCTCTCCCTGAGTATCGGGGTCGGCTTTATCCTTTTTCTCAGCATCGTATTGTATGAATTGCTTCACTTTTTACAGCGGCACACACCGTTTGATGAGGGGAAAAGGGCATTTTTTAAACGTTCAAGTGATCTAGGTTTTTTAGGGATAGGGAGTGCCTATTTTTCAGCAGCGGTGATTGAAGGGTCCAAAGATCCCGTAGCCACGTTTGTCACGGTAAATCAAAACCGTTTTGATGGCAAATCCTACCGTGTTGTCCAAATCAGCGATATGCACATCGGTGGGCTAATTGACCGTGAGTTTGTCGCCAGAAGCGTTACCATGATTAACGCTCTTCAACCCGATCTTGTCTGTATTACGGGGGACCTCTCCGACGCACACGTCGATCAAATCAAAGAGGCGATTGATGAGCTAAGCCAGCTCAAAAGCCGGTTCGGTACCTATTACGTCGTGGGGAATCATGAATATTTTCACTCTCTGGAAAGCACCATCGCTCATCTCAAGGCACTGGGTATTCATGTCCTCGAAAATCGCTCCATGCTAATCAATGGAGATTTTTACATCGTGGGGGTCTATGATCTCTTTGGGTTTAGGGCACTCCATCATCTCCCCGATATTGCTCAAGCAACACAGAGGATTCCTCACAATACCCCGACATTGCTCTTAGCCCATCAACCTAAATATACCGATTATTTAGGTGATTTTACCCCTTCACTTATTCTCAGTGGACATACTCACGGCGGGCAAATCTGGCCTTTTCACTATTTGGTAAAACTGGCACAGCCCTACCTCAAAGGGCTCTATCCACTAGGAGATAACCGCCATATCTATGTCAACAGCGGTATCGGCTTTTGGGGGCCGCCGATGAGACTCGGTTCCAACGCCGAAATTACCTGTATTACATGGTCATAACGTTTACTCATCCGCACACTTTTTACACGGCTCTTTCTCACTTTTACGCACCAAATAAATAAAGACCGCGAACACCAATAGTAAAAAGGCTAACGCAGCAATAAGCGTGGATGCATACGGCAAGTCTTTATAATCGTGGAGAGCGATTTTAAAAACAACGAGCAACGCTTCGATCAACAGCGCAATAATAATGGATACCGAAAAGTTCAGAAGCGTTTTCGCATTAAACGCATCACTTACATGTTGCGTACGAGGTAATACCTCTTGTTCGAAAATCGTTTTCCCCAAATCGTATACCGCAAGGCCTAAAGTCAAAGCAATAATCGGCTTAAATACCGTATCCATACTCAGCGGCTCAGCCCCAAAAATATATCCGCCGAAGGTATAAAATCCGTATAAAACGACAAAAACTCCAAAAAAGAGAAGTCCGCCACCAATGACCGCATATGATGAACGATTAATTCTTTTAAATACATCGTTTTTCTCGATCAGATCAAACCGTTCCAAAAGACTCCGTACCCGAAAATCTAAAAACAAATACCCGTCTCCGACTGCATAAATGACGGTTATACATAGATGTCCCGTTGCGGTCGAAATATAAGGTTCGCTAACATGGTACCCTTTTTGAATACCTAACTCATCGACCAAATAAGCACGATCGACTCCGGCATGATGCCCCTCTTCACGATCGACATAGATATTGGGTGAATTTTGAACAAATCCCTCATCGCACTTATACACAAGTTCCAAGCTCGGAAAAGTTTTGTAAAGTCGCTCTGCAAGCTGCACGTTAAACGTTTTTAAACTGACTCGTCCTAATGATGTAAGTATAAATTTCTCGATTAACGGGGCATTCGCAGCGTAACTTCGTACTAAATTTTGCATCTGTTCCCCTTGATATGAATTTTTTTGATTTTTTTTTTTAAATCTTGCCCTGTACTGTAGTCATCAGCACAAAGCAATTCTATGAAACTTGAAGGAGGTTATGAGCATTTTGGAATTACGTGCTATCCTTTAGCTCTACCAAAATCTCATGACAAAACTATAGCCCATTTTTTGTTCTCATTATGATTATTTTTTAATCACTCTCCAATTTACCCCTCTTGGCTATAATAATGAAAATACTACATAATAGAGAAATGATGAAGTTAACCCATCTCGATGAACGCGACCGTCCTAAAATGGTAGATGTATCCGATAAAACGACCACTTCACGTGTTGCCGTAGCCAGTGGACTCATTACAATGAGTCGTGCCGCCTTTGATGCGGTTATTACCCAAACCGCTAAAAAAGGACCGGTGCTCCAAACTGCGGTTATTGCTGCAATCATGGGGACGAAAAAAACCAGTGATCTTATCCCGATGTGCCACCCGCTGAATCTATCCGGGGTCCATTGCGATATCGAGGAGCTGAGCGATTTACCGGGATTTCGCCTTAGTGTCACGGCCAAACTTAGCGGTCAAACCGGTGTAGAAATGGAAGCCCTTACCGGAACCAGTATTGGATTGCTTACCATTTACGACATGCTAAAGGCTATTGATAAATCGATGGTGATAGGGCCTATTCAACTTGAAACCAAATCAGGAGGCAAAAGTGGTGATTATCAACGAAGAAACGCAAAAGCTTGAGTTAGAATACCCTTGTAACTGGTGCTACAAGGTTGTTGCCCATGAGCGAGCGGGTATCGAAATCGCTGCTTTGGAGATATTCAACGAAAGAGTCTATTCTTTAAAACCTTCCAACACCAGTCGCAATGGAAAATATATCAGTATGAACTTAGAATTATTAGTCCATAATGAAGACGAACGAACCTATTTTTTCGAAACGCTTAAAGCGCATCCCCATATCAAAATGGTTTTATAAAGGAAATTCATGAATCTCGAGTCCCTTAAACGTGATATAAAAACCCACTATAAATCTCTTCAAGACACTAATGTCGAAACAAAAGTAAACAGTGTAATCAATGAATTGGAGAGTGAATTTTCACTCAAACCCAGCCTTCTCACCCTCCAAGAATTGAAAACATTGACCGGTGCAATTTTAGAAGAGGAAACACTCTCTTTGCATGATGAACTCGAAGAGTTAATGGCTCAAAAGGAGCGCATTGAACGTCTTATTCACCGTAAAAGTGATGAATTACAACATCTGAAATATACCCTTTTTGATACGTTTGAGAAAATGTTCGGACATGAAGAAGAGACCCTTGAAAAGCTCCATCAAATCAAAATTCAATCGGTTGATCTCCTTGATATTCTAGAAGAGATGGTAGAGAGTGCCATTATTACCACCCTAGAGAGAGGCTCAGACATTGAAGAGACTCTTCATGAAATCATCAAAGAGATTACGTTTGAAACCTTAAACGCTAATGTCCTAAATGCTGTCCGTATCCGCCGTATCCTCTCCAGTATCCTCCAAAGTGCGCTAAACCTAGCAGAAGCCACCCCGAACCAAGCCGATACTATTTTACGAGGTACCTTGCTCGGTATCCGTTCAGCACTCTACAAATCAATTCAAAAATTCCATCAATATCTTCTCTATGTCCCTGAAGAGGTTAAAGCCCTTTATCGTGACGAATATAAAACCATTGAAGAAGAGCTCGATCATATCGATACTCTCTTTGCTCAAGTGATCCACTCCCTGAGCAATCGTAATTCATCTGCTATGATCGCGCGGTTAGAAAACATCAGTAATGATATCCGTTTCGATATCGAAGAGATCAAACACCTCTCAAAAGAGACGGTAGAGCTCTTACGAAATCGCCTCTCAAAACTTACCCGTGGAGTAACAGAACAAGGGAATAAGCTTCTGAAGTCTAAATCGGCTCAAGAAGCTAAAGCTATGGGTGTACGCGCTTGGAGTGTTGCTAAATCAGCAATGAACGGTGCCATTAAAGGGGCTAAAGAGGTTATCGATAAAAAATAATTAATGAACCAAAAGCACATAAGTGTGCTGGGCTCTCTGCCGAAGAGAACTTAGCGTTAGCGTAGCCAAATCGGACTTTGTTCGATTGGCGTATAGTAATTATAGATCCCGCGCTAACGTAAACATATTGGCGTTACTTTTCATAAAGCTCGTACAGCGGTCACAGACAGGATCGCCCCCTTTATAAGGGTAAGGGCAGCGACACTCATGACACGTTACCATCTCATAGTGAACCAGTTGCTCGGAACGTTCATACGCAATACTTACCAAATCAAATCCCTCTTTAGCGGTGATCGCCTTAGGCTTACAAATATCCTCACAAATACCGCACCCGATACATTTTCCCTGCGAGAAATATATCCCCTGTTTGTCACCGGTCGGAAATAGTGCATCCGTAGGGCAAAACTGCGTACAGTCCCCGCAATTGGTACAGGTATCAAAATTGATCTGTTTATTAAAAAATAGCGGAGTGCTTTCTGGAAATTGCGTCATCCCCAACTCTGTAACGATCTCTTTGAGAGAGTTTTTAAGCAATATTCGCTTCAACGGCATCTTCTGATCCGGAAGTTTGTGATGCGCCGTTGTCATAGAAATATGATTTGCCGAACTTTCAGAAAGAGACTCTTTTACTTTTTCAAATCCCTTACGGAAAAGGGCTCGACGCCCCGATTCTTCCTCTTTTTCTTCAATGCTCTCAATCTTGTGAGGGCTTTGAATCGTCTTCAAAAATCGGTTTGTCTCCTCAATCTTTTCACGAATTGAAACTTCCAATACTCCGTTTGTATTGAGAACACACCCTGCACAATGGCTCACATCACACGTAACATTCTTCCCGCTTCGCAAAGCCATTACCGCGAAATGTTCAACATCAAATACACCCAAACACGGAGTGGTTACTTTGCAGGAGAGAATTGGGTTTTCCTCACTATGCTGATAGGCTGCAGCGTATCCGTTAGGATCGAAGCTCTCTATCTCCAAAGCTTCGGTAGGACAACTTCCGATACACCCGGCACACTCGACACACTCATTCTCAAACAAAGTTAATTTGTTTCGGACAATATGAAATGCTCCTTTGGGGCAAATATCGATACAGAGGGTGCAATCGTTATGGTAATACTCATTTCTAAGACAGCGAGTGGCCGTATAGCTAAACAGATTACTTTTTTGGACGAAATTGATATTACCCATTTGCGGATCCTTGTACCAAATACTCATAATCTGCACTCAAAAATTCAACGACAAAGTCACACATATCACGATAGAACGGAGTGTCTGCCATACTCTTCATCCCCATCATATAAGGGATTACCCAAGGAAAAATGTGTTGATTCAAAAATTCAAATTGTGACTTTTCTTCATTCCGGTAGACCAAGGTTTGCATAAAGGCCAATTCGATCCCCAAATGATCCGGTGCCATAATCTGCGTTTGATCCATATTGACTTCAAATCCATGGGTAAAATAAAATGCCATAACAGGATTTTGCAGCCCAACAAGTGTTTCATTCTTAGCATCCAGAACAAATGACTCCACAGGTTGCGTATTGAGAATATACATTGAGGTATAGTCGATATTGAGTTGATCATAGAGCGTTTCAATATCTGTTGCCAATACCCATTCTTTTGTCTCTTCACCGATAATCTCTAGCAATTCCATATTGCTTTTGAGGTCATTGATAAAACGACGATCTGGGATATCACTCATAACACGAGATAAAAAAGCATAGATGTAGAGACGATATTCATTATTCATTGGTAATCCTGAAAAGAAGTAAGGGATTGTGTCATATGAGGACTTTGAGACAGCAAAGTTCAGAGCATTAAGCTTCTAACCCAAAAGGGTTAGAGGGGTGTTTATAAACACCCCTTGAAAAATGATTTCTTCGGTGGAGGCGGAGATTTAAATTCCGTTGCCATAATCGTATTGGTTGCTTCATCAAGTGTACCAAGAACGACAACACCGTTCTTATTGATCCCCTCACGCATCTCTGCGAGCTTCAATTTCGTGGTATCGATTGTATACACTTTTCCCGTATTGTGTTGATAAAGTGCATACTTCGCATCTTTTGTCGTCACACCGGCTTCAGTTTTACGAAAACATCCGTCCGATCCGCACACATAATTTTCCAAATAACAATCAGCGAATGCACCTTGAGCGGCACACCCCGGAGTAGTTAAAAGCCCTTCGAACTCTTCAGATTCATTAGCGAATGCACTGAATACCAGTGCCGCACAAAGCAATGCAACTTTTTTCATTATTCTACCTCCGCTTTGAGAGTTTTGAGATACGCTACGATATTATCGACCGTCTCTTTATCCAAGAAACTATAGTCAGTCATCGTAGAAACGCGTTTCCCTTTTTCAATATTGTACCACGGAGTATTAGCGTGCGCATTACGATTGTAACCTGGTACAACAACCGCAGACGGTTTTAAGATTGACTCACGTAAGTACGCTGATGTAGAGTACCCACCGATGTTTTTTAATGAAGGAGCCATAAACGATTTTGCATCGGTAGCTTCCATTTGATGGCACCCGTTACATCCGTTTGTCATAGCCGCGTCTTTACCTTTTACCTCATCACCTTTTGTATCCGATGTCAATTCAGAAACCATAGTAGCCGCAGGCTTTTGGCCTTCGAGATTGACGGCAACCCATGAACTTAGATTTTTCAATCCGTTACGCCCCATCGTTGAGCCATCCCAAACCGCAATAGCAACCGGAACGGTTCCGTTTAGATTGACATAAGCATCTTTAAGAGGACGAACTAAAGTTCCGTTCCAACCTGCAGGACCATGTACCATAGCCCCATTGGATTTAACAGAGTTGTCTTTCACTTCCGTAGTTGAACGAAATCCTTCCGCTACGAAAACTTTTTCATAATCGGTTTTTGCCAATGATGCAACTTTCGCATCATATTCGGCTAATTCTTTACCAAATACACCCGTTTGTTGGCGGTTGATTTGAGTAGAAACATCTTTATTTCCATTCGGTTCATATACTTTAGCCGTAGCTTTTTGAAGGTGGACAACAACCGGACGTCCCTCAGAACCCATTCCGATATACGGTAAAGGCTGAGCTTTTTTAGTCGATCCTGCGAACTGAACTGCAAATCCATCGGTATAGACATCACTGCTCATGCATTGCTCAACGTCTTTCGTTTTATCAGCCCATTTAACCATTACCGCAATATTTTTTCCATCGTGTAATGCACCGATTTGAGCTTTTTTCCCTTTAGCATTTGCTACAAGGGCATTTGCTTTTTTATCATTAAATTCAATGGATGTTTGAGGATAAAGGATAACTGTTTCAAACTTTGCTTTTGACCAAAGAGCAGAGTCCGCTTTAATGGTATCAAGATTATCAGATACTTTTACCGCACTGATCGCAGGATTAGCTGCCAAAGCCGCAGAAGCGGCAATTCCCAATGAAAGAATAGTAGTAAGAAGCTTTTTCATTAGTGGTGCCCTCCTGCTTTTGTGAACTTACCGGCGATATAACGGGTATCAACTGGAGCCAATGGGTTACGTTTGTTCTCTTTCGCCACTTGTTGATAGTAGTTATTGTCCAAACGGAACATATCAGAGTGTTGGTAAGCAATTAATAGATCCATCAATTCGCTCACACCCGTCTCTTTACGTTTTTTCATCTCCGCTTTAAGTGTTTTGATCGCATCGTGAACCGCTGGACCAAACAATTTTTCCAACTCTTCTACAGGAAGACGAGTTGAGCCCTCGATGATTTTACCTTCCGCATCAAATTTCGCAGGAGATTCGGTCGGAGGGATATAGTAGACGTTTGGTTGTGTACCGTAATCTGAACGCAATCCAAGAGCTACTTTATATTTGTGTACCAATTTGTGCACTTGTGACTCTTCGTCATCCAAGAATCCTACGAAACGGATACGTCCGACACATTGTTGTGCACATGCCGGTGGTAAACCTTGCTCAATACGTGGGAAACAAAGGATACATTTCTCCGATTTAGAGATTTTCGGATTAAAATAGATTTTTTTGTAAGGACATCCCGCGATACAATAGCGGTACCCTTGACAACGATCCAAGTCAACTAAAACAACCCCGTCTTCTTCACGTTTGAAAATTGCGTCACGCGGACATGCACTCAAACAACCCGGATTGGTACAGTGGTTACAAATACGCGGTAAATAGAAGAAATAGTTATCTTGCGGAAATACTCCCGCACCCTCATCTTCATCCCAGTTCGGCCCCCATGTCGGAGAAACGTGCGGGTGAAAACTATTACTGTCTTGTGACCCACCCATCAATGATTCATAGTTGTAATCCCAAGGCACCCCGTAATCGGCTTCTAGGTTAGGGATTACACCCGGTTGGAGGTCACCGGCAGCGTCAAATCCGCCACCCAATTCCATCCAATTTTTTGGATAACCCGTACCCGGATAGGTCTCAACGTTATTCCAATACATATATTCACGACCATTACGGTTCGTCCATTGCGTTTTACATGCTACGGTACATGTTTGGCACCCGATACATTTGTTCAGGTCCATTACCATTGCTAATTGTCTTTTAGACATCTAAACCCCTTAATACTGTACGTCTTTTGCTTTTTCGTAATTCACGGCGCCATCATAAGCGTACTGATTACCGTCCCAAAGGCCACCGAATTTCAAGTGCCCCCATCCGTCTGCCATTTCAAGAAGGTTCAATGCCGTTGGTACAACTTCATTGTGTCCTTTGTTTTTCAAATACATGTACGGTTCCCATCCATGCTCCATGACCAATCCGTCTGCCGGTGCAGAAGAAGAGAGTTTTGCCATCGCATAAAACTCACCCAGAGCATTAAAGATGCGGATCGTATCGCCGTCTTTGATCCCTTTTACTTCCGCTACGACACGGTTGATTTGGATCGCAGGAACACCGCGTTGGAGGCGCAAGAGTGTACGTGATGTTTTATAGTTCGAGTGGATTGACCAACGAGCATGCGGCGTCATAAATACGTACGGATAATCTTTCGTTTGTGGACGAATTCCTTCCATACCGGTATTAGTTGCCGCACCCATTTTAATGTACATTTCATGGTCAACGTAAAATGTTTGACGTCCCGAAACCGTCTCAAGACGTTCCATTTTATACAAATGATCTTCATTTGAGTTAAACGGGCGGTCAGAATACAACGGTGATGATTTTGCCGCTTTTTCATTGATCAGCAAGAATCCGCCCACTTTGTACATTTTCTCCATGGTCCATGGCTCATATTGCTCACATTTTTCCAATGCCGCTTGGACTGCCATTTTATCCGTTCCGAGATAAACTTCACCCGCACCTTCAGACTCTTCATCGGTATTGGTGAACTCTTTGTGGAAAATAGTCAAATCATGGAAACCCGGTTTCGCGAATTTTTTATGATCCGGTACTTTTGCTTTAGAGATATTTTCCGGTCGGTTTGCCAACTCTTCCATTTTTTTAGCAAGAAAGGTAAACATTGACCATTCATCCATCGATTCACCGATATTTTTGATGTTTGCAACCGGCTGAGCCAAATTGGTAAAACGGTGATAACCCGGAGAAGTACGTAAGTCATACACTTCATAGTGCGATTTCGCAGGAAGAAGAATATCGGCAAATTGTGCTGCTTCACTCATTCGGTAATCGACATACGCATAGAATTTTGTTTTATTCAAAAACGCTTTACGGTAATCAGACCCTTTATTACGACGGAACTTAGAGTCCGCGACAATAAGAGCACAATCAGGCTGCCACCACGGTTTATTTACATTTCCGTGTTTAGACGCTTGATTAACTTTATCGTTTTCACCCGATTTAAGCATCTCAGACAATACTGCCATATATTCATTTTTAGACATACCGTTTTGAGCGCGTTTAACATCTTCATCGCTGAAATATTTGTCAAATGTTTTCATTCCGTCGCCAAATACGAACTCACCGACGAAACCTGATCCGAAACGTGCGTTGTATTTACCGCTGAATCCTGACAATGCGCCAAGCCCTGAGAGGGTAAATTCATTTTCCGTATTGATACCGCCATATGGTCCCATACGTCCTGTCAAACCACAAATAGAGGCAATATTCCAAATCGTCATTACGCCGTTGAAGTATTTATTCAACGAGAACCCGGTTGTGATTTCAACGACTTTAGGGATCGCGATATCACGTGCAAGTTGGCGCGTGGTATCAGGGTGAACACCGGTTACTTCTTGAATGGATTCAGGGCTGAATTTAGCCGCTGATTTTTTCAGCATTTCAAATACCGTCGTCACTTCACGTTTGTGTCCGTGCATATCGGTAATCGTCCATGTTCCTTCGAGTTCAGGCACGATACCGTGATCGTCAAGACGAAGTGATTTTTCACTGCTTCCTTCGGTACCCGGCATTAAAGCAACTTTTCCGGTCGCTTTATTCATACAATAAAACTCTTCATTGTATTTGTGATGATCTTCTTCATTTGCAGCATGTTCCATATCGGAGCGACGAATCATTTTTTGTGTTTTTATGTCCACAAGGAACGGAAGATCGGTTAACGTTTTAACAAACTCAGGTTTAAAGAGTTTCTCATTCAAAATAACATTGATTACACCCATTGCTAGGATATTATCCGAGCCTGCTTTGATCGGGATCCAAAGGTCGGCTGATTTTGCCGTCGCATTGAACTCAGGGGTAATAACGATAACTTTCGCTCCGTTGTATTTCCCTTCCCATACGAAGTGAGCATCCGGGATACGGGAAACCGATGGGTTCCCCCCCCACATGACTGCCGTATCAACGTTATACATGAAATCCCATGTACACCCGAGGTTACCTTCACCGTATGCAATCGCCGCACCCGAGAACATATCCCCAAGGTATGATGACGGATAGATACGGATCGCTCCAAGCTGAGTCGAGAAACGCAACGGTGCACCGCGACGACCTTCAGTCAAAAGACCGGTTCCCGCATGTACCATCAATTTATCCGGCCCGCGTTCAGGATCAGTCATACAATTGAAGATCTCTTGACATACACGCTCAGCCGCTTCATCCCAGCTAACCCGTTTCCACTTACCTTCACCACGCTCACCGACACGTACCATCGGATAAAGGATACGGTCTTTTTGATACATTACTTGAGAGTGCTGAACCCCTTTATTACATCCGCGAGGATTAAAATCAGGGATTTTTGCATTAATTACCGGATAGCGAGCCGATTGGTTTTCACGGGTTACAACACCGTTATTTGACCAAACTTCCCATGCACAGTTACCTTGGCAGTTTACACAGTGATATGCAAAACCGTGTTCCTCTTTTTTACCGTATGTGAATGAAAACTCGTTACGGTACATCTCTTCAGTATAGTTGGTGTTCGGATAATTTTCTTTACCGTTTTCAACTGACATTACATTAGTTTTAGCGAATAGTGAGCCTTGTGACGCTACTAGCGCTGCCGTCATCCCTGAAACTTTTAGGAAGTCACGGCGTTGATTGTTCATTACTTTTGTCATCTCTATAGCCTTATCGTTTAATCGGAAGGTTCATATCGTTACCCCAAACATCCCAGCTTCCTGTGAAGACTTTGACGTTTTTGTAACCCAACAATTGAAGCGCCGTAATATGTTCCGAACTTCGTCCCGCGCCTACATGGCAATATGCGTAAATGGTTTTATCCGGAGTAACTCCGTAAGCATCATACACTTTTTGAATTTCAGCTGCCGACTTGAAAGAGAGTTTTTTATCGGCATCGGAGATTTGGCTCCACTCGATAAAGGTTGATCCCGGTACATGTCCGCCGCGTGCAACGTTATCCATTTTACGCTCACCGACGATCTCCGCGATACCGCGAGAGTCGATGATCACATATTTGGATTTTTTACCGTTTTTAAGGATATCTTCCATCGCGTGTTTAACTTCGTTTTTGTCCGCGATTACATTCCATTTGATTTTTTTAGGATCAATTTTATATTTTTTTGCTTTAACAACTTCATCCCCTTTGACAACAAGGAGACGTTTTTCAACTTCTGCCATTTTCGCTTGAAGCACTTTGGCATCTTCAGACGCTTTTTTGATTACTGTATCCAGAGCCGCTTTATCCGCACCCTCTTTTTTCAGTGCTTCTTTCGAATCTTTTTCTGTTTTTTTAGCAGCTTTAAGCGCTTTATTTAATGCATCGTACTCTTTTTGTGCCGGATCGACTGCCATCATAGCCGCACGTCCGCCATTAAGAACTTTTACATTTTTATGACCGTAACTGTCGAAAAATGAATAGACACCTGTCGCATTAGGCCCTTTAAAGTCATCGTATGCGATAACTGTCATATCATTGCTGATCCCTTTTTTGCCGATCATCTCTTCAGCATCGTCAATACAGCGATACAGCGGTGCACAATGCATTTCACCATCAATTTCCGAATGGTGAAGGTGGTGAGCGTACATCTCTACCGAACCTTTAATGTGTCCAAGTTTATAAATATCTTCGTTATCACCCGATACGAACATCACTTTTGGATTACCAATCAGCTTGACCGCTTCTTCGGCAGAAATAAGAATACTGTTATCCTTATACCCATCGGCTGCCATTAATACGGTTGATGCCGACAGTGATGCCGCAACACATAGTGTCTTTAGCAATCTGTTCATCCGTGCTCCTTTTTTTAATATGCACACATTGGTGCTTTTATATACGGAATTACCGCTTCTATTATAGGGGCGAGACTCTTAATAAACGGTAAATACCTTTTTCTTATACACACAAAGATTACAATATGTTACATTCTTATCACAATTTTGCGACAAAGCATGATTAGACGTTATTTTACGTTTTCTTATACTGCTCACTCTGTTTTTACACTTATACACTATAACTAATACTTACATTTTAATCACTTTTTGATAGTATGACGATTATTTTTATCACAAAAAAAAGGGAGCTCATGCATACCGAAACCATCAGCCATGCGATCATGCAATCCGATACAACCGCACTTATTGAATTATTAGAGGATAAAAGCCTTCCTATTGAAGAGGTCAAATCAATTTATGAAGCATTTAAAAGTGATAAATTGCTTGTCGGACAAGTTGCGATGAACCTCTCATTACGGACATCTGTCTATGAACGTGAAAAAGAATACAGCCCCATTATGGTTGAATTACTTATTGACATCGCGAGCAATCCCGTAGATATGGGAGCACGCTGGGCCGTTGCTAAAAACCCTCATACGCCGATCGAAGTACTCCGTCATCTCTCAACCGATCCGATTAATCTCGTAAGAGCCTTAGTCGCCGCCAACCCCTCAACCCCAAGCGACGTATTAGAAAAATTCTTTAGCGATGAGAAAATCGTCCGTGACGGGCTCTCCGGTAATCCCAATACACCTGCTAAATTATTGAAAATATTATGTGATGACAATGATAAAATGGTTCGTATGCGTTTAGCTGAAAACCATGCCGCACCCAAAGAAATTATCACGGCATTAACAAATGATAATGATCCCGATGTCAGTAAAGCTGCACTCGCTAATTTGGGAACACGTGGATGAAAAAACACCAATTTGAAGAACGCAGTCAATTTATGACTCTCGAAAATCACTTTTTAAATACCTTTTTTTCAGGTCTTTATCTGAGCGCTGCTGATTTTATTTCTATCGGCAATGCCAATGGATTAAACCTTCGGATGCACTCACGTGAAATGCTTATCAAAGATTTACTCAATGAATCCAATAAAATCGGCACACTTAAAAATGTCATCACATCACTCAATGCTCTGATTGATGAGCGTATCAGTGTATGCCATCGACTTAGCCTCGAATATCCCCTTGCCCGTGTTCCTCTAGCTAAACTTGCACAAAAAGCCAATGGGACAAAGGCATTGTTAGCCCGTGAAGCGAGAGGAAATCCATATGAACACTAAAGAGTTACAAGAAGCACTAAATGCCCTCGCCTATCCGGGTCTAAGCCGTACTCTCGGGGAGCTAAAACTCATTTCGGAAGTGAAAGTAACAGATGGAGATGCAAAAATTGAGCTCCTTACCGTAAGTGATGATTCGTACCTCACAGTCAAATCAGCAATTACCGCTACGTTTGAAAAACAATTTTCCAGCCTTAACATTACAAAAAAAGCAATGGTTCAAAAAGATACCAATTACGGCAACAGCGCCGCGCCTAATAATCGAGCGCCGTATGCTGCGAATGTGATCGCCGTCACTAGTGGCAAAGGGGGAGTTGGCAAAAGTACCGTTAGTGTCAATCTCGCTATTGCTCTTGCACAAAAAGGGTATCGTGTCGGAATTCTGGATGCCGATGTCTACGGTCCGAATGTTCCTCGTCTCACTAATACCGATCTGGAAAAAATACGTTGGAATGATGAAAATCAAATCATCCCAAGTGAAAACTATGGGATCAAAATTATGAGTGTCGCACTCACGACTCCGACCTCCGATACCCCTCTCGTATGGCGTTCTTCGGTTGCAGTATCGGCACTCATACAGTTTCTTGAAGATGTGGCATGGGGTGAACTCGACTTTATGGTCATCGATATGCCTCCGGGAACGGGTGACATTCAACTCACAATGGCACAGGAACTTCCGATTACAGCCGGGGTGATCGTAACCACCCCTCAACTTGTAGCGAGTGATGACGTTAGCCGTTCCATTCGAATGTTTCAAGATATCCATGTCCCAATGGCGGGATTAATTGAAAACATGAGCTATTTTATTGCTCCCGATACTGGGACTCGCTACAATATTTTCGGAAGCGGTGCGGGTGAGCGGCTCGCGAGCCGCTATAACATCCCGTTATTAGGCCAGATTCCATTAAACATGGATATTCGAGAAGGTTCGGATAACGGTGAACCGCCAGTTGTTTTAGGAAGCGATATATTGAAAAGTTATTATAAAGAGATTGTAGAGAATATGCTAAAATCGGTGAAGTTTAAAATCTAAACATCGTCAAAAAAATCTATTTTCCAGACTCCCTTGACGATGTAATATTATTAAAATTCTACATATACTTATTTTGTAGATGCTTGATCAATTATTTTAACACCTTGATCTTTCATGTGCGCCTCATGGTATGGACCAGTTGGAATAGAAGATGTTAATCTAAAATTTGCAATACGTGCATATTTTACATAATCAGCAGCTGCAGTATTTATAGCAGTTGCCACTACATTAACTATGAGCTCGGCAAGTCCGCCTCCACCATTACTCCGATTAGTTAAATCTTGAACAACAGTCCCATTATATGCCCATAATTTTTCTGATGTTTTTGTTGATACGATTTCTGAATCAACCGATACTGTAAGTGTTGACGCAATGACCATATAAGATGTATTCCATTTTTTGATACGAGTATATAACACTGCGTCCGCCCCAAAATACTCTTGTAATTTGTTAAGCGGTAAGTCATACAGCATCTCTGTATTAGTGATACCCTCTTGTTTCATGACATCATTCACAATTTCAACTGGCATAACATAATAACCCATCAATGCAAAAGGTATTTCAACGGTTGTCATGTAATAGTCTTTAGCTTCTGCATCTGTACTTTCATTCATAGGTGGTAAAATTAACAAGGAACGTGGTTGTTGATCGTACATTTTAGGAAATTTTTCACCTTTTGTGACGGTATTTATTTTTGGTGCACATCCCGCGCTAAACAGAACAAAAACTCCTAAAAATAAAATTGTTAGCTGTTTCATATGTCTCATAACTTTTTCCCTTCTGCAGCTTTAATTCTATTAATCAGTTTATCCATAAATAATGTTGACTCAGGATAAATAGTTTTTTCCATAGTGAAACTAGCAATAGCTTCATTCGCTTTACCAGCTTTTAAATATAAATAACCCAAGTTTGCATGCATACCAGGTGCAACTCGTCCTGATCTACTATTTTCAGTACCATTGATTGCTTCTTGTATAGATTTTTCGAGTTGAAGCGTAGATTCTTCTGTCATATTTTTTTTATAGGCATAATAGCTATCACTATAACTAGCATAATTATACAAAGGCTTAGCGGGTTGTGCTCCACAACCGACTAAAATAATTACTGCCAGAGCAGGAACGACATACTTAAGCTGTTTTACGATTTTTTTCATGGTTGAACCTCAATTTCTTTTTCTATACCATCGCTAATAAAGATTTCACGATTAACAACAATCTTATCCGCACGGTAAACTGTTATTTTATGCTTACCTGGATTGATTTTATACTTATTTTTTGATCCTTCTTCAACACTAAACCCTTCATTATTGTCAATAACAACTTTCACATTTTTTACTTCACCCGTAAAGTATAGATAGGCTTTTTTTTCCGGCGTAGATACACCTTCTTGATAACCACATCCAGCTAATATTAATGCAAATAGAAATGAACTGGTCAATGATTTACATTTCATTGTTTTCCTCCTACTTGAATGTATAAATCAGAGAAATTTTTAGAAGCGATAAATGCCTTTAAATCTCCGCTAGTAATTGATGCAAGTGATATTTCCGTTTCTGGCGTATCCCCCATGGTTGCTATAATTGACATTGATGCTATTTTTTTGCCTGGCAAGGTAATCATCATATTTGTTTGTGGGTTTTTAACTTGTTTTCCTTTTTGAAAAATATCAAAGTTATCACCAACTTTAATATTTTGGCTCTTTCCGCCTGATGTAATAAGACTACCATCTTCAAATCCTAGAATATAACCCTTCCAAGGTTTGTCAAGCATATTTTCGATGATATTTGACGCAAGATCAGAAATGGCTGCTTCAACGGCTTTATCATTCAGTTGTCCATCATAACCCGCTTTGCCACCTACACCCATAACGGTTCCAGCTTCACTAAATGCTATGCCTTTCCCTTCTTCAGAATATATAATTTGACCTGAGCTAACATCTACTATACGGATATGCACTTTTGCTGACATTTCCTGCTTTTTAACACGGCTGAAAAGTCCAACATCACTTATTTCTTTATACCCTAATTCTGTGATAGAGCCTAAAATTAAATAATCTGCCGAATTATCTAGTGCATTGGCATTACCAATTTTTAACTCTTTTTCTATTTTTGCTAAATCAGCTCTCTCAAGCATAATGAATTTACCAGTTTGAAACAACTTTGATGAAAGTATATCCATCGCTTGTTTCCCAATTTTGTCATTATTTTGATCAAGAAAAAAACTTTGTCCGTAACGTGTTTCATTTGTAAAACGTCCAATAGCAACTTTCCGCTTTAAACTAGAAGGTTCATTTTCTTTGACATTTAAAGTTTTACTAATTTGTGGTACTGAACTTAAAGGAGTTTGATGTGTCTCAGATTTTTGCATTGTTGCACAACCTGTCATCAACACAGAAACAAATATTCCTATCAACAAAGGGATTTTCATATATTTTCCTCTTTAAATTGTGAAATTTTATTCAAAAAATAAAATTTTCATATAATAAATTTATTTTAATTAATTTTTGCTTTTTGAGAGGTATGGTAAATACTTTTATGTAGTATAAAAAAGAGGTTGGAGTTAAATATTAGTGCTGAACAATGACAAATTATGTCATTGCACAGCTTTAAGAAATAACAATCTATATTATTTGAAGATTTTTTTGAGATCGTTCTCAATTGCGCCCGGTACGGTTGCAATCGTCATAAACTCAGACATTGTAAGTAACGGATAGCTAATTGCAATAAAATACTTAGCACTCAATGCTTTTGCCTGTCCGCCTTCAATCAACACTGCCCATGGAAGTAATTGTCCGTTTTGAGTACCGATTTTTTTAACAAATCCGTTTGTACGACGTTCCAATGAAACAAATGCGACATAGCGATCATCTGAGAGCTTAACGACTGCAGTAGTTCCTTTTGCTTTTTGTGCTTTTGCAACCAAATCAGCTGTTGATCCTTCACCGACAATACCCATATCTTCATAATAAGGCATTCCCACCATGAAATGATATCCTGCTAATCCGGCAAACTCCCATTTATCAGTTGAGTCTTTTAAAGGACCGAATGCTTTTTCAAGAGATCCCAATACTGCAGATGCTGTTGCGTGAGAATACTCTTTTTGCATAAACGCTTTTCCAAAATAAACCGGATTGGCAATACTAATTTGTTTACGCTCATCATCAACCAAAATTCGCCCTACCGCCGCAAGACCACGTGTCGGTTTATTTGCCGCTGATTTCATCGCCGCATTGGTATAAAGAACTGACGTACCTGAATCGGTTGGGTATGTTCCAACTACGTCAAAACCGTTAGCCGAAAGCTTTGCTTTTGCTTCATCTACACTTGCGTATGAGGCGATTTTATACGTTGCTACAACTTTTTCAATCTTTACTCCCGCTTCCGCTTCAGGAGCCGTTCCGGCACATCCGCAAAACCCGATTACAAGCGCACTCATGATTAGTGTATAGAATTTTTTCATAGCTCTTTAGCTCCCAATTCTGTCATAATTTTTACGATCTCTTTATCCAAGGCAATGATTGAATCGTTCATTTTTTGATCTTTAATCCCCATAACCGCAGTCCATGTTGCGAGACGCGGCATACCGATCATTACTTTATTCGACCCTTTTTCGATGTACATATACATCGAGCACGGTGCCAATGCTCCTGCATCCGGACGCCCTTGATTAAAGATCCCCTCAGAGAATTTGAAATGACAAAGAGAGTAAACCCAGTACGCATCAAAACGACCAAATTCGATGTTCGCATCGGTCATAGAGCCTTTGATATCCTTGTATCCTGCAATGATGTATTGGTTTGCTTCGAATGCCTCTTCAAATTTCCCTTGGAAATCCGAGATAAAGCCATCCAAGCTAGCTCCTCGTTCAAATGGAAGCTCAAATGTCATCATCGGTTTTGCCGGAAGGGCACTGTATTCTACGATTTGAACTTTGCTTCCGATCTCTTTTTCGATCATTTTATCAAGTTCAGGGAAAGTTGCAATGAATTTTGCACGTACACCCGCATCTTTAACCCCAGTGATATCAAGCATCGTTTCAGGAGTGATGTGACCGACGTAGGTTTTATCTTCCGCTTGTTTTTTCCATACATGGAGATTAAACGGACTAAATCCGCCCAAACTTGGCTCTTTCAAAAGAAGAGGACCGACAGCTGTATCTTTCATGACCGAAAAAAATCCGAGATTATCAAGATTTGTCCCGCCGTATTTAGTTTTATACGCATCGTTAATACGCTCATGCGGATCAGACAATACAAATCCAATCGTACTGATTTTTGTATTTACCATATCCATATACGCTTTTTCTTTATCGCCCTCACCGATATAAAACTTTGCCCCTTGGGCACCAAATGCCATTGAAGCGGCCAATGATAATGCTGCTGCACCTATTATTATTCTATTAAACATATGATTCTCCTCCGTGTAATCGCTTTTGAGCCGAAATGTGCCCTTATTTGTCAAGGGGATATTTTATCACAAAGACATCAAATAAACGATAATAACAATCCAACGATATTGGTCTCTTATTATTGCTTGAAAAGGTGAATGGATTGTGAATCTCTCCCGTGAGAGGAGAGAAAAAAATAATTTCTTAGAAGTTGAAGTTAACTTGCACTGATACTGCATCCTGACTATGCTTTGTAGTGATTGTTGTTGCGCCACCACCAAGGTCATAAACATATTTATCAGTCGCTTCGTCCGCATATACATATGCAATATCCATAGAGACCATTTTGCTAAACGCATAACTAGCACCTACTGTATAGTGATCTTCTACAATAGCTGGAAATCCAAGCAAGTTAAAAACGTTCGACAAATAACCTGCAGATCCTTGTTCTTTGATAGGGCTGGAAGCATGATTGTAACCAGCACGCAACGCCCAATTATCTTGAGCATATTGGTAACCGATCATATACACATTCTGATCTTCCCATTTAAAATCTTTATATCCTTTTGCATCCGACCATTTGATTTTTTTGTAATCTACCGCAAAAGTATGTCCATCTATTGTATACGATGCACCAGCTCCCATTTCTGCTGGTTGTTCTAGATCATCTGATCCAAGTGTACCAGTAAAGTCTTTCATAGCTTGAGAAATTTGACCTTTATATGTCATCTCGATGGCAGATTTATATGAAGCACCTAGCGTTAATCCATTCAATTCATATGCTGTACCGATATTATATCCAACACCAAAATCCTGCGCTACACCTTTCGTTGTGGCCGTAGCACCATTTGCTAATCCAGCACCACCAGCAAGAGAACCGCCACTATTATTTTTATAGTTAATATCTAAAGAGCCATATTGAAGTACCGGTGCAATACCAATACTAAATCCTTCTGACTTATACGTCAATGGGACCGCAAATTGCATCAATTGAAGGTTAGTAACCATATTAAAGTTTGCTGCACCTCCAGTAGCATCACGATAATCTGTACCCATTCCAGCGGTACCGTACATACCAATACCCCAATAAAACACATCTGATGCTTTACTAGCGATTGCTACTTCTGGAATTATTGATAAGTCAGCATCGCTTTCCTTATACCCAGTTCCATCACCTAAATCAGTCTTTACATCTGGCATAAAGACAGTACCACCGAATGAAATTTCAGTCCCTTTTACAGAACCGATCAAAGCAGGATTTGCAAGAGCCGATTCCGCACCGTGAGACATACCGATACCAATGCCCCCCATACCACGTGCTTTCGCACCCATTCCGATCAAATGATCTCCATTTGTTGCGAATGCAGAAGTTGCACTTAGTGCGACAGCAGCAGCTACCGCGATTTTGATTGAACGTTTCATTAACTCTCCTCGATAAGTTTATAGATTGAACCAAATGAATGGCTCCCTTACCCCACCATTATAGGTCTGCTAAAATTAATTGAAACTTAACACGAAAATATCACATTATTTTATTTTCTTATAATAGTAATCATCTCTGTAATATGACGATTAATATCAATTACTTATAAACAATAAAGCGTCAAAATAGGGCTAAAATTGTATTTAATGAGGAAGTAAAGTAAAAACTCTCTTTAGAAACAAGTAAATAGATGAATAACGAAATTGTCATATTGTGTAAAAAAGTAACATTATCCGTGACAATTTTGTGATATAAGAAGAATAAATTCATTAAAAGAGTAAAAATAAAATATTTATACTTTGGATTTTTATGCTTATTTGTAAAAGGTTGTGATTTTAGTTAAAGAAGGAGTTGTTGGGAAGGAATAAATCTGAGGCCAGGCGGCGACCTACGTTTCCACACCTGAAAGATGCAGTATTATGAGCGATGAGGGTCTTAGCTTCCGGGTTCGGAATGGGACCGGGCGTTTCCCCCTCTCTATAGCCACCTGA